>Ga0126378_10000540_pt1 | contig 27675 bp, 29 predicted proteins | sample PanSoiMetPlot_23_FD_92587 | JGI IMG/M metagenome (GOLD analysis project Ga0126378, IMG submission 92587) | Tropical forest soil microbial communities from Panama - MetaG Plot_23 | ecosystem: Environmental > Terrestrial > Soil > Tropical forest > Bulk soil | place: Panama | collected 2016-02-17
CTGGTGACGGACCCCGAGCAGGCCGCGGGTAAGATTCTGCGGGTAGGGCTGCTCGCCGGCAGCCCGATCCTGACGCCGTTTCTGGATTTGCCCATTGTCGTCCACCGCGGCCAGAAGGTCGTGCTCAACCTTACGGCGAGCACGATGATGATCAAGGCAATCGCCGTCGCACTCGAGGACGGCCGGGTCGGCGACAGCATTGCGCTGGAGAACCCGGACAGCAAAAAAACGCTGCATGCAACGGTCGCCGAAGACGGATCAGTCGAGATGAATTTCTAGGAGGCGCGCCATGACAGCATCGAACGACCGCCTATCTGCTCTGCTGGCCGAGCTTCGGCAGCTCCTTGAGGAGGAGCGGTCAGCTCTCCTTTCAGGTGTGCCGGCACGGATTACCGCGGCCGCCAAACACAAATTAGACCTTGCCGAGAAGATCGAGAGAGAGTGTGACGCCGTCGCCGCCGCACCGGCGAACGTCGGCATATTGACTTGGCTCGCCAGATACAATCGCGAAAATTCCGTCATCTGCTCTGCCATGTTGCAGCATATGACAAGGGCAATCGACAAGCTGCGCCGGAACGAACCGCATCGGTCCTATGGGCCAGACGGCGCGGAGCACAGCGCCGCAGCGCAACGCCCGCTCGGCGCGGCCTAGCACCAGCGGCCAGTCACCCGACGAATTCGGCGGGCGGATGAAACCGCCCGTCCTGCGGGACGGGTGGGACCGGCCTGCCGGCCTCTCGTGCCGCCTGCAGGCGATAGACATAGGCCAGCACTTCGGCGACGGCACCATAAAGCCCGGCCGGGATCTCGTCCTCGAGTTCGACGAACCGGCAAATCGCCCGCGCCAATGGCGGCGCCTCCAGCACCGGCACGTCGTTCTCGGCGGCAAGCTCGCGGATGCGCAAAGCGACGAGGCCCGTTCCCTTGGCAACCAGGCGCGGCGCGCGCATCTCGCTTTCGCGATATTTGAGGGCCGCGGCGTAATGAGTGGGGTTAGTCACCACCACATCCGCTTTCGGCACTTCCATGGCCATGCGCATTCGCGCGAGCCTGCGGCGAAGCGCCTTTATCCGCCGCTTGGTCTGTGGCGGACCGTCAAGCTCCCGCATTTCGTCCTTGACTTCCTGCCGCGTCATCCGCAGCCGCCGGCGATGGGCCCACATCTGGTAAGGCACTTCGAGTGCGGCCGCGCCGGCCAGAGATGCGGCCAGAATCAAAAAAACGCGGCTTCCGAGCAGTGCCGCATGGCCCGCTGCGTGCGGCCAGGTCTCGGCCGCGAGTCCCACAAAGGCCGCGGCCCAGCTGCGGAGCAGCCAGGAGGCGATGGCGCCAATGACCGCAAACTTCACCAACGCCTTCAGGATTTCGACCAGCGCATGCTGCGAGAAGAGCCGAGCGAACCCCTGCACGGGATTTAGCCGCGAGAAGTCCGGCCGCAGCGCTTGCCCGGAAAAGACCCAGCCGCCCACCAAGATATCGGCCAAAAAGCCGACCGCGGCCACAAGGATAAGAACCAGCGCGACAATCTCAATCCCGGGCATCATCACTTGGTCGGCAGCCGTAAACAGCCGGGCGGGATCACGCATGGCGTCGGTCTCCAGAGCGAGGCCCCCGCGCAGAGAAGACCCCAATAATTCGACAACCTTGCCGCCAGCCAGGGTCAGAGCGGCCGCGCCCGATGCGAGGACAGCGCCTGACGCCAGCCCATGCGCGCGCACCACCGAGCCCTGCTCGCGCGCCCTTTCCAGCCGACGCTCTGTCGGTTGCTCGGTTCTGCCTTGTTTGTCGACGTCGTCGGCCATCGGCTATCGCGCCCGGAGAGCAGCGCCAGAGGCGGCCAAACCCGCCTCGATCATGTGCTGAACGGCCGGCACAAAATAGGGCAATAGCGTTATCGTCGCGGTCAGGCCGACCAACATGAGGACAGCAAACCCAACTGACATTAGGTTGATCTGCGGGGTTACGCGGGACACCAGCGCCAACGCCAATTGCACGGCCAGCAGGACCGCGACTACCGGCAATGCCAGCCAAACACCCATCTGGAAAAGCATCGCCCCCGTCCGTGCCAGCGCCCACCAGCCCTGCGTCGCGATCCCGCTACCGAGCGCGACCGGAACCACCGCGAAGCTGTGCATCAGCACGCCGAGCAGGACCAGGTGGCCATTGAGGGAAAGGAAGAGGAGAAGGCCGACGAGGCCGAAGAAGTCCGCCATCACCGGAACTTCGAACCGGCTCTGGACGTCGAACAAACCGGCAAATCCGAAGCCCATCTGAATGCCGATAAAATCGCCCGCGAGAGCCATCGCGCCGAGCGTCAACTGCATGGCCAGGCCCAGGGCCAGCCCAATGAGGATTTGCTCTGCCGCGAGTACCGCCGTCGCCCATGATAGGGTGAGCGGCTCGGAGTGGCCGAGCACCGCGGCGAGAAGAGCGGCGACCACGAACGCCAGCGCCAGCTTTGCGCGCGCCGGAACCGCTATCGAGTTGAACGGGGGCGCGGCCAAGAATAATGCCGCGGTTCGCAGGAACGGCCAAAAAAATTCGCCGAGCCAACGTGCAAGCTCGGCTTCGCTGACGGTGATCAACCGGTCATCCGAGGGGGGCTTGTACTGCCGCGACTGCACGCTCGATATAGTCGGCCATCCGCTCCGCCATCCATGCAGCGGCGAAAAACGCAACCGCCATGACGGCGACGAAACGCGGGACGAAGCTCAGCGTCAAATCGCTGATCCGCGTGGCCGCCTGAAGCAGGCCAACCACGAAGCTGGTTATGACCGCTGCCAACAGGAAAGGGGCGGCGAGTGTCAGCGTCATAACCAGCATGCCGTGCACCGCCGCTAAAATCGCGTCCGAGCTCATCTGATGAACCCTTCGGCCAGTGAGCCGATCACCAGCGTCCAGCCATTGACGAGAACGAACAGCGCCAGCTTCAATGGCAGCGAGATGCTGATCGGTGAGAGCATCATCATGCCCAGTGACATCATCACCGCAGCGACGACGATGTCGATCACGAGAAATGGCAAAAAGATCATAAAGCCGATCTGAAAACCGGTCTTGAGTTCGGAAGTGACAAAGGCGGGGACCAATACCCTGAATGGGACATCATTTGCACTCGGATAGGTTTGGCCGCCAGCCAGTTTCAGAAACAGCCCCAAATCGTCGCGCCGGGTTTGCTTCACCATGAATTCCCGCAACGGCACTTCGGCCTTCTCCACCGCATCGACCGCCGACATGTTGTTGTCCAACAGCGGCCGCAACGCGTCATTGCTGATCTGCGAGAATACCGGCCCCATCACGAACATCGTCAAAAACAGCGCCAGCCCGATCAAAATTTGATTTGGCGGCGTCTGCGTCAGTCCCAGCGCCTGACGCAGCAGGGACAGCACTATGATGATGCGCGTGAACGACGTCATCGTCAGCAGGATCGCCGGCAGGAACACCAGTCCCGCCATCAGCAGCAGGATCTGAACCGGCACGCTGTAGGTTTGTCCGCCATGGCCGTCGGCTTGTATGTCGAGCGCCCCGATGCCAGCCGCCTGTGCGCCGACAAGCGGAACGAGGCAGATCGCGGCCGCCGCCGCGGCCACTATTAGTCGCCGTGCCATCGCTGCGCTGCCTTACGGAGAGCCTGACCGAACCCCCACCCTTCCTTCCCCCGCTTGCGGGGGAGGGTTAAGGAGGGAGCAGCCGCGACTGGCGCCAAAGGCTCGTCCAGTTCGCACAACAACGAGATCGCCGCGGCGCTGACGCCGAGAACCAAATGCCGCGGGCCGACACGGACCACCACGAGCCGTTCACGTGGCCCCAACGTCATCGACCGCAGGATCCTGCAGTCACCCGATCCGCCCCACAGAGCGGCGCTCGGCCGCAAGCGCCGCAGCGCCCATACCGCCCCCCAAAAGACGACGACGATCGTGCCCATCGCCAGCGAGAGCGATGCGAGACCGTCCAGCTGATACGGCACGGGCTCGGTCACTCGACGACCAGCGTCGAAAAGTAAATATCCTCTACAATGCCGGCGTTCCCGTCACCGCCGCTTAGCCGTTTGGCCCGCTCGGCGCCCAGCCGTTTCACCAGGACCTGGTTTATGGTTCTCAGCAGCGCCGCGCGCACCTTATCGATGCCCGCGGGGGTTACGACGTCATCGACTTGGAAGCCGAGCAGTGTCCGTCTCATTGCGTCCTGCACTTCCGGCAATACTGCGTTTACGACGTTGCCGGCTGCGCTGTCCGACAAGGTCAGCTCGAGCCCCAACTGCACGAAATGCGGACCGCCGGAGCTATTGACCATGCTCACGACGAACGGCTTGATCGTGAGATACGACGGAAGCGGCGGGTCGTTTGGGGGTGGGGTTTCACGGCTCGTTGCAGGCCCGCGAACAATGAAATACCAGGCGCCGCCGCAAGCCGCAGCAGCAACTATCAGCAACAGCGCGATGACAATGATCGTGCGGGGAGAGAACAGCCGGCGCCGGCTTCTTCCTGCAAGAGCTTTCGCCGCAGTGTCTGCTGCTTCACTCATACCTCAAATTCCATTTTTCGTCAAGTTTGGTCCCCCAAAATATCGTTCCGCGGGATCTTCACTGCACGTTGCACCAATTCGTCGATTGCGGCCTGTCCGCGGCGCGATTGTGCTTCGGCTTCGCGGGTAGCAGCGCGTTCGCGCAGGATCTCATACATGCGCTTTTCACGGCGCGCATCGACCAGCTCCTGCCACAGCCGCGCGCAGGCTTCTTCGAGGGTCCCGAGCTCGCCTTCCTGGCGCACGACAACCGCCTCGATCTGCCCAATAAAGCCCATATATGCCATCGTCGATGTCACCGACATGCCTTGCTTCAGGCTGCTCTCCATCAGGTCGCGGTAACTGTCTCCATGTTGCTTCAGCATCAGCAACTTCTGCTTCGCCTCGTCGCGTTGGGTGCTCAGGCGCTGCCAGGCACTCGCCGCTCGGTCGACCCGGCGCTCGGCAAATTCGATCAGCTTCTGCAGTCCGGACATATCGCTCTCAGTCGCCTATCAGTGCGCAAAGCGCCGCCACACTGTCTGCGAAGTTGACGGAGCTCGCCATGTCCTGGCACAAAAAGCTTTCTATCTCGTTCTTCAGAGCCACCGCCTGATCGAGCTCGGCATCGTGGCCGGGGCGGTAACCCCCGATCGCGATCATGTCGCGGCTCTCCTCAAGGCGGCTGCAGAGCCGCTTTAAATGCTGCGCCCGCGCCATCTGCTTGACTGGAACAATTGCAGCCATCACGCGGCTGATGGAGGCACCGACGTCGATCGCGGGGAAATGGCCGGCATCGGCAAGCTTGCGCGAGAGCACGAGATGGCCGTCGAGGATCGCTCGGCTCGCGTCGCCGACCGGGTCATTGGGATCGTCACCTTCGACGAGCACAGTGTAGAGGGCGGTGATGCTTCCGGAACCCTCTTCGCCATTGCCCGCCCGCTCACACAGCGAGGCGATCCGTCCGAAGACCGAGGGCGGATAGCCCTTGGCCGCCGGGATTTCGCCAGTCGCCAATCCAATTTCACGCTGAGCCATCGCAAACCGGGTCAGCGAATCCATCAGCAGCAGCACATGGTGACCGCGATCGCGAAAATATTCGGCGATCGCCATCGCCCGATACGCGCCGTGCACGCGCCCCAGGGCGGAAGCATTCGCCGGGGCGGCAACAACCGCGGCTTTGCTCAGACCGCCGGTCCCGAGCGTGCGGTCGACGAATTCCTTCACCTCCCGGCCGCGCTCGCCAATCAATCCGACGACCACGACGTCGGCGCTGGTGTACCGCGCCATCATGCCCAACAGCACACTCTTCCCGACGCCGCTTCCCGCGAACAATCCCAGCCGGGAACCCCGGCCGACCGAGAAGAGGGCGTTGATTGATCGAACCCCGACATCGAGAGGCTTATCCACTAGTGCGCGCTGCATCGGATTGACCGCGCGCCCGAACAGCGGGGTGCGCTCGGTGCAATGCAGCGGGCCCTTGCCGTCGATCGGCTGGCCGCCGCCGTCGATGACCCGGCCGAGGAGCTGCGGCCCTACCGCGACTTCGATCATGCGCCCCGCCGGCATGACGCGCGCACCCGGCGCCAGCCCGTCGCCATGACCCTCAGCCATAAGCAAGACCCGGCCGCCGTCGAAGCCGACTGCTTCGGCCGCTACCAAGCGGCCGGATTCGCTCTCGACAAAACACCGCTCACCGATCGCCACGTGAAGACCGCGCGCCTCCATCACGAGCCCGATCGTACGCACAAGACTGCCGTAAACCTTAACGCTGGTGTCGCTGCCGCTCAGGCGGGCCCGATAGCGCTCCAATCGCTCGACCAATCGCCCCGCCGCCTCGAGGTGGGTCATTTCTCCTCGCCCTCAAACAGTGTCAGCATGACACCGCGCCAGCGCGATGCGAGCGTCAGGTCTACCTGCGACATTCCTTCGCTGCTCCGCTGCTGCCACCGCATGTCTTTGCGCAGCGCGCCCTGACCGTCCGCCACGACCAGGCAACCTCCCGGCTCGACCGTGCCGTCGCCGATCAGCGAGACGTTCCCGCCTTCGATATCTGGGGCCAGTGTGCGGATAAGCTCTAGGTCCAATGGGCTCAAAACCACCCGCAAGGCGCCCATTTCGATCGGCACCTTGGCAATCGCCTCGCGGATCAGGCGCACCAGGTATTCGCGCGACCGCGCAGCTTCGCTGCCGATCACGCAGCGCGCGACTTCCAGCGCGAGGGCGACGACCGCCTCCTCGACGGAGCGCTCCAGACTGGTGATCGGGGCGGCGAACCGGTCGAGGATACGCGCGAGACGCCGGCTCTGTGCCGCGAGCGGCGCTTGCCCCGCTTTCCGGCCCTCCGCGACGCCGTCGGCGTAACCCCTCTCCCTTCCTTCCGTAAGACCGCGTTCGAAGCCGGCGGCATATCCACTTGCGAGCTGTTCCTCCAATATCTTGTCCACGGAATGCTCGGCCTCCACCTGTCCCTCTCCCGCAAGGGCAGGGAGGGGGTCCGGCGCGCTCCCAACGGCGGCGCCAGGGCCGTGGTCGGCCTCTAATGGCGCGGGCGCCGTATGCGGCTCCGGCGAGATCTCAAGCTCCGGAAACTGCCATTGAAGCAATGGTCCGAGCGGTGTGGTCACGCTGTCGCCTACGCTATTCCTGCTGCCGGCGCGCGCGCAGCTGATCAATTCCCAGTCGGAGGAAGGTAACGAGGAGCTGCGAGACCGAAATGACGAGCCACGCGCCAACGAAATCCGCCAATAGGCGGACCGCCGCAGCGGCCGCAATTCCCCACACGGGGGCGTCGCCGTCCGCACCGCCATTCTGGACCTCAATGAACCACATCAGGGCAAGCCCTCCGGCCAGCAGATACCGGCGCATGCTGCTAGACCCGCACCCATCGCTCCGTACTCAGCAGACCTCTCCTCGCGCTTCCCGCTCACCGTGCCCCGGCCGGTTGTGAAGCCGCGCCGGACGTGGCTCGGCCCACAGCAGCCTCCGGCGTCTGCGCGCCGCGCTCGTGCTCGTCGCCCAGCAGAGGCGTCTGCGCCGGGTTACTGTCTTGGCCCGGAGAGACCACGACGATCGACACGCGCCGGTTCATCGCCATCCCTTCCGGGATATCGTTGGAAGCGATCGGGTGATATTCACTGTAGCCGGCACCAACCAGCAGCGTCGGATCAATACCGTCCGCAACAAATCGCTTAACGACGGATATCGCCCGTGCCGCGGATAGATCCCAGTTGGAATCGAACTGCGCGCTGTGGATAGGTGCGTTATCGGTGAACCCGTTGACCTGAATTCGGTAATTCAGATCCTTCAGCACCCCGGCGACTTGCTCGATCAATTGCACTGCCCCTGAGGTCAAATCTGCCTTGCCGCTGTCGAACAGGACGACCGCGTTGATGTCGATGACAACGCCGAAGGGTTCCATTGACACGCGAACTTTCCCTTCACGAATCATCCCTGCCAACAGGCGCGTGAGCTGTTCGTAGGCATCTGCGAGTTTTTCCACCTGCTGCTCGACCCGTTGCCGCAGCGCGTGCGGCAGGTGCTTCACCTCCGCTTCCCGAGTAATGACTGGCGCGCGCACCGGCGCCGGCAGGTTTTCGAATGGCGCCTTTTCGGCGGCAGCCATTCCAGAGGCTTTGATCGTAGGCGTTTTGCCGATGAAGGCAGTGGAAAAAGCCTCCGCCATTTGTTGGAATTTGGAGGAGTTGACATTGGAGACCGCGTACATCACGATAAAAAAGGCCAGCAGCAGGGTCATTAAATCCGCGTAGGAGATGACCCAGCGTTCATGGTTTTGCGGCTTGTTGTCGATCGGACGTCGCATTCCAATTCCCAATTTATCTATCGCTAAAATTCATTCCGCCGCGCGCAGTTCGCCCTCAGCAGGCGAACCGCCCAGAGCCTCGTCGACGGCGGCTGGTTGTTGCGCATGCGCGGTCTCGAGGAAGCTGCGCAGCCGCATTTCCAACTGCATCGGCGACTCCATGACGGCAATCCCGACCATGGCCTCGGTAATCATCTCTAGCCTGCGCATACGACGGCGGACGAGCAACTTCAGCTTATTGCCGATCGGCAGGAAAAGAAGGTTGGCGCCGCCGACGCCATAAACGGTGGCGACAAAAGCGGTGGCAATGCCGGTCCCGAGGTGGGAAGGGTCGTCGAGATGCGACATGACTGTAATCAATCCCATCACGGCGCCGAGGACGCCGACCGTCGGGGAATAGCCCCCCATGGCCTCGAAGACCTCGCAGGCGAGCATCTCTTCGTGTTCCTGCGTTCCGATCATCGCTTCAAGCAAGACGCGGATTTGGGCTGCGTCGATTCCGTCGACCACCAGCCGCAGCCCTTGGCGCACGAAGGGATCGGACTGCTGCTCGGCCACGGGGTCCAAGGCAAGGACGAACTCACGGCGAGCGATCCGCAGCCACTCCATGACGTTTCGCAGCAATTCCTGCCGATCATCCTTGGGCGGGAGGAGGATCCAAGCGAGCATCTTGAGGCCGCGCAAAAAAACGTTCAGCGGGGTTTGCAGCAACACCGCCGCAACTGTGCCGCCGACGACGATAAGAAATGCTGAAAACTGCAATAAGGAGCCGAGCTCGCCGCCGTCGATGATCATCGTCGTCACGATGCTGCCAAAGCCAGCGACGAGGCCGATCAGGGAGAGAATATCCAACCTAGTCTCCTTGCGCAGAGCGTCTCGCTACAGGGCCGCTCCGATCGGCGAGGGCATTGCGCAGCATGAGCAGGGCCCGACCATGGGTTCGACAGACAGTCGATTTATTGAGATCGAGAACCAGCCCGACCTCTTCCATATTGAGCTCGTGCTCGTAATAGAGCGACACCACCATCCGTTCCCGTTCTGGCAGCGTCGTGATCGCCTCGGCCAACGCCGCCGTCATGCGGCTTTGATCGAGGGTTGCTTCCTGGTTATCAGAGACCTGCAGCCGCTCTTCTCCGGCCTCGGTGAGCTCGTCGAGCGGAAATAAGCGAAGGCCCGCAATCTCGATAAGTACTTGGTGATATGCGGCTAAGGGCAGCCCCATCTCGCCAGCGATTTCCTCGTCGCTGCCCTCGCGCCCGGTGCGTTGCTTGAACGCCCGCACCGCTTGCGCCGCCGTTTTTGCGAGCCGCACGGTCCGAACCGGAGCCCAGCTTTCCCGCCGCGCCTCATCGATCATCGCGTTGGCGATCGACCGGCGGAGCATGGCCTCTTCGTTCTCCTCGCCGCCCCCGCGGCGCATAACGCGCAACACCGCAATGAGACCGGCTTGGACAAGATCGTCCAACTGCACCGTCTCCGGCAGCCGTCCCTTCAAATGGCCTCCGATACGCTTCACCAGCGGCATGTAACGTGTGATTATCTCCGTCTCGTCCAGCTCTAATGGGTAGCCTTGCGGAGATTCGGCGCCAATACCGGGCGGGTTTCGCATGACGCTCGGCGACATTGCATCAAATTTCGCCTCCGCCGCGTTATCGCTGGACATGCTGCTCCGCCGGCCGCCCCAGCAAATCGACTACTTTGATCCGTTTTTCGGAGGGGATTTCGGCGTACGAGAAAACCCAGATCCGCGGCTGGACCGCGTGCAGCAACTGGGCGAGCAGCTCGCGCAGTTCCGCACGCGTGATCAATCCGACAGCCGGCGCCACGGTAGCGAGCCGCGCCGCGGCCGCGGCTGCAAAGGCGCGAAGCTCGCTCGCAAGAGCCGGCTCAACGGCAAAGACACCGCTGCCGCTGGATAAGCGCATCACCTCTTGCAGTAATTTCTCCAGGCCAGGCTCCAACGCTATTACCTGCAATTCGCCAACCGCTCCAAAGGCGTTTTGCACAATAAACCCACCGAGCTTGACGCGGACGGCTTCGAGCAGGCCGCGTGCGTCTTGAATCGCCGACGCGCTCTCGATCAGCGCACCGATGATGGTTCGCAAATCGCGGATTGGAACGCGCTCAGCGAGCAGGCCGCATAAGACGCTATGGACGGTCGTGAGCGACAGGAGCTTGGGGGTTAGATCCTCGACGAGTTTTGGTATTTGCTTGCTGAAGAAGGCAAAGAGCGCGTCCATTTCGGTGCGGCCGAACAGGCTCGAGATATTGTCCACGACGACGCGTTCGAAATGCGTGGCAATCACGACCGCCGCGTCGAAAACGGTATATCCGTTGGCGCGCGCGTGTTCGGCCATATTGGGCATGATCCACTGCGCGGGTCTTCCGAAGACAGGGTCGCGGGCTGGGATCCCGGAGATTTCTTCCGAAACCGTGCCCGTGGGCATTGCGAGCAATTTGTCTGGGTGCACCTCCCCGGCGGCTCGTTCCACGCCGTGGACCAAAATTCTATAGCCAATCGACGAAAGGTCGGGATTGTCGCGCACGTGCACGACCGGAACGAGAAACCCGAATTCGCGGGATACCTGGCGACGGACGGCGCGCAGGCGGCGCAGCAGCCCGCCATCGCGTTCCTTGCTCACGATCCCGACAAGCCGGTAGCCAACCTGCACCTCGACCGGCTGGACGAGTTCAACAACGCCGATGTCGATTTCGGCGGCTTCGGCCGGCTGCGCCGGCGGCGGTGCTTGCCGCCGCGCCGTGCGGCTTTGCTCTCTTCCGAGCCACCAGCCGCTGGCCCCCAGCAGCGGCGCAAACACCAAAAACGGCAGATGCGGCATGCCGGGGATTATTCCGAACAGCCCGACGATGCCTGCACCCAGCCACCACGCCTTTGGGAAAGCGGCGAGCTGCCCGATGATCTGGTTGCCGATGTCATGCCCCGTCGATACGCGGCTGACAATGACACCGGCCGCTGACGAGATGACGAGAGCGGGGATCTGTGCAACCAGACCGTCACCGATCGTTAGGAGTGTATAGGTTTGACCGGCCTCTGCGGGGCTCAAGCCGTGCTGCCAGAAGCCGACAATGAAGCCGCCAATCAGATTGATGAACAATATCAACACTGCCGCGACGGCGTCGCCGCGAACGAATTTGCTGGCGCCGTCCATGGCGCCAAAAAAATCCGTCTCGTGTGTGACTTCCCGGCGCCGGCGCATCGCTTCTTCTTGGTTGATCAAGCCGGCGTTGAGATCGGCGTCGATCGCCATCTGCTTGCCCGGCATCCCGTCGAGCACAAAACGCGCGGCTACTTCAGCGATCCGGCCGGCGCCTTTGGTAATGACGACAAAATTGATGATGACCAGAATCGCAAAGACCGCGATTCCAACGGCGTAATTGCCGCCGATGACGAAGGCGCCGAAGGATTCGATCACCCGCCCCGCCGCTTCCGACCCGAGATAGCCATCGAGCAAGATGACGCGCGCGGCGGCGACATTGAGCGACAGCCGCAGCAGTGTCGTCAGCAGCAGGAGCGTCGGAAATGCCGAGAAATCCGTTGGCTTGGCCGTGTATAGCGCGGCCAGCAGGATCATTAGAGCAAAGCAGATGTTGAACGTGAACAGAGTGTCCAGCGCGAATGGCGGCAGCGGCAGCACCACCATCGCCAGCACCAGGACAAAGGCGAGCGGCCCCGCCAGCGTCGCCAGATGCCGACCCAGCCCCCACCCTACCCCGAGCCCGGCGCCCGCCTGCCCGGCCTGTCCGGTTACCGCAGCATCCATGGCAGACCCGTCAAGACGCCAATCGTAAAGGTCTCGATTTGGCGAAGCAGCCATGGTCCAAGCAGTACCAAGGCTACTCCCGTACCAAAAAATTTCGGGACGAAGCTGAGGGTTGGCTCATTGATTTGTGTAGCCGCAAGGAAGACGCCGACGAGCACCCCGATCACGAGAATAACCGCCAGCATAGGGCCGGCGAGGTACAGTATCGTGAGGAGCGCCCCTTGCCCGGCTTGCGCAAACCCTGCCACCCGCGCCTCCTAGTGTTCAGACCCAGGCAGAGGATTGACCCAATCGTTCGTGGCGGGGCATGTCCCGGCCATCCACGTTTTTGCCCGGCTCCGCATTTTCGGTCTTGGATGCGCGGATGCCCGGATCAAGTCCGGGCACGAACGATTAAGCAGGAATCGATTCACCTGAAGATATCCGAGCGCTAGCTCAGGCGCCTGATCCGCTCGGCCTGGCTGACGACTTCCGTGAAGCGCAGGCCCAGTCGTTCTTCATTGATGACGACGACCTCGCCGCGTCCGATCAGGACCCCGTTAACCCGGACATCCAGCGGCTCGCCGGCGCTGCGGTCGAGCTCGATCATCGAGCCCCGCCCAAGGTTCACGACGTCGCGGATCGGGATCTCGGTGCGTCCCAGTTCAACCGAAAGACGAACAGGAATATCGAGCACCAAATCCAACCGCAGAGCTTGCGTGCTGGGCACAGTGGGGCTTCCCTCGGCCTTTTCCTCTGCATGCGGGGGAGGGTCAGGGAGGGGGTCGAGGGTGGCAAACGGCGAGGGCTCGCCGTCGGACGCCGGCGGCGCGGCGTTGCCCGCGAGCGGTTCGTCGCCGGTCATTGCCATCATCATTTCTCCCCTTCGATGGCACTGGCATCGGCCAGCCCGGCAGGCGACAGCAGATGCTCCTCGATCCGTACCCCGATCTTGCGGCCAACCCTGCCCCACCGCCCGCGAAACAAGGGAAACCCGTTGGCCTCGACGATCACCTTCTCGGGCCGTTCGATGTCAAACACGGTGCCCGGGCGCAGCTGTAATAAATCGCCCATTGTCACTTCGATTTTCGCAAGCTCGACATCGAGCCTCATAGTCGCTTGGCCGACGCCGTTCGTCAGCACTTCGCGCCAATGCTGGTCGTGATCCACGGCGCGCTTGACGGTGCCGGCCACCAATTGGTCGTGCAGCGGTTCCAGCATGGCGTAGGGAATGCAGACGGTTAATTTCCCGCCGCCACGGCAGATCTTAACATCGAAAGCGTTGACAATCACAAGCTCGCCCGCCGCCGCGATCTCGGCGAACTGCGGATTTATTTCGTGGCGCATGACGTCGGGCGCTAATCCTGCAATCGGCTGCCACGCCAGCACGAATTGCTGGAGCGTCGCGTCCACGATCGCGCGCATGGCCTTGTACTCGAACGCGGTGAACTCACGATTGATGGTGGTGACGGGGAAGCGTCCCGTGCCGCCAAAGCGGGTTTCGACAATCCAGGCGACCAACGGCGCATCGAAAACAACCAGGATTGTACCGCGCAAGGGCGGCAAATTGACGAGGGTTAGATGACTGGGAATTTCGAACCGTTCGTTCAGTTCGTCGTGATTAACGAGCTCAATGGGGATCAGCGGCGTTATCTCGATCCCTGTCGGCAGATATTGCAGAAGCGAGGATCGCAGATACTGGGAAAACCGATCGTTAATCGCCTCGAGCGTCGGCAGCCACGCTCGGGACGGGCGATGCTCGGTAAAGAAAATATAGCGGCGGACGGTCGCCGGTTGCTCGGCTGCGTCAGACATAAACGCTCACCTTGGAAGAGGCTGGCGGCGGCAAACTGGGCCGCTCCGTGGCCGTCGGGCGATTGCCCGTGCTTGCCTGTTGCTGCTGCGCCGCGGGTTCTTGGTGGCGCGCGCTCGGACCTCGCGCATCTGCACCGACCCAGGCGCCGTTCAAATTGTAGCCGGCATTCCCGAGGTTTGTGTGAAGTTGGTCAATGGCGCCGCTGATCGCCTGCTGCACCTGGACCTGCGGCGAGGCGAACCAGGCTGAGACGTCGCGACCATCGACGAAAATGCGCACGGTCAGGTCGCCCAATCCGGGCGGATGCACCTGCAAGACGACTTCATGAGTACGGCTGCCGGCCATTCCCAGGAGATGGTACGACAGGCTGTCGGCCAGATCGCCCAGCGAAATCGCAGAGGCCGTCGAGGCGGCTGAAGCGCCGATGCTTGGTCCGGCAACGGCATCGCCAATAGCCGACGCCACCGGTGTCCCGGCCGGCGAACCGGCGACAATCATCGGGCGCAAGCTGGCCTCGCTCGCCGGAGTGGGACCAGAGGCCGCAGAGATCGCTTCGGCTCTGGGCTCTGATGCGGCGCCTTTTACGAACGTACGCACAAACGCGTCCGCGTCGCGTTCGCCAGAGGTGTGTAGAGCTGCTCCAGCATCGGCCGCGATGGCGTCCCGCGACGGCGGTCCGCCGCTATCTTTAAAGTGCTGTGCGTCGGAGGCAATGCTATCCAGCAAGGTCGGGCTGTTGTCATCTTTCACGTGCCGCGTGTCGAAGGAATTGGCGGCTTGACCGTCCCCAGCGGGGGAGGCTGATCCGGAGGCTGCAATAGAACCCGCAACGGTGCCGTCATTGTCGGCACGACAAGCGGCAAAGTGCCGCGCGGGCGCAACAGGCGCCGAAGGGCCGACGACGATCGGGCTGGCAATGCCGGCCATCATTTCGACCCCGTTTGATGACCGCCGCGCGTGGTGCTGCTCTGCACCCCGCAGAGGGACCGGAACCGTCGGTGCGTTTTCTGCAGAACCTTCGCCGGCGGGCCAGGGAGGAACAGCCGCTGACAGCGCGGTTGCGTCCGGCTCGCCCGGCGCAATCGTCGTCGAACGCCCGGCGGACCCGCCGGCAGTATCCCCCCACCCTACCCCTCCCCCGCTCGCGGGGGAGGGAACAGAGGGGGCAGCCACGTTCTGGTCGTCACCGGACGGCTTCGTCGATTGTCCTTGATCCCTGCCGTCTCGCGGATCTGGCGGTGACGCGCGCCCGCCTGTCGGTTCGGTCTTTTCCGGATCGGCCGCCGCACCGAGCACCGCCGGAAAACCCACATTAGGTGCTGCGCTTGTCGCGCAGGTTTCATTGGCGCGACCCTGCTCCGCCAACGCCTTATATCCCGCAGTCAGACGCATCGCCGGCATTGCGCAGCGGCCCTATGATACGAGATCGCCGGGGCTGGTGCGCAGGACGATCTTCCCGTCCCGCTCCAGCGCCTGCGCCGCCGCCACAATCTGCTTCTTCGCTGCCTCGACCTCGGCGAGCCGCATTGGTCCCTTCGCCTCGATTTCTTCGCGCAGCATTTCGCCGGCACGCTGCGACAGGTTGCGCAACACTTTCTCCAGTGCGGCCGGCGGCGCTCCCTTCAGTGCCACAACCAGCTGTTTTTGGTCGACTGACCGCAACAGCACTTGCAGGCTGCGGTCGTCGGCCTGGAACAGATCTTCAAAGACGAACATATTGTCCGTCAGGGCCTGCGCCAGATCGGGGTCGACATCCGTGATCGAGGTCAGGATGCGATCGGTTCGCTCGGCGCCGAGCCGGCTGAGAACCTTGGCCGCGACCTCGACGCCGCCAACCGAGACCCGGGCTTGCTGTGTTTCTCCGGCCAATAAATGCTCGATCGACTCATTGAGCTCCCGGATGGCCGTCGGCTGGATCGCGTCGAGGGTTGCCAATCGCGGGATCACCTGCTCGATCAAGTCGTCCGACAGGTGCGGGATCATCGCCTGGACCTGCTCCGGCTCGAGGTGCGCAAAGATCATTGCAACGATTTGCGGGTGTTCCGATTTGATCACTTCAGCCAGCGTGCGCGGGTCTTGCCACCGCACGGCCTCAATGCCGATCGCCTCGCCTTGCTGCAGCCGCGCCATCAGGCGATCGGCATTTTGGCTGCCAAGCGCCTTCTCCAGAACCTCGTAGACATATTGCTCAGCGCCGATCGCGACCGAACCGCTTTGCAAGACCTCGGCAAATTCCTGCAACACGGCCGCCACGTCGCCCTTTCCGACTTTGGGGAGCCGGGCCATTGCCGCCGACAGGCGGTTGATTTCTGGCTGCGAGAGAAGTTTCATGACTTCTGCCGCAGTCTCCTGACCGATCGACATCATCACCAGCGCGGATTTCTCCAGGTCGGTCAACTTAACCGGCTTGTTGGACGCTTCTGCCGTCACGCGCGAGCCACTCCTTGATCACTTGCGCCGTGCGGCCGGGGTCATCGGCCACCAACAGGCGCACTGTTTCAGCCCCTATGCCCGGCCTTTCCGCCGCGGCGGGAGGCAGGTTCACCGCCGGTTCGGTGCGGCGCATCTCCAGCGAGCGATCGAGCGCAGCAGCAGTCCACGCCGCCAGCGGCTGGGTCGCGGCCACACGGCGCAGCAGCGGCAGCACGCCACCGAACAGTACAAATAGGCCGGCCAGCGCGAGCACCGTGTTTTGGCCGATGCTGACCATCCATGGCTCCCTCCACCAGGCGCGCGTAGTTTCGCCCGCAGCAACGCCGTCCTCTGCAAAGGGCAGATCGATGACATTGACATGCCGGTTATCGCCGACCCCGATCGCCGAACCGACAAGCGTGTCGATCCCATGAATTCGCTCGGCTGGGATCGGCCTTCCGGAGGGGTTGTTAACGAGGACGGCGATGTTGAGCGCCCTCAGGCTCCATGGCGGGTGCTCGCGGAATTGGACGCTCTTGTCGAGATCGAAGTTGGTCGTGCGGTGCGTATCCGGAAGCGGCGCGGGCGACGGCTCCGACGGCGAATTTGCCGATGTTGGGCCGGTTTGCGCGCCCGCCGCGGTTGCCGGCTTTTGCGTGCTGATCGGCGCGGTCGGGGTTTCCGGACGGCGGTTCGACAGGGCCCCGGGTATGCCGATGGCCTGCTCCCCATCGGACGAATGGGGGTGAACGGTCTCGTCTTGGCTCAGCACATGGGCTTCGCCGTATTTAACCAAATTCTCCTTGGATTGGGAAAAATCGATATCGGCGTCGGCGGCGATGCGGAAATTGCCGCGCCCCAGTACCGGGACCAGCAGGTCGGTCAGAGAGGTTTCGTATTGCCGGGCTACTTCGCGGGCGAGTTCCAGTTGCTGTGGGACCTGCTGCAGTGGATCTTTGCTGTTGGCATTGAGGATCTTCCCGCTCTGATCGACGATCGTCACATTTTCGCGGGCCAATCCTGGCACGCTCCCGGCGACCAGTCCGGTGAGGCCGTCGATCTGCGCCAAAGTCAGCTGCATACCGGGCCGTAGACGGACCATTACCGAGGCGCTGGGTTTTGGGCTGTCTGCCAGGAATTCCGTCTGCTTGGGCAGCGCCAGTTTCACCGTCGCAGCGACGACCCCCTCAACCTCCTTGACCGTGTGTGACAGCGCGGTTTCGAGCGCCCTGCTGTAATGGACCTGCTCGACAAACGGACTGACCCCCAAGCTCTCATTGTCGAGCAGCGCCCACTGATCGCTGTCCTGCTTGGGCACGCCGCGGGCAGCCAGCTGCAGACGCGCCCGGCCCGCCTCGGCCGCGGGAACGAGGATGACACGTCCGCCTTCGGTGATTTGGAAGGGGATGTTGAGCTTTTGCAGCTCAGCGATCGCCCGGCCGCCCTCTTCACCAGAGAGCCCGGCATAAAGCACAGAATAGGAGGGGCCAGATGACCACAGCGCGATGCCGATAATAGCCGTTGCTGCTGCTGCGCCGCCGACAATGACAGCAGTGCGGCCATTGCCGCTCAGCGCCGGCGCAAAGCGATCGAGGACGCTCTTTGGAACGAAAGTTGCGAGGTCGAGAGAGGCCACCTGCTACCCGCGAGGCTCGTCAGACCGGCATGTTCATGACGTTGGTATAGGCCGCGATGATTTTGTCGCGGACAGCCGCCGCTGCTTGCAGTGCCAGGTTCGCCTGTTCGAGCGACACCATGACGTCGCTCAATGAGATATCAGGACTGCCGGACGCAAAGGCCTTGGCCTTTTCATTTGCCGAAGAAATGGCGTCGTCGAGGCGATTGATTGCTGTGTTGAGGGCGTCGGAGAAGGATGCTCCGGGAGCGCCTGAGGCGCCGGAATCGACCGCCTGCGGTGACGGTACGCCCGACAGCGAGGAGACTGACGACAGCGCCGAGAGGACGCCTGCCACTGCAGTGATTATGGGAATCATGGTTCCCCTCTGATGGCGGGGTGGATCGGCCGTTGACTGCGCTGACGGCGCTGTGCGAGCAATGCCAAGCGTGCAAACTTCTCGCCAACTGCCTGCGACAATTCGCACAGCTCCGCTCGAACCCAGCAGCCAGCTTCCGCGCCGTTGTCGGCACAGCTCGCCACCCGAGCGAAGACAACGACCGGTTCGCGGAAAATCGGGTCGAAGTAAAGTTCGAGACGCAGCCACCGACCGGGCTCTTGCGGCAGTGCGGACAGCCAAGCGAAATGCCCGGGACCGAGTTCGGCCTCGTGGAGCGGCGGCAGCGCGACATCGCGGTAGGACAATCTCCCGAGCATGTCGATGATCGTGTCGAGCTTGGTCCAAACGGGTGCGAGCGCTTCGGCCAGGCGCTCATCGGTCGATCGCGGCATCGCCTCGAGCTCAACGCCCTGGAGCAGGAAGCCGAGGACGCCCTCATTTGAGCGTTCAGCCGCTTCGCGAGCGGCCGGCGAAGGAGCCTGTTCGAGGCGCTCGGCGGCCACGGGAAGCACCAGCCGGCTCAAGAAGATTTCACGGTCCGTCAATGCGATAGCCCCGTTGCGGCTCGCCGCCAATTCGTATGGACTTGACGGAAAAGAGAAATACGGCAAGTTAGTTTATCATAAATGAACATTGCGCCCGCGTCGTCCCAGCCCGCGAGTCCGCGCGTCGCGCGGCCCGAGGACAGGCTCCAGCCGCGACCCAGGCTGCCGCCGTGGGGAGGCTTCCCCGCCCCCTCGATCGGCCGCCAAGCGAGACCGGCGGTCCGGGCAACCGCCCTGTGTGAACCAGCTCACACCCCCCTCCCCACGAGCCCCGCTACGATGAGGTGCAACAACTCTGGGAGGAGCGAGGAAATGCAGAAGCCAAAGCCACTTGCAACGAATTTGGGCCGGCACCTAATAGAGAACGTTAAAGTTCCTGTCCCAAAGCCGGCCCTAGAGACCGGCGGCTCTCGCGTGATCCGCGCCTTCATCCCGCCGCCAACCCGTGAGCAGTTGATGGCTGGGTCCGCTAACCTTCGCCGGGTTTACAAGGTCGAAGGTTAGTGTCGGGAAGCGCCCCCTATCGCCGGATGGAAAGTGGGGCGGCTGTTCGTGTTGTTGCAGTAGCAAGTAATCGCAATGACTTACAAACAGAAGGTTCGCACGACACGACGATGGCCCCTGGCTTTCGCCGGGGAAGCGATTAGGGGATTGGCATCGGAATTCTTTTACAAGCTCTCACGAGCTGAGTGTGTTTTTGTAGATCTGGCCGTCCTTCATGATCACATGAAAGTTCTTCGCCGGGTTGGCTATGAGCTCAATGTCCTCGAGGGGGTTCCCGCCGACGAGCAACAGATCAGCAAGCGCACCCTCCTCGATGACGCCTAATCTTCCGGGATAAGGGTTGCGCGGACCGGACAAGGCAAGCAATTCGCCATTGGCGGCGGTCGCCATAGTTAATGCTTCGGCTGTCGTGTACCAGCGGGTCAGATGGGTCAGCATCGTGCCCTGACGCGCAGTTAGCCCGGCGGAGAACAGCAAATCCGAGCCGAATGCGGTTTTGATTCCGTGAGCTTTTGCGAGCCGATATGCCCGATCCGTGCCGGCAAGAACCTGAAGCTGGTCGATCCGGCTTTGGCCGGTCAGACATATCGAGTCGTCGTCGCCGACGAAGGGTTGAATGCTCAACCACACGCCTCTGTCCGCCATTGGCTTGGCAGTCGCCTCGTCCATTAAGTGACCATGCTCGATGCACCCGGCCCCTGCGGCAATCGCCCGCTGGACCGGACCCGGCGGATAGGCGTGCACCGTGACGTAGGTGGCCCAGTCTTTCGCGGCTTCTACCGCCGCGCGCAATTCGGGCTCGGTCAAGGTGAACGCCTCCAGGGGGCTGCGCGGCGAAGAGACGCCGCCGCTCCCCGCCAGCTTGATCTGCGAGGCTCCCTGCAGGAGCTGTTCGCGGACGCGCAACCGCACCGCATCCGGCCCATCGGCAATGATGCTGCCGCCGGTCTGCTCGATCCGACTAAGGCTGCCGCCAACACTCGGCACATCAGCCAGCGGACGTAGATCACCATGACCGCCGGTCGCGGTTATCATCGCGCCGGACGGATAAATGCGCGGGCCCGAAACGAGCCCCCCATCGATCGCTTGCTTCAACGCAAAGGCGGGGCCGCCAAGATCACGAACGGTCGTGAAGCCACGCATCAGCGTGCGCTCCGCCTCCGCGCTCGCGGCCAAATAGATGTAACCGACGTCCGCTGACATGAGGGTCGCGAGCGGAAGTGCCGCAAAAATGGCATGCCAATGCGCGTCGATCAGGCCCGGCATGAGAATCCGGCCGCCGCAATCGATCACTTGCGCGCCCTCGGGTGCGGGAGGGTTGCCTTCCGCTACGGCCTTGATCCGATTGCCGTCGACGAGCACACGCAGCGCTTCCCGCAGCGCGCTGGATTTTCCATCGAATACCCTGACATTCGTGAACAGCACCGGCCGGGACGGATTGCCGGTGGCCGGCACCGCCTCCGCGGCGGAGAGTTTGGGCAGGCGGAACGGGGAGATCGCGGCGGCAATACCGGCCAGCACGCCGCGCCGCGATAGCTGCGCGGCGATCCGTCGTGAGACAGCCTGAAGCTTCGGCCCGTGGCAGCCGCAGCCCAAATGGTCGCTCGCGAGAGTCTTGCTGACCGATGCACATGACGGCATGCTGGCCCTCAGTCGCCCTTTGACATTACGACGTTCCGAGCGAGAGGCTCAATCGAATGAATTGGGCGCCAATTCCCGGTATCCCGAAAAGACCCCATTGCGTCACACGCTCTCCAGCAGCCCGTTGAGAAGCCGACGCATATTGCGCCGAAGGCGGGCGGGGAGAAAGAGGACAAGAAAGCTGGGGTTCCTGTCTCGCAGCAGCACCGGAATATTGCCGTCACCCCCATGACCCGCACCTTCATCGCGCCCCGGCTCGCGAGCAGTTGATGGCTGGATCCGCTAACCTGCGTAGGGCCTACGAGGTCGAGGCTTGATCTCCGCTTTCTGGCAATCACACGCCTCGGCGCCTTCCAGAGCGCCGAGGATCGCGTGACGAGGCTGTGGTGCGGTTCTTTGGGAGTAGCATTGGACCTATTCGCACGGCTTGATCGTCGCCGGGGAGGCAAAGCCATGACCACGCTTACATGCTCATTGCGCTGATCATGGCGAGCGATTCCGGCCAGCAGCCTCGGCTCATCGTCCAGAAGATGGCCCCTCTGGAATTATGACAAGCGGCGGCAAACCTTGCGGGCAAGGCCGGCGGGCATTGCCCATGCTGGAAGAGATCATTCGCAACAGAGACACTTCAACAGCTCCGCTGAGAGCTATGGGGTCGAACAGCTCAATCGCGCTCAGCTTGGTGATCAGTAAGATCAGCGGCGCTTCTACTGGCTTTTTTTACGGCCGATAGGGCGCCCCACCCCCAGCGGTTCCCATTGGAGGATACGCCGTCGGAGGATACGCCGTCGGAGGATACGCCGTTGGCGGATAAGGTTGCGATGGATAAGGCGGAGGGCCGTAGCTCGGGGGCGGAGGGTTTCGGTAATTTTGGGCCTGTAGCCGATCGAGTTCCTGTCGGTTCAGCTGATTGGCGCTGTTGTCGGCGGAATACGTCCCCGTCCTCCCCCTGCGCCGCTGGCTTGAGTAACTCGGTGGAGGCGTCGAAGGTTCATAGGTCGAGGCCGGTGGAGCGGCTGCCGGGGGCATTGGGGCAGGTGGTGGCGCGTAGTATGGAGGAGCCCGACCCGGCCCCGTGGTGTACGGCGTCAGTCCTGGCCCTCCGGGATTAGGCCCTGGCACGCCCATCGCGTTTCCGCCGGGGCTCGCCAGCTGTGCCCAGACAGGCGCTGAAAGGGCGAGAGCGGCACACACCGCAACGCCGGTCAGAAGTTGTTTCATCGCTGTCATCCTCCCCTGGGCCTGATCGTCGCCAACGCCGACCTTATCAGTGACACGGCTTCAGTCTAGCTCTTTTGCTTTCATCGCCGTCTGACGTAGCCGGCACGGGATATCGGCCGGCCGCGGTGTCGTTCTCTCTCGCGAGAGGGCGGCACTAGCCCGGCACCCTGTCGCAAGCCATCGCGGCAGCCTCCAGCCAAACGACGGCCGCCCTCCCCTTTGCGCATCCTTTAGCTAACGCGCGGCGAACATCCCGATGCATTTGCACACCCCAAATCCAATCTAAGCTATTGAAAAACATGGTGGGCGCGACAGGGATTGAACCTGTGACCCCACCCGTGTGAAGGGTGTGCTCTCCCGCTGAGCTACGCGCCCGTCCGAGGCGCAATTAGCGGGTCGGGCGGTTGCCATGTCAAGGAGATGCGCGGGAGCAAGCCGGCCTATTGTGTGGAATGCACCGCCATCGCCGCCTGCGAGCGCATCGAAGAATGCTTTCCGTGCTGCTGGCGCTCACGCTTTGCGGCGCCTCGGCTCGCGGCGTCGAACCCGATTGGATTTTCTTGCGCTTCGAGGTCTTTGGCGGGCCCGGCCTGCACTTTCTCACATTGCAGGTGCGCGTTCAGCAGTCGCCGGAGCGGTATTCGCTGACGGTCGAGGCCGAGACGCTCGGCATCGCCGAGCTTTTCGTCGACCTTCGCAGCAAAGCCGAGGCGCGTGGGAGCATCTCGGACGGTGTCTTGCATCCGGAGGCGATGCGCTCCGAAACGCACCGACGGGGTGCCGATTTCCACACGCGGATCGATTATGGGGCAAATGGCGCCGTCGTCGCCGAAGCGACGCCGCCCCTTACCGGCGTGGTGACACCCGTTTCGCCGGCGCAAGTGCGTGGGACGGTCGACCATCTCACCGCATATCTCGTCCTGGCTCGTCACCTGGCGGCCCGAGGCTCCTGCACGCTTGGGCTTGCCGTATTCGACGGGCGGCGTCGCTACGATCTGAGCTTTGGCGATCTGCCCGCCGAGGCGTTGCCGGGTTTTCCCGATCGGATTCGGGTCTGCGGGATGCGACGCCGCCGGATAGCCGGCTTTCCGATCGAGCAAGGCGGCGATCAGCCGAGCGACGAAGGAAAACTGTGGTTCGCCAGGCTCGTCCCGGGCGGCGTGATGATCCCGGTGCGCATGGAATTCGGCAGCGAGTTCGGGCGCTTTGTCGCGACGCTTGCCGAACTGCGCAGCCGCTGGGTCGAGCGGCGATTTACGGAATAAGGCCGAGACGCTCGAGGGCCGCGGGCAATTGCGAGAATTGTTCAAGCCGAGCGTCGGCCGCCAGCGCATCGGGATCGACGCGGGCATAGCCGTACCGCATCAACAGGAACGGAACGGCGGCCGAATGGGCGGCGGCGGCGTCGTTTTCATTATCGCCGATCATCGCGCTCGTCTTCGGTCTGGCGCCGAGTTCAGCGATGAGCCGCAGCAGATGGCCCGGATCCGGCTTCTTCATCGGAAACCGGTCGCCGCCGGCGATTCCGTCGAACAACTGCAACAGGTCGAGATCCCGCATCACGGCGATGGTGGCTTGCTGCGGCTTGTTGGTGCAAATCGCCAAGCGGTAGCCGCGCCGGCGCAGCGCCGCCAGCGTTTCCGGCACGCCGGCATAGGGCCGCGACAGTTGCGCGGGGTTCGCTTCATAGATTTCAAGGAACCGGGGCAGCGCCGTTGCCACCTCGGCCGGATCGGCGCCGCCTGCAGCAAGGGCGCGCGCGACGAGGGCCGACACCCCGTCGCCGATCATGCGCTTGACCTCGGAGGGTGACAGAACCCGGCGACCCCGCTCGCGCAGCATTTCATTAAGCGCCGCGCGCAGATCCGGTGCAGTGTCGACGAGTGTGCCGTCGAGATCGAAGACGAGAAGAAACCCTTCCACAAAGCAAACTTTGTGTTGTTTTTATATGTTCTGCAACAAACGGCCTGTTGCAATTTTAGCGGTCCGGTATGACCGTAGCGCCGTTCAGCCCTCTTATCTGCATTTGAGCTGTCAATGAACTCGCCTCTTTTCGCCGCCGTAGTTCTCGCCGCCGGCAGCGGCACGCGGATGAATTCGGCTCTGCCCAAAGTCATGCATCCGATCGCCGGGCGGCCGATGATCGCCTATCTCATGGAGGCGCTGCGCCCCCTACTGCCGGCGGCCACAGTCGTCGTGGTCGGACGCAAGATGGAAGATGTCGCGCGCGTCGTCGCCCCGGCGCAGAGCGTCGTGCAGGACCCGCCTCTGGGGACCGGCGACGCCGTGCGCACCGGCCTGCAGGCGCTGAAGAGCCGGCTCGCGCCAGCGGGCACGATCGAAGAGGTCCTCGTGCTTTACGGCGACACCCCGTTTCTGGCGACGGAGACATTGGAGCGTCTGCTCGCGGAACGGCGACGGACATCGGCGGCAGTCCTCGTCGCGGGCATGCGGCCCGCCGATCCCGGGCCCTACGGACGCTTCGTGCAGGCTTCAGATGGCGTGCTCGAGCGCATCGTCGAGGCCGCCGATGCGGGCCCCGAGGAACAGACGATCGGGCTCGTCAATGGCGGCATCATGGTGATCGAGGCGCACCGTCTCGGCGAACTCCTCGACGCGCTGGATCGGGACAACGCAAAGGGCGAATTTTATCTGACCGACATCGTCCGGATTGCGCGCCGCAAAGAGCTCCTCTGCCGCGCCGTCGAGCTGCCGGCAGAGGAGCTGATCGGCATCAATACGCGCGCCGAACTAGCCGAAGCGGAGGCGCTGATGCAGCGCCGGCTGCGCCACGCGGTAATGGCGGCGGGCGTTACGCTGATTGCGCCCGAGACCGTGTTCCTGAGCGCCGACACGCAGCTTGGCCGCGATGTCGTCGTCGAGCCGAACGTCACCTTCGGCCCCGGCGTGACGGTCGGCGAAGGGGCGCGAATTTGCTCTTTCTCCTATATGGAGGGGGCTGCGATCGGCGCGGGTGCCAGCATCGGTCCATTCGCCCGGCTCCGCCCCGGCGCGGTGCTCGAAGAGGAAGTGCACATCGGCAATTTCGTCGAGGTCAAAGCCGCCCGGCTCGGGGCCGGCGCCAAGGCCAACCACCTCACCTATATCGGCGACGCGGAAGTCGGCGCCCGCACCAACATCGGCGCCGGCACGATCACCTGCAATTACGACGGCTTCAACAAGCACCGGACAACAATCGGCGAGGGCGCGTTTATCGGCTCCAATACCGCGCTCGTCGCGCCGGTGACCGTCGGTGATGGCGCCTACGTCGCGGCAGGCAGCGTCGTCGTGCGCGAAGTGCCGGCCGATGCGCTGACGATCGCGCGCGGACAGCAAGTCGACAAGCCGGGCAGAGCGGCGCAGATCCGCGCTCGGCTACAAAGGAAAGCCTGATGTGCGGCATCATCGGCATCATCGCCAAGGAGGCGGTGGCGCCCGGGCTTCTGGAAGGGCTGCGCCGCCTCGAATACCGCGGCTACGATTCGGCCGGGATTGCCACTTTGATCGACGGGCGCATCGAATGCCGCCGGGCCGAGGGCAAGCTCGCCAACCTCGTGCGGCGGCTCGACCGCGAGCCAGTCCACGGGGTGATTGGGATCGGGCATACCCGTTGGGCGACGCACGGTTTGCCGACCGAAGCGAACGCCCATCCGATCGCGACCGACCGGGTTGCCGTCGTGCACAACGGCATCATCGAGAATTTCCAGGCGCTGCGGCGCGAGCTCGAGGGGCTAGGCCACCTCTTCCGCACCGACACCGACACCGAGGCGGTGGTACTTCTGGCGACACATTTTCTCGCGAAGGGCCTGTCGCCGCGGCAAGCCGTGGCGAAGACGCTGGCGCGGCTGGAGGGCGCCTTTGCGCTCGCTTTTCTGTTTGCCGGCGAGCATGACCTGCTGATCGGCGCGCGGCGCGGCAGCCCGCTGGCGATCGGCTATGGCGACGGCGAGATGTTTTTGGGCTCGGACGCGCTGGCGCTGGCGCCGCTGACCCGCCGCATCACTTACCTCGAAGAAGCCGACTGGGCGGTCGTCACCTCGCGCGGCGTCACGGTCTTCGACGCTGCAAACCGGGAGGTGGAGAGGCCGATCCGCGAAGCGGCGGCGACGGGCGCGCTGATCGGCAAGGGCAATTACCGCCACTTCATGCAGAAGGAGATTTTCGAGCAGCCCGCCGTCATTGGCGACACGCTGAATGCGCTCATCAACCCGGCGACCCGCTCCGTGCATTTGCCCGAATTGCCGTGTGCACTGGACGAGCTCGAACGCGTGACGATGATCGCTTGCGGCACCGCTTACCACGCGTGCGTCGTCGCGAAATACTGGCTGGAACGCATCGCCCGCGTTTCGGTCGAGATCGACATCGCCTCGGAGTTCCGCTACCGCACGCCGGCGATGCCAAAGGGCGGCGCGGCGATCTTTGTCTCGCAATCGGGCGAGACCGCCGACACGCTGGCGGCGTTGCGTTACGCGAAGGCGCAGAGCCAAAAGATCATCGCCGTCGTCAACCAGCCGGAAAGCTCGATCGCGCGCGAGGCCGATGTCGTCTTGCCGACATTGGCGGGACCGGAGATCGGCGTCGCGTCGACGAAGGCGTTCACGACGCAGCTCGCCGTGCTCGGCTGTTTGACGGTGGCGCTGGCGCGGGCCCGCAGCGCGATCGACGAGACGCGCGGCGCCGCTCTCGTCGGCGCGATGACCGAGGTCTCCTCGCGCGCCGCCGAGGTCCTCAACCACGACGAGCGCATCCGCGAGATCGCCGCCGTCATCGCCGAGGCGCGCAATGTGCTCTACCTCGGCCGCGGCAGCGCCTTCCCGCTGGCGATGGAAGGCGCGCTGAAGCTGAAGGAAATCTCCTACATCCATGCTGAAGGCTATGCCGCCGGCGAGATGAAGCACGGGCCGATCGCATTGATCGACGAGAGCGTGCCGGTCATTGTGCTGGCGCCCCATGACGGGTTGTTCGAAAAAACCCTCAGCAATATCGAAGAGGTGATGGCGCGCGGCGGCCGCGTCGTGATGATCTCGGACGCGACGGGGATCTCCCGCCTCGGCGATAGGCTCGCCTTCGGCATCGCGGTGCCGAGCTGCGACGCGTTTGTCGCGCCGTTGCTCTACGCGATTCCGATCCAGCTCTTGGCGTATCACGTCGCCGTCCTCAAAGGCACCGACGTCGACCAGCCCCGCAATCTCGCCAAAAGCGTCACGGTGGAGTAGGCCTTAGCCGCGTGGTCGGCCCCCTCCCGCCTTGCGAAAGTCTCGGGCGGGCCGTACCTATCCTTAATCGTTGAGGCGAGGGAGGTACGCGATGGAGCTAAAGGATCCGAAGCTGTTCCGTCAGCAATGCTACATCAATGGCGAGTGGGTCGACGCGTTGAACCGCGGCACGATCCCGGTCACCAACCCGGCCACCGGCGAGACCTTGGGCACGGTGCCGC
>Ga0126378_10000541_pt1 | contig 27653 bp, 21 predicted proteins | sample PanSoiMetPlot_23_FD_92587 | JGI IMG/M metagenome (GOLD analysis project Ga0126378, IMG submission 92587) | Tropical forest soil microbial communities from Panama - MetaG Plot_23 | ecosystem: Environmental > Terrestrial > Soil > Tropical forest > Bulk soil | place: Panama | collected 2016-02-17
CTAGGCCTTCTTGTCGACACTAAAGCAGAGAGCGCTCGCGAGCGCGTGACGCGCGTCCTCATCACACAGGGAACGATGGCCACCATCAGCGAAGAACGCGAAAAGAAGACCTATATCGTTCGAAACGAAGACACCACACCGAGGACACTGATCATCGAACATCCCACCCGCCCGGAATGGAAGCTGGCCGCCGACGGACCGCAGCCGGAAGAGAAGGTCTCCGGACTGTACCGCTTCCGTTTGACACTGGAGCCGAAGAAGACAGAAAGACTGGTTATTAATGAATCGAAACCTCAGTTTACCCAATACGAATTGAAGGCGGTGACGGACGAGCAGATCGATCTCCTCCTTCGGCAAAAATCGATTAGTTCAGAAGTCGAGAAAAGCCTGCGCCGGATCCTCTCCCAGAAAAACGTTGTGGCCGAATATGACAGCCAGATTAAGACACAACAGCAGCAGATTGATCAGATCTTCGGCGATCAGGCACGCCTACGCGAAAGCATGAAATCCTTGAAAGGAAGCACTGAAGAAAAAACCCTGTTACAGCGATACATCAGGCAACTCGACGATGAAGAGACCCAGCTCGAAGGCTTGCGAAAAAAGAAGCAGGGCTTGGAAGGGCAGAGGCAGCTTTCAGACGTTCTACTCCGGAACATGATCCAGCAGTTGCAGATGGATGTGAGTTTGTAGGTTTCACGCGGCTATGCACCTGTCCGAAGTGGCAGGTTGCGGGAAAGCACATTCTTCTCGGCAGAAGACCGAGTCCTTCCGGCACGACCTACACTGAGAGTGAAGTGGGAAGGATAACTGCGACTCCGACCCGCAGTCATTGGAGCGCGCTCTCAACAAAGCCGGATTGCAGTCCGGCCTTTACAGCGGGGCGCCTATGAGGTTCCAAACATGAAACGCATCCTTTGGTTCTTAACGGTTGGTTTGCTTGCTTTCGCTACCGGTCGCAACGTGGTTGCGGCTCCTCAGCATCATAAGGGCACAACCACGCTGACCGGCGTCGTGCTCGGTCCTGATGACAGACCCGTGCCGCATGCAGCCGTCACCTACCAATCTTCGGGCGGAAATGCTCCACATGCCGTCCATGCGGACGCGCAAGGCCATTTCACGATCGCAAACCTCCGGGCTGACAATTACGATGTGCGCGCTTCTGGAAAGGGAGTTTTCTCGGAGTGGGAGAAAAACATCTACGTGCGTAAAGGGCAAACAAAAAGCGTTACTCTGCGCCTGATTTACGCCAAAGAAGTCCCCAAGGCCTACGTCAAAGGCAAGCCGAACCCGCAATAGTCAGCGACTGCTGACGACGATTTTCACCACTCACGAGTCACTCGTCACCAGTCACATTTTCTCTACTGGTAAATGAGCCGCGCGAGTTCGTGCAGATCCGCTACGGAGACGTCCGAGACGGCGCAATATTCCATCCCTTGACGCCTCCAGTGCAGCCATTGGTAGCCCTGTCGCAAGCCGGGCGGATGAATAGGCGTGTCCGGGTCTTTGGTCGGCAACACAAAAACATTAATGACGTGCTTCCGACGCATATAGACGAGCGCCGCGACGTTCCGGCCCGCCAAAACGTCCAACCGCCCGCCAATCAACGGGAAACCGTCGTCCGAGAAGTCCTTCACCGGCGGAGAGAAGTCCAGCTTGCCGTTGAACCACGGCTTCACCGTGTGCTGGTCCGTCGAGGCAACATCCGTCAAGTGCCCGGGCTGCAGCGATCGGATATGCGCGTCGATCATTTCGGGGGCGGTAAATTGCGCCGCATCCGGATTTCTGCCAGCCGGCCGCGGCCAGGCATACCAGGAGATCGCACCCATAACCAAAATCGAAGCCGCAACCGCAACCCACCGCCAAGCAGGAATTCTCTGTTTGGGGGGAGCAGCGGTTGCCGCGTCGAGTTCGGCACGAATCTTCTTGCGGAGCGAAACCGGAGCGCTTGCACAAAGGCTGCTGCGCTGAAGAAGCGAGCGCAGCGATTCTTCCACCTCCAGGGCCTTCGCGCAATCACGGCAACTCTCCAGATGGCGTTCGAATTCGGCCGAACGCGAAGCGTCCAACTCGCCATCCAGATAGCCGTGCAACGCCGTGCGCGTAAAATCACAGCTCACGGGAAGCCTCCTGCACTGGAGGTTGCGGTTGCGTGAGGGCGCGCTCGAGCCGTTGCCGCGCGCGGGCCAGAGCGGACATCACGGTGCCAATAGGAATCGCAGTTATTGCAGCAATCTCCTTATAAGAGCATCCTTCCAGTTCGCGCAAAACCAGCACTTCACGGAACCGCGGAGGCAGCGTCTCTAGCGCCCGGCCCAAGCGTTCCCGGTTGTCTCCGGCGATAGCCAGGGATTCGGGGGAAACGCTCGGCTGAGGATGCAGCTCCTCGTCAAATTCGGTCATCAGTTCCACAGGGCGATTCTTCTCCAACCACGTATAACAGGTATTTCGCACAATTTGTAACAGCCACGCGCGCGCGTCTCCTCCATGGAATCCCCGGAAGAAACGATAAGCGCGAAGCATGGCTTCCTGCGCTACATCTTCTGAGTCCTCGCGGCTTCTCAAAAGCCAGCGCGCAAGGTTAAAGGCGGCGTCGAGGTGGGGCAAAACGAGCTGCTCGAAGCGCGCCCGCTCGTCGACATCCAACACGTCCGACCCACTCCCATGGGTTATCCCACTCATTGGGCACAAACCGCCTGTAGACCGATTTTATTCCCCATTGTCCCTTTAGAGTGACGAATCTGGCAACCGCTTGGTAAGCGCCCAAATTGGCAACCGAGCGGCAAATTGGCGCCGGGAATAACTTAGCATGCAAGGCGGTCTGCACAAACGAAACACGTCCCATACGCGGCGCGGGCTCCCTGGACTCTCTCACCCGCGCCGCCCTCCAAGAAAATTGGGGATCGGCGACGAAAAACAGCATGGCTATGGGTGTCTCTAAAACACGGGGGAAAACGAATGGCGGGTAAGGGAAAAAACGAGTTGTTGCACGACCACAATCACGACGGCATTGACCGTCGTGGCTTCCTGAAGTGCATGGCCTGGGCTGGAACCGGGGCGTTCTGTGTGATGAGCGGCGGCGTGCTTCGTTCCTACAGCATGAGCCGTTTGGCAGAGCTCGATCCCAAGGAGATAGCCGGCGAACTGAGCTTCGCGCAAATCAGCGACAGCCACATGGGGTTCAACAAAGCGGCGAATCCGGATGTTGCCGGGACGCTTAAGGCCGCGGTGGACAAGATCAATGGATTGTCGGTCGAGCCGGAGTTCGTTCTGCATACGGGCGACATTAGCCACCTTTCGAAGCCCGAAGAATTCGATGCTGTCGAGCAGATTCTGAGAGCTGCCAAACCCCAGGAAGTTTTCTATGTTCCCGGAGAGCACGATGTGTTGAATGACGACGGGCAGCAATTCCGTGAGCGCTTTGGCAAAGGCAGCAAAGGCGCGGGCTGGTACAGCTTCGACAAGAAGGGCGTGCACTTCATCGGGCTTGTGAATGTCATGAACCTCAAGGCTGGCGGGCTCGGATCGCTCGGCCACGAGCAGCTTGAGTGGCTCGAAGACGATGTGAAGCATTTGAAGAACAGCACCCCCGTTGTGGTCTTTGCGCACATTCCGCTGTGGTCGGTGTATCCGGAATGGGGCTGGGGTACCGAGGACAGCGCGCAGGCCTTGTCCTACTTGAAAAAATTCGGATCGGTTACCGTGCTGAATGGGCACATTCACCAGACGATGCAAAAAGTTGAAGGCAATGTCACGTTTCATACCGCAGCTTCGACCGCGTTTCCGCAGCCGGCGCCGGGAAAGGCGGATTCGCCCGGGCCGATGAAAGTCCCCGCCGAACAGTTGAAGAGCGTCCTTGGAATTACCGGCGTCAACTTTGTGCGTGGGAAGCAAGCGCTCGGAGTTGTGGATGCGACGCTTGAGTGAAGGCATTCACAAATTGTGAATCCCTAGATTCGTTCAAAAACAAACCAACAAGATAAAAAAGGAGCAGAGAAAATCATGATGAGGAGAAGTGTGTCTGTGGCAGTTTTCACCGCGTTCGTTGTTCTGGGAATCGCTGCGACGGGAGCGAAGACCCTCGTCGCGGGCGGGCAGCAAAAACCGCAAAGCGCCGAAGTCAAAATTGACAATTTCAGCTTCGGCCCGGCAGCAATAACGGTTTCCTCGGGCAGCACGGTGACCTGGACCAACCGCGACGACATTCCCCACACCGTGGTCAGCGCGGATGATCCAAAGGCCTTCAAATCCAAAGTGCTCGACACCGACGAAAAATTTTCCTTCACGTTCACCAAGCCGGGCACCTATGCCTACTTCTGTTCGATTCACCCAAAAATGACTGGCAAGGTCATCGTCCAATAATGACCGGCAAGCTCGTCCTTCAGGCCGAAACCGATGCTTAATCCCTTTGATCTCAAAGCCGCCCTTGCAGCCCGGCATGGGCAGCATGTTGTGCTGATTCATTTTCCTATTGCGTTGTTCATAGCCGGCGCTGCCTTTGACTTCGTGGCGCATTGGATGAAACGACAAAGCCTGGCCGCAGCGGCCTATTTCAACTTTCTCGTTGCGGCCGCGGCCAGCATTCCCGCGATGATTAGCGGGCTCCTCGCCTGGCAGTGGCAACTCGAAGGGCAGCGTCTGAAGGGCACGCTGCTTCTTCACCTCATCTTTGGCGTCACCTCCGGAGCATTGGTGTGTGTCGTCTGGCTGATTCACTGGAGCGCCAGGCGCGCGCGGGACGAGAGGCTGCGCCTGTTTTGCCTTCCCCTGGAAGCGCTGACCGCAGTGCTGCTTGCAGTTACAGGGCACCTCGGCGGATTTCTCAGCGGCGTCAACGGGCCGGGTTAGAGCTTCGCCCTCGTGTGTAGGAGTGAATTTGTGAACCGTGGTTTCTTGGGAACGCACGCCTCTTTTGCGGCCGACATCGTTCTGCTGCTGGAAATCGCCATGGGAACAGCCCTTCTCCTGGGTGCCTGGCTTGCGCGGGCAAAGCGTTACCGCCAGCACGCGTGGTCTCAATCCGTCATCGTGCTCCTGAATCTCGTCGTGATCACAGTGATGATGGCTCCCTCTTTTCGCATGCAAGTGCTTCCGCGGATTCCCGCCAAACTTTCGAGAACCTACTTTGCGTTGGCAACCGCGCACGCGGCCCTCGGGAGCCTGGCCGAACTCGCGGCGCTCTATATCCTGGTCGCGGCTGGCACACGCCTATTGCCGGAAAGGCTGCGACTCAAACGGTACAAACTTTGGATGCGAGCCGTCCTCCTTCTCTGGTGGATTGCGCTCTTCGTGGGATTCGCAACCTATGCACGCTGGTATGTCCCAAATTTCTTCCGCTAGATTTGCGAAGCCAAGAAATCTTGCGGAGGGGTAGTACTATCGTCGCTTAGCTACTTCAGTTAAGATGTGCCTGCTCCCCGTATCTGATTGATTCTAGCTATCTTGCGAGACCTTGCAGAAATGGATGTGCCTCTCAGAATTGGGATTTCGTACTACGACCCGCGTACCCTGTCCTCTGGCTCCGGCGAACCATTGTTGCTCGCAAAGTCCCCGCGTAACTTGCCAAGAACGGGTTGGGGGCCGCGCGGGGACAGCGGCCCCGAAAGGGACCGTGTGCGAGCTACCCAACCCGCCAATCTCAAATTCCCTGTTCTTCTATCTCGCCGTTCCTCTGATCCTCTGACACCTCAGTGTTCTTTCTTGCGTTTGCCCGATTGTTTTGGGGCGAGCCGCAAGCTAATTTGTAAAACAAAGTCTAAAGTAATAGTTGACGTGTGATTACAACCTATTGAGCGACAAGGACTTAGCCAGCGCTGACTTGGGAAAATAAGACCAGATGGCAATCGCGCTTCGTGAGGAAGCTTTGTGGGGCGTGGCGTGCACTCCCAATCGTTGCAGCTGATACGAGAATGAGGCAAACTCCGTGGAATCAGTGTGTTGGGGGAGTTGGGTTGGGAGCCTCCGTTGACAGGATGGTGCGACAGTGAAAGGTGCGCGCGACAACTGGGGAGTAGCGCAAGCGATCCTGCTAGCAACAGCGGCGATGTATCCAGCGGTCGCCGATTTCGCGCAGGGCGCTGAACCGGAACCAGCCAAGCTGCATGCAAATACGCAGGAGGCTTTCCACCGCTATGTCGGACTCACCGAAACGCGAAACGCGGACGAGCTGAAGCGCGGCACAAATCTGCTTTGGATTGACGAACTGCCTGCGCCAGAGCGCGCCGAAACCTACGCAACTCTGAAGCGCGGCGAAGTGGAAATGAAGAAGCTCGAGACGCGCGACGGCGGGAAAGAAATCGCGTGCCCGGCGGGAATCATCCATCACTGGGTAGGCGTGGTCTTGATCCCGGGAGCGAAACTCGACGACGTACTCGGGATGCTCGAAGACTACGACAAACACTCGGTGTATTACGGCCCGGACGTCGAGCAGTCAAAAATCAAATCGCGTAATGGCGACCACTTCCGCGTGTTCCTGCGGTTCCGGCGGCGCAAAGTGATCACCGTCGTGCTGAACACGGAACACGACATTCAGTACTTCCGCGACGGGCCGGAGCGCGCCCACAGCCGGAGTTCCGCGGTGCGTATCGCCGAAGTGGAGAACCCCGGCACAAAAGACGAACGCGAAAAGCCGGCGGGCGAAGACGGCGGATTCCTGTGGGGCATGGAAACCTGGTGGCGCATGGAAGAGCGCGACGGCGGCGTATATGTGCAGAGCGAAGTGGTTTCACTCACCCGCGACATCCCGGTGCTTCTGAAATGGGTGATCGAGCCCTTTGTCACGAGCGTCCCCAAAGAAACCCTGAGTGCCACACTGGTGGCCACCCGCAAAGCCGTCCAAGGTCGGACTGCTAGTCGTTGAGAAGGCCGCTTATTTCTCCCAGTAGCGGGAGGCGTACTGTTGGGGATCGAAGATGGCGTGATCGAGTTTAGGGTTAGCCACGATTTCCGAATACTCTTCGCTGAAAACATTCCTTCCATCTACAAAGAATTCCACGCGCGCAGCTACCAGGCCAACCGGAAGCTGGCGGTAATCGGCAAAGCGGGAGTCCGCCGTCTTGGTAGCGTCTGTGCGATCGGGTTGAATTAGGCGGGCAAAAAGCAGCCGCTTTTTCTCGATCCAAAACTGCTTGGACTTGAGATCGCCCTTATCCGCGCCGACCACATAGACGGGCTGGCCTTCCCAGGTATCCTCGCGGAGCTTCTTCAGGTCGAAACCTTCCCGTTTTACCTGATCGATCGTGACCTGGGGCGCCTGCCGATAAACATCAAAGCCGAGGATCAGCAGCAGGTGCACAAAGGGACGAGTCGCTGCGATTTTGCCTTCCTTGAACGAAGTGTACGCGCCGTCCGCGATTAGCATGCCGTTGCCGTCGGCGGGAGGGCCGATGTCGATGCGCAATTTTCCCGGGAGGAGTAGGGCTTCGTGCCAGATCTCGCTCTTGTCGGTACCGTCCGCGTTGTGGGTCGTGCTTTTCTGCGTGAACGTTAGAGTATCGTACCAATTATTCTGATAGCGATCATGCATGGCGCGAAGAAGCGCTTCGCCTTCGCGGATTTCCTGTGCGCGGATGGCCGCAGGAACCAACGCGGAAATTGCAGCGAGAATCAGGAGTCGTCTTATTATTAGGAGCAGCATTTGGAGCGCTATCATACTCCAGGGCTCTGGCACATTGAAGCGTCGCAGATTAGTAAAAAAGGGCGGCTCGAAGGAGCCGCCCCTTGTCCGTCCCCACTGTGGGACAGGACGTAATCGCCTGTCTTTAGTCCGGGGGGACTAAGGCAGGTAATAGCGGAAAGAGGTCCAAACCATGTTGTTGACGGCCTTGGGCTGAAGGCTGCCGGCGCCGGACCAAGTGTTCCTGCTGAAGTAAGAGTACTGGATACTCCAGCGGAATCCACCCTTGGGCCCCTGATAGATCTTGTGCCAGAAGCCGAGAGTTCCTTCATAGATGAAGCGGGTGTCCCCGGCGCAAGTTCCACCGCCGGAGGGCGTGCCGGTTCCGGCAGGAACACCTTCCGTGCTGCAACCGGAGTTGTTTGCCGCGATGTTGCCGTAACCGCCGATCTTGTTGTTGGCGGTGGTGTGCGTGGTGACAGTAGTCGCCGTCGTTATGAAGCCACTGGCTGGGCAACCGGGAGCACCGATGGTACAGGGCACTGTCGAAAATGTTTGGCTCGTCGAGATGGCATCGGTCATGTAGCCCGCGTAGCCAGCCCGCCATGCGTACTCGCCTCCGTAGTAGGCAAAGATGTCCAGCTTGGGGCTAGCGTGAAACTCGAAACTAGCCAGGCCATGGGCAGTGCGGATCAACGCTTCGGTGCCGTCGGGCCGGAAAGTCATGTCCGCAAGTTGAGCTGACCCATAGCGGCCTATGCCGTCTCCCGCGACGCCCTTTACGCCAAAATCCAGTTTCTTGTTGAATAGAGGCCAGCGGCCGCTGATACCACCGCCGCCGCCGGTGCGCGTGTCATTGAAAGCATTGGCGGCGGAAGGCGAAGTGTTTGTGCACGTGAGGCCGGGGCTAGTGCCCGTGAGCGCCGGACCATTGAGAATCACGGTGCCGCTACCGTTGCTTGCCGCGGGGCTGACAATCGCGCAAGGATAGATGCGGTTGCGGAACGTGCTCAAGATTCCGAACAATTCATAATGGCCAAAGCCCGGATCGGCTGCGACCTTGAAAATGAGATCGGGAGCCTTGTTGACGGTATAGCCGGTTGGGTCGAAGGCGTTAAACAAACCGCCAGCAGAACCAGGGGCGTTGATAAAGAAGTTCTGAGCGGTAGTTGTACCCGAGGTAGTAACGGAGGAGAATCCGCGTCCACCGACAGTGGCCTGTGGGCCTTCCACAGAGAAGCCCACGGCAAACTTACCGCCGAAGTCCTGCACCACGCGGAAGCCATATTGGCGCGCCCAGGTGAAGCCGACATTGTACTGTGGGTCAGTGGTCAACGGGGGCAATTCCGTACGTACTTGCAAGCCCTGCTTGGTTTCTGTGGCAAGGCTCCACATTTGCCCGGCGGTAAGGCTCAGACCACTATCAAAGGCTACTTGACCCCAGAACTGCCGTTGGCGCAGCGAATAGCTGTTGCTCTGCCGGTTGTTGGAGGTGACGGCGGCGGACAGGAAGTCCGTTTCGTAGTAGCCGGAGAGTTTGGCGCGGTCGATCTTGCCTTCGGCAAGCATTGCGATGCGGGACTGCCTGGCCGTGGCGTTGAACTCTGTGAGCTTGTTCAGCGAGTTTCCTGGGAACGGAATGCTGTTGAAGGGCGTGTTGATGTCTCCGCTAACAGCATGCTGACGGAAAACAGACTCCGCAGCGAAGAATCCGCCGGGCGTCAGCGTGATGCCCTTGAATCTAAGGGAACTGGGGCCGGTCTCTTCAGCCTTCTTCTGGTCGGCCTGCGCCGTCGCTACCGTGGTCTTGAGGACTTCGTTGCTGGCCTTCAGGTCGCTGACCGTGGTGTTGAGAGTCGCCGCGGTGGTTTTCACTTCCGCGGAGGAATTGACCGCCTCGACCGCTTTGGTGCTGGCTTCAGACGCGCGGGCGTTCGCGGCCGCCGCGGCCTCGCGCGCTTCATCAATCTGTTTGTCGCGCTTGGCGAGTTCTTCCTTCAGCAATTGAAGCTGTTCCTGTTGAGACTGGAGGGCCTGACGGAGTTCTTCGATCTCGGCGGCAATGGCGGAGTCGGATTTCTCCGATTTTTCCGCTTTCTTGGCGGCCTTGGGCTTAGCCGGAGCAGGAGCTTTAGCTGGTTGCGCTTCAGAGTCCTTGTCCTTTGGAGTATCAGCGAGAACCATCCCCGTGGTAAGGAACAGCGACAATGTGAGTGCAGCTAATTTTTTCATTTCCTCTCTCTTCTGGAGCAAAAATTCGAAGTACTAGCGAAAAGTGGTCTTCCACACCCGGGGAAGAAGGTAAAGGGGCCTTTTTACAATTGCGTCAACTCATTGTGAATATCCTGTAACAGGCAGCGGGAATTCGCGGCAAACTATTGACACAAAAGGAGTTGCTAAATTGTTGGAGGGCCGAGGAAAAAACTGGCGGAGTTAAAGCAGTGTAAACAAATGCAGTGCGGAAAGGGTTTCGTCCGTGCTCCCAAGACATTCTGGGAAGCCGCCAGGCGCTCGGAAAGTGTCGGACTTATTTTGGTGTGGCAACGGCAAAGGCCAGAGCGATCTGCGCGAGGCGGTATTGGTAGGTAGCGTCAGTATCGGCAATGTCTGCCTCGGTTTTTTGCAGTTCGGCTTGCGTAAACTCGACGATGGAGCCGAGACCCAGGTTGTAGCGTGCCTGGGCAAGGTCCATAGCGAGGCTGGCCTGCTGGCGAAGCTGCCGCGTGACCGAAAGGCGTTCATAGGCGCCGTTGGTGTCTTGCCAGGAGATGCGGACGTCGCGGGAAATGGAGTTGCGAAGGTCAGCCAGCTTCCGGCGGTTGACCTCGGTTTGCAGGTCGGCGGCTTTGGCGCGGGCGTTGTACAAGAAGCCATTGAAGACGGGGATGTTGACGTTGACCCCGACGGCGCCATACCAGTTGGGAGTGATGTGATTGTCGCGAACGGGAGTGTTGCCGACGACGCCGAGAGCATTCACGGTCGGGCGCCAGAGATCGTGCTCGGCTCTGGCGAATTTCTGCGCGGATTCGACTTGAAACTGCAGGGCTTGGATTTCCGGACGCTGCTCGAGGGCCTGTTGAATGAGCGGCTGAAGGTCCGTAGCCGGAGGAGTAAGGGGACCGGTTTCTTCCACGAGTTGAAAATTCTGTTCGCTCGCGTAGCCGAGAATCGCTGACAGCGTGGCAAGAGAGGCTTGAAAATTGTTTCGTGACTCGAGCAACAAAAGCTTGGCGCGGGCCAGCTCGACGTTCGCAAAACTGAGATCCAAATCGGATTTCAATTTCGCCTGCGCCAGGGCCTGGACTTTGTCCACGAGAGTCTGGCGCGCTTGAACGGTCTCTTCAGCGACGCGGACCAGAGCCTGGGTGTCCAAAGAATTGTAAAAGGCTTGATCGACCGCGAGAAGAATATCCGCGCGAGTGGCAGCCGCGTTCTGATCCTCGGCCTTGGCCGCGAACTCGGAACTGGAAAGCAGGTTGGTCGAGCGTCCGAAGTCGGTGACGAGTTGATTGACGGAAGCGCCCTCGGCGGCGCGCGGGAACAGGATAGGATTGTTCAGAAAGCCGGCCGTGAGGCGGCTGCCGGGATTGGCGTCCGCGGCGGTGAGGCTCAGATTCGCGTTGGGCATCAGCGCAGAGCGAGATTCTCGCACGTATTGTTGTGCGACCAGTGCGCGCAGTTTCCCCACGGTGATCTCCGGGTTGTTCTTAATGGCGATGGCTTCGGCCTGCGCCAGTGTTAGCGGAGTGTCCGCAGGTGAGGATTGGCCCGTAGCCTGAGGAGTTGGCGGATTGCCCGGCGCCTGGGCGTTTGCTGTAGCGCACGCGAAGGTGACAAGAAGCAGTAGCGAGAAGACCAGCCGCATCACGACCCCTCCCGGGCCTGCTCTGGGCCTCGCCCGTGAACGATGAGATAAACCGCGGGAACCAGATAGACCGTCACGGCCACCGAAACCAGCAAGCCGCCGATAATGGCGCGAGCGAGAGGCGCGTACTGTTCGCTGCCGGGCTCGGCGCCGATCGCCATGGGAATCATGCCAAGGACGGTGGCGAGCGAAGTCATCAAGATCGGCCGAAGGCGCATCCGGGAAGCGAGGGAAACGGCTTCCTTCACAGGTTTGCCGTCGTGATGCAAGTGACGCGCGAACTCGACGATGAGGATGCTGTTTGAAACGACGATGCCGACCATCATGACGACGCCCATTAGCGACATAACGTTCAAGGTGGTGTGCGTTGCAAGCAAAAACAAAAGCACTCCGGCGAGCCCGGGAGGAATGGCGAGAAGGATGATGAACGGGTCCTCCCAGGAAGCAAATTGCGCGACAAGAATCAGATACACGAGGACGACGGACAAGATGAGGCCGATGCCGAAACTGCGAAAAGAAGAGCGCATGCCCTGAACCGAGCCGCGAAGATTCACGCGAACGCCTTCCGGGAGCTGAGTCTTTTTGATGATGTCATCGACCTGATTAGCGACAGCGCCCAGATCCTCGGTTTTGGGCGAAACATAAACATCGACGACCCTGAACAGTTGATAGTGATCCACTTCGGTCGGCGAAGGAATCGTCTTCACTTTGACAACGCTGTCAAGGAAAGTTGGTTCCGAGCTTTTCACGCCGCGCAGAGGAATTTGCTTGAGGTCCGTCACGGTTTTGACCGCGTCTTCGGGGTATTGCACCGTAAGCATGTAAGGATTGCCACTCTTGGGATCGATCCAATAATTGGGAGCGATCATGCCGTTCGAAGTGAGCGCGGTGATGACGTTGTCCACGACTTCCTTTTGGGAGAGGCCGAGCAGGCCGGCCTTTTCGCGGTCCACGTCGAGTTCGAGCGCAGGATAGTCAATGTCCTGCGGGATGAGGACGTCGCTGACATCTTTGAGCTCTCGGACGGGCTGGGCGAGTTTCGCCGCGGTTCCGTAAACCTGGTCCAGATTGTTGCCGCTAACCTGAATGTCTATGGGCGCCGGTAAACCGAGGTTGATGACTGCGTCCACCAGGCCGCCGGATTGGAAGTACGTGCTGAGCTGCGGGAGTTTCTCTTCCAGTTGCCCGCGCACGCGCCGCATGTATTCATAGCTGCCTACTTTGTGGTCTTCCTTGAGGCTGACCTGGACAAACGCCGTGTGCGGGGCGGAATTCGGCGTGTAAATGGCGGAAAAATCCGTGGTGATGCCGATGTTCGAGACGATGATTTGGAGTTCCTTGGGCGGAACCACACTGCGAATGACTTGTTCAACCTGCTTGACGTAGTCTTCCGTCAATTCGACGCGAGTGCCGGAAGGAGCTTTCAAGTTGATGACGAATTGGCCCGGGTCCGTCCGCGGGAAAAAAGAAACGCCGAGAAAAGGATAGAGGCCCAGACACAGGAGAGAAATTCCCGCGAGCGCAATGGTAGTCGCGCCCGGCTTCACCAGGGAGGCAGCCAGGGTGCTGTCGTACTTCTCCAGCATTTTCTTGAAATAGAAATTGAACATCTCGCCGATGCCGTCCCAGCGCCACGTGAAGGTGTCGCCCAACTCTTCGTCGGCTTGGCGGTGTTGGATCAGCTTCGCGCAGAAGAGCGGTACCACCGACATGGCGACGAAGTAAGAGGCAAAAAGGGACAAAACGACGGAGAGCGCGAGGGCCACGAAGAGGAAGCGGCTGACACCGTACAGAAACACTACCGGGAAGAACACGACGGAAGTGGTGAGTGTGGCGGCGAGCACCGCAAGGCCCACTTCCTGGCCGCCCCTTTCCGCTGCGACTTCCGGCGTTTCGCCGAGTTCCAAGTGGCGAAAAATGTTTTCGAGAACAATCACGGAATTATCGATCAAGCGGGAAAATGCGAGCGCGAGTCCGCCCAGAACCATGGTGTTGACGCTGCCGCCGCCTCCGCCCAAAGCGAGAAACGCGGCCAACGCGGAAAGCGGAATGGAGAGAAAGACCGCGGCGGTGGCGCGAAGGCTTCCCAGGAAGAGCAAGACCATCAAGCCCGTGAGAATGAGGCCGATGCCACCTTCGCGAAGGACGTTTGAGATGGCGGTCTTCACAAACAGCGACTGATCGAAAACCACTTTGGGGATCAATTGCTTGGGAATGTCGACGAGGTGCCCGAGGGCTTCTTTGATGCCGTCGACGACGGCGATGGTGTTTGTATCACCGCCCTGCTTGAGAATGGGGAGGTACACGGAGCGTTGGCCGTCCACGCGAACGATATTGGTCTGAATGGCTTGCGCGTCAACTGCTTTGCCTACATCGCCAACGAGCACGGAAGCTTGTGCTTGGCCGACGGACTTCAGCGGCATGGCATTGATGTCCGATGCGGAGGGAGCCTGGCTGTTGGAGTAGAGGTTGTAATCGTAAGGACCGATCTTCACGTCTCCCGCGGGGAGAATCAGGTTGGCGTCGTTGACTTCGCGCACGACGTCCATGGGGCTCAGCTGATGCGCCTGCAATTTGAGCGGATCGACGTAAACCATGATTTGGCGATAGCGCCCGCCGAAAGGCTGTGGAACCGAGGCGCCTGGCACGTTGGCAATTTGATTTCGAACCGTGAAGCGGCCGAGGTCCTGCATTTGCGTTTCGTTCAGGCCTTGGCCTTTCAGTGTGATGAGACAAACCGGAAGACTCGAAGCGTCGAACTTCAAGACCACGGGAGGCAGCGTGCCGGGAGGGAGACGGCGGAGGTCGGCCATCGCGAGATTCGAAACGGTGCTGAGGTCGGCGTCGGCATTCGTGCCAGGCTGGAAGTACATTTTGATGAGGCTCACGCCGGGCAGCGAGCGCGATTCGATGTGATCCACTCCACTGGCCAGAGTGAACCAGCGTTCGAACGGATTGGTGATATTGGTCTCAATCTGCTGAGGAGGCATGCCGGAATAGAACGTGGCGATGACTACCACAGGAATGTTGATGGGCGGAAAAAGATCTACGGGCATCCGTACCAACGTGACCGAGCCGACGATGGCGATGACCAGGCAGATGACGATAATGAAGTAGGGATACTTGATCGAGAACCCGGACATCAGTTCCCCCCCGCCGGATTCATCTCTTGCGCGCTAACGATTTTGGGCTGCACTTTCTGCCCGGAATGAAACTGGCTGCGGTTTCCGATCACCACGCGGTCCCCTTCCGAGAGACCGGAGAGCACTTCTATACGTGCATTGTCTTCAACGCCAAGCTTGATGTGGCGCTCGTCGAGAACATTTTGCGAATTGACGGCGAGAACGGTGGCATCGCTGCCGTTGCGAACAACGGCTTCGAGAGGAAGCGTGAGCGCGTTCGGTTCCTGATGCAGCGAGATTTCCGACTCGGTGTACATCCCAGGAATCAACCGGCCATCGCGGTTTTCGCAATCGATTTCGGTTTCCATGGTGCGGGTTTGCAGATCGAGTGAGTCCGCGAAGCGCGACACGCGGCCTTGCATATCCTCCTGCAAAGCCGGCACGTGAACTTTCACCGGATCTTTGAGATGAATTTGCGCGGCCACGGACTCCGGCACTGGAAGCACCAGGCGCAGAGTGGAAATTTGCGCCAGCCTGACGACGGGCGTAGCTTGCGTGCTGGAAGCAGTTCCCGCGGCAACCAGGGCGCCGGTGTCCGCGTAGCGATTCGTGACGACTCCGGTGAAGGGCGCGGTAATTTGTGTGTAACCGGAAAGCGCGGCGACCTGCCTTTTATTTGCTTGCGCCACTTCTAATTCCTGCTGTGCGGCCGAGAGCGCCGACTTCGCACTGGCAACTTGCGCTTCAGCTTCGAGGTCTTTGGCCTGCGCGTCGTCGAGTTCCTGCTGGGCCACCAGACCTTCGCGAGTTTTGGCCGCGTCGCTGAGGCGCTTAAACGCCAGGTGCGCTGCTCCGTGCGAAGATTTCGCGCGCTCGAGGTCGCCCTGGGCGCGCCCAATTTCTTCACTCGCACGGCGCACCGCGGCGTCCGCGCCCGCAAGCTGAGCCGCCAATTCTGGAACCTCCAGAATCGCCAGCGTTTGGCCTTGCCTCACATGGGTGCCCACGTCCACATAAATGGCCTTGATATAGCCGGCGACCTTAGCGTGTACGTCCACGTCCTGAAAAGGCTTGAATTCACCCGAGATTTTCAGAGTATTGGAGATCGTGCGACGCTCGACGCGCGCCACAGCGGCCGGTGGGTCACTGGATGCGGCAGCAGGATCTTGATCATCGGCCTCGAGGGGGGAGCGACTGATCCACCGCCAGGCCAGCAACGCGCCTACCGCGAGAACTACGACAATAATCCAGGGTTTTTTTTCTTTCATATCTACATCCGCGTCGGGCGACCAACCCAGAAAGCAAAAGCAAGCCGGCTGATGACACCCGTAGAATTTTCGAAGGGCCTAACGACCGAGCAGGGCCGTTCTAATCCGGTCCAAAAAAGGATCCAAACAAGTCTGCGCAGTAAAATTGTTATCGAACGGGCGGTGGCCGGAACCACAGGCCGGGGCCAAAAAACTGCTGCGAGAAGCGCGGGCTAGGAAGCAACGTGAGGAAAAGCTGGGTCGACAGCTCGGTCAGGGGCAAAACGACCACGGCTGCGCCGGCATCCATGGCAGGTAGAGCGCCCCAGCCGTCGATCGGGGAAAAATGCTGCAATTCGGAAGCGCCAACGGTTGCACGGTGGCTTGCCCGGTGGCCAATTTCCAAGCCGCTTCCCGAGTGCGGCACCGCAAAGAAGGGGTTGTAAAGCAGGAGAGTTGCAAGGATAAGACAGACCCATCGGTATTGTCTTAAATCGACAACGGTGCCGCGCCAATTAGAGGAACTGATCATCCTGGACTCTTTAGAACGATAGTAGGACTGCGGTGGCGGGTCAAGAGGTTGTCAAGTTGCAGTTTCTGCCGTGTTCGGGGGAGGAGAAGGGACCGGAGCCAGGGGTGCAACCGGTCCCCGAGGTAGGACATTACGTGAAGATGACTTGGTCAGTATTGCCACCGGGCGTCACATCGGAATGAAGCGTCTGTGAATTCTTCGTGATGTTCGATTCCCGGAGGCCGCCAATCCCTCTACCGTGACGGACGTCGAGCCCGCGGACCCAGAAAATGATGTCCTCGGCAATATTGGTGGCGTGATCAGCGATGCGTTCGAGATGACGCGTGGCCAGAACGAACTGCAAGCCCGGGCTGACCGAGCCCGGTTCCCCGGTCATTTGCTTAAGCTGTCGTTCAAAGATGCGGTCGCGGTATTGATCCACAACGTCGTCGCTTTCCAGAACCGTAGTGGCCATCTCCACGTTGCGGAAGATGAGGGCGCCGAGGCTTTGGCTGACCATGCTGCGGACGGCCGAAACCATCGGCGCAAGTTCCTCGGGAAGCTGCACGCCGGGCATTTCGCGAAGCGAAACCACTCTCTCGGCCAGGTTTACGGCGAGGTCCCCAATGCGTTCCAAATCGTTGTTCAGCTTCAGAGCGGCCACAATCAGGCGCAATTCATCTTCGGGAAACGAACCCTGGCGAAGCAGCCGGATGGCGTGTTCATCGATGACGATTTCCATTTCGTTGATGCGCGGCTCGAGAAGAAACACCTCACCCGGGAGAGCGGCAGTGCGGGGATTGTCGAGGCTCACGATGGCATCGAGCGCGCGGTTCATGGCGCTCTCGACGGTGCGCGCCATGGAGACCAGGTAGTTCATGAGCGTGTCGAGCAGCACAGTGTCGGTGAGTCGGGGAGTTGAGGCCATCGCTCTCCTTTGAGGGGAGTTGTACCTACACTCCCGCTCTCCGCGTCAGTTTGACGCCGGAATGGTTACAGCTTGTTAAAGCGTTGATGAAAAAGTGGATAAAGGAGGCACCAGAAGGAGCGAAGCGTTACGTGTCTTTTATGACTCGTCGGGTGGGTCGATCCGCGCCATTTTGAGACTGAAACACCGGAACCGTGAAATGGAACTGCGAGCCCTGGCCAACTTCGCTCTCGACCCAAATGCGGCCGCCCTGGGCTTCGACAAGATGCTTGGCGATGGACAGGCCAAGGCCGGTGCCGCCGACTTCGCGCGACCGGGCAACATCGACGCGGTAAAACCGCTCAAAGATGCGCGGCTGGTCCGCTTTGGGAATACCAATCCCCGAGTCCGAAACAGTGAACTCGACTTGGTGTCCATCCGATGCCGCGGAAACGGTAATCCTCCCGCCGGGTGGTGTGTATTGCACGGCGTTGTCCAGCAGGTTTTGCAAAACTTCGGCGAGACGGCGGCGATCCGCCGCGATCTCCGGAAGAGACGTTTTCAGGTCCACCGAAATGCGCAAATCCTTCTCCGAGGCCGACCGCTGCGTGGTTTCGATGCAGCTTTGAACAAATTGGGAAACGCTAAGCGGATCGATCTCCATTTCGAGGCGGTCGGCATCCATCTTGGAAAGCTCGAGGAGGTCATCGGTGAGCCGCGCGAGACGGCGCGAATGATCGAGGATGATTTGCAGGAAACGGACCCGGTTCTGGGGATCATCCATCGCGCCCGCGAGCAAAGTCTCCGCAAAGCCCTGGATTGCCGTGAGCGGGGTCTTGAACTCGTGCGACACATTGGCGACGAAGTCGCGGCGGACCCGTTCGAGCTTGCGTAGATCGGTGATGTCGTGGAGCACGATAACCGCGCCATAGGTTTCCATAGCGCGGACCGAAGCCACGGTCACGGCAAAAAAGCGTTGTCGGAGCGTCCCTATGGTTATCTCGGAGTGGACGGCATCCGGCCCTCCGCGCACCTTCCTTACCGCCTCGATCAGCTCGGTTTGACGGACGGACTCCACCAGCGTGCTGCCGATCTTTGGCGCCATATCCAAACCAAGGATTTCCGCAAAGGCTTGATTGGAAAATAGCAACCGGTCCGTGCCATCGACAACCGCCACTCCCTCGACCATGCTCCCGAGAATTGCCCCCGACAGGTTGCGCTCGTCTTTGAGCGTACGAATCGTAAGATCCAGCTTCGCGGCGCTCTCATTGAGCGATGTCGCCAGACTCTCGAGAGCGTCGCCCCGGGGGTCAGCAAAAACCGGTCCGAAGTCGCCTTCCGCCACGCGGCGTGAAAACTGGGTCAGTCGATCGACGCGATCCGCAAAGGAACGCGACACTAGCAGAGAAACCGCCCCGGTGACGAGAAGCACGATGAGCGAAGCGAACCACAGCCTCCGGCGAAATTCCCAGACTTCATCGTCCATCGCGCGAAGCGGGAGTGCAAAACGCATCGCGACCGTTGGGCCGCCGGGAACGGAGTAGCGGGCAGCGTAATACTGCAGATCACGATCGACCGTTACGCTATGGCGTACGGAGGAACCCTCGCCTTTCGCCAAGGCCTCGCGAATTTCCGGCCGCTCAGCATGATTCTCCATGGTTTGCGTATCGGACTGGGAATCCGCCAGGACTAGGCCATCGGATCGAATCACCGTAACGCGAATGCCGCTTGAGGCCATCTTCGTGACCCAGTCTCGAAGCTCGGGAGAAGTGGCTCGCGAGTTCGCGGAGAGCGCAGAGGCGGGAGGAGGACTTGCAAGCGCAAGGCGCGCGATAGCAGAAAGTTGCTCGAAGCCGGCGCGTTCGTAACCGCGGCGCAACGCGCGTTCCGCGTAGTAATCAACCGGCAGCAGGACTGCAATCAGCAGCGCGAAGAAGGCAAAGCCGAGTTTCCAGAAAAGGTTAAGCCGCACGTGTCTCGAAAAGATACCCGGCACCGCGTACGGTTTTCAAGAGCGTCGGGTTTTCGGGATCCGACTCGATTTTTTCGCGGAGCCGGCGCACATAGACGTCCACGCTGCGCGGCGTGACAAAGCGGTCCGTACCCCAGACGGCATCGAGCAGCTGATCGCGGGTGAACACGCGGTTCGGACGCGAGGCCAGGTAATAGAGAAGGCGAAACTCCAAAGTGCTGAGCACGACCGGCTTGCCGGAATGGCATACGCGGTAGGAAGCCGGGTCAATGCTGAGTTTGCCAATCTCGACGGTATGCGGGACGTCGGTAGGAATTTCCGAACGGCGCAGAAGCGCCTTCACGCGGGCAATGAGTTCGCGCGGACTGAAGGGCTTGGTCACATAATCGTCGGCGCCCATTTCCAGCCCGACGACGCGGTCCGCTTCTTCGCCGCGAGCCGTGAGCATCAGGATGGGCAGGCGATTGAGCCCCTCGTCGCGACGAATCTCCCGGCAAATTTCCAAGCCGGAAAGCTTGGGAAGCATGAGGTCGAGTAGAAGGAGATCGGGCGGTGTTTTCTTGAGAGTGGCGAGGCCGATCGCGCCGTCGTGAGCCGCGGTGACCTGAAAACCTTCATTCGCAAGGTTGTAGCGAACCAATTCGACGATGTCGCGGTCGTCCTCGATAATGAATACGCGTTTCATACCGAAACACCGCCTGATGCGCTTGCCACTAGAAAGTGTATCGTAGCCTGCCGTATGGCGATAGGAAGTGGAATGATTCGACTCACTCAAGGATTTTTGCAACACGGCCGATTGTGGCAGAAGCCCCCTTCTGATTGATAACACGGCGTTTACATTTATGTAAATGAAATGTTAAACCCGAAAAACCTCAATGGGCGCTCGCCTGGTTGCCAGACGTTGTGAAAGCCAGGGACAGGAGCGTTTTCTGCTCCAGTTCATGTGCTTTGGCGGATCCCGTCGCGGGGCTCGCACTCGGAGAGCGCTTGACAGACCGAAATACCAGGCCGGCGGCCTTGGCCATGCGTTCGAGACGAGGAAGCACAAAACCAGCAGCACCCATGTTTCCTGGCTCTTCCTGCACCCAAACGATCTCCCGGGCGCGGGGATGTTCGGCGATGGCGGCGGTAATCTCGGCTCGAGGCAGCGGATAAAGCTGGTCAAGAAAGAAGATCGCGGTGCTCGTGTCTTTGCGGCGGCGTCGTTCGGCGCGTAATTCGTGACCAACTTTGCCGCTGGCGATCAGGATGCGCGAGGCATCGCTAATTTCGCGGTCTGGAACCAAAGGCAGGAAACGCGGATTCGTAAATTCCTCGATGTTAGAGCTGGCCTCGGGATGCCGCAACATGCTCTTTGGCGTGAAAACAATCAGCGGCTTGCGCCACGGGCGACGCGCCTGCCGGCGCAGCATGTGGAAATACTGCGCCGCGGTCGACGGCTGGCAAATCTGCATGTTGTCTTCGGCAGCGAGCTGCATGAAGCGCTCCAAGCGCGCGCTCGAGTGCTCTGGCCCCTGGCCTTCGTATCCGTGAGGCAGCAACATCACGATTCCCGCCGGGAGGTTCCATTTGTCCTCGCCTGCGCTGATGAACTGGTCGATGATCACCTGCGCGCCGTTGGCGAAGTCGCCGAACTGCGCTTCCCACAAAACGAGCGCTTCCGGGTAGTCGCGGCTGAAACCATATTCAAATCCGAGGCAGCCCGCTTCGGAGAGTGAAGAGTTGTAGATTTCGCAGAAAGCCTGACTCGGAGAAAGATGGCAGAGGGGCAGATAGTCCTTCTCCGTCTCGGTATCAATCAGCACGGCGTGGCGTTGATTGAACGTGCCGCGCTGCGAATCCTGGCCGGTGAGCCGTACGGGCGTACCTTCGAGAAGCAAGGAGCCAAACGCCAAAGCCTCGGCAAAACCATAATCAACGGCCCGCTTCCCGTGACCCATCTCGGCGCGCTGCTCGAGCAATTTCACAATTTTCGGATGAACGTGAAAGCCTTCGGGCACGTGCACGAGGCCGTCGGTGACATCCGCAAGCCGCTCCCGAGTCAGTCCCGTGTCAACCTCATATTCTGGTTTGTAGCGCCCATGGGAGTACGGCGCCCAATAATCGGGCAATTGGCGGAGATGTGGAATCTTTCTGAGCGCCCGGGCTTTGGTTTGCTCCTCTTCGTACTCTTTGCGGACCGCCTCCGTGATTCCGGTTGCATCAATGCCAGTGGCCTGGGCATAAATCTTCCAAAGCTGCGCATGCTCCTTGATGCGTTCATAGAGTTTGGGCTGCGTGATCGTGGGGTCGTCCACTTCGCTATGGCCGTGGCGGCGGTAGCCGATGAGGTCCACGACCACATCGCTGCCGAACGTAGCGCGATATTCCGTTGCGATTTTGCCTACGCGCACAACCGCATCCGGGTCTTCGCCGTTTACGTGGAAAACAGGCACGGACTGGCGCTTGGCGAGGTCGGCCGCAAAGCGCGCCGAATGTTCCTGGCGCGGCGGAGTAGTGAAGCCGATAAGGTTGTTCACGATGATGTGAATCGTGCCGCCGACGGTGTAGGCGCGCAGGTCGGCAAAATTCAGTGTTTCCGCCCAAATACCTTGGCCGGCGAAAGCGGCGTCGCCATGCATGACGATGGGAATGACTTTGTTGAGAGTCTCGCGAGAGCGGTCCACGTAAGCGCCGCGCAAGCCGTAGCGCGTCTGCTTCGCGCGTGATCGGCCAACCGCGACCGGATCGACCGCTTCAAGATGGCTGGGATTCGACACCAAGTGGATGCCGATTTCTTTGCCGGAAGAGGTCGTGTAGTTTCCGGTGGCGCCCACGTGGTATTTCACGTCGCCCGCGCCAAGGACGCTACGCGGGTCAACGTCCTCGAAACCCGCCACCACTTCATGCGGACTCTTGCAAGCGGCATGTACCATGACGTTCAAGCGGCCGCGGTGGCTCATGGCCATAATGGAGGATTCCGCGCCATGTTCGGCCGCCGCCTCGAGTACCGAGTCGAGCAAAGGAATCAGCGCCGTGACCCCTTCCAGAGAAAATCGCTTCGAGCCCAGATAGCGCGCCTGCAAGACCTGTTCGAAAAGGTCTGCTCGAACTAGCCGCTCGAGGATTTTGCGCTGGTCGACTTCCCCGGCAGGCGCTTCGAGTTGCTCGATGATCCAGCGACGGCGTTCCGGCTCCGGCAGGTGCATGAAGTCGGCCCCGATGGTGCCGCAGTAAATGCGGCGCGCGTCTTCCACTGCTTCGCCGGTCAGTCCTTCGAGGTCCGGATGCTTCAGCGGCTCGAACACGCCCAACGGATCGAGATCGGCTTCGAAGTATCCCCAGCGGCGAAAAGCGTCAAAAACGTGCTCGTGTTCCTGATGGTTCGCGGCCTTGCCCGGCGCGCCGGTTAGAGCTTTCTTGACTGCCTTCGGTGCCTTGGCAGGCTGTTCTCCTGTGAGGGTCGTTCTGTTTGCCATCAATCGTGTCTCTGAACCTTCCATTTTGCCACAGGAGGCAAATCTCTGCTGACTTGGGAAATCCCGCATTGCGCCATAACCATTGGATGCTAGAGAAGTAGCGCTCATTTACAGCGTCCCCGCTAACGGCGAGCGACTACAGAGACTTGAGGATCAATTCAAGCTGGCGGGCGATTTCGTCCGGCGGAGTGCCCGGGGTGAAGGTCACGGGCTCGCCGATTCGAACGGTGATTTCACCAAGGTGCGCGAGACGGCGGCGCTCGCGTTTCATTTGCCAGACGCCATCAAGGCGCATGGGCACAATGGGGATGCCGAGATTTTCCGCGAGCAGTCCAATGCCGGATTGAAACGGCGCCATCCGGCCGTTGTCGGAGTTATTCACCTCGCCCTCGGGAAAAATCAGCACGCTATAGCCCCGGTCCACGGATTCCCCGGCGAACCGGAAGCTTTCGCGAAAACCGGAGAATTGCGGCAATGGAAAAACGTTGAAGAGCGCAGTGACCAGCCAATACCCCGGCCAGTAAGCCCACCGCCTTACAAAAAACCACTCGCGCGGCGGGTGCCGCATCCTTTGCAGGCTTTCGCCGCCCATCGCCGTGGCCAGGCGATGGCGGAATTGCTGCGGCAGCGCCGCAAGAATCAGGCCGATGTCCGCGCGGCGGGTGATGTGATTGGAGACCACCAGGACGGGCCCAGGAACTTCGCGCAGATGTTGGCGCCCCACGACTTTGGGATGTCCCAGGATCTGCGTGGCAGGCCAAACCAGCGCGTAGTAAACGGCTAGCCGGAACCATCGAACGGCCTCCCATTGAGCCCAACGCGGGTACATATAACTGGCTTGGTTATATCCGCCAGCCGGTTGCTGCAGCAGGCGCTCGACGTCAGCGACGGTCTTCACTTCGGCAAAAGAAGCCTCGTTTAGTTCCACGTGGAACTTTTCTTCGAGGGCGCTCATCAGCTCCACGCGATCCAACGAAGTGAGGTTCAGGCCTCGTTCCAGGTGACTTGCGTCTCCCTGCCTACGAGCCACCACAGCCAGCAGCCCAGCGACCGCCCCTTGGCTTGATGGAGAAAGCGGGATGCCGGGGTCAGTTGCGGGCCGACCGTTCAGGAGTTCTCGCGCGCGAGAAGTGATTATTGGCAAGCGTGGCTTGCCCGTGGCGGTCCGCGCAAAATCGAGCTCCGGCCAAACGAGCCACTGCCGGATGCGCTGGTATTCGGCGAGCGACTTGTTGGCTCCGTCTATGGCGGCTCGCGCAGCAGACTCATTCGCATCATTCATCAGGAGAATCGCACATGGCTCGGCGTTGCCATCTTGCGCGAACGGAATGACCACGCAATCGCGCACGCCGCGCTGGACTCGCAGCGCGTTTTCCAGGTCATCGGGATAAATATTCAAGCCCGCCGGCGTGACGATGACATTTTTCTTGCGCCCGCGAAAACGCAGATTCCCGTCCGCGTCCAGTTCCCCCAGGTCGCCAGTGTGCAGCCAGCCTCTTTCGCCGGAGGGTTGAAGAACTCCGCTTTTCCAATAGCCTGCCGCGACGTTTGCTCCTCGCACGAGGATTTCGCCGTCTTCCGCCAGTTTGAATTCACGGCCCGGTAGGATTTTGCCCACCGAACCTTCCGTAGCCCGAAACGGATGATTCAAGCTGATCAGCGAAGCCGTTTCGGTCATGCCATAACCCTGAACCACCGCATAGCCCATGCGCTTGAAGAAACTCTCGGTGTCGTTTGAAAGCGCGGCGCCGCCGGAAATGAAAGCCCAGAATTTCCAGCCAAAGCGGCGATGAATCCGCCGGAACATCCAGGCGCGCCTGAGGAATTTGCGCCCGTTGGCTCTTTCCAATGTTCGACCGAGCCACGAGGATTGACGGCGGCTTTCCAGGTCGCGTTCCAGCCCCGCTTTCAGCAAATCCAGCATGCGAGGCACTGCAATAAGCGCCGTAGCGCGTTCGCGCTTCACCGTTCGCATGATTTCACCGGGGTTTGTGGATGGCTCAAAAACCACAGTGGCACCAAGAAGCGGTGGGACAAACAACGCCATGAATTGGCCGAAAACGTGACTCAACGGGACCAGCGTCACAAACCCCAAGGGATGAAACCAGCGCTCGTAATTCCGATACTCCTCGATGGCCGTTTCGAGCGGTTCAAGATTGGCCAAAAGGTTTCCGTGAGTCAAAACAACGCCGCGCGGTTCCGCCGTGGTTCCGGAAGTGTACAGAATCTGCGCAATGGTGCCAGGCGTCGCAGCGCGGTCAAGATCAACTTCGACAGGAACCGCTGCCTTGGCCGTTAGGTAGGCATCTTTGGAATCGTTGATGATCAGCGAAGGAGGCGCGCCTTGCAATTCGTTGAGGTGCCGGTCGCACAGGACCAGCTTCACGCCGGCATCATGAATGCCCCGTTGAACAAAATCGCGAGATGCTGTTGCATCCATCGGGACGGCCACAGCGCCCCGCAAAAGAATTCCCCAGAAGCACGCAACCCATTCCGCAGAGTTGGCGCCCCAAAGAAGCACGCGATCCCCTGGAGCAATTCCTCGCCCGCCAAGCACCTGGCTCCATAACCAAGCGTAGGTGGACAACTCCGCGTACGTCAGCTTTTCCCGGCGGTATCCGCGGGTTTGCACGACGGCCACATCGCCGGCGAAGCGTGCGAAATCATCCAAGAGCGTGAGCAGATTTCGTCGAGGCATAAACGGCTTGGTTTCTATGCTTTGCCCAGGGGTTGATTTTACCTCCGAAGCTTCAGTGACGCGCCGGGCCGCCCCATATTCCATTTTGAACGGCAGACTGCGTCTGAACTACGAGTGCACTTGCTGGGCCAAGTGGGGATCCGCTTGCGCACGAGGTAAAGCAACGCCGAAAGGAACCGCGTTGATTTTGCGGTTCTTCGAGTACAATAGACTACAGTCTCTGTTCCACAAGAGGCTCTGGGGGTCTTCGGTCTACCCCTATCGAAATTCCTTGTAAGTGAGAACATGCCAGTACCAGTTTCACAGATGTGGACGGTCGCGACTTACGTCGTCAAGCAGAAACTGCAAGGACGCAAGCGTTACCCGTTCGTGCTGATGCTCGAGCCCTTGTTCCGTTGCAATCTCGCTTGTGCGGGCTGCGGAAAGATTCAGTATCCGGCGCACATTCTAAGACAGGAATTGTCGCCCGAGGAATGCTTCAAGGCCGTGGAAGAGTGCGGCACGCCGCTGGTGTCCATTCCCGGCGGTGAGCCGCTGATGCACTCTGAAATTGAAAAAATTGTGGAAGGCCTTGTCGCGCGCAAGAAATACATCTATCTCTGCACCAATGCCCTTCTGCTCAAGGAAAAGCTGCATCTCTTCCAGCCCAGCAAGTACCTCACATTCTCTGTTCACATGGATGGCCAAAAGGAGCATCACGACTTTTCCGTGTGCCGTGAAGGCGGCTACGACCGAGCCCTCGATGGAATCAAGGAAGCACTGAAGCGGGGCTTCCGTGTGACCACCAACACGACTCTTTTTGACGGCGCCGATCCCAAGAGCGTGCGCGCCTTCTTCGACGAAATGATGGAGATTGGCGTCGAAGGTATGATGCTTTCGCCCGGCTATTCCTACGACAAAGCGCCGGATCAAAAGCACTTCCTGGGGCGCGCTCGCACGCGCCGCTTGTTCCGCGCGATCCTAGCAAACCGCAAGAAAAGCTGGAAATTCAACCAGTCGAAACTCTTCCTCGAATTCCTGATGGGCAAGCGCAATTATGCGTGCACACCCTGGGGCATGCCCACGTATAACGTCTTCGGGTGGCAGAAACCGTGCTATTTGCTTCAGGACGGCTACACCGACACGTTTCAGGAACTGATGGACTCTACCGAATGGGAAAACTACGGTACGGAGTCCGGCAATCCCAAGTGCGCCAACTGCATGGTGCACAGCGGTTACGAGGCTTCGGCAGTAGATCACACCTTCAGCGGGTTGCGTGGGCTGTGGGAAACGGTAAAGGCTGGGTTGTCCACCAAATACGCCGATTCAGACGCCCTGGCGATGTTGGATGAGTCGGTGAAGCCTGTGCATTCTTATAATCCATTGATTCAAATCGAATCCGGCAAGGGCCAATTCGAGGAAACACGAGTATGAGCGGTCCCCGCCACGCGGACCGGCCCAGTCATACCGAAGGCTCTGCGCTCAATCCGGATGACTTGGAAGTCGCCCCGGGAACCTTGCATGAAGCTGTTCAGGGCTGGGTTCCCCAATTGGCCTCTGAAGAAGAGTTGCGCATCGCCCTAGAGAAAGCGTTCGATTATCGCGGCGATGTGACCCTAACGCTCAAAGACGATTCAAAAATCGAGGGTTATATCTTCGATCGGGTTGCGGGGAAAACGCTTACGACGAGTTTCGTTCGCGTAATGCCAAAGGATGCAAAAGAAAAACTCAAGGTTTCCTACGCCCATATTGCAGCACTCTCGTTTACAGGCAAGGACACGGCGGCTGGAAAGAGCTGGGAAGCTTGGGTCCGTAAGTATTGGGAAAAGAAGGCCTCTGGGGAGGGGACTTTGAGCCTCGAACCGGAATCCCTGGAATAGCGCCGCCCGGTGGGCACTCGTTGTAGCCAAGACCCAGATCATCTTATAAGTTGTTCATTTGTATAGAGTTAATCTGTGTGCCAAAGCGAGCTGCTACCGTGGTTCCGCGTGGACAAATCCTCCAGATTATGGTAAATTTATTCTTAGCATTTGTTGCTCTTGTATTACCTTTTGACTCGTTCGAGGGGCTGCAAGGACAAACTTTGCGGCCTTTTTTTTCGGGCTGGAGGCTGTCGCGGCACTGGGAACCCCGAGCGAATACCGCTTCGAGGGATTCCAGGAACGGACCAAGAGAGGCAAAGCAATTCTAATAACGAGGTAGTGTAAGTGAAGGAACAAGGCACAGTGAAGTGGTTCAATGCTTCGAAGGGTTACGGGTTCATCCAGCGTCAGACCGGCGAA
>Ga0126378_10000542_pt1 | contig 27652 bp, 35 predicted proteins | sample PanSoiMetPlot_23_FD_92587 | JGI IMG/M metagenome (GOLD analysis project Ga0126378, IMG submission 92587) | Tropical forest soil microbial communities from Panama - MetaG Plot_23 | ecosystem: Environmental > Terrestrial > Soil > Tropical forest > Bulk soil | place: Panama | collected 2016-02-17
ACGGTACCGGAAAATTATCATCTCACGTACAGCTTTACAGGTTTGGACGGATCCGCGGACCGGTCTTTTGAGTATGCCGCGGACGGATTCAATACTGCGGTTGTTTTTCGTGGCGGATTCCCGGCCGCATTTTTAGGACGTCCAATACTGGACGGTGACAAATCAGACTTGCGCTTTTTGGATCCGGCCGGCCATATTGTCGGCCTAAAAGCTAAGGGCAAATGCATTTCGGATTTTGGATCTAAATTTGTCGTAAACGGCATTTTATCAGACAGACAAGCGCGCAAACTGGAATCGTTCAAGCGCGCACAATTAGCAATCGCAGCTTAGCTTTTGACCGTATGCCGCGGCCGGGACTTCAGACCGGCCGCGTAATATGAGCAAAAACACACAACCAAAAATGAAATACAATCGCGTAATAGTCGGCCGGTCTTACAGATACAATCCGGTCTTATTCGACAAACTAAATCCACCGTTTGACGTTCAACCTGGCGATATCGTGCAACCGGTTAACCTGCCCGGATGTCCAAAGGCAAATACAATGCACATGTGCCATGTGGCCAAGAACGGTCTTTTTGCTGGTATGGTTTGCACTAATTCGCTCGTGAAAGTTTAGCATATAGACCGCGGCCGGCCGCACAAATGTTCGGCCGCGGAAATATGCCAAACGCACAACCAAACGAAAACGGTCCGCGCGCAACCAGAAAAGCGCGCTTTACATACGAACAAGTAATCGCGGCCGTAGAACGTGATGATGAGACCGGGATTTGCGTCCTATGCGGTCAAGAGCAAAATCCCGTTGAACCTGACGCGCGGAAATACGTTTGCGACAATTGCGGCCGGAAATCAGTTTTTGGCGCACCAGAATTGCTTATACGCTTTCCAATATGAAACGCGCAACCGGCCGGCCGGGGACTTAGATCCGCGGCCGGCCGTTTTGCTGTACTGAATCGGAGGTTTTGATATAGGCAAAAACGATCGCAAAACCGCACATCGATAGGTTTTGCCTATACCAAGAATTTACGTGAAACGCCAAAAAAGAGCCGGCCGCGGCCGGAAACGCTCCGGACCAAAATCCGCTGACGTAATTTCCGCTGACGTAATTCCGCTGACGGAATTGTCACAGGCCGGCGAAGAAAATGACAAAATGCCACCGTCAGACGGTCCGGATCCGCGGTCACTGAAATCGAAAAAAGATCTCGAAGCTTATTGGTTGATGTTGAGCAGGAAACATGAATAGCAAGCCGATAGCAACAACCGTGCCAAACGGCCAAACTTTATTTTTGTTTATTTTCGGTCCTGCCATTGACGTAGCAAACGGTTGGCTGTAAAGAACAGGCGGATGAAAACGCGTTTCGGAAAAGGAGGTTGCTACCGATGCAGACGTTGCGGCCGGCGCACCCGCGAAGTTCTCGGTGACGATTCAATGTGCGGACTCTGCGCGCGCTGCATGTTGCACTTGGAAGCTTTGAACGCGCATAACGATAACAAACACGCGCAATTCCCGGAACGCGGAACCGGTTGCCCAATCTGCGAAACCATCGCTTTAAGGGAGATCCTAAACGGCAAGGGAGATCCTAATCGCGCCCGGAGATCCTAAATTTATGACAGCAAAAAACACACAACCAAAAAAGGTCCGCGTACGACCAGAAACTGTGCGCCAGTGGAAAGATCGAATGGAAGTCGAAGACCGCGCGTGGCGCACCTGGGCAACCAATTCTCTCGCAAAGGTCCGCGTCAATTGCAGTTTCGCCATCGCGAACACCGACAATCAACGATTGCGCGAATTCGCGGAAATCATTCTGCGATTAGTGACACGACCGGAGGAAATCGAATCGGTCCGACCTGGAGATCAGGCCGGCATCGATCTAGCGCGCTAACATGAGCATCCACATTTCAGTCGAAGGTCGCCGCGGATGCGGTTTCAGAAAAGCCGGCGGATTGTATCTCGCTTGCGAAGGCGAAGGTCGCTTTTGTGGCGCGCTTCCAATTCCGCTGACGGTTTGCCCAACTTGCAATTGCGGCATCAAACCGGCTCGAGGATTTACCTGGATAGATTTGGCAACGATCCGCGGATCAAAGCCGTGCGTTCAAAACGAAGGACCGAATTATTGCGATTCGTGCGCTTTCTTTTCCATCGGCCGCGCCGGCCTTATCTGGGTTGGCGAAGTCTATTACAAAACTCCGCATCATTTCGATAAGGAAGCTGCGACGATGGGAATTAGCCGGCGGATCTCCGCGGTCCCAAATGGATTCAGAGTCGGCGAAACCTGGATCGCATTAGCTCATCGGCGCGCAATTCAAAGTCCGTTCGTTCTCGGCGAAGATCCGGTGTTTACCGCCGGCATTTTCAAATTGTTCGTTCCGACATCGATCGATTACATCGTTCGAAAATCGGACACAAAAGAGCAATTGGACGAAATCGAAAAGCGCGGGATCAGATTAGTCCGCGTGATTCGCAAAGGCGAAAAGGAGGCAGCATGAATTTTCACATCGAAGCACCAGAATCAGTGAAATATCACGGGGGATATGATCCGTCGGATCCGCCGCAAGGCGAGCATTGGTGCAGCGAATGCAGCAATTGGGATGAAGAATGCGAATGCGGAAAATTCGCTGACGATTTCACCGGACTAATCTGCGATTTATGCGGCCAATGGATTAACGCTAGCGATGTCGCTCGCGAATGGTCCGATGACCGCGGACAAACCGGCCGCGGCGGATTCGTCCATCACGATTGCTATATCAACGCGGGAGGTCCGGAAAATGTTAGGCGATAAATACGAAATCAAAAAAGAAGATCAAGTTCGCCTGGTTCGCGTGATGGAATGGTGGATACCCAACAAGCGCATCGACGTCATCGCCAAATACGCGAGAGCGCAAAGTCCGTCTCGCAAGGAGATGACTAAAATCGGCGCGGTCCGGGATTATTTCGAACAAGCGATTCGTGCTGCAATCGCGGAAGCGGAGTTCAAGCCATGAGCGAATGTCCAAAATGCAATCGCATTCATACCGTTGAGGAATATCAAGCCATGAATCCATTCGAACGACATCTGCATCGGCCGATTGAACACATCCCCGGAGCAAAAACCTGGGAGCAAATCCAGGCCGAAAACAAGCGAGATGATCAGATCCGCGATAGCGTTAAAATCGCTCCGCGCGGGAAACGTCCGCGGTGCATTTACTGCACTCGCGAATTGCGGCCATATCCTCATCGTCATCCGTCAGATCCGACAAAGCTTTACGGAACTTACGGTGACAACCGTTTTTGCGGATTAACCTGCGGTTGGAAATATGCGGTCCGCACAACCAAAAATCCAATCCCTCGCCAAATGACAAAGAAAATTTCCGGCGTCTAACTTGGTTGTGTGTACGTCGGCGCGCCATCGGGACTTTTCTCGATAGGATTTGGACCGGTGGCGCGAAACGTGCATATGAAAACACTGAAACTATATCTCACCGTCCTGGCCGCGGTCGCGACCGTCCATGCCGGCGAATATTATTGGAATCGCGTTTCCGCGGACCGATCGGTCCGCAATTTCGAATCCGCGCGCGATGCCACAATCGAAGACGTCAAAAAGCATTTGGAAGCGGATCCAAACTGGCGCGGTTATCCGCATCCATGAAAAACAGACTTGCCTTTAGCTAACGGTCTGCAAAAGTGATTCAGTTATGCGATTGAACGAAAAAGCTCAAGATTATTTCCTCGATCATAACGCGATCGAGATCGAGAATCCTACCGCGATCAAAATCGAGCGCGTCGATGCCAGGACTTGGATCATCGCGATCGTTGATGAAGTGGAAGGCGAAGCTTGCTCAATCAAGCTGCGCGTTGCCAGGAACATCTTAAACAAACCCGCTGACGAAATCGTCGCCTCGATGGAATTGGAGTCGCTATGAAAATTATCAAATTCTCGCTCGTCTGCAGCATCGCTGCGCTTATCGGCGTCTTGCTCGCCAAATGTATTTTCGGCCAAAGCTTTGTCTCTGATGGATTGCCGGCCTCTGACGGCAAGGCAACCCGGATCCAAATCGAAGGCGGAGTTTCCGGCGTCTGGTTGACCGTCGAGCGCGCGAACAAGACGGATCCGCGGCCGACAGGCAAAGGCGGATTTGATCCGTCCTACACTTATTTGCTTTCCGATTTCAAACCGTTGATTAAAAAGCTCAAAAACGGGAAATGGGAGATTCAATTTACCGCGGAAATCGCTGAAAATATTCCATGATCGTCCTACTGGAAAAAGACATCGTCCAGGATGTCGTCATTCAAGCCGCACTGCTTCAGATCGGACTCGATCCGGATGAATGGCGAGGCAAAGCCGACATCATCTGGATGATGGAGCAAGGAGGGGGAGTCAGGCAGGTGCGGGTTGAACTTAAAGAAGCTCTTTGATGACGCGTACCATGATGAACGATACTAGAATGCCTTTTTTCCGGCCGCGCTTGACCGCCAGTAAGCGTTTTGCATCCCCCCTGGCACATCATATCGCCCAATTCACTTTCGGGCCGTCCTGGCTAATTCACCACATCCAATGGGAAGGTTCGAGCGATGCGGATCGCGCGGCCGCGACTGAATCCGATCATAAATAAAATCCCCGGCGGACTGGTCGCTTGTTTCCAATAAAGATCGTTGTAAGAGAAGAGCTTCGCTTTTGCCATATCTTTCGTGAACACGAAATACGACGATACCGTTTGCCATTCCGTCGCCTCGATCCGCTCAACATAACTGCCTTCGTGTTCGAGAATATATCCAATCTCGATGATTTTTGTCGTCGCCGGCGAAAACGGTAATTCGAGAACAGAACGCAAAAGCGGATCCTCTCGGTCGATGAAATGCGCCGGCCGTTTCTTGCCTTTGCCTTTGCTAATTCGCGATTTCAGAACGGCCGCGCCGGTACACCATGCGATGAATGCAACTTCCGGCCAATGCTGGATGTCAACCAGGACGTAACGATGATGCTCTACGATCTGGTCGTGAATGACGATTAGCGGATGGTCCGGCTTATCTCCTGCCTTTGCGTCATAATAATTGCCGCGGAATTTGATATCCCAACTTTTGTGCGTCCCTCTGAGCTTTACGCGGTTGTCCCATTCCGCGCCGGCGTCGCGTCCGCCAAATCCGCGATATAGCGCAGCTTCACCGCGGAATCCCATAATCGAAATTCTTTCGAACTCGGCAGGATTCCATTCCAGATTATTTTGCTGAACGGATCCGCGCTCTAAACGCAATTTGGTAACCCGTCGGCCAAGATCATCTGCGAACCTTGCCAAGTCTTCTGGAACGGTCGTGACGATTATTTTTCCCACAGAGATTTTCCCAAAGCCGATGGTAGTGCCCACTCCCAAAACAATTCCCACACAATATATTCCCACGGGCCATCTTTAGTGGCCGTGGGAAATTGTGTATTTTTGGTCATTTTACCGCGGAGAAATTAACCGTGAAAATTTTCCCGTGGGAATTTCATGCCATCGGGACCGATTTCCGGAAGATTTCTCCCTCCCTGACTTCGATCAAATTTTCGTATTCCAGTTCCTGTTTGAACCGGTAAAAAGTGCTCTGGCTTATTCCCTCCCGGTCGTGCAGAACTTTATACAGATCGCGGACTTTGACCCCTTGCTGAATCGATGTCTCGTTTAAGACCATCTCTTTGTCGTAGATCGGAACAAATTGCTGTTTCGAGCCGCGCGCTTTTTTCAGATTGTTTGGATCCGCGTCGTCCTCTCGACAAAACAAAGGCCATTCCCATTTAACAACGAATGGATACATCGGCGGAAAATTCCGGAGTGTCCCTTCTACTGTGAAACATTCTTCTTTTTCGTGCGCGGTCATTGTGAGAATAGTATCTGGATCACGCGCAAAGACACCGCTTCCGCCGATTCGATCTACAGATTCACGCATGGATTGGTTTCCCTTTGAATAATGCGCTCCGAAAGCTACCGCGGAACCGGTCTGGACAGCAATTTTCTCGAGTTCATTGAGCATCGAGGCGACGTCGCCGGCTTTGTTTTCGTCGCGATCGCCCAAAGCTTTGTAAATGGGATCGATGATCACCAGGAGGAAATGCTGGCTTTTGAGGACGTTGATAATTTCCTGGCGCAAATGTTCAAGGCCATCGGCGCGGCCGCGCAGATTCCATGCGTAGAACATTCCCGATTCGAGATTCACGCCTTTGGCGGAGCAGACTTCGTTTACGCGATACCAAAAAAATGGATCCTGGATTTCGAAATTGATATAGCAAATTGGACCGCGCTTAGTGTTGAAACCCCACCATGGATAACCGGTCGCGACCGAGACCGCGAGATCGATCAATGCCATTGTCTTGCGACCTTTGCTGGTTCCTCCGACGACCATTTTGCTTCCCAAATGCAAAAGCTTGTAGACAATTTCTGGCGGAAGAGGGGGGCAATTCCCGTTGAGGAATCGCGATGCGTCTTCGAGCTTTGTGATCCCTTTGGAAATTCGTTCGAAATATTCCATGTCAGACCGCATTTTGGAGAGGATCTCGCTCAGATCACTGGTTGTTTCTGCTGCTTGCTTCGCCAGGACGAAGGATTTCACCATGATGCACCGGCGGAGATATTTTTTGCGGAGTTCGCCGATGTAATATTCGACCATTTCCGCGGGATGACCGATCCCGGTCGGACCAATAAAAAGCTCAGTGATCCCGGATGCTCCGCCAAGCTTATTCAATTTCCCTTGGTCTCCTAATTGCGCGGTGAAAGCGATCAGATCGAGCTTTTTGTTATCGGCGAAAAACCGATGACCTTCTTCGTAGATTTGCCTGTTGACCGGACTAAAAAAAAATGTGGTCTTCGCGATCCGCTCGAAAGTGGCAAATCCCTGCTCCGGATTACTGAAAATTGCCCCTAGAACCGCGCTTTCGATTTCCGGCGCGCTAGGTAGCGGCGGCTCATTTAAAACAACGAGCTTGGATTTCTGCGGCGGAGGAATGGCCGGTTTTGCGTGTGTCGAAACCGTCACATTTTTCGCGGGATACGGACGGTCTATGACCTTCAGTAAAGCCATGCGGTCCTCGCTCCGGAGACGCTAAGTCTCAGCACTCAAGTCGGCGGTCTGAACGGTTTGGGTAGTGAGATTATCGATCAATCGGACCGTTAATCTAACTCGCCAGACCGCCGAATCGAATGTTGAAAATTCATACCCAAACATATCAAAACAACATCAGTTGTTCAGACTTTCGCCGACGGATTGCAAGAGGATTTTCGCGCCTAACGGAAGTTTTTTTTGCCGGATGCTCGCGCGCCCAATCCGGATCAAGGAAAAGCATCTGAGGTTCAGCAATTTGCTCATTTCCACCGGGATAAATCCAGTACCACCGACTTAATGATTTTGAATAGGCGACGAACATGATCGACGCACCAAATCGACCGGAAACGACGCCGGCGAGCGCGCCAGGATCAATCCGTGCCGTGAAGATCCAATGCTTCATAGAGGCGCACCAAAGCTTCTTTTAGAGTGTTCCCGGAGGTTTGAATGAAAGGAGTCGGCGTTGCCGTAAACCAATGCATGATCGGGCCATGCTTTGACCGTCGTTGCGGGTAAACGTGGACCCCGCGCGATTCGATAAAATTCATCCAATCCTTGTCACTCATTGCACTGCGCTTCGATGGAAAGTTCTTTTTCAGTCGGTGGAACCGGGATCTGATTCGCCAGAAATTGCTGCGCTTTTGAACCTGAAGCCAGGATGATCTCCTGTAGCGCGACGAAACCTTTTGCGAATATCCCTGCGCTTTCCCGCGCCTCATTCAATTGTTGCTCGGCTTCCTGTAGCAATTCTTTGTAGCTATTCAGTGTTGACTGAGACACACGCGCCTCACCCAACTTTTGATGGGAGTTTTCGATGTCGCCGCCGCTCAAATCTTTTATCGCAGTACGATAGCCGTATTTGTACGCCTCACTGGGATCAAGCATGGCAATTTCTTCTGGCGTGAGTTGAGGTTTTTCGCTCATTCCGCAATCTCGCGGAGTTTGTCCTCAGTCATAGAGTTGTGCGTCGAGTTCTCCATTCCTTTAATTCAAGATAAGTCGGGTCTTTGGCTTCGTTGGCATACTTGTCATGTCCTTGCTCATATTGAATGTCACCCCATTCCTGCATGGCGCGGAGGACTTGCTTCTTTAGTTCGGCCAGAAATTCGCCTTGAGTTATCGTTTCGCCTTTAATCCACTGACCTTGATTGATGTATCGTTCGTAGAAGCTATCAGCGCACTTCTCCGCAATCTCGCGGAGTTTGTCGTCAGTGCGTTTGTAGTCTCCGCTGCCAATAATGTCTGGCCACTCTGGCTTGTCCTCAGTGTTCATTACAGCGGGAATACAATTACATTCCAGTGGTGGGTTGAAATTGCTTTTGCAGTTGGGGTGATGCTGGAGTTTGTCGTCTGTTGCAGACGTTATTCGCTCAAGGTCACGGATGCGTTGGCGAAGCTGAGCAATCCTGTGCTTCGCTTCGTTTATCCAGTTAAAGTAATTCAGATTCGCCTTGCTTAATTCTTCTTGCCAAGGTTCTACCGCTTCCTGCATGGCGCGGAGGATGGCATCATCGAGTCTCATCTTGCCTGTGGAGTATTCCAATCCCCACTTCTCCGCGATCTCGCGGAGTTGAGTGTCCTGCTTAATGAATTTCATGTCGATCTCCGCGTCGGAGAGTTGATGGAATTCAGAGGCCGCGCCGCCGCTCAAAGGCCAAATTGCCGGGCGATAGGCATGTCCGATATGCTCATCGGATTCGCGCTTTCCGCATTCGATACAGACGGTTTTTTCGCTCATTTATTTGTTTGCCATTAGTGCGCCAAGGATGAATGCCACCGGCACCATCGCGCACCAGATAAGTTCAATCAGTAGTATCCAATTCATGTTCTGGGGATTTGGTTTTGTTCGTTAGTTGTTTTCTGTTTAAAAATTCGATCTTGTGCTTGTAGCAAAACCGTCGAAGGCGAACACCGTCAGAGATAAAATGTATGGCTTGATTGCCGCACTTTTCGCATTGTGGATACGGTGGATTCATCGCGTATTCCAAACTGTTCTCAGGTCCGTGAGATCTGCGTTTGGTTCGTCCTGTGGCGCGACGGGTTCAAGCTTCCCTGTTTTGCTGCTAGGCCACCGGAAAGTGATTTCGATTGCCGCTTCAGGCACATCCAATTCCATTGCCAAATTCCTCGCGACGTTTCTCAATTTCGTTGTTCCATTCCAGACGTAGTTCATTTTTTCATTACCTTCGTTTCCAGTTCATGCTGCGATAAAATGACATTTCGCGACGCAGATGTTCCTCCTTGCAGATCTGCTGGATGCGCGGATAACTCAGATGAACGCGAGGCGCGATCTCATGCATAGTCCAACCGCGGTCGCGAAGGAAAATAACCGTTTCTTGATTCGATTTTGCGTTGGCACCTTCCGCCATTTTTCTGCGTATAATAATTTGCTCAAGTGGTTCGAAAGCTTCATCGATCTGCGAACATTCGTATTGCGCCTGTACTTCCTGCAAAACGCAGAGAATTATTCGCTCGTTCCACTCTGTCATTTTTTCATTACCCGCGGCTTGCCAATTTCCAGTTCCAATACACTTGTCAAAACTCGAGTCGTAAATTCACGCGCATCTTTTGCGCCGGTAATTACCTGGCCGGTCCGCAATTTTCCGTGGTTAAGTTTTTCTTCCAGTTTCGTTAGACTCAGATTAGCGCATTCGAGAATGTCCTCTCGCGACATGCCGGCGAGGGACAATAGCGCGATAGCTCTTTGCGAATTCACGATTTTACGTCGCTCCATCGCTTTGCTGACTTTCCAATCGGTCATTCCACCATGGTCGATCCGCCGGCGCGCTTCATCCATCATCGGTTCGTAGATGAACTGGACAAGTGCGTATGCGTCGATCATGCGCCCAAGTTCTTCGTCGGATCTCTGCGCCAAGAGTGCTTCGATGCGCCCAAGCTTTGCTGGCTTAGATAATTCGGCCGGGAAACTTGTGACCACATCCATCGGCGCAATTCCGCGTTGCACTGCCTGGAGGATCTCTGGACAGATGGCGCGCGCGCGACAAAAACGGCAATGCTCGCCGGCGTGAAGCGGAGCGTCTTTTGGTTTTGTTTTAGCGTCGATGTCGCGGATTTCCCGCTGCGCCTTCCAGACGTCTGCTTTGTCATAGCGCGCAAGCGTTATCCTCGAGTTAAATGGCGCGCGCGGTTGAGTGATTCCAACATATACAACCTCGTCTTCCGCCATCGAAGCGTACGAGCGCACTTGCAGATTTAATTCCGCCGGCGGAACGACAAGAAATCCGAATTTAACGTCACGTATTATCGTTAGACCGCGTTTCGGATATCGACGCCTGAGATCCATGTGACCGGTTATCCCGGCCCATTCTATTTCCAGTTCGCGCTGCTCGACGTATTCTTCTGAATCGCGGATTCGCTCGAAATTTATGATGGTTTGAAACATCCGTTGATCGAGTTCATCCGCGGCCGCGAGCAAATCCTGCAGGTGCTGCTTTAAAAATGACCGGTCATATTCCGGATGCGCCATGAAGGAATGCAGATCACTTCCCTCGCGTGATTCCAGAGTGTTTTCATCCGGTAAACCTTCTTCCATCCGCGCGCTGCCAGGACACGCAGCGCGCCGATCCATGTTACTTGGACTTGTTAGGGATCTGGTCATTTGATACTGAGAGCAATCATGGTGTCTGCAATTTGCTCTTCCCATTGTTTTTGAGTTTTGTTATTTGTCCTCTCAGATTTGAGATAGACTTGTCGCGTCTAGCAACACGCTCATTTTCATCGAAATTCCGTTTCCAGGCGCAATGTGGACAAACTGAGTGATTGCACTTCTCTCTTTCAACACACCAGAAAGTGCCGCACCTTCCGCAACGATTGTCGTTGTAATTGATTGTCCAATTGAGCGCGCTCACATTTTAATCCTTGGTGTGCCGCGGCAATTTCTCGAGTTCAGCCATCACGATCTGGATGTTATCCGGCTCGAGGAATCGTCCCAATTCGTAGTCTGTGACCTCAGTCAGATCCGTTACGCTTTGAATCACCCACTTATTTTTCTTCGCTACCCGCATGAAATCATCTGCGACGTAATTGCCCACCGCGAGCATCGAAATCAATTTGTCGTAATTGCTCTGCGGTTCGTCGCCGGCAACTTTCAGCTTCTGAGATTTTTTTCGGGTAGCCGCAGGTTTGTCCGCAGCAGGTGTGGGCACCGGCGAAGGTTCCTGCGGAATGAGTTGTTGCTCCTGCGGTTCGCTCGCCGCTGGCGAGGGATTCTCGCTACCCGAAATTTTCGGCGCAGAAATTTTTATCTCCGCCCCTGCCGATTCCTCCATTTCCTCGAAGGTGTAAAGGCCGGACAATTCCTGCGGGAAAGCTTTGCGAAGTGCCAGTGCTTCCGCGCATTTGCCAAGCATCAAGTACGGCATCTTTTTCCACAGTGCCATTGGTTGACCGTCTTTCTTGTACGCCGCGTATTCCTGCCAACGCGCAGTCGCAGGGAATTCGCATACTTCGCCATTGATCTGGCGGAACACGGTCACTTTCGCCCATCCAGGATGCTCGCCATCTTCACGATCGTACTGGACGTCGCTCGTTCCCATGTGCTGACCGGTCCGATTCGCGATTAATCGATATCCGTCGATCCCGGTCTGCAATGCCATCGTTTCCTTGCCGGCCGCGGAATCCCATCTCTTAATCGCGTGGATCTGGCGCAAGAGCGGGTCCAGGCCGGTCCGCTTCGCTGCGTACAAATACAATTGCAATTCCGCGTCTGTCGCTCCGCGCGCTACCGTCTGTTTAATGAGATCGATCTGTTCGCGCGTGAACGTGATCGACGGTGAAGTCTCAACTGTTTTTAATGTTCTTTTCATAGGTGGTGGGACTGAGTGTGTCATTTTCCGTTGTCTCGGTTGTTTCGGTTTGGGGAAGGAAAAACGTAATCTTCGCGGAGCAGCGAATACCGCAGCAATGCGTCGGCTACAGTCTTGATTTTGATCGCTCGCTTGATGGCGATCAGTCGGATGGATTTGAGAACAGTCGGCTCGACTTCAATCGTTGTTCTGGGCATGTATACAATTCAGTCGCATAGTGTATACACTCATGTCAATCCCAATTTTTTCAGTTCCATCAACGCCTCGTCCACCGACGTAATTACCTTGTACACCCAGGCGTTTGGTGGTTCCATCATTCGGATCATTACTTTCATTTGCTCCGGATCTAATTTTCCTCCTGGAAGCTTTATCTCCCAGGCACAGGGGATCGATCGCAGACCGGATTCGACCGCGAAGGTGAAATCCGGCCATCCGACGTTGCAGGTTGTTTTTTGGTCGGTCCGATGCCGGCAAGCAATGATTCCGTTCAAGCTCAGAAGGTTCGCGATCTGGTCCTGCAATTCCTTTTCGCTTTTGATTTCCGCTTTCGTCGGCAACTGCTCATGTCCGGACGAGTACGAAGAATCGCGCTCGTGGGGTTCCGCGAAGATGTGCGGATTCTTGCGTTTGAATTCTTCCGACGGATTGGAAAACTGAATCATGGCAACCGCGGAATACTGAGCGCGACGGTGATCCAAACCGCCGCGCCCATTGAGGCGATGACTTAATGCCCGTTACCGCGGCCGAAACTTACAGGCGGAACGACGTCCCCGCCAGTTGAACCAATTGAGATGCAGATATTATTCGTAGTGTCGCAGAATGTGCCACCAGAATATTGAGCGTTGATCAATTTCAGAACCAAACCACCACCTTGGCAACCGGCCGTTCCTTGCTGCGGTTCGAGGCAGAGGGAACCGGTAATCTGTCCGTTGTGCGGCGTGATCGTAGTGGAAGCAAACAGGTCAGAAAAACTCTGCCCATTTGGATCTCCCTGCGGTTGGTTGTCATGCCGAGTAAAACACTGAAACGTGAAGGTCGCATTATCGACCGTCAGCGTATAAGTGATCGGCAGATTCCCGAGTCCCGCTTCTTTAAACGATACGCACAGGTCACCCGTGCTTGAATCGAATGCCGGCGTAGGGCCGCGGACGAAGTGAGGAGATTGCGCTTGTGCAGCAGTCGCCATGAGGCACACCGTAACTGCTGCAATTAGTCCCAGGAGGGTATTTCTATGCATAAGTGGCGGGATAATCGCGCAATGTCCAAAATCGTGTCAACACCTGATTTTAAATATTTTTTGCTAGGTAGATTCGTTAGGCATGCCTCGAAAACGTGAGTTTTTCCGAAAACTCGAAAATCGAATATGCGATAGTACCTGGTTAGGCAAATCAGGTTCTTTGACAGAAAGGAGGTGAAATTCACCATGGATAAACGCGAAGTTTTGGGGATCCTCAATAACTTCGTGGCGCAGGAGACTGCACGAGCAAAGGCACCTAGCGCGCCGGCACCACTCCCGAAATATTTTCGGGCGAAGGATAAAGGCGACGCATGGCATTTGTTCTGCCGCAAATGTGGAAAAGGATGGTCGCTAAAGAAGGCGAGCAACCATCCCGGTAACCATTTGCATCTCCTGAATCACGCTCGGAGTCACGAGTAGCATACAGAGGCGCGGTGGGCAACTGCCGCGCCTTTTTGCTTGACCTCGGATCCGCCGGCGGCTTTTTCTTTCTGCATGCCTGAACAAGACGAACTACCTGCAATTGAAGGAATCGGCGTCGCACCGATTAAAATCCCTGAGATAGACGTCCTGGTGGACGCTTACGTCAAAGAGAAAGATAAACGAATGAAGCAGACGCCGAAAGAAATCGCTGCGAAAGAGGAATTGATCGACGCCATGCATCTGCATGCCGACAAACTAGAGCAGGACGACGGGACGCTGCTTTACAGATACGGAGACATGCGCGTCATCGTCGAACCTGGGAAAGAGAAATTGAAAGTAAAAGAAGTCTTTCAACCGCAAGGTTGAAGCTTATAGACCTTCCCCTCGACGACTGCCGGAATCCCAGGCCAAAACTCGTAGAGATAGATCATGTTCCCGTCGCCGGCGTTGTGCGTGATGCTGGGATTGAGAATCTTCGCCAAGCAATAAGCGCATTCGCCGGCTTTATCCGGCGGACCTACGTCGCCGACAACCGCCCAGAACCATCGCTCCGGACGCAGGACGTTGGTGACGCGTGCCAAACATCCCAGTACCACCGGTGGCACACCTGTCCGCACCTGTGGAGGAGTCACCACATATTTGTCCACATCGGCGTTGAGATATGGATTGTAGGCAGTCCTAGATTGATAGCTTGGATCCCCGTGTGATGGTCCGCTGCCATCGTTGCAGATATCCAAGTTACTCAAGAATTGGACGTATTTCCCGTCCCAACCCGTCTTAACTTCTGTGCCGTCCTGATAAGTTTTGAAGTGTTTCAATTCATTCATTTGTTTGTTTCTCCGTTAAGTTTTCCGTTTGCTGCTTCATATTTCCCTTGGGCGCGACCGCCCACAAATCCAATTAAAGCTGTAACCAGCATTTCGACCATCCTTCCAATCGACCTTGCGCCAGCGGATACATCTGCTTCTGGATGAACCAATCGCATCGCTAGCACTCCAAAGCACGCTATGATGAGAACGCTGGCAACCGTGAGTGAAAGGAGGATGATTACAATATCGATAGTAGTCCGGCCCTTGAACATTTCATTTTCCCTTGCTTTTCGGTTTTTTCCCGGTAGCTAGCGATTTCCCTGTCGCTGCTTGAGCTATCTTCGCTGCGCTGGCTTTGCTTTTGCCTTCTCGCACCAACGCGGCATACACTTTGTGTACCTTGGTTCCTTTTGGCATGTGGTCCTCCTTATTTTTGCGTTTCGTCGTTTTTCGGATGTATCATCGCTTGAACAAAAACCGTTGCCATAGGATGAAGCATTTCCTTTGGATCAACATAGTAAATCGCAAGTCCACCGGTTACGATCCAACCGTGCTTGCATTCGACGTTCACCATAGATTGAAGTTGCGGAATACTCCCGGCACTAATGATTTGGTATTGCATATGGACAAAATGCTTGGGTAAGTTGACTCGTTAGGATCTTGGTACCATGCACGCTGCGTCGGTTTCTTTTTCGGATCGACCTGCAGATGCGGTGGAATTGCCTCGAAATTTCTCATGGCGGATTGTGCTGCGGGAATGGCGGACTCCCTCCGCCACCTCCTTGGTTTTCGATCCTCGTATTATCTAAAGTACGATGCGGCGAATCGGTCATGCCGGCTTTTGTCGCCCAGAATTCAACGACATCTCCCTCGAAATTGCATGCGATCGCGAATCCGCCTGTGTACTGAGTCGTTGGTCCGCTGTTTTTGCTGTACCAGATAGTAGATCCGCTAGTCGTTGGAGTGAAAGTAAGCGTTCCCCCGGTCCGGCCGACAGTGCCTGTAAAATTCCAACTCGGCGCACCGCACTGCGAACCTCCCGGAATTGGAGTACTGCTCTTGGTGTAAGTGCCGATTGTCTCTGCGGATGTCCGTCCGCTATCAGCAAAGAATCTCACTCTGAAAGTCGTCGTATCCGTGATATGAATTGCCACATAATTTCCGCCGCTCTTTCGCCATTCACGCGATGAAAAACTCGTAGGTGTTCCGTCTGTTGTGTATCGCGCCTTGAATCCGGCCGGCGGAATATTTATTGAGATGTCCGCGTTCTGGTAGAACGGTCCTGGCGCAGGTGCTAACACCGGAGATCCTACGTCGCCGAATCCGCTTATCACATAACTGATCGGAGTAATGCTGCCCAGATCGAAATCGGTTTGATCAGTGAACGGTTGCAATTTGAAAAGCACCGTCTGGCCGGCAGTGAATCCCGCGTTATCGATCAATCGAAGTCGGTCGCGATAAATGAAATAACAATCCGAATTAATCACATGCGCTGCTTTTGCGGTGCCGAATCGGCCGCGCAATAATTGCGCGCTACGGCCACCACCTCCCTGGACACCCACCACTCCTACCGACATTACTTCCGCATCGATAATGCAAAGCAACGTGTCATCGCGCCACTGAGCATCAGTCTGAGTGACGATGTCGCCAAGATCCACTCCGTAAACATGGAACCACATTCCGGTCGCTTGAATAGCGAGTGCTAAACTTAGCCGGCCGTAAGCGCAGAACGAACTTGTGCTCGAATCGTTAGGCACAATCTGATAGGTCGTTCCTCCATCCAGACTAATCCATGTCCGGAATCCGTGGACCTCTTGATTCGCGCGAATCGCCAGCGGCACCACTTGAGTTTCGAAAGCGTGGTTCGCCATCAGGTACGGCACTTCTGTGATCCTGCTCTGCCAGATTGCTCGAGGACCGATCACGAATCCGCCTGGTCCTTGGAATCCCGGAGGAATGTACAAGCTAGGCCATTTGCTCCGGTCCCATTCCACCGTCATCTTCGCGCTCGCTTTGTCGTCTGCGGCATGTTCGATCTCATCCACACGCAACAAGAATGACAAATCGTAGAATCCGGAATTATAAGTGATCACGTTCCCGGGAAGAATGCTGTGATTAGTTAACCATTCTCTTTTCACGGTCAGATCACCTTTCGTGAAAGGAAGCGCGGCCATCGCGCCGGCAGTTCTCGCAAATTGCTTTGCCAGATCCGCATCGGTGATCCATGGTCGCTGCAAGGTTTCCGGGCGAGGACCACCTACTATTCGGAAATTATTCGGATCGCGATAATTCTGGACGTAATCATTGAAATGATGTTCGCGGTCCTTGTACATGACAGTGAGTTCATTGAACGTCGGACCCCATCCCTGCGGTTCTAATTCTGGCTCAGCCAGGAGATCGTCATCGGTCAGCGTCGCCGCGCTGTGGACCGTGCCGTTATCAAATAATCCGACTTCGATCATCGTTCCGTTGCGTCGGATCCATCCGTCGATGTATCCCATGAAATCAGATATCACGCTGCGGAAATCATTTTGATCTGTTATCAACGGACTCAGGCGCGCGCCTAATGCTTCAGCTTTGTTATACGCAGTTACCCACGCAGCTTGATTCAGATTTTCTTCCGGCAACGCCATTCCGAAACGGGTATCAGTGAACCAATCGTACAAAATCGCGATCGGATTCACACCGCGATCATCCGCGGCGATCTGCGCGTTGTTGAACCACGGGCAACCGCGCTTCAATTCTAACTGGATATTCGGCACCGATGTTCTATCGCGCCCAAGCTTCCAATTTTTGAAAACTCCGTAGCATTGACCTCGATACGCGGGATGCTTGTCGTAATGTCCGCTATACGGATTTACGTCGCCGGCCGCGAATTGCTTGAAAACGTTGCCTCCACTATTAGTCGGCCATGTGGTTGAGTCGTTAGGATCTATCCCGCCGGTCGCAACTCCGCGCGGAGACAAAAGTGTGTTATCGACGATCTGCGTTTCGCTTCCCCAGTAAAGGCACAGAGTCCCGAGTTCAGGCACCTGGATAACTTCGCGGTCTGAATTTCCTCGAGTTACGTTGCCGCTCCATCGAATGTCAGAATCGACGATCACCGTCATAACGGAATCGACAGGCCGGCGACCTCCCATACAAAATACCAAGGCGAAATCGGCGAAATATTTGTATCCGGTCGTCGAGCTTGAATCTTTCCCGGTCTGAGTTTTGATCGGTTGCGCTTTCGGATTGTACGCCGGCGAGATGTAATTCCCGGCGACGTAATTGCGGCCGGCTAGATACGGAACGGGAACAGCTTGTTGATTGCTGTTAATCTGATCATTGGAGATATTCGCGAACTTTTTCGGTTCGGGAGGTTGCTGCGCGCTATTTCCCCAGAGCAAACTCATAGGATTTGCTCGGCGGGAGTGCTAGGTGTCCCACTCCCGCCAGTCGCAGCTGCTTTTGTCGCACCTGTCCCACCGTCATGCTTAGAATTCGGTTTCAAACGAAATGCCGCAACTAAATGCCGGCTGAAGGTTGAATCTTGGATCGTTCCCTCGATTACCCCGACGCGAGGGATCGCATTCACAAAATGAAGGTCCGCGTCGATGATCACCGGCATGTGGAAAAGAGAGAAATGGCGAAGTACAAGAATATCTCCCGGCTTAAAAAAATCGCGCGGCGTTTCTGCATATGGGTCTTTCGCTACCTCAGGAATTTCTAATTCCACGAGGATCTCTTTCAACCGGCGACTCTGCGGATTGTCGATCTTACCTCGCAACCAATCGAGAATCTTTTCGCCTGTGGCATTAACCGCCTGATAATCAGCCGGTTCTCTTTTGAAAACGAATTCTTCGCTCGCGCCGATCCGATGCATTATTTCCTGGACGAGACCGATGCAATCGATTCCACCACCCATTCCTTTGAGGTCCGGCTTTGGCATTTCAACGCCTTCAGGCGGATCCATTTGATAGTACTGAGCAAAGGGAGTTCCTACCCACGACATTGCTTCGAGGTAAAGCGCGCGCGCTGCTGCCGGATCGTCGAAATAACTCGGTTCACTCATCCTTTTTTACCTCCCTGCGTCTGGATCGGTTTCATCGCTTTTACTCCCGGATTGACATCAGGAACGTAAGCGTGTCCGCCGAAATTAATTCTGTTACCAAATTTCGTGTCGCATTGATCGATGCTGCCATCGTACCCGGGATACATGGACACAACTCCGTTTGCGTGTGCTTTCAGTATGGGACGATCGATTGTGAGATTCACGTTGTTCCCGCTGCCGGCAGAGGAATGTAAGATGCCGCGGTGTTCAAGCGTGTTGCCGCTTCCGGTATCTAACCATCCACCGGCGAAATAATCTGTCGTCTTGGCATGACCGGTCACGCTGCTAACGGTGATTGTTTGCAGCGTCCGGTTACCGTTGGCGTCGAGCGAAGGTGTTCCCACAAAATTGCCCTGGATCCGAAACGCGCTCGCTGCCAGATGCGTCGGAGGACTGAACTGGACATAATTGTCCGACACCGAAAGAAGGAATCGCGGGAATTTCCGGTCGAACAAATTTCCGAAAGGAATCGCGGTTGCTTTGTAATCCGAATTAACGCTCCAGACATCTCCGTAAAAACGCGACACCGCGGTTCCTGAACTCGGATTAACCGCGTTCACTTCGACGATTTCCACAGTGAGGATCCCGTCGAGTGCAAACGGCCACATTTTATTCAGCGGATTGCCATCGAATTTGAAGCTCTTGAAATCAATCTGCTCCTGATCTAGACGCAGTCCGACTTTGACAGTTTCAAAACTGAATGGGCCGGGAACATATGTTCCCTGATAAGTCCCGCCAGGAACATGGATCGTATTTTCGTAGCTAGTGAAACGATCAACCCGGACACCGACCTCCGTGAAAATGAATAAATATGCAGGTTCAGGCAATGCCGGCGGAGTATTCGCGTACTCGTGAGGCAATTCCTGGAATTTAATTCGAGTCGTCGCGAGATAAGGACTGATATAGCTCCATTCCAAAGTCGCTTCCTGGAATCGGGATAACACGAAATGACTCACGTTCGTGTTATTCGCGGAATGCGCTCCAACATTTTGGGAAGCAATCAATCGCGTCTCATTCGGCGGAGCATCGGTCACTCTCACGATCTGATACGGATCGATAGCGTCCTGAGGTCCAATGAAGCAGATAAAAGGATCTCCCGGTTGAGCTTCCCGGCCGGGATCAGAAAACTCGCTATGCTCGCATTGGATCCATGTTAAATGGCCGGCAACAGGAGTGTCGTTTAACATCCTTAAATCGCCGCGGAACGTTGGCATGAAAAATCGCAGCGTCGTTGCGCGCCGATCGCGCCAGAAATATTCTATCTTCCCGATGGTTGCTCGATCCGCCTGGTAAAATTCCAGTTCTTGTCCGCGCGCATTGCGATGATCGTACGCTCGCTGCTGTTCTGAGCGCAAAAATCCGATCTGCTGATAAACGATGTCCGGCATTTCGGTCCAATCGAGTGGCCGGGAATGATTGGGGATGATGTCCCATTTGCGCGTCCCAGAGAAATTGGCGATATGCGGACCGACAACTGGCAACGCGATCGCAGCGGGACTTAGCCGGTAAGCGAATGCGGAACTTTCTTTCAATTGAAATTGCACTTCCATGCATTCGTCGGTGATCGCTTCCGCCTTCGGCCGTTGCTCAAATTTCCCGAAAAGTAGCGGATACATTTTACTACCGGCCGGATAATTGTGAGTCACGCCGATCTGCAGACGCGCGATCATGTTCCCGTTAACGTTCAGCGTCGCGACAGTAACAAATTCGAAAATTGAAAAATCATCCGTGGCGATCAACCAGGTCGTCCCGAATCGTGCCGGCAAATCGACAAGCAATATCTGAGTGGTTCCGACGTTCTGTTGTCGCGCGGTTTCGCACGCGTCCATCCATAAAGGCGCAACAATTGTTTCACCGCGGATTCTGGTAAGGAATAGGCGCAGTTCCGTCGAGTCCGCGGCATCTGCAAGATACGAAGTCCAAGTCATTTTGTAGCGCGCGCTCTGCGCGAAATTCCGACGCGATTCGTTGAAAGTGATCGCTTCCTTCGAAACATCCGTCGGCAAATCCAACGCGAGCGTGACCGCAGTACCCCAATTTGGAGGCGCGGCCAGGAATCCCATTTGCTGTCCTGTGACTGTAACGATTCGAGCTATCATCCAATGCCAAGATCAACGCGTCTCCCTTTGACTGTGTCGAAAATGATTTTCTGACCTTCTTTGCTAGCCATGTGCTTAGTCAAAGCTTTCAGGTCCGTGAAAGCGTAGATGTGAACTCCGCCGAATAATCCGGCCGCGGATCCTCCGCCGATGCTGGAGAGAGATCCGCCGCTATGCATCCGCCGGCGAATCAAACCTCCAAGATGAACTTCTTCCTTCGCGGGAGTATGCACACTCACTTTCATCGGTTGGCCTTCTGGAGTCCATCCGCCGGCCGGCACTGCCATCGGAACATTTCCAACCCCGGGATAATTCACCCAGAAAGTTGGAATTGCAGTTGGACCGAATGCCGGCGGACCGAATGACGGAGTTGTGCCGTAGCCGCCCGAAATCATTTCGAGAATACGGGCCGTCCGCGGATTATCCACGATGTCGCCACCTGTAGCTTCCGTTGAAGGTCGATCTCCTCCTGGTCCCCCGCCTTCAGGCGGACTTAATGGCGGAGGTTCGATCTCAGGATCATGCCCTCCAAATCTGTCGTACCACAATCCGCCCGGACCCCATTGCCACCGGTCGCCTATATCGCCAAAGTCATCACCACCGCGGTGCATCCGCTTGATCATTCCGCCGGAATGAAAACTGCCAGAATTAAGTCCGAGGAGAAAATCGGTCATCCCTGGACGTTGCGCGACGCTGCGCTGAATCATTATCTCGCCTTCTTGCGCGATGATTGGCACTTCGTCATACGAAAGTCCGCCGGCATGCATCCGTCGCATGAGTCCGCCTTTGTGTGCGATTCCTCCGCCGGCACCCATCGCTTCGACTGCTAGGAGTGCGGCAGCAATCGCGCCTGGTGCTTGATACGCCGCGGATCCTTCTGTGGCGATCGTCGTCAACGTCGCTGCAGGTGCCATCGCGGCCGATATCAGAGTGCCGCTTGTTTGCGCGCCTTTAACCGCCATCGCGTTATTGATTGCCATCAGCACTTGCTGCAAAATCAGATTCTCGATTAGCCGTAGACCTAACAACACTAACTGCTGCAAAAGTTGTTGTGCGTTGAATTTCCCGGTGACGAGAAATTGATTCATCGATTCCAACGCGGTGTTAACACCGGATTTGATAGCGTCTCCAACCTGGTTGATCACCGGTCCCAAGCTGTTTGCCCATTGCGCGATAAAAGCGCGCATCGGTTGCTGCAGTCCCTCGATTTTTTGGCGCACCTTATCGAGTTCAAATTGAGTGTTCTGAATCTTCGCGTTTACTTCTGCCAACTGGGGAGCATTTAACGGACCTAACGAGCCGCCTCTGATCGCGTTTAGCTTCGCGAGTTCCTTTTCCAGATCCGTTGCTTCTTCTTTCGCTTTTTGGAGAAGTTGTGTCTGCTTCTCATCGATCCCCATGAATGGCGCGCCGGCAATGAGTGCCTGGTCCTGCCTCACTTTCGCCATGACCGCGTCGAGTTCATGCAACGCCGCAGCGAGAAGTTTTGCCTGGTTAGCGCGATCGGTTGCTTCTGTCGTTTCAGGCGGAAGGACTGCTGTCTGTCCATATTTCTCGTTGAACTCGCGCCAGATTCTCTCCGCAATAGTTTCCGGCTGAAACATATTGTGGAGGATTTGTTCGATCTCGCCTTTTTTAGCTTCAGTCTCTTTCTTTAGACCGCCGGTGATTCCCTCGACAAAGAGATGCGTGAATAATCCCGCTTCAGCGGTTGGGTTTATCGCGGTGAAAAGTAATTTCCAGATGGTCGCCCAATCGCCATTCTTGAACGCGTTCATCAACCCGATGAACTCGGCTTTCGCGCCAAGGAAGAGTCCTCTGACCAAAATGGGACCGAGATTGATAAAGAGATTGGTCAGCATCGTGACGGTATCGATGCCGATCTCATCCAGCATGATATGCCAGGACAACGCGATCACTTGCTGCCATCCGCCTTTTGTAGCTACTTCGGTGAATGCTTTTTCAATGTCGGTGACTTTGTGGACGATCTCGGTCAAAGGATCCAGTATCGGCTTTCCGATAGTTGCTTCGAATCCCTCCCACGCGGTCTTCATCGCTTCGACTGCGCCTTCGAAAGTGTTTCTCTTTTCCTCGAAGCTATTGGCGAAACGACCACCTTCTTCTGAGGTCTCGCGCAATGCTCTGTTGAGATCTGCGAAAGTAATTTGGCCGGCTTTAAACATTGCCAGTAATTGGCCTTGTGTTACGCCGAAATGATCTTCCAGAGTTTGGAGAATTGCCGCAGTCGCTTGCCCGAATCCGCCCATGCCGCGGATCATCGGCTCAGTCTCATTTGTGATAGCTTGGCGTAAACGTTGATACGCGCTCGCCATGTCCTCGAGCGAGACGCCGGTTCCTACCGCGACCTTGCTTAATTCAGTGAGACGCGCGCTAATGTTCTCCGCGGGAGTGCCTATCAACAGAAGCGACTGCGCGGCCTTAGCTAACGCGGTGTTACTGACGACGCCGAATTGCTGCCAGAGAGAATTCATTCCCTCCAGCACATCTCTAGCTTCCGCCCCACTATCTTTTAGGATCTGAAAAAAAGGGAATTCTTCTGTCTGAATTTCTGCCGCTTTTTTTGCGCTATCGGTGATGACCTCGACGAGCGTCTCGCCGATTTTCTTCATTCCGTCGACGATCTGTTCAAGGCCGACGTTTGCGCCGGCCATCTTCAGAATGTCGCCAAGACCGAGAGCAACTTTCTGTACCTCCTCGGTTTTCTTTTTAAGATTATCCAGACCGTCGATGGCCTTTTGCAGGTCATCGAGCTTGCTCGAAATCTCTACCAGGATCTTTAGTGAAGCATCATCGGCCATTAGGCGAATGTCCCATGTTATCGAGCGCAAAGCGGATATCCGCTAGCGTCTTATCCGGCTTATCAGTGTGTGGTATGAGCGAGATGTTCAGATCGAGATTCTTTTCGAATCCCATATGCTGGAGAGCAGTCTCATACCACATGATCAGTTGCGGTCCGCTGAATTCGGCGACTTCGCTGGGGGAGAGTTTGTAGAAAGCGGCGACTTCGGAGCAGAGACGACCGATCCCAAAACTTGCTGGAGCGCGTCGAGTTTTCTTTGCAGATCCGCCACTACTCCGGTGTTCATCATTTCCATCCATTTTGCCCGTCGCCGGCACCAGGCATTCAAGAAATCTTTGTTGATCTCCATTCCTTTTTCGATGATTTCGTTCGCGCTCGCGAGCGTCAAGGTGTCGCCCCATTCGTACGGCTTATCGCACAGAATCGAGATCTGATTCGCTTCGTCCACGATCCTGGTCATAAAAGATTCCAGTTTCGTCACCGGGATCTGCCGGACTTTCACGGTCGCCACACTTCCGTTAAGGAATGTGACGATGATCTCTTCGCCACCGGCAATTGTGATTAGCCGGTTGCGTTCTTCCGCTTGTCCGTCAATTTCTGGTTTCGGTTTTTCTTGCGCACTTTCGCGCGCTTCGTCCGCCATTGGGTTCGCTTTGATCATGTCCATATTTATTCTTACGTTGAGTTGCTCGCTCATTGCAATCGTTTAACCGTCATCGCCGCGGTTAACGTCGCTTTTAATTGGTAGGCACGATAATCATCCGGCTTGAACGTCCCAGCGTCCGGGATTGTGATCATGCACGGAAGCGTGAAGATGTAGCGCGATGGCGGAATCGCGTCGGCCGCGACAGTATTGCCACCGTCACCGGAATCATCTTCGCCATGTATTTCGAGAGTGCCGGATTGATTCAGAACCTGCAACGCGGTCGCCTGGTCATATCGAATCGATGGACAACTATAGGTCAGAGCGCGCGCGCTGCCGTCGGCGACAGCACTTCCAAGCATCCAATAAATTTTGCCGGCACCTCGGTCAAGCATGTAGTCGGTTCCTTCCAAAGATCCGCTTCCAATTGAGCAATTGAACAGACCGTATTTTCCAACGCTGAAAACCGCGCCTTTTTTAGTGTTGAACCCAAACGATGCTCCGGTCTGCGCGGCTTGAACGAAATCGGCAAGCTGCGTTCCTAGCCAGAGATAAGGCATGAGCGGAGTCACAAACTCGTCCGCGGTGATGGTCCATGACCCCAGACTCGCATACGCATCATCGCGATCGAGAAATAGGACTCCGCGTCGCGCCTTCCAATGTTCTTTGGTCTTTATTCCAAAGTCCGTCTTGAACATTTGCACGTTACCGAAATCAACTCCCGTGGTTGCACCGGTTGGAGTAAAATAAGCGCGTCCCGTGAGACGTTCTCTAGAGTAGGCATCTTCGTAATCCATACCCTGGCCCTTTCTACTCCAGAATTACTGGAGACGGTTCACCGTCATTGCTGCTGTCGCAGTCGCTTTGATGATGATTTTTCGATAATCGTCGTACTTGAATTCTCCACTGTCATCGCTTGAGAGAATGCACGGAAGTTGGAACACGTATCGCGATGGCGGAATCGCGTCTGTTCCTGTCGTGCTTTTTCCTTGGCCTGAATCGTCTTCGCCATGGATCTCAAGATTGCCGTTGCGATTGAGGATCTGCAGCGCGGTGATGCTATCATAGGTGATCGCTGGGCAACTGTAGGTCACAGTGCCAGGACCATTGGTGATCGTCGAACTGAGCGGAATATAAAGCTTTCCTGCACCGCGATCGATCACGTAATCGTTGCTATATCCTTCAACCCAACTGCCCACCGGAGCGGTTACCGATGCATTGAAAAGTCCGTACTTTCCGATGTTGAGTGTTCCGCCTTTTAGTGCTGCTGACATGGTGAACGCGAACGAGGAAGCGGTTGCGGCCGATTGCACTACGTTCGGATTAACAGTTCCGGCCCATGCATAAGCAAGGATCGGACTAACGAACTCATCGAGAGTGAGATCCCAAACGGGTTGCGCGCTATAAGCGTCAAACCGATCCAGGTTCACAATTCCACGACGAGCGGAATAATGTTCTTTGCGCTTGATACCAAAGGCAATTTTGAACATCTCGACGTTCCCAAGATCGACGCCTTGACTTACGCCGAGTGGGGTAAAGTACCCTCGACCGGAGAGACGTTCCTTGCCGTATGGTGCTGAATAATCCATATAAGGTTACTCCTTTTGTTGTTTGTTACGCCTCTACTTTTTGTGCTGTTCCGCCTTGGGCGAGGCATGCTCAAAGTGGAAAGTGTTTGCGTCCTTTTTGTCGGAGAACGCGCAGATCGCGCCACCGCTTTCGAAGGACACGCTAGCTTCGTCGGCATTGAATACCTGCGTTATTGTCGCCTTATGGGTTTTACCCTCCGGCGATACGTAGATAACCTCCTGACCGACTGTTAGGTATGGATGGTTCATGTTTTATGTTACTGCTTTCTTTGATAGATCGAACGTACCACCAGTGGTCAGTCCGATTGTTGAAGTGTCCAGTTTAAATAGGACGGGTTGAAATACGATTGGAGTAATGGAAGAAGTCAGAGCGAGACTTGCCGGCGCGCCTAACTCATCACAGGTCAGAAGATAAACCAAATAAGTTCCAGTCGGCGCGCCACTGATGTAGTCAGTCCGGACCATGTCGACGAATTGATCCGCATTGGCATTCTCAAGTTGTCCGGCAACCAGGGTCAGATTCGCGATGCGCTGCGCTATGATGAGTCCGGTCTCTGTATTCTTCAGCGGCGTTGCGCTCAAATCATAAATGAGAGTAGGATCCGTGTTGTCGAGTGCGACAAGAGTCAGCGTCAGCGGAACTCCATCTACAGTGAGAGACGTCACATCTACCCATGTCCCGTAGCAGCGGCAAATCGAATGTGAAGCCGGCGCACCAGGAATAATTGTAGAAGGTCCGCCAGTCGGTGAATAAGGAGCAGTGAGCAGGATCTGTGTTGCGCCGGCGAGCGCGGCCATGCCTGCTGTATATCCGGCAACATTCCAATTCGCAGTATTACTGGAATCGTACACAATCATTTCTTCAGCACCTGCAGGTGGAGTGGAATCGATACGGAATACCGCGAACGTGGCACTTGGTTGCGTCACTCCGCTCGAAGTCGGAGTGCCGGCGACGCCGGATGCGATCCAAAGATAGACCACATTGGCGAGGGACGTCCCAGGTTGCAGCGGTACTGTAAAAATCATGCTTCAATGAACCAGTATTCAAGAAATGGAGTTCCTGATGCTCCCTTGGCGTTGATGGCAGTCACGCCAGCATTGCCCAAAGCAATCATCCCCGGTGGGATTGTCATGTATTCGACCGTGCCGAAACTCACCAGAATATTGATGGTCGCATCCCGGTTTTTCATATAGAAAAATCCGATGGTTCCGATATTGCCTTTGGCTAAGGCAGTATTGGTGGTGGTGAGTTGCTGCTTGTCGTGAACTTGATGGAGGCCCGTAACACTCAGGTTTATGATTCCCGGCGCGAACGAATCGTTATACGGATCTTTTATGTAACTGAAAGACGATAAGTTGATTGTGATTTCGTTTGGCATGTGTTTGTTCCTTTTAAGGTTTAACTACTTCGATTGTTCCTCCGAATGTGCGGATATGCGGTGTTCCAGTGGTGCTGCTCATTGCCCAAGTAAGAGAGAGATCACTCGCGACGGTGGTATCGCAGGAAGTAACTGCTGTGGCACCTGTGTTATCTGCATGAGTCGTTTCCACTCCCGTCGTGCTTGTGCTTCGCTCGATATAATGCGATTCGGCCATTGCCGATCCGGCTAATCCGCTGCCCAGCGTTCGAATTGTCACCATTGCATCGAAGCTATAGGCGCGGTTGGTGTTTGCAGTGGTGCTGGCATTAAAAGTCGGAGTCGCCAATATCGGACTGCTTCCCCATTTCAGTTTTGGAGTGAAGGTGATTGCCGTCGTGCCGTTATCGATGTTTCCCCAGGTATGAATTCTGAAAACGGTTCCTACGGCAACCGAATTTGCAGGAACCGTATATTTGATGTGAACCGTGTCTGTAATTGCGGTTTGATCGACCGTGGTAGTGACCGTGGTTCGTCCGCCGAAACCAACTTGCGTGACCGCGAATGATTCAGTCGTCCCGGAATCATTAGAGAAAACCAACCGACCAGTGGTGTCGATAATCACATCTCCAGTGCCAGGACCGCGAATTTCAAAATCGCCGGCACCCACAACACCGGCAGTGCTGAAGCCGGTACTGTAAAGCGCAAA
>Ga0126378_10000544_pt1 | contig 27609 bp, 24 predicted proteins | sample PanSoiMetPlot_23_FD_92587 | JGI IMG/M metagenome (GOLD analysis project Ga0126378, IMG submission 92587) | Tropical forest soil microbial communities from Panama - MetaG Plot_23 | ecosystem: Environmental > Terrestrial > Soil > Tropical forest > Bulk soil | place: Panama | collected 2016-02-17
AGGCAAAACCCTTCCTAAGAAGGGGTTGACCACGGCCGACTTCGTTAGAGATGTTAATTTTCTGAATCGGGCAGTGAACAGGAGTGAATGCTTTGCCGAAAAACGGTTAGACGGAAATCCACAGAACTCCCAGTTCTTTCCCTGCCTATGAAAGAAATTTGCAAATTTTGGGCAGAATTCGAATGATTTTGAGAGATCGAATGCGCAAAATCCCCTCCTCTTTGCCCAGTTCTCAGATATCCGACCGGGCTCCCCACTCGACTTGGCTCGACAAACGGCGTTCGGCCGCTTGTCGCCCGAAGTAGCCATCAATGTTCACGTAGCCGCGAGCGTACCTTTTTGGGGAGTCTGTCGAAGACGAGCTCGTACGACCGTCGCAGCTGATGTTTCAGTTCGCTCTGAGTGAGGGCATCTTTGGTCGCAAGCGCAACCCACTGGTATCGCGCAGCATAGGGAGCAGGAATGATTCCAGGACGCTCGGTTAGCTCGGCAAAATCCTCTGGAGTGCATTTGAATGAAAGCCATATCGATGCGGGCTCCAAGACCATAACTGCGAACATCTTGCCGCCGACCTTCATGACCAGATCATTGCCCCACTGAATCGACTCTGTGGCGTGAGGCATCGCAAGGCAGAATTCGCGGACAGAATCGATATTCATTGATTAATCGCCATCAAGTTCAATAATTAACTGATAACTATGTAATTTTGCTTCCTACCAGAAATTTCTGCTTCATCTATCTGCTGAAAACTATTGCATAGCCTCTATTTACGCCACGAGAAGCAAGCGAGCCAGAGGCTTCACAATTATTGATTATCAACCCTTTATACCCATGGCGAAGCGGGCTTTCGCGCTTCACCGAGATGCCGCGGAACTGGCAACGCACGTGCTTTTTACACGATTTGCTCTTTATATACCCCGGAGGAAATAGCATGCTTCGAACCTGGATTGCTGCTGGCATCACGACGGCGTTAGCGCTCTCCATCACGTTTCTGGCTGCGTGCGGCAGCAGCAATGGATCACCCCAAACGGCCTCGGCCGCCACGACCACGATCACTATCAGCGATCCGGCTACCTGCAGCTCGGGTACAGGCGGACCCTTCAGTCACGTATTTGTTACGGTCACCGACGTAGTGATCAATGCCAGCGATAGCGCTGGGGACAATGACTCCTCCTGGATCGACCTTACTCCGAGTTTGAAAAATAGCCCGAAACAGATCGATTTGCTTGGACAGGCAAACAATCAATGCTTTCTGGCCTCGTTGGGGTCCACAACGGAACTGCAACCTGGCACTTACCAACAGATTCGCGTGATGCTCGCCCCCAACAACGCTACCGTCTCCGGAGATAAATGCAACGGAACAGCCAACTGTGTTGTGCTTGCTGCAGACAACAGTATTCATACGCTTCTGCTTTCGAGTGAAGCCAAAACAGGCCTGAAGATCCCGTCAGGACAAATCGCTGGGGGGAACTTCACTGTTGCACCCGGGCAGACCAAAGACTTGAACATTGATTTCAATACTTGTTCCTCAATCGTTACGCAAGGCAATGGACAATACAGGCTGAAGCCAGTACTCCATGCCGGCGAGGTCTCCACGACTTCGACTTCAATCAACGGCAAGCTCGTGGATAATGCAGGTCAAGCTATTGTTGGTGGCAAAGCGATCGTAGCGTTGGAACAGAAGGACGCTTCTGGCATTGATCGTGTCGTGATGCAGACCACCCCAGATAACACAGGTGCGTTCGTCTTCTGCCCGGTGCCATCTGGCACTTACGATGTGGTCGCAGTTGCGATCAACGGGGCGAACGTCGAGTTCGGAACCACAATTACGACTGGCGTAGGCCCAGGAGATGCACTGGGGAACGTGAAGATGTTTCCCACGACTGGAACGAATACCGGACCGGGTTCAATAACCGGAACTGTGACTACGGCAACAGCGACGACTCCAGCAGCGGGAACCGTGGTCGACCTGACGATCTCGGCACTCCAGAAGGTGGGATCGCTAAACGTTACGATTCCCCTGGCGCAACAATCATCGGCAACCGCGACGCTGACGACAGCGGCCGGAGCAACGTGTCCCGCAAACACGGATTGCGCGACTTATACGCTCTCCGTTCCGGGAATAAATCCGACTGTAGGCGCATTTAATGCTAACGGCACGAACTACATAGCTGGCGCTTCAGGTGCGACAAGCTACACGGTCGAAGCACAAGCGTTCGTACCCCAATCGGGGGGCAAGACTGATTGCACGCCTCCAGTCATGACCACGCCAGCGATATCAGTTACTCCTGGCGGTACGGCGGCACAGGCTCCAACTCTAACGTTCACCGGTTGTCAGTAGGGTCGAGTCATAAACAAAAGCCCCAGCGACATCTGCTGGGGCTTTTCTTCGTAGCCTACCGAGGATCACTCCGTAAGAGAAGTCTTGCTCCTCAGTAAATCCTGAACATCATCGATTTTGTCGGACACGAGATTGAGCTTGCGGGCCAGACCCTGAATCTGGAACTCGGACCGCCGATTCACCTCAAAATCCAGCTCGCTGCGAACCCTGTCCTTTGCATCTTGCCGATTCTGACTCATCATGATGATGGGCGCTTGAATGGCCGCCAACATCGATAGAAACAGATTAAGAAGAATAAACGGATACGGGTCCCAAGCTCTGTGTCCCAGTAGAACGTTCGCGATGGTGTAGACCACGAGCAAAACAAGACACGTAATAATAAAGTTCCACGAACCGCCGAACTTGGCAACGCTGTCAGCGACACCTTCCCCAAAGGTAGTCTTCTCTTCGATCAACTCGTTGGGATTGCGGGCCGCGCGCAGGCGCACAAGTTCCTGCGAGCTGTGGAATTGCCGGCCCAGAACCGTAAGCATGTCCATGCCCGAGTGAGGCTTCCGTTCGAGCAGAACGGCAATATCCTTACGATCCACTTCGATGCACACCGAGGGCTCGATCGCGGTCGCGTGACTCATATGGTGCATGCCGTCGAGCATCGAAGCAAAGCCGAAGAACTCGCCTTGCGCAGGCTCGTCAATCGTGACCTCCTGGTCATCCTGGTCGACGGTTGCGACACGGACCTTTCCCGAAACGAGAATGTATCCCCGCCCTCCTTCATCCCCAATCTTGTAAATTCGCTGGCGAGCGGCAAACTGCTTCATCTCTACCTGGCTAGCCAGAACCGCGGCCTCGTCGTCATCCAACAATGCAAACAGCGGAACGTTTCTTAGCAGCTCTCGATCACAGGGCATCCATCACCTCGCGCATTCAAAATAAGCAGCAACCATGAATTTTCCTTTAACTTTAATTCGTTAATTTAAAGAGAGGCCCCGGTCCGGACCGGGGCTGATTGAGTCGTAGACTCCAGGGTTGATTTCGAATGTGAGGTTTCGTTCAGCTCTGGAATCCGAAGGTAGCCTTGATTCCCGCAACCTCCACTACGTCGCCATCGGCTAGGGCTCGCTGGCCGGCGATCTCCTCGCCGTTGATTTTCACTTTGATGTTCTTCTCAGAAGCTGCAATGAAGTAACCGTTTTCACGTTTGGAGATAAGGGCGGCCATCTTTGGCGCAAACCACCCTTTGAGTTTGATCGACGCCATGTCGGATTTGCCGATTACACTCATCTTGCTGGTAAGCACATACTGAGTATCGTCAGTCTTTCCGCTTAGGATTGTTAGCGTTCCTACTTTATCGGTTGGCAACGCTGAATACTGGCGCGTGGTCGCACCGCCGCCTTCGGAGCTGGCGGCCGGCGCTTGGGCGGCCAGTCGTTCCTTCATTCCCTTGGTATCGAGCATCACTGTGGGATCAAGTTTAGGCATCGGTGGTGCGGACGTCTCGACAGCCGCCTGAGAGGAACGATCCTCACGCCCGTCTTCTTTGAACGACAGAGTGTGTTTCCCGATCAGCACGTTGTCGCCATCTTTTAGAGCGCGACGGTTGATCCGGGCGTTGTTGACGTATGTCCCGTTCAGGGAATTGTTGTCTTCGATTACATACTTTTCACGATCCCAATAGATTTTTGCGTGATGACCTGAGACCGCGAGGTTATCGACCTGAATCACGTTGTCGGGGAGGCGCCCGATAGTTGTAACTCCCTGCGAGAGTGGGATCTCCTTCAGCACTGCCTGCTCGAACTTTAGGAAGAGTTTTGCCATGATTGTCCTCCGCCGAGCAGGAAGTTGAGGAATCTTTGATACCAGGGCAATTCAACAACCCGCAGCAGCAGACAGGTAATGTTGTCGTCCCCGCCTTTTTCTTTGGCCGCCTTGATCAAATCTTCGCATGCCACGTCAAGCGAAGGCGAGTTCTCCAGAATCAGTTTAATCACGTCGTCCTTTACCAGCTTAGTAAGTCCATCTGTGGCGAGCAGGTAGACATCATCGCGAAGCGCGATTAGTTCCTGGATGTCGGGCTCAACCGCTTCCTCGGAGCCCAATGCCCGGATGATGATGTTCTGCATCTCGGATTTCTCGGCTTCTTCGATAGTGATCAAACCACGCCGCACTTGTTCCATCACCAGAGAATGGTCTTGGGTGAGCTGCTCCAGAACGCTATTTCGCAGCCGATAAAGTCGGCTGTCACCAGCATGGGCAATCGTAAGAAAGTTCTCCTGGAGCAGTGCAGCAACGATAGTTGATCCCATGCCCTGTTGCGACTGCTTGGCTTGACCAGCCTCGTAAATCGCGGCATTCGCACGCCGGATCGCACTCAAGAGCTCCCGGCCGGCGGCAGACATCTCGCCAGTCACGTCCCCGAACTCCGGGTATGTCCCCGTTTCCTTCCCTTCGCGGAAGTATCCAAGCATGAGGTCGACGCCCATCTTGCTGGCTACTTCCCCAGCCAAGGCGCCACCCATGCCGTCGCAAACAACGTACAGCCCCACTCGCTGGTCCCAGCCGAGGTTATCCTCGTTATTTTTGCGGACGCACCCAATGTCGGTTTTGCCGGTTACTTCAGCCGCCAGGCTCATGCGAGCGTTGACAGATCTCCTTTGCTACGGTCAGTCTGCCTTTGCTTATGCGCCAGCAGCAAGCATCACAGCACCAACAATATCCGAGACTGCAAGCCTGAGTTTCTTATTCGACATCTCAAGTCCCGGATAGGCAAGCACCAGTCGGTGTAGATCGGTCCCAGTGGTAACTTGCATGCCAACCCGCCGCACCGGGGGAGTGGAAATTTCTTTGCGGGAAGGCTGGAGATACAAGAAGGTTATAAGTGTTTTAGCTCGCGGATTTTACTGGGGAATTTGGCAGTGATGCAAGCGAAATCGAAGGTAAGAGAGCGGTTAACCATCGAGGCACGTACAACCATGGTAATCGAAACGCCGGTGATTGAATAAGCGCCTCTTGAAGGTCGTTCCGCAGCACCATTCGGTCGAACACTTCAGTTGACTGCGCTTTCGCCTCCATCGTTTATCCTGTTGCACTCTTAAGGAAGGACGCCTTGATGCGAATTGTTACTCTGTCGCTACTTTGTTCGGCAGCCCTTGCCCAAACACCATCAACCGATGCAAAGGCTTACGCCAAGTATGACCAGCCCGTCATCGTGTTGAACCATGTGCGCGTGATCGATGGAACAGGCGCTAGAGCAAAAGACGATCAGATGATCGTGATCTCTGGGGGCAAAATTCAGAGCATTGCAAGTCCAGGCGAAAAGATTCCCCAAGGCGCACAGGTGCTTGATCTCACCGGAGACAGCGTCATCCCCGGTCTGGTCGGCATGCACGATCACATCTACTATCCCGCACCCGGTCGCAACGTAGCGATGTATCCCGAGCACGCCTGGAGCTTTCCTCGGCTCTATTTGGCTGGAGGAGTAACGACGATTCGCACCACGGGTTCCGTCGAAACGTATGCAGACTTACAACTGAAGAAAGACATCGACTCGGGCAAAACTCCTGGACCCAAGATGCACGTTACCGGTCCCTATCTCGAAGGAAAGGGTGCGTACACTCCGCAGATGCACGAGCTGCGAGACGCGGATGACTCGCGACGCACTGTGAACTACTGGATCGACGAAGGTGTAACCAATTTCAAGGCGTACATGAACATCACCCACGATGAGCTACGCGCAGCCGTGGAAGAAGCTCACAAGGGCAAACTAAAAGTTACAGGACATCTTTGCTCCATCGGATTTCGTGAGGCCGCAGCGATCGGCATCGATGATCTGGAACACGGAATCGTAGTGGACTCCGAGTTTGCACCCGGTAAGCAACCGGATAAGTGCCCACAACAAAAGGACATTCGCGACACGTTGCTGAAGCTCGACATCTCCGGCGAGCCAGTTCAGTCCATGATCAAGGATCTGGTCTCACATCACGTTGCTATGACGTCCACCCTCCCAGTTTTCGAAGGATTCATACCCGATCGTCCACCTCTGCGCCAGGCAAACCTGGACGCTCTGCTGCCAGAGGCGCGAGCGCAATACCTGGCTACACGCGAGACGATGGCAAAGAACGCCGCCCAATCTTCTTGGCCGACATTGTTCAAAAAAGAGATGGAGTTCGAGTATGCCTTTGTAAAAGCAGGAGGCCTACTCCTTGCGGGCTTAGATCCAACAGGGAATGGAGCTGTGGTCGCGGGCTATGGCGATCAACGAGAAGTGGAACTGTTGGTCGAAGCCGGATTTGCTCCACTTGAAGCAATCCACATCGCTACTTACAATGGCGCACAATACTTGGGCGAACTCGACCGCATTGGAACACTCACACCAAACAAGCAAGCCGACATCGTAGTGCTGAAAGGCGATCCCTCAACCAAGATTTCCGACATCGAGAACGTTGAGGTCGTGTTCAAAGATGGCGTTGGTTACGATCCGGCGAAGCTGGTGAAGGATGCCAATGGTTTCGTGGGCTTGAAATAAGTCACTGGAGCACGGGCTTAAAACAAGGAGCCGTTTCTCTATGCCTCCGTAGTAAGAAACGGCCTCTATCCGGATCGCCCGTGGCCCTGATCCTCCATCCTGGTCTTCGCATTCACGCGCGCGGTGATCTCGTTCCGCACTTCCCACAGTTCTTTGTAAAGAACGTGCTCCTGGCGTTGACGGAGGATGTCAACCGGGCGACCGGTGGTGCCCAGGACGTCACCGCCAATGATGCGATGCGCGAGCTTCATATGATGGAAACGGAAGAGCTGCACGCGCTCGTCAAAATCAAGTAACTTTTCTGCGACTTCGTGGAGCGCCAGGAACTCACCACTGCGCCGGTAGAGTTGCTCAACGCTCACTCCCGCGCTATCGAGCTGATCGAAGAATGCTTCTCCCAATCTGGGAGCGAGATGCAGAAGCGAAAGAAAACCAGGAGAATCTAGCCCGCTGCCGTGCCCGAGTCCCGCGCGGATGATGTGGTACTCGTACGGCGTGAGCGTTTCGAGCACATGCAGAAGATCGATCGCGCGATCGAGCATGCGAAATGATCGATCGAGTAACTTCACACCGCGGGCGTAGTTACCCTCCGCAACCGCCTCCCGCGCCCGTTCCAACTCATTCGCAGTGCCTTTCAGAAGCAACTCCGAAGCCTGATGAACAATCTGGAACATCAGCTCGTCCGGATGCGAGCGCTGCTCTGGAGCCTTTTGCAGCGCGAGTAGTTCGTCGGTGCGAAGGTATCGTTCGTAGTCGGTCGCCGCCGTGCCGGGAAGGATCGGCTCTGTCATCTCGCGATGCTGTGGAACTAGTGGCAGGTGTTTAGGAGATTTCTTCTTCTGCTGCTTCCCACTCAATCGACGATCTCTCCATCACGCATGTGAATCGTGCGATCGCCAACGGCCGCTGCATCGGGATTGTGTGTAATCATCAGCACAGTCTGCCCCAACTCCTGGTTCGACTGCCGCAACATGTTCAGCACAACATTGGAATTCTTGGTATCAAGGTTGCCTGTAGGCTCATCCGCGAGAATGAGCGCTGGATGATTGATCAGCGCCCGGGCGAGAGCGACGCGTTGCTGCTCGCCACCGGAGAGTTCACTCGGGCGATGGTGGAGTCTTCCCTTCAATCCGAGCAGCTCGATGATCTTGTCGAAATAAGGGCGGTTCATGTCGCCATTCTTTCCACCGATCTCATGGGCGATAGCAATGTTCGTCATGGCATCGAGTGTTGGCAGCAGGTTGAACTTCTGGAAAACAAAACCGATCCGGCTTTTGCGCAGGGCGGTCCGCTTCGCATCAGATAGCTGCGCAAAATCGACGTCATCGATCAGCACGCGGCCGCTGGTGGCTCGTGTGAGCCCGCCGAGAATGTAGAAGAGCGTCGACTTACCGCTTCCCGAAGGCCCAACGATGCTGACGAACTCGCCACGCTCGACATTGAAGCTGACGCCCCGCAGTGCAGGGACATCAACTTTCCCTACGTGATAGACCTTGCTAACGTTCTCTGCCTGAATAATGTGCGGCATGTAAAATTTCAGTCTACACGAGCAGCACGGTCGAGACGCGCCGCACCAGGTCTCGGCCAGAACGAAACTTGCATTTGGAATATCGACAGGCTCAGATTAGCTGGCAGCTACCTGGTTGCCAGAATTTGTGCGAGGCCCGGCAAACTCGTGGGTCAGGGTCTTCTTTGGACCACGTTTCTTCACGAGCATGAGACGGATTCTCTCGAGCAGATCCATCGGCGGGTAAGAACCTTTGGGCAGGAATATGTCAGCGCATGTTCCTTTTTCGTACATCTTGACTTTACCGCTGAACAGAATCATCGGCGTTTCCGATGACAGATCCTTGAGCACGCGGATTACTTCCGCGCCATCCATGTCTGGCATCACCAGGTCAGCCAGAACAAGATCGATGGCTCCGGAATTCTGAAACATCTCAATCGCTTCGCGCCCGCTGCTGGCGGACAGCACTCGGTAGCCGCGCGTCTCGAGCATGAATTTTCGAATGGAGAGAGATTGTTCGTTGTCATCAATACAGAGAATAACTTTCTTCGGTCGCATGAATACCCGTACATTCCACTCCGCAGCAACGCGGAGAGCAGCGGAAGGTCAGTCGCGGGGCTGAGCGACGCGGCGAATGGACCCGATGAAGAGGCGCAGCATCAATCTTAAGATGCGCGACGCTCAGCTCACACTCGCGGCGTCGAACTCGTGTTCGGACGGCCTGCCTGTTCTAGATTGTCTTTTCGAAAGGGCGAACGTTCCGTTAGAAACGTTTTTGCATCCTACGGCTGAGTGGTCGCGCGTGTAAAGTGCCTTAGGCGCCAATTGAGAATTTTTTTTGGCAAGAAAATAATTGAAAAGAATTTGCCAAAAATTGCCGAAAAAATGAGAGCTGAACGACAGCTCTGACTAGATCCAAATTTCTCCGCGCGCGACTTCCACACAATATCCACCGACGTGCACATTGACCACCTTGTCACCGGACTTTTCTGCACGGACGTAGATGCGACTCGGACGGTGCGCCTCGATTCCCTGCTCGATGATCGCCGTCTCTCCGCGCTCGATCAGTCCGTGCATCGCCATCCATGCCGCGCAGCATCCCGCCGCTGATCCAGTTGCTGGATCGTCGCCGTTGTAGAACGGCATGCGCGCGTGCAGCTTTGAATGGGGATCCATCGTCTCTTCGCTGACGAAGTAGAAGAACTTTCCATCGCTACCTTCGAGGTACTCGGCTAACCTGCTCCAGGGTCCGACTTTGCGAATCGCTTCCAGCGAAGCCACCGGCACAATTACGAAGGACAATCCAGTCGAGAATGTTTGCACGGGAAGATGCGGCGTTATCTCATGAATTGTCAATCCTGCAGCACGGGCAATCTTCTCTTTGTCATGTATCATTCCTGCGTCAGGATCTCGTTGCCGCATTTCACCAAAGGATTTCTCGGAGCGTTCCCTTCGAAAGCTCACGGGGATTCTTCCAACTTTGAGATCGAGCCAGATCTCATTGCTCCCGCCGAAGCGATGCAAGTAATACGCAGTACCTAGCGTCGGATGTCCGGCAAATGGAAGCTCCTCCTGAACAGTAAAAATGCGTACGCGAGTTCCTTCGCGGCGTTCCTCCTCAGGCTCTCGAGGAAAAATGAATGTCGTCTCTGAGAGATTTGTCTCGCGCGCCAGTGCCTGCATCTGCTCAGTGGAGAGTCCGCGAGCGTCAGTGAAAATCGCGAGTTGATTCCCTTCCAGGGGACGATCGGTGAAAACGTCCATCAACACGTATGGCAAACGACGCCGAGAGGTGCCGATCATCCCAGTCATGTTACATGCAGCCAAGGACGTGCTCGGATTGCCCAATTTTCATGAATCGCGTTAGAATTTCTGGGAATCGAACACGAGGATGAGTTTTCTGGTTCAGCTCTGCGTTTGTTGTTGTCAGCCCATGCGGCTTCACTGCTGACCGGGAAATTCGCGCAGGTTTTTCCAGACCCGCCCGGCAGCCGGGTGGGTTTTTTATTTTCAAGCGAAAATTAAGGAGATTTTTATGAGCACAGAGACGACTGTTTCCCGAATCCCGAAAATCAATGAACCCGCTCCTGAAATTGAGGGGAAGTCCACACACGGAGTGATTCGTCTTACCGACTACACGTCGAAGGGCAAATGGGTGATGCTGTTCTCCCATCCCGCCGATTTCACTCCGGTGTGCACCACTGAGTTCGTTGAGTTCGGACGCCGGCAGGCAGACTTCGAGCGCCTCAAGGTGCAACTGGTCGGAGTCGCGGTTGATAGCATCTATGCTCACATCGCCTGGGTGCGAAATATTGAGGACAACTTCAAAGTAAAGATCCAGTTCCCCGTGATTGCTGATCTGGATCAGAAGGTCGCGCAGGCGTTTGGCATGGTGCACCAGGCGGTCAGCGATACGGCCACGGTGCGTGCGGTCTTCTTCATCGATCCAAAGAATACGATCCGTGCTCTTCTTTATTACCCGTTGAACCTGGGACGCAGTGTTGATGAACTACTCCGCGTCTTTGAGGCATTGCAGACGGCCGATCAGAACGCCTGCGCTCTGCCGGCGAATTGGAAACCGGGGGATGCCGTGATCGTTCCCGCGCCCATTACTCAGGCCGATGCAGAGAAGCGCGTGCAATCAAATGGCACCGGAGTCGAAGTGACAGATTGGTATTTCACGAAGAAAAAGCTGGCAGCAGCCGCAGCGGACTAAAGAGCCGACCGGCGCTATCGTTGACTGCTTATTACCAATTGCTTATTGCTGATTCTTCAAGCACCGGTCGCCAAGTGGCTAAGGCACGAGCCTGCAAAGCTCGCATCGCCGGTTCAACTCCGGCCCGGTGCTCCAATTCAAACGACGAGAGACGCCCGCCGCGGCGGGCATCTCTTCTCTTTCATCGACACTAACTCGGTTTGTAAGAGCAGGTTCTGGCGGAAGCGTGTGCGAGTCGAACACACCTCTGCCAGGTCGAGCCTGACAAGCGCCGGTTTTGAAGAACCAAGGGAGCATTTGTCAGGTTTTGAAAATTCTTGACTCTACTACATTTTTCGGCTGACGCCTGTCGGTCTGTGTATCCTAAACTTGAACGATCTCAACGGGATCTGAACCGTTCAGCATCACAATTTCATCACAGCCAAAGACTAACCTTGTGAGCGATCCGAAATGGAACTCGATCTTCACGGCTATCATCCTCGTGACATCGTCTGGAACGGCGTTCTAGAAAACATCATCCAGCAGTCATGGGAGATGGGCGAAGCAGAAATTTGTCTTATTCATGGCCACGGTAGGAACCGAGGTATCAGCCCGGGCTTCGTTAATACAAACACCGGATATTTCGGGTTGGAAATACGCTCGGCTCTACGTAACCAAGTAGTCTTTCGGCAATGGATCAAATGGACGACATTGTGCTGTGTTCATGCGGGAGCAACTACGGTTCGATTAAAGCGCAATCCGTCGCCCTCACGAGGGGAATTTGATTGCAGCCTGCTGCCTGAACGCGATTTTAAGAGAACTTCGCGCAAGTAGAGGAATTAGATGCTTACCATAAACCTTGATCGCTGCGTGCCTTGCGAAGGAGATTGCCGTTGGCTGAATCAGGGACGCGCACACTTTGCACGGCATCCGCTTCTGCGCTGACGACGCAAGAGCAACGGCCAGAATCAGTCCCAATGTTAAGTTCCTCATGTCTTTGAGAGTTCGCCGTCCCGGATTGGGCTGAATCTCAGCCTGAACGCATTCTGATTCCAGCCTATCTCCAGCCGGAGGAGCCGAATCCATCGCCAGCCAAAAATCGACGTAACCCACAGTAAAGATGGCGGAAGCGTGTGCGAGTCGAACACACCCCTGCCAGGTCGAGCCTGACAAGCGCCGGTTTTGAAGACCGGGATGGTCACCGGACCACATTCGCTTCCGCATGCGTCAACAATATCAGGTCACGATTGGGCGGCCGTTTGCGCTCACTATTCGCAGCGCAACGCGACCATGGGATCTACCTGGACCGCACGACGAGCAGGCAGTAATGCCGCCAACAGCGCAACCGCGAGAAGTAAAGAGGCGCTGAGGACGAAGACGCGAGCGTCATGGGTGGTTACGCCATAGACCATGCTCTTGATGAGGCGAGTGGCTCCCCAAGCCACGGCAATTCCGACGGCGATGGAGCTGCTCACGAGGCGCATTGTCTCTCCAAGGATCAGGCTGAGAATGCTTCCTCGATCGGCTCCAAGCGCCATACGAATCCCGATCTCCCCGGTGCGCTTCGTTACTAAATACGCGAGAACGCCGTAGAGGCCGATCGCAGATAGCGTTAACGCCAGCAATCCGAAGAAGCCGGAGAAGACAGCCATGAGTCGCGGTCTTGAGAGGCTGCGATCAAGTTGGCTTGTCATCGTCGCTACATCAAACAGAGGAAGATTAGGATCGATTCTGCGTACGATCGCTCGCAAATCATTTGCGGCGTGCGTTGGATCTTGGGCCGTTCGGACCAGCAAGGTCTGTTCTGAAGCGAAGTCGTCGCCCGGAATCTGCAACGCAGGAGCAAAGATAGCCTCCTGGTGTTCGTCGTTCACGTCGAAGTAGTGAGCATTGCGAACCAGCCCTACTACTTCCGCCGCATTCTTGTCGGCTCCCGATCCGCTTTTGAATATCGATGAGAGCAAAACTTTCTGTCCGATCGGATCTTTTCCTGCAAAGAAGTGCTTCGCCATCGCTTCATTCACAATCACGACCGGCGGAGCGCTCTCTTCATCCCGCTCGGTGAAGTCGCGGCCGGCAACCAGAGGCATTCGCACGGTTTCGAAGTAGCGCGGACCGACGTCATATTCAAGTGTCCAGGAGTTCGATAAATCCTCTCCCGGCTGCGGTACATAACCGGGAACCTTTGCGTTCGAAAGGTGCGCGCGTCCACCTAGCAGGCGGTTATTCATCAGGCTCGCGGAGCTTACAGAAGGAAGCGTCGGAAGCTCTTGCAGCATGCGAACGTACAACGCTTTGGCTTGCTTGCTGTCGAATCCAGCCAGATGAGGATCGAGGGTTGCCATCAGCAGATTCTCACGACTGAATCCCAGATCAATTTCGTAGAGGTTGCGCAGTGTCGCAAGGAACAGGCCCGAACCCACGACGAGGGCGAGCGAGAGTGCAAGCTGCGCGGCTACGAGAAATCGTCCTAGCGGGAGTCGCACTGAATGTTGCGTGGACGGAGAGCTCTTTAGCACTTCATTAGGATCCACGTTCGTAGCGCGCAAAGCCGGCATAACACCGAACAGCAGCGCATTTACAACGCATACGGCCGCAAGAAATGCGAGCATACGGAAATCCCACGGCAGGGTGAGTTCGGACGTTCCGGCTGCTGACCCTGATCCCAGTTGGAGCGTGATTCCACGTGCGAAAACTGCAAATGCTATCCCGAAGATGCACCCAAGGATCGAGAGGATCAAACTCTCTGTAAGCAGTTGCCGGATGATTCGTCTGCGGCTGGAACCAACACTCAGCCGAATCGCAATCTCTCGCTGGCGCGCGCTTGCCTTGGCCATCAGCAAGCCTGCGATGTTGGCACAAGCAATCAACATAACCAGCGCCACGACAACCATCAAAACGCGCAATGGCTCGGAAAAGCGCTGCCGCAAGTAGCTGGAGCCCTTGGCCGCAGGCTCGAATTCGATGAAGCGTTTTCCGAGCGATTCCTGCTGAGCAGCACCAAGCTTTTGCGCAGACAATTCGGTGTTGCGGAAGATCACGGTTAACTCAGCGGCAGCCTTACTCTGCGAGGCGTTGTCCTTGACCCTTGCCAGGATCACACCGGGCGAATTTTCCGGATGGGGAAAGCCTGCCGTCGCCGAGCCAGCCGCAACTTGCGTGTGAATGATCGTCGGCATCATCAAATCGGCGCGTTCATCAATGGAGAGGCCGTCAAACCCGGGCGGAAGCACACCGACAATCACAAACGGAATGGTGTTCACCGTAATCTTTCGGCCGACTACATTGGGATCCCGACCGAAGCGACGCTCCCAGTAGCCATCGCTGATCACGGCAGCCCATCCGCCATTAGCACCTCCGGTTGGAGAATCATCCGAAGAAAGAACGGTCCTCCCGATTTGGGCCGGAACGCCAAGCAACTGGAAGTAGTTGCCGGAAACGAAGTCGCCCTCTGCCAACTCGGCGTGTCCGTCCAGGGCGATATTTAGCCGATTCTCCTTTTGCGAAGACGCGATGCCCTCAACTTGCGTGGCCTGTCGCTGCATCTGATCGACGTCACGATTCAGAATTGTGGTTGAGACCTGAAAATTACCGACCTTGATCCTGTTTGTTCTGACGAATACCAGGCGCTGCGGATCCTTCACCGGTATGGAACTGAGCAGAACGGAATCGATCAAGCTGAAGATCGCGGTATTCGCGCCGATGCCAAGAGCTAGTGAGAGAACCGCAACCAGCGTGAACGCCGGAGTTTTGCGCAAGGAGCGAAGTGCATAGCGCACATCTTGCACAGTTACTTCAAGCCAATGCATGCCGCGTTCCTCGCGGCAACGCTCCTGATGCTGCGCGATTCCCCCAATGCCCCGCAAAGCTGCGTACCGCGCTTCATTGGGAGGCATGCCGGCCGCTAAGTTCTCTGCAATCTGCTCGTCAAGATGGAACTGAAATTCCCGATCCAGTTCTGACTCGACTCGATGGCGCATGAAAAGAGTTCGCAGTCGTAACCTTAATTGATCGATCCAGCGCATTGCCGATACTCCTCAAGCCTTACGCAAAACCAGATTGATTGCCGACGAAAGACGATCCCAGCTCGCCCTTTCCTTCTCGAGTTGCTCGCGGCCGGCCCGCGTGAGGGAATAAAACTTGGCTGAACGGCCAGTGTCGGTCTCCGACCATTCCGCTTTGATCCAGCCCTGTTGCTCCAGCCGATGTAACGCCGGATAAAGCGAACCTTGCTGCACCTGCAACACATCGTCGGAGATCTGCTGAATACGCTTCGCGATCGCCCACCCGTGCTTCGGCTCGAGTGCCAGTGTGCGCAGAATTAGCAGATCAAGCGTGCCCTGCACTAAGTCGCTCGGCTTCCCCATTTGTAGATAATCTACAATCTAATTGTAGATAGTCAAGGTATGCATAATCTGAGACTGTCAAAGATTGGGATGAAAACGACGACGAATCGAAAGCTATGCGGCTACTTAATAAGGATCAGGCAGCGGGCAATCCGCTCACTTCCATTCGAGACCACAGTTGCCGCACTTGCGGTCGGGCAGAAGTGCGAAGCTGAGATTCAGGTCGAGGGCGCATTTAGGGCAGAAGTCGAGCACTCTTTCAATTCCCTCTCGCACTCGCTTTGCGCAACGCTTGCAATCACGCTCAGGGTTGAACGTGCCACCTTTCTTCCAGCGCGATCCTCGGGCCTTCACTCCGCAGACCGTGCGGCCTTCAGATCCAAGGAGGTGAGCTGTAATCTTGCGGGGTAACGCATAGCGGATCACAGACAATCCCGCCCGTCCTAGTTTTGTCCCCATGCGTGGCACAGTTGAATTTATGTCCGGTGTCAAGCCAATCCCACGAAGGTCCCAACCGGGAGCGTAGTTGCTTACGCTTCCCGAATTGCATCCGGCGCAATCGGGCTTTCTAGGGGAAAACACTGATGCGTCGGCGGTTGGCAATCGAAGCATGTCTTGAGATCAGGGGATCCCTGCCTATGAACGCAGAGCTGAAGACTTCAGATCGCGTTATCATGTATTTATGCCAATGAAGCAGATGTGCCCGGCCTGTAGAGGACGCCGCACCAACGGCAACGGAAGGACGTGCCTAGCCTGTCAGGGGAGCGGTGAAATCGATTCGAAACCTGGTCTCAACCTTAATGGCGGCAACAAGGTTGGCCCCATACCAGCCAAAGCGCCTCCTTCTCAGCAGCTTCGAGCGAGTAACTTGCAGACCAAAGGCGCGAACTAGCGCCAACCCGCTTTCTTAAGCCGCCGTAGTGGCCGGATCGATGGTTGGTGAACTTGATTCCACCCAGTTGTGACTCAACGTGAATGCTCCAGGGTTTTGGGCCTGAACCGCGCTGGCTCATTCACCGTGCCTTCGCACGCAACAGGTGTCTTGTACGTTGACAACGCCTTCGTTCTTATGGGGGGCACTCAGCCACCCATCCTTCGTCTCATGAGTTTCTCCTGTTTTGCCTTAATTTGAGTACTCCCTGATTGATACGTCTTGCTTCTCCCTGCTGACTTCACCACTCAATTCTTCGAATTCCACTCACGAGGTCGAAGTGACGGTCGCGACTGAGGATAGAGAGAGAGTGCTGCCTGCACAAAGCTGCGATCCAGAGGTCGTTCGTCGGGATAGGTCTTCCGGCCTTCCTCAACTCGAGATGGATTGCCGCGTAGTGGTGTGTGGTCCCTTCGTTGATGTCGAGGACCGTGCAGTCTGCGATAAGTTCATCCAACCACCGCTTGTACCGCGCCTGGTGACGGGATTGGGAAATGCCATAACGATATTCCCCCAGGACGACGACGGGAAGCGCCAATTCTTCCGCTTCTGAAAGTGCCGCTACGATCGTCGGGTGATCATCGGCAGCCGCGGAGAGGGCATTAGTGTCGAGAATCACTTCCAGTTCTCAGGTTCGATCTGCTCGAAGCTGCCTTCAATCACTTTATCGATGCGCCTGCTCTCCCTACGCAGGTGCTTCAACTTGCCGACATGCTTCATCCAAGGCCTGTGCGCCTCCCGGGGAGAGATTCTCAGCTTCTCCTCAACCGCCTCAGTAACAAACTGCCGAAGAGGAATGCCACGCTCCGCAGCTTTGGACTTGGCCCTGCGGAAGAGTATGTCCGGGATTTCCAGTGTTGTTTTCATCCCATAAGACCCATATTACCATATTTATGGGTACCCCCCCCCCGCCAACCTGTTCCCCAGGTTTCCTTTCAAGTCAAACTGGTGGGACTCGCTTTGGCCACAGTACTGGATGGAAGAAAGACAGCAACTTTCATACAGTTAGACCGTCGCATCGCGATGATGCTCGAACTGCAGGTGTCATCGCAAATGCCGCTGGTGCCGGACCAGGACCGCTGGCAGGACCCAAAGGGGAACAGCCTGTCCTATTTCTGATTGTTTCAAGTGCGCCCCCCGTCACCATGGTGAACGTTCCGTCTGCTGTCCCCCGGTTTCCAAATAGAACGTGCACTGTGGTCATCGTCGATGAGTCTCTCGACATCCACGGTACGCAACACGAGCTGGCCGACGATCAATGGACGCTAATCGCGGAGAGGAGGAATGGCCCAGCCTTTGCCGTTTTGTTTTTTGTATCGGACTCCCATGTAAAGGGTGCCCCCATCCCCCACCCAGCAACAAAACCGAGTAGCTGGGGTGGGGGATGGGCCACCCGACTCTTTGAAGTCCAAAGTAAAACTGAGGAAAACCGGCTGGGTTACCCGCCCGGCGTTCTATTCGTGTCGAAGCGCAATCATCGGCTCAACGTAAGTGGCCCGGCGGGCGGGAACGTAGCAGGCAAATAAGGCAATGGCCGTCAGCAGCGTTGCGAGTCCGAGAAACGTTACTGGATCAAACCACTTCGCACCGTAGAGCACGTCCATACTCCCGGGGAAGACTAAGATCGCGCGCAAGAGTCCTGAAACGCCCAGCGCGCATATGAGGCCACATGCTGCGCCGATGACCACAGGTCGCATTCCTTGCCGCAGCATCAAGGTCAAGACATCGTTCCTCGTCGCACCTAGCGCCATGTGGATGCCAACCTCCTTCTCTCTCTGGCTCACAAGAAACGCCATTACGCCGTACACTCCAATCGACGCCAACAAGAGCGCGACACCAGCCAGGAACATCGCCGAAAGAGTAAACGTCTTCGCCATCACAATCTGAGACTGAACAGCGCCATCCTCCAGACTGACTAGCGAAAATCCCGGTCGAAGCCGGCCGTCGCTTTGTTCCATGGTGACCCTAATCGCCGCGATACCTCTACGCGTGTCGCCTGAAATGCGAACCAGACCGAAGTAGTCGTTGAGGTGAGCGGAACTTGTGGGCACATACACAAAGGCTGGGTCGAGCCTCGAGATGTTCGCGCTACGCACGTCGCCGGCTACGCCGACTACCTCGAACATGGACCACTCGTTACGTCCGGTTTGCAGTTTGATCTTCTTGCCTACTGGGTCATTCCCATTCCAGGCCTCACGAGCCAAAGCCGTACTCACGATGGCGATCGAGGCGCCTTGCCGCGACTCATCAGGCGTGAAGCTGCGGCCACGAATAATGGGAATTCCCAACGTGCGGAAGTATGTAGAGGAGACATGTCTCGCGCATGTGCCCAGCGTCTCCGATGACCCGTTCCCCGCAGCGTCGTTCTTGTCATTCTGGATCGTTACCTGTGTTGTCCACGTGCTCTGAAGCGGCACGAAATCCGTGAAAGTGAGGTTCTCAACTTCGGGTAGCAGGCCAATGTGGTCCAGCGCCTGTTGCCGCACGGAGCGATTTTGTACTGGATCGTTGTTGTACGGCAGCGCCACAGGAAACAGCCTGCGTACTTCAAATCCCGGATCGACGGTTGTCGAGCGGATCAAGCCATGGGTCAACAAACCTGCGACGATCAGGAACAAAGTGGAGATGGCAATCTGTCCACCAACCAGCAATCCGCGAAGCTTTGAACGGTCAAGCCGCTGTCCAAACGGAGTGCCCGAGTCTTTCAGTGCATTCGTAAGATCTGGACGCGAGCTCCGAAGAGCGGGCGACAAGCCGAATAGCAGCCCGGTACCAACCGACATCAGCAGCGTGTAAACAAAGACCCTGGCGTCCGGCTTTATCTGCTTCACAAATGCCGAGTGCATTCCCGCGAATTGTTCCACTGCAAGCCAAAGCAGTCGTGAACCCCATAATGAGAAAAGAATCGCAATGGCCCCGCCGAACACTGCAAGCACTAAGTTCTCGGTCAGCAGTTGTCTCATCAGGCGCTCACGGCTGGCGCCCAGAGCGAGACGCACGGCAATTTCGCTTTGACGTCCGCTGGCCTTGGCCAGCAGCATATTCGCAAGGTTAGCGCATGCGACCACCAGCACGAGTCCCACAATGGCCATTAGCAGCACAACAATTGCTTTGAAGCGTATGTCTTCGGTATTCCCGAAAAAGGTTGCGGCTTGCACGGTTACCGCTGTGGTCTTTTGAGTGGCCGCCTCTCGTCGGGACAAGGCCGCGCCATCTGAAGCAGGATGGTCGTGTGCGAAGCGCTCTTCCAAAACGGAAACATCGGCTTGGGCCTGCTTCATGGAGACTCCAAGCGCAAGATAGCCCAGTATCTGGATCCTGTAGTCAAGCGGCTGATTCAGCCAATCCTCGCCCGGCACGACTTGCGGCTGCATTGTCAGCAGCGTCCACAAGTCGACCAGTACTGGCGGGTTCCCCGTACCCACGAAGCGGCGAGGCGCTACTCCGATGACGCTGAATGCCGTGTCGCCGATCTTCACGATCTTTCCCACAATCGACGGATCACCGCCAAAACGTGTTTGCCAGTATGGATAGCTCAGAACCACAACCGGATCGGCGCCTGGAACCTGGCCTTCGTCCTGACGAAATACGCGTCCCAGAACAGGAGCGACGCCCAGTTCAGAAAAATAGTTTGCCGACACCATCTGCGCAGTCGCCTGCTCCGGCGGTCCCATCACCGCTTTACTCTCTAGAGCCGCCTGGTCGAGCGGTAATGATGCCGCGACCTGCCGAGGAAACGAGGTTTCGATCAAACTGGAAAAAACTTTGTTGTGTTCGGAGAAGAACTGGAATTCGGCGTGCGAAAAACCGTATTGGATATCGCCACGAGCTCCGCTGACAAACCAGCGCTCCAGCCGCACTATCCGCCCGGAGTCTCGCACCGGTATAGGCTTGAGCGCGACAGCAGCCACAACACTAAACAAGCTCGTATTGAGTCCAATTCCAAATCCTAAAGTCAACACCGCGAACGCAGTGAAGACCGGACTCTTCTTCAGAATCCGAACCGCATATCTGAGGTCTTGAAGCAGATTTTGGAGAGCCGAGATGCCGCGAGATTCACGACATTCTTCAGTCGCACGCTCAATACTGCCGAATTGCAATCGTGCCTGGCGTCTCGCTTCAGCCGGATCGCGATTGCCGGCCTCATTCTTTCTGGCCTGCATGTCCAAATGAAACTGCAGTTCTTCCTTAAGCTCTCTGTCCATCTGGCGATGGAGGAGGAGAGCCTGGACTCGAAGGAGAGCGTCACGCCAATACATCTCAGGCCATCCTTAGCACCCTTCCGATCGCGTCGGTGAGCTTGTTCCAGTTCTCAGACTCGATCTCGAGTTGCCTGCGGCCAGCAGCCGTTAGCGAGTAAAAGCGCGCACGGCGTCCTAATTCGGAAATACCCCACTGGGCTTTAATCCAGCCGCGGTGCTCAAGACGGTGCAAAGCCGGATACAGCGATCCCTGATTTACCTGAAGAACGTCCTGCGAGATCTGCTGAATGCGCTCGGAAATAGCCCATCCATGCATGGCATCGGCCCGTAGCGCGCGCAGAATCAGGAGATCAAGCGTACCCTGCAAAAGATCAAGTCGAGATTGTTCGGCTGTCATTGTTGTCGACTGACGACAACAAGCTACTCTTGTTGTTGTTGAATGTCAACAACAGGGGACGGGTGGAGGCGAACCTGCGGGCCCACGGCTCCAGCGGTGGGCCCGCTTTCCTTACTCCTCACGCAGCGCTTCCAAGGGATCCAGGTGGGAAGCCTTTTGCGCTGGGAGAAAACTGGCCATGATGGCGACAATAGCAAGCAGCGCGATGGCAGAACCGAAAATAGTTGGATCGGTGTTCTTCACTCCGAACAGCATGCTGCGGGCTGTGCGCGATACCCACCAGGACAGCGCCGCACCGGCAACGAGTCCGATGCCGAGCAGTTCTACAGCTTCCCGCATGACGAGTTTGAGAACGCGTATTCGGTCAGCGCCGAGCGCCATTCTGATACCGATCTCGTTGCGGCGCCTCACGGCCATGTAGGAAATCAGTCCATACAGACCAATTGTGGTTAGTACGGCAGCCAGGACTCCGAAGAATCCCGAAAGCGATGCCATTAGTCGTTCGCGGACGAGCGTGTCGCGAATCTGCGTCTTGAGTACCGTGAACTGGATCAGGATGGACGGATTAATCTCTGCCACGGCATGCTCAACCGCGGTCGTAAGCGAATCGAGCGGCAGATCGGAGCGGATAACGATCGGACAATCGGTATCAGGCTGCTTGTCCTGGCCGCGCGGAACAAACGCTATCGGACTCAAATTCTCGCGAAGCGATTGGTACTTCGTGTCCTTGACAACTCCCACTACCTGATACACGGATTCCGGTTTGCCGGCTCCTTCATCCACTTTGAAGGTCTGACCTAACGGATCTTTATCCTTGAAGAGCTTGCGCACGAAGGTTTCATTGATAACCGCTACGGGCGGAGAGTTCAGAGTGTCCGAGCGGCTTACATCGCGCCCACGAAGAATCGGGGTGTCCATAGTCTTAAAGAATTCTGGACTCACTCGATTGAACCATGCGACCTCCTGCAGTTCCTCTCCTGAGGCATTTGTGTGGACGCTGTCGTTCCATCCATTTCCGCTTACGGGAACAATATTAACCGCCGCCGCCGATTCCACTCCCGGTAGAGACAGCATGCGATCGGCGAGCTGCTGCTTGAAGCTATTTCTCATCTCGACCGGAATATTGAGCTGAGTGAAATCGAGATCGGCTACCAGGATTCCCGTTTTCCGAAAGCCGGCATCGACCCTGATGAGTTTCTGAAAGCTGCGCACGAACAGGAATGCGCCTACCAGCAACACCATCGACAGCGCCACCTGGGCAACTACGAGCACCCGGCGCAGCCCAAGCCGTTCGCGTCCGCCAATCGCTCCGCGAGCGCCGGCCTTCATCGCCACAATCGGTGGAGTAGCGGTCGCACGCAGTGCCGGCATGAGCCCGAAGAAAAGGCACGTAATTACCGCCACTAATCCGCTGAAGCCAAGCACTCGCCAATCGACGGCGACATCGAGTGATACTTGTCCGCCGCGTGTCGTAAGAAAAGAGACGAGAATGCGAGTAAGTACCTGTGCCAGCAGAACTCCTGCAGAGGCTCCAATCGCTGCTATAAGAAGGCTCTCCATCATCAACTGCTGAAGCAATCGCGTGCGGGACGCGCCCAGTGCAAGCCGCACGGCGATCTCTCGTTCGCGGGCATTTGCGCGCGCGAACATGAGGTTCGCCAGGTTGGCACATGCGATCAGCAACACAGTTCCGGCGATGGCGAGCAGCATCCACAAAGGCTGCTCGTATTCCTCGCGCAGATCAGAAAGCCCGACGCTTGCTGGATAGGCTGCAAGCTTCCACGCGAGGAACTCCTTGGCCTCTTTCTCTTTGTAGCGTGCCGGCACAGTCGCCTGGAAAATTCCTGGAGAAATTGACTCCAACTGCCCAGTCGCTTTGGCCGCCGTCCATCCTGGCTTCAGCCGACCAACGACAGCCAGCCACCAACCATCTCGCCGATCCAGAACCTTATACTCGCCATCGATGAGCGCTTCGCTGCAAATAGGTAACGCAATATCAAATGACTTTCCCACTTCCGTGCCGTAAAAGCCGGAAGGCGTTACGCCGATGATCTCTGCGGGATGCCCATCGAGAGTGAGGTTGCGGCCAACTGCCGAAGCGTTGCCGCCATACTCCCGTTGCCAAAATGGGAAGCTGATCACCGCTCCCCACGAACCGCAACCCTTTGTATCGTCTGCGGAGGAAATTAACCTCCCCGCTGCTGGGAGTACGCCGAGGGTGTTAAAGAAGTCGCCGCTAACATAAATGCCTTTGGCAATGCGGACCCTGCCTCCGGTTGCGAGATTGAAGCTGGTAGAGTTCCATGCTGCAATCGCCGAAAGGGCTTGCTGATGATCGCGGATCTGTTCCCATATCGGATTCGTAAAAATAGGGAAACTTCCGCGAAAGTTTCCGGAACGGCCGTGGCTGTTGGAAGGTTTTAAGTACACCAGCTCTTCCGGATTGCGTACTGGAAGGCTGCGCAATCGGACGGCATTCAGCAGCTGGAAGATCGCTGTGTTCGCTCCGATCCCGAGAGCCAGCGACAAAATCGCCACAGCCGCGAAGCTCGGACTCAGTCGCAAGCTCCGCAATGCATAACGCAAATCCTGACCGAAGTGCGCAGCCAAGCCTCCATACCACGGTCCCCCCGCCGGAACTGGCTCAAAACGCGGCTGACGCGCCACTCGACGCAGGCCGTCGGCGAGGAGATCGCGCTCATCGAGCTCTGCCAAAACGGCAGCGTACGCTTGTTGCTCCGGAGTTCCTCGCGCTTTTAGGTCTGCGTAACGATCCTCGAGGTGCTGGCCCAGCTCCTCGACAATCGCCGCTTCGCGTGTAGCTTCGAGCTGTAATGGCGCCAGACGCCCTTTAACTTCGTCTCTGAACTCAGGCATTTTCCAACCCCGTAATCCGGCTCATCGCTGCCACGAACGATTGCCAGGTATGACGCTGTGCCCTTAGCACTTTGCGTCCGGCGGCGGTCAACTTGTAGTAGCGCCGACGCCGCTGGCCGGCCTTCTCCGTCCACCGTCCCTGAATCCATCCACGGTCCTCGAGACGGTAGAGAAGCGGATAGAGAGAGGCAACATTGAAGCGCAGAGTCCCGCGGGAACGAGTCTCGATGATCTTGCTGATCTCGTATCCGTGCCGCGCCCGATCCTGCACTAGCGAGAGGATCATCAGCTCAGCGCTACCCTTCTTTAATTCCCGGTCCAGCATTGATGGTGCCATATATGTTTGTGCAATATATTGCTGAAGCACTGCACTGTCAATCGACTTAGACACTGCCTGCCAAGGCAGGTTAGGGCACTTTTTTATCGCTGCTTCTCGTCGGGTTTCTGTGTCTCAGGAAAATCGTGCCCATGGCGCTGACCACAGGTTGGGGACGCCGTTCTGGGTGCCTTTACAGACAACGGAGTCATCGGCCATGCCAGCCGCCTCGAATTAGGGTAGTTCCATCATGAAGCCCGCCCCCAAAAAGGCTTGGTACCCGTCCATCCTGCGCCTCTACCCTTACTTGCCCGTATAGCTCACCCGCCAGATCGACTCCGAACCGTCGTCGCTTACTAGCAGCGATCCGTCGGGGGCGACCGCGATTCCCACGGGCCGTCCCCAGACCTCGCCTTCTGGCGTGACGAAGCCAGTCAAGAAATCTTCGTATTCGCCGCTTGCGCGTCCGGTCTGGTGCAGGGGCACCCGGACTACTTCGTAGCCGCTGCGTAGCTTCCGGTTCCAGGAGCCGTGTTCGGAGGCGAAGATGTCTCCTCGATACTCTGCGGGAAACTGTTTGCCCTCGTAAAACAGCATCTCGAGCGACGCGTTGTGCGGCTGCACCAGGACGTCGGGAACGATGACCTTGTCCTTCAGTTCCGGATGCTTTCCTTTATGGCGCGGATCCTGGTGGCCGCCGATGTAGTACCAGGGCCAGCCGTAGAAGCCTCCATCCTTGACGCTCGTGATGTACTCGGGCGGAAGATCGTCGCCGATGTTGTCGCGTTCGTTGACGGAACACCAGGGTTCGCCCGTTTTGGGATTGACGGCAATGCCCACGCAATTGCGAATGCCGGAGGCGAAGACGCGCCGTCCGGAGCCGTCGGGATTGAACTCGAGCACGTCGGCACGTTCGAACTCAACGGGATTGTTGTCGGTATCGTCGACATTGGAATGCGAGCCTACGGAGACGTACATCTTCTTGCTGTCGAGAGAGAAGGCAATGTCGCGGGTCCAGTGACCTCCGCCGCGAAGGCGTCCGCCGCCGGGAAGATCGGCGATTTTCTGCGAAGGACCGGTGGCTTTGAGGTCTCCGTTCTTATACGGAAAGCGGACTACCGAGTCTGTGTTTCCGATGTAGACCCACTCGGGGTTTGGTCCGACTGGGTAGAACGCGATCCCAAAGGGCTTGTTTAGACCAGTGGCAAAGGTTTCAGTGCGCTCGGCCTTGCCGTCTTTAGTGATACCGCGGAAGACCATGATCACACCGGGCTCGCTTTCCGCCAGAAACACGTCGCCATTGGGTGCGGTGCGAATCTCGCGGTTATTCTTCAAGCCAATGGCGTAGAGTTCCACTTTGAATCCGGTGGGAGCTTTAGGCCAGGCGTCCTTCGGGCGGGACGCCAGCGCTCCTTGGGGACCATTGCCTGGGGGACCGTTGTCCACAGCCTTGGTGGCGTAGGGCTCCGGCAGATCGGCTACGGTGATCTTGTGCCAGACTCCGGGGGCTTGCGTACGATAGTCGCTGAACGTAGTGAGCTTTTGTGTTTGCGCGCCGGAGAAATGAGCGGCGAAGAATACGGCGACGGTGACGGAGGCGAGGAAGATGAGAAGTCTGAGTTCTTTCATCGCCATTAACGATAGCAGGATGGCGGCTCAACGATGCATCGGCGTTTCGCGCAGAAAAATGGCCCCGCAATGCGGGGCCTGCTGAAGGAGACAAGCCTCACCGTAAAGAGAGGAGGAGAATTCAAATACGCGTGGTTGATGAGACGATTTCTGTTCAGCCGACGATTGCCCGCGATCCTGAGCTGGCGTGAAATGGCGCGAGGACTTCAGTAGAAATCTGAGCAGCTCAGGTAGAAGCCGCAGTTCTCGCAGATCATCTTGCAGTGCGATGGTTTGAGACGCGACGAACAGTTCGGACAGTAAGCACCGACGTTCGAATCCTCTTGCTTGGCAATGGAGACGTCGGCTAGTGTGTCAGTAGGGTTCACGCGAAACACTATAATGTGAATTCAGTCGGTCCCGAAGCTTGAAACAGATTTTAGGCTGTACAGAAAAGATTCGCTGATAAAACGCTGTTATTCGCTGTTCCTAAATCGACTTTTCTCGACTTCTGGGCAGAATTCGATAACGTTGGCGTGAGATCCGAAAATTTCGCTGTTATTTTCGCTGTCACCTGCTTTGTCGCCCTTGTTCGAAATGAGTTGCCGCGCCTATTGCGTGCCCTTCCAGAGTGACTCCAGCGCGTGCCGGTAGAAGCGGCTGCAAGGAAGCTCCTTGCCGTTCCGCAGCGACACCATGAACTCGCCATTGTTGCAGGGCTGCAGTTCTTTGATCTTGCTGACATTCACGATAAACGAGCGATGGATGCGGATGAACTGCGAGGGATTAAGCTTGTCTGCCATCCTCCCGATTGATTCACGGAACAGATAGGCATTTTTTCCAGCAACGTGCAGACGAACGTAGTTGGCTGCCGCCTCGATCCAATCGATTTCATCAAGCTGAATGAAGACGACACGTCCACCAGACTTGATAATCAGCCGGTTCTCAGCATGTGGCTTTCGCGCCGCGGACAGTAAATTGGCAAGGTTATCGTTAAGTGCTCCCTTCGCCGATTTCATCATTTCCGTTTTGGCGCGCTCCAGAGCACGATGCAGACGCTCCTGGTCAAACGGCTTCAGTAGATAGTCGAGCGCTTGTGCTTCAAAGGCCTGAAGAGCATAGCTGTCATACGCTGTCGTGAAAATCACTATCGGCATCTCGCCGGGAATACTTCGAACGATGTCGAAGCCATTGCCGCCTTCCAGTTCGATATCAAGCAACAGCAAATCCGGATGGTGGCTCCGGACGGCATTCAGCGTATCTTCCACGCCGCTGCACTCAGCGACAATTTGCACGTCCGACTCTCGATCCAGCAGAACGCGCAGCTTCTCGCGTGATAGGGGCTCATCGTCTGCAATCACGGCACGCATCTTGGGGGCAAGCATCATATTGATCTGGCCCTCCGCGGTACTAGGCATCCCCACGAAAACCTCCCTTCACCGGTGGACGTTCCGGTAATCACCACTCTTATGTATTCAGTGCAACTTTCTCGCCTCTCTCGTAGCAGGAGTTAAGTCTTGGACGGAGCAGGATGGATTTCGTCCCGGCGTTGGGACCAGATGTTGGAATTTAGGTACAACTGTCGATTGTCGGCGACAATGCGGAAGTGCCAGCAAGGGGAAAATCATGCGGGTCACTCGCAGTTCATTGATAAGACGCTAGATTTCCTCACATAGCGTGATCCGTCACGGAACGGCGTGTCCATCGCTGGTTATGAATGTTCAAAAGTGAACACAGAACGGCTTTGTACTTAGAAGTCAGAATTGCTACTCCTACGAAAACACTCCCGCTGCGGGCTGAAGAATGACGTTGTGACCAAGCCGTTCTAACCTCCTCACGAGGACGTTCGTGATGTGCCGCTGGTTGA
>Ga0126378_10000546_pt1 | contig 27590 bp, 21 predicted proteins | sample PanSoiMetPlot_23_FD_92587 | JGI IMG/M metagenome (GOLD analysis project Ga0126378, IMG submission 92587) | Tropical forest soil microbial communities from Panama - MetaG Plot_23 | ecosystem: Environmental > Terrestrial > Soil > Tropical forest > Bulk soil | place: Panama | collected 2016-02-17
GACCGGAAGCAATATGAGCTGACAGGTGCAGAGTTGGCTCGCGCAATGTTCAATCTCGGGCTTTCGATCGCCTACTCACTCGCTGCACACAACAGGAACCAGAAGCGAAACCCTTACGTCGTTGCTCTGGTCGAACGCTGTCGGGAGGGTCTCGCGTCGCTCAGAGCACCCATCCAGCCGAGCCGCCAGGTGGTGGCGAGGGCGCGACCCGACCGCGTAGTTCATCAGAGAGCCCTTAATCGCACGGGGAGGCTTCGACGGCTCCGCTTCAGCAAGCTGTGGGAAAAGCATCGACTCGGGGGCGATGAGAACGGACGCCTTGTCCTCGGACCGCGCGGGCCGGTAGTCGCGTCGGCGGTCATGGCCTGTGGATTCTCGCCGAGCGGCGAGATGCTGTTCCGGAGAGTATCTGCCCACGGCATTGCCTGCAGTGAACAATGGGTGCTGACCGCGTCGTCGAATCGGATTGAGTGCTTCTTTGGCTCTGAGCAAAGCGCCCGGTGGATAAGAGATTACGATGGTTCGTCCATCGGACCTGAGCTGCACCGCAAAAATGGGCTTCTCATTGCAGTCACCGGCTCGGGCGCGGTGATCGCTTTCAGCGAGGTAACCGGCCGTCAAATGTGGCGCATTGCACCCGGCCGATCCCGCCACGCTTATCTGACGATTCAGGGGCACCGCGCGGTGGTCGCGGCAGACTCGGGACAGCTCTACGGCCTCGACCTGGAGGATGGTCAGGAGCGATATCGATTGCACAGCGCGCTGCCCTTCGCCGGCCCGGCGACCGCATGGGGCAAAAGGACGCTCGCTGCAGCCGGGCGCCGAGAGCGGTTCTTCCTACTGGCGGCGGACGCGCACAGCGGGAGTCAGCATTGGAAATGCGAGCTCGATCTCGCTTCGCTGAGCGCCCTCGTGCCACAGCGCAGCCGCGTATTCGTCGCTGGCGAACGCGCCGGGCAGGGCATTGTGATGTGCTTGGGGCAAAAGGGCCAGTTGATCTGGGAACGGCGCCTTCACCTTGGCGAAGGGCCGTTTACGCTGGTCGCGCCGAGTCAGCGCGTCATCGCATGTTCTCCCCGAGGCGGCGCGGTGTCATTCGCCAGTGACGGGCAAATCGAATGGCGACTGGGGGCCCTGCAAAGCGAATTGCTGTGGCGGTGCTCACCTCTGCTCGCAAGAGGGGTAGCAATCATCCCGGGCGACATGGTCCGAGCGGTGGATGTTCACTCGGGAGAATTACTCGCGGAGGTCCGCGCCGGCATCGGTCTGTGCGATCTCAAAGCTGACTCAAAGCTCAATCTGTACTTGTTGGACGAAGATGGAACGCTGAGCGCTTATCAACTCGCTTCGCACTTCGCGATCATCTCCCGCGAATAAGGCTGTTAAGCCAACCCGCTGCGACTCGAGAAGGGGTGCTACTTTCGCGAGCTCACCGAAGCCTTGGCGGCCGCTGCAGGATCGATTTCCTCTGCAGGCCGAACCGATTCTTCCGCCCCTTCCCACTTTTCTCCGGGCTTGAGTTTCCAATCCGCCGGGGCGTCGATCTTCCAAACAAAATTCGCCACCGCTTCTCCGCCGGTCGCCGCGCGCGATGCGACGTTGAAAAGCATCTCTACTTTCGACACGTCTGCCGGAATGAGATCCATCGCGTAATAGCCAAGCACCATCTGGGGCGGAAATTCCGGAATGTATTTTTCGGGATACTCGACCTTCATCATTGGATCGCCCTGCGCGGTCATCTCGCCGATCAATTTGCCTTTGTCGTCGTAAAGCTTCCAGGTGACGCTGAAGGAAGCGCTGGTGACCATCCGTTTCTTGATCACCGCGGTGATTCCTTTGGCAGTCGTGCTTTCGTCGCGAAGCTCGCGCTGTGCGCCCCAGAGGGCGATTCCCAGTTTCACCTGTGACTTGTTTTGCTCGGTTTGAACAGAAGCCGTCGTGATGTCCAGGCGCATTCCCTTGTCGGCGGCAGAGAACGCGGGTGAATACGCGCCGGTCCGCAGCTCGTCGAAGAATCGCTTCGTGTAATCAAAATATGACCTCTTTTCAGCGTATTCCTTTTGATTGTCGACGCGCTTCGACAAATCGGTCAGATAATCATCGAATTTCCGATTGCCGCGAAAACGCGACATGTGATCATTGAGCTCGCGGAAATACCACCGCAGGAAGGTATTGACTTCCTCCTTGTATGCCCGCTCATCGGGAATAGACCGGATCCATCCCACCCGCTCGAGATAATCCTTTTGTATTCGAACGAGATTGAGGTCCCGTTCTGCTTCGAATGATTTGGTTTTGTACCGGGAGGTACCGATCACCACCGCGGTCGTGAATGCGATCAAGGCGACGAAAACTCCCAGATACCGATTCATTTGTCCGCTCCTTTGACCGTCAATTGTTATGAGAAATCCGTACCTTTATCCAGTTTGCCCGGTGTCAAAATCAGCCCAGCGTGCGCCACTTTACCTTTCAGCGGTGTAGTCTGGCATTGTCGAATGTAGGCACTTGTGGCTTTGCACGCCAACCGGTCGTCAACTTGCACGACGGCGCTTCAGGCAACGCCGGGAATCATTTGTTTTGAAATCTACTCTGCCCGCATCGCCTCAACCGGATCCAGGCGAGCCGCCCGCGCGGCAGGGTAGATCCCGAATACCAGACCTACGCCCGAGCTCATCAACAGAGACACACCCACTGCCCAGGCCGGGACAACCGTCGGAAAGTCGAGCATCCAACGCCCGAGGAAAGCCAAAGAAAAACCGATCACAATTCCAATCACTCCGCCCACCAGCGACAGCGCCACCGCCTCGGTTGCGAACTGGCCAAGGATGCGGCGGCGCTTGGCTCCGAGCGCTTTTCGGATCCCGATCTCGCGAGTCCGCTCGGTGACCGAAACCAGCATGATGTTCAAGATCCCGATGCCACCCACAATCAGCGAGAGGATGCATACACCGAAGCTCGCGGCGGTGATCACTTGCGAAAGGCTGTTGAAGCTCTTGGTTACAGAATCATTGGTGAAGATTTCAAAGTTACTTTCTTCATTGGGCGATACGTTGCGCCGGCGGCGCAAAAGATTCACCACTTCGTCCTGCGCCTTGGCAACCAGCCCTGCATCCTTGGCCTGAACGCTGATGTTGACGGACCGATTTCTGCCGAAGATCGCCTGGAAGGCGCTCAGCGGAATAACCACCCGATTATCCTGGCTTGCCAGGCCGAGCATGCTCCCGCGCCGCTGCAGCAGGCCGATCACGGTGAAGGAGCGACCCCTGATGCGCAGCGTCTGACCGAGCGGGTCCATGTCCGGGAAGAGCCGGTCGGCGACGTCCAGCCCGAGCACCACGACGCGGCGCCCGTCGAGTTGCTCGGGATCGCTAAAGGATCGACCGGCCGCAATCGCCCAGCCGTTGGTCTGGACCCACTCCGGCGTCGCGCCCCAGACGAATACGCTTGGCTGCGTCTCTCGGGTGGCGGTGGAGAGCTTCTGGGCTCCTTCGCCCTGCTCGCCGGCAGCAGTCAACACCGAGGGACAGCTCGCCAAAATCGCGTCTCGATCGGCCAGCGTCAGGTTCGGCCTGCGCGAGTATTTGTTCCAATCAAATCGTCCGAACCCCACAGGAAATTTTTGGATCTGGAACGCGTCCGCACCCAGCTGGGACAGATCGCGATTCACTTTCAGCCGCAGTCCTTCGATCATCGCCATCATTGACACCACCGTTGCCACGCCGATTACGATTCCCAGCAAGGTGAGCAGTGAACGCAGCGGGTTCGCCCAGAATGTTCCCAAGGCCAATCGGCAGTTGTCCCAGAAGGCGCGCATCGGGCTTACTCGTACCGAAGCGCTTCCACCGGATCCAGATTCGCCGCGCGCGCCGCCGGCCAGATGCCGAACAGCAGCCCAACCATGGCGGCAAAAGATACGCCGAACGCAACCGTCAATGGATCGATGGCTGCTGCGAGCGGCGTGATCTCCGAGACGAGCTTGGCGCCGAAAAGCCCGGCGATCGTTCCGAGAAGACCGCCGATCCCGGAAACCGCGGCCGCCTCCATCAGAAACTGGAAGACGATCGTTCGCTTGCGGGCGCCGAGGGCGCGCCGAATTCCTATTTCCCGAGTCCGCTCGCGGACGGACACGAGCATGATGTTCATGATCCCGATACCGCCCACCAGCAGCGTGATTAGCCCGATGCCTACCGCGACACCGTAGAGAGCGCCGGTGAGCTGTTTGTAGGTGGCGGCCAGCTGCTCGGGACGATTGATGGTGAAGTCGTCGGGCTTGTCCGGCGGCGTATTCCGAGCCCGTCGCAAGATTCCGGTCAGCTGATCCTCGGCCGCGTCGATGTCTTGCGCACGCTGAATGCCGACGGTGATCGAGAAACCCCGGCGCTTACCGAAATACGCCCAGAACGTCTTGAAGGGGATCATCACTCGCAGATCCTGGCTCTCGCCCAGTATCTTGCCGCGTCGCGCGAAGACGCCGATGACGCGAAACGGGCGATTGTCGACGCGGATGGAGGCGCCCAACGGGTCGGAATTGGGGAAAAGACGGTCGACGACATCCATTCCGATTACCGCGACAGAGCGACGAGCCTCATCATCGGTCTCGTTCAGGAAACGGCCGGAGGCAAGCTCCCATCCGGTAACGGTCAGGTACTCTGCTCTGGTTCCGATGATGTTGACCAGCGAAAGCTGATCGGTCAGGAACGCGACGTCGGCAACGCGGAACACGACTGGAGCCACACCGTTCGCGAACGTCGACTGGTTCCGAACTATTTCCATCTGCTCGAGCGTGAAATCCTTCCGATTCCGGTACTGCCACCAATCACCTTTAATGACCCAGGGGAACTTGGATACATACAGGGTGGACGAACCCATCGTGGCGAGTTGGTTGGCGAAGGACGTGTTCAAGCCCTGAATGATCCCGATGATCGCCAATAGGGTCGCAACCCCGATGCCAATACCCACCGTGGTGAGCACCGTTCGAAGTCGATTCGCCCTAAGCGACAACAGCGCAATTCGCCCGCCCTCGAAGATGTCGATTCGCAATCTCACGAGACGGCAGCAATCTGCGCTGTTGTGCGAGGGGACCCGTCCGTCGCAACCTCGTGCCCGGGTCCCTCGGCGATAATCTGCCCGTCGCTGAGTCGGATCGCGCGCGGACAGCGCGCCGCCAACTTCGACTCGTGCGTCACCAAGCAGATGGTGTGACCCGCCTGATGCAGCTTCTCGAAGACCCGGATGATTTCCTCTCCGGTGGTCGAGTCGAGATTGCCGGTAGGCTCGTCTGCCAGCAGCAGCGACGGTTCGGTCACCAAAGCTCGGGCGATGGCGACCCGCTGTCGCTGACCGCCGGAGAGCTCATTCGGCCGGTGCTTCATCCGATCCGCGAGTTGGACCTTCTCCAGAGCCGCTCGCGCGCGCTCGTGTCGCTCCTTAGCGCTCAGCCCGCGATAGACCAAAGGCAACTCCACATTCGCCAGCGCGGTATCGCGCGGCAGCAGCTGGAAGGTCTGGAACACAAAGCCTATCTCTTGATTGCGAATATCCGCGAGCTGATCATCGGCCAGCCGCGACACATCTTTTCCGTTGAGCAGGTACTGCCCACCGGTGGGAGTGTCCAGGCAGCCGATCACATTCATCAGCGTGCTCTTTCCCGAACCAGACTGCCCGACGATGGCTACCCACTCTCCTCGATCCACAGCGAAGCTCACTCCGCGAAGAGCGCGAACCACCTCTGTTCCGACTTGGTAGAACCGCGTGATGTCCGTCAACGTGATCAGCACTTGCTCTGCCCGATTGAAACTCGGTCGTCCCGATGCCCTGCGTCAGCTGCGCCCTGGTAGACCCCCCGGCCTTCCCTTGGGCTTCATCTGCTCTACGCGATCCCCGTCCTTGAGGTCCTTGGCCAGCGTTCGATAGGGGCCCTCGACGATCTTCTCCCCTTCCTGGAGTCCGTCGACGATCTCCATTTCCGTATCGGAGGCGATCCCCGTGCGCACTCGCCTCGGCCGCGCCTTACCTTCGGCGTCGACGACGAACACCACCTTCGCCAGCATCTCGGTGCGCTTCTTCGCCGCCAGGTTGGTCATCGCTCCCTCGATCGGCGCGGGCGCGTCGCTCAGGTTCTTGTCCGAGCGAACCGTAACCGCCTGAATCGGAACGATGATCGCGTCGTTGCGCATTTCCGCGGCGATTCGAACCTCGGCGCTCATTCCCGGCATCACGCCGGGGGGTCGGCTGGTGAGCCCGACCTTGATCGGGAAGGTCGTCACTTCCTGCTCGGTGCCTGGATTTTTGATCAGCGCCCGTTGGGCTATCTCGGTGACGACTCCCTCGAATGTTTGACCTTCGAGAGCATCCACCGAAATGTCTGCCTTTTGTCCTTGCCGCAGGTAGACGACCTCGTGCTCGCCAACTTCGATCTTCACCTCCATCGAGTTGAGAGCGGCGAGCGTCATCACGACATCTTCGGAAAAATCGGAGCCGCGCACGCGTTCGCCGACCTCGCGACTCTTCTCGATCACGCTGCCATCGATGGGTGAAATCAGCGTCGTCTTGGAGAGATTGGTCTGCGCTTCCTCGTACGCCGCCGCTGCCTGGGAATGCCGCTCTCTCGCGGAGGCGAGCCGAGCCAGGGCCGCGTCCCGGTCCGCCTTGACTTTGTCCACCTCTGCTGCCGACGCGAGCCCTTTCTTCAGCAGGACTTCGACGCGCGCGTGTTCTGCAGTCGACCTCTCGACCTCTACCTGGGCAGCCTGGGCATCCGCGCGGGACGCGCTCTGCGCGGCGAGCGCCTGCTTTGAGGCCGCTTCGAAGCGCTTTCGATCGATTTGGCCCAGCACTTGTCCCTTGGCGACGCGATCGCCCTCCTTTACCCGCAGCTGGATGAGGTCTCCGGACAGATTGGATGAAATCTTCACCGTAGTGACGGCTTCCACCTTTCCCGCGCCGGTGATTGTCCGGGTGATGCTCCCCTTCTTTGCCTTCGCAAATTGAACCTCGATTGCGGGCGGTGGGCGCTGGCGCAGGCCTCCAATCGTGATCGCCGCGGAGCCCAGAAACAGGACCGCCGCGATTCCCGATTTCCACCAGGTCATTTTGCCGCCCCCTGTGGGGGGCCGCCGATGGTTCGCAGGAGGGACTCGTAGGCCACCTCGAGATCGATCCGCGTTTGGAGCAAAGACAGCTCGGCCTGTGTCAACTTGAGCTGCGCATCGCGCACATCGAGGGTGTTGGCCAGTCCGGCGTTGAATCGCTCCTGCGCCAGCACCAAGTTGTCCGAAGACGCTTGGCGGTTGTCCGCGGCGATCTTCGCCGCTTCCGTTTGGACTTCGACTCCCCGAAGATAGCGCCGTAAATCGCCATCGATTTGTCGCCCGGCATCCTCGAAGTTAATCCGCGCGGTCACCTCGTTGTAACCGCCCTGCGCGGTCTGAGCCGTGGTGGCGAATCCCGAAAAAAGGTCCCAGCGCAGGCTGAGCCCGAGTATCCATTGATTCTGAAGACTCAGGTCCGTAAACACGGGGTTAAGGCTGCTGCCAACTCGAAGCCATTGCGCCTGACCCGAGATCCTTGGCCAGAACGCCGCCTTCGCCACGGCGGTCCCAGCCTGCGCAGCGCGGATTTGTTGTTGGAGCGCCTTGAGCAGCGGACGCCGATCGCGGGCGTCACTCTCGACTTCTTCGAGCTTCGGAGGCAGGGGGACCTTGCCATCGACGGTTCCCGGATCCTGGGCTACCAGTTCCTCCGCACCGGGGAAGGCGATCCACACGGCCAAGTCGGACTGCGCGCCGGCGACGGTTGCCCGCTGCTTGACCGCCGCGATTCGATCGTTCCCTAAATTCACCAGCGCTTGGATCGCATCGCTTTTGTTTCCGCGCCCCGCTTCGTAGAGCGCGTTGGCGCGATCGAGTTGGTCCTGGCTTCGCTTTACGGTGTCCAGTAAGACGTTGAGCGCCCGCTGTGCTCCATAGAGGACATAAAAGCGTCGAACACCCTCGAGCTCCGAAGTCATCTGCTGCTCCCGGAACTGGCCGGCAGCAGCGTCCTCCTGAGCACCCGACTGAGCGATTTGGTTCCACCATTTGCCGCCGTCGAAAAAAAGCTGAGAGAGGGTTACCGATGCGTCGTGCCGACCCACGTGGGTCGCACGTTGGGCGAACGTAATATAGTTTATCTCGCCGGTCGGGCGCCCAGTGTCCGGATCGATTACCTGCTGTTGTTGCGTCACCAGTTGGCGGCCAACCCACACCTCGTTGACATCCGCAGCAGCGCTGACCTGCGGCAGAATGGCGGAGCGCGAAATTCTCGTTTGCTCTACCGCCCTCTGGTAATCCATTTGTGAAAGCAACGCCGGAGTATTCCGGCGGCTCAATTCTCGCACTTGCTGGAGCGTGATCGGCGTGCTCCCAAGAACGATCAACAGCGCTAGCGCGTTCACGCGACTCCTCCCCTCATCCCCGGAAGCCCAATGGTGAAGGCGCCCACATACATCGCGTACAAAACAAAACTGAGCACAAGCGCTCGCGCACGCGGCATTCCCGAAGCTGCGCTAAATCCGAGCCCGAGCAGAGCGGCGCTCCACAATTTGAAGAAGTCCAGCGACGCCAAAACTCGCTGAGCGGCACCCGTTGAATGCGGCCACAGCGCGACCAGGCTCGATGGAACCAGCTGCGCGTCTTGCCCGTCCGCCACCGCCGGTTGCCGCATGAAAGACGCCGCCAGGATGAAGTGCAGCAGCGCCAAGGGCAGCATCGCGACCGCGGCGGCAGATAGGCACTTGGTGAACGGCGTGGGGGCTGAGAACAGCCAACCGGCGAGCTTAAGGATGACCGCGACCGACACCACCAATGCAGGCACCATAAAGACGCCCTGCGCGACTCCGGTCACCAGCCGAACGCGCTGTGCGGTGATGATTTGCTGGGCGAGATCCTGCTCGGTGGTGTTCTGCAGCTCGCCGCTCATTTGAAGCTGTTGAGTGACGGTGCGCTCGGCATTCCAGCGCAGTGCGAATGCGGCGCCGGAACAGCTCACCGCGACCACCAAGAACAACAGCGGCCAGAACCACCGGCGCGCCTCGATTGCAGACGACAGGCCATCGACCGGATCCAAGATGGCCCTCGCGGGCTGAAGTACAGACACCATGCTCTGCTGCTCCCTCGCGGCCTCTTTTACGGCCGCACTCGAAAATGATTGCCCCGCAACACCTTGACCTTGGCTGAATTTCGCCTTGCCGGGCGCCAAACCCCGTCAACCGCGCGCTTGTAGCGGCTTGTAGCCGATATTTTGCTCGGTCCGTTTTCTGGGTGTAGACGATCTTGCTGGCGTTCTCCAGCCTGGAGCCGAAATGGTCGACGGTACCGATTTTGCTCAGGTTCTCACAGAGGCAAGCGACATCGCCCAAAGCGTCGGCCAGAAGCTCACCACCGCGCACGTGCTGCTTGCCCTTTTCACGGTCGAGAACCGGGCTCAAGTCCTGCTCAAAGAACGCGGCATCGATGAAGACCGTCTGTTGGCGACGATGACCTGCGTTCCCCAGGAGGACGATGGGTTGCTCGCCGATCTCTGCCACCGCAGCCGCCAAATCGCGGCAAGCTGCGGGTCATCCGAAACCGATTGTCTGCATTGGCTGATCGGTGCCACGCGCGTCCGTTGCGCCGCTCAGGATCTCCTGGTGCGCTCCGGGCTGGACCTCAACGGGACGCGCAACACCGCGCTCTCGTACTACTTGAGCGGTCGGATGCCCCGTAAACTGCAACTCGGTCGAGCGCCGCGGCAGCTGAGCGCTGCTCCACCTCGGCCGAGTGCGCCTCCAGCGATGCAAGTTGCCGATCTGGCAACGAACGACCTATCGCCCTCGGCTGCTCCCGCGCCCGTCTTGCCCCAAGGAACTTCAGAGCCACCGCCCGCCGTCCCGGAGGGGCGAAGTGAAGCAGCCTTGGACCCGAAAGCGTTCCCGCTCCTGACGTCACTGGGCCGCAATCTGACGCTGCTCGCACACCAGGGAAAGCTCGATCCGGTTGTCGGTCGCCGACGAGAGATCGAAGAGGTGATCGATATCCTCGGAAAGCGGCGAACGAACAATCCATGCTTGGTCGGCGAGCCGGGCGTTGGCAAAACCGCGATCGTCGAAGGGGCTGCGCAGCGCTTGCAGACAGCCGCGGGTCATCCCGGAGAGCGAATCATCATCGAGCTCGACATGGCTGGGCTCGTCGCCGGTACTCAGCTTCGCGGCTCCTTTTCCGAAAGGCTGAATCATCTTAAGGATGAAGTCCGCGGAGCGCAGGGACGAGTCGTGGTCTTTATCGACGAGTTGCACACAGTCGTCGGCGCCGGTGCCACCGGGGACGGTCCCCAGGACGCCGCAAATGAGCTCAAGAGCGCAATGGCGCGCGGCGAGTTTCCCTGCATTGGAGCCACTACCCACGACGAGTTCCGAAAATTCATCTCTTCGGATCCGGCGCTCGAGCGGCGCCTCACCCCGGTAGTGATCAACGAGCCTTCAGTCCCGGAGACGCTGCAGATCCTCGGCGGAGTCATTCCGCGCTACGAGGCGCACCACCGACTGCGCTACTCGCACCAGGCTCTCCAAGCGGCGGCGTCGATGGCCGCGAAGTACGTCAGCGATCGCTTCCTTCCGGACAAGGCGATTTCAATCGCCGACTTGGCGGGATCGCGCTGCCGGCGTGAGGGCAAGAACCTCGTTGAGGCGAGCGACGTGGCGCGCGTGGTCGCCAACTTCGCTGGAATCCCAGAGGAGCGTCTGCTGATGACCGATTCGGCCAGGCTGCTGACGCTGGAGGCGCAGTTGGCGAAGCGGATCGTCGGTCACGCGGACGCCGTAGGGCGGATCGCGCAGGTCGTTCGCCGCAACTACGCTGGATTCGCCAGCCGTCGGCCGATGGGTTCTTTTCTGCTCATCGGTCCGACCGGAGTCGGCAAGACCGAGCTTGCGCGCGCCCTGGCCGAGGTTCTCTTCGGCAGCCGGGACGCTCTCGTCAGGCTGGACATGAGCGAGCATTCGGAGGGCCACGGCGTTTCCCGGCTGATCGGCGCGCCGCCAGGCTACGTAGGGTATGGCGAAGGCGGCCAGCTTACCGAACCTGTTCGCCGTCGGCCTTCGAGCGTCGTGCTGCTCGACGAAATCGAGAAGGCTCATCGCGATGTCCAGATGCTGCTTCTTCAGGTCCTCGAGGAAGGTCGGCTGACCGACGGAAAAGGGCGCCACATCGACTTCTCCAACGCGGTGTTGGTGATGACCAGCAACTTGGGCGCGGCGGCTCTGACTCAGAGGAGCAAGGCCCTGGGCTTCGCTGCTGAGGGCAGCGATCAAGACTCACCGCTGCAATCCGTCGAGCGCGCAGTTCGCCAAGCCCTCCCTCCGGAGCTGTGGAATCGCTTCGATGAGCGGATGGTGCTGCGCCCGCTGGACGCTGGGCAGTTGGCGCAAATTGCTCTGCTGATGTTGCTGGAAAGCAGTGAGCGACTCGCCGTGGAAAAGGGGATTAAGTACTTCGCAACCGAGGAGGTCATCCAACGGCTGACTGCGCCGGGCTCGCTCGATACGGGTCTCGGCGCCCGTCCGCTGCGGCAGCACGTACAGCGCCTGGTGGAGGCGCCCTTGGCGGAACGCATCTTGGCCGGCCATTTTTCCCCTGGCGACTGCATCCGAGTCGCCGTCCGGTCGGGCGAGTTGATCTTCGAACGCGCGCAGAGCGGGTAACTCGATGGCAAGGCGAACCCCTTCACGCAAGCGGGCCATGCCTTCCTCCAAGCGGAGTCGTACGCCGCACGCTGCTCGTCCCTCCCTGGCGATCGTCGGCGTCGGGCGAACCGGCGGTGCTCTCGCGCTTGGCTTACAGCGGGCGGGGTGGCCGGTGCGGATCTTCCCTCGCTCTGGCCAATCGACTCGCCGCGCCGCCGCTCTGCACCTACCGCTCGCCGACCACGAAGCACTGCAACAAGCCGACGTTTGCGTGCTCGCCGTGCCCGACAACGCCGTGCCGCTGGCGGCGAAGATGGTGCAAGCGGACCTCGGACCGCAGACGGCGTTGGTTCATTGCTCGGGGGCGTTGGATCTTTCCGCGTTCGGATCGGATCCGGGAATTCTCGAGCGCCCACGTGGCTCCTTTCACCCACTGGTGGCGATCTCGGATCCGCGAGACGACCTTGCCGGGCACTTCGTCGCGTTGAGCGCCAACGCTGAAGGGCTTCGAGACCTGTTGCGCGCGATGGCCAAGGACGTTGGACTCTCTCCTTTGGAAGTGCCTGAATCGGGTCGGGCGGCGTACCACGCTGGGGCAGTACTGGCGGCGGCAGGCCTGGTCGCTTTGGCATCATCGGCGGCAGCTGCCTTCGCGGAAGCCGGGGTCGATGAGCAGACGGCGATCAGGGCACTGTTGCCGTTGATGCAATCGGCTCTGTCGGGCATCGAGCGCCGAGGGCTTTCCCGCGCGCTGACGGGGCCGATCATCCGAGGAGATGTGTCCGTGATTCGCGGCCACTTGGAGGCGTTACCCGCGGAGATCAAAGGCCTGTACCGCGATTTGGCGCTGCGCGCTTTGTCGCTCGTCCGAGCTCAGCTTCCCAAGGAAACCCGGATCGCGCTCGAACAGGGGCTCAACATCACAACAGGATGATGCGCGGCCCCTGAAGTACTTTGCGCAGCTCGCCGAGAGCGGGCTCCAGGGCCGCTTCTGCTTCGGTGAGGTGACGCATGCATACCCAGGAGCCCTTTCCGCTCCAAATTCCTTTCAGGGCCCCCACCAGACTCAGCGCCGGCTCGAGCAACGGCGATGGCGCCGCTTCGGCGGTCGCCGGCTTTCCGAGCTTCTGCTCAAGATGCGCGGTAAACCGCTTCACCGCGGCTCGAAGCGCCCCCGGGTCGAAGGCGGTCAGGATTGGCTCGAGCCTTTTCGGATCGAGCTTGACGATGCGCAGCGCGGCCGTGGCAGGGACGGCTGGATCGAGCACCGAGAATTCTGACGGATGAAATGCTCCCAGGGGCCCCTCCTCCGGCGCCCGCGTTCGATAGGGGATCAAGTCAACGAAGAGAAGCAGTGGATCCATCCCCTTTTCGAAGGCCGCCAAATCGCCGGGCTCTACGGGTGGGAACTCCCCTGGAACTCCGATGTGCAGCAGCGGGAAGACGACCCCGTCCCAGAATTCCTCCGGTGCGAGTCCGGAGGCGGTGACGGTGGCGGACAGGTGCGTCATCAGTTCGAAGACGCGAGGCACCCTGTCCGCTTGCTCGCGCAGTTTCTTGGTTGGATCCAGGCGCTGAAGGACGGCGATGATCCGAGCTTCCAGCAAGGTGCGAGCGTCGGCAGGAAGTCGCCCGCCCGCCCGCGTAAAGCCGTCTCGGACCTCGGCGATCAGTTGACTGATCGTCGAATCCCAGGCGGTTTTCGCTTTGGCCGGATCGATTGCGAGGAATTGAACGAAGCCTGGATCGAAAATGCGCTGGTAGTCATCGGCGCTCAGCTTGGTGGGCGCCGCCGCTCCGGCGGCCGAAAATCGCGCTTGAGCCAGGGAATTTCCAACTTCCTTTGCAAAGTCGTCCAGCCTCGACAAGTTCGCGCGGGAGAGGGCCTCGGCAACTGAACCAAACGGCGAAACGACGAGCAGGGCGGTCGGGAAGCCGAGGGCGGCCCCCTCCACTGATTCGCGATTGGGGAACCAGAATGCCTGTTGACCCTTGATCAGCCGGGCGGCGTATATCCCGGCCAGCCCGAGGGCGAGCCCCTGGTGATCCGGTCGGTCGATCTTGAACGGCCCCCCAAGGAGCTTGATCACCGATTTTTCGATCTCGAGCCATGGCGTGCTCTGCTCATCGATCTCGCGGCGATCCACGGCCCGAATGGCCGCCTTGAGTTGCTCTACCGCTGCAGTGATGTGGGGAGGGGCCGCGGGCGGGCTCATTGCGGACATTGTCCAACTCTCCTCTAAAGGCCGTACAGATGATGCGCCCGCGCGTACTCAAGCACGGCACGGTGAACGAGGTTGCGCGGCTCCTGCCCCCGCTCCAGCATTTCGCGCACCTCGGTTGAGGACACCTCTGCGAGAGGTGGGCCCACCGCTCTCGGGCTCGGATGTCCTGGCCGCTGCACGATGATCACCGGCGCCAGTTTTTCGATCTCATCGAAATCTTTCCAATGGGGCAAGTCCTTCACGATGTCCGATCCGATCACCAGGGAGAAACGGTGGCTGGGGTACGTTGCCACCAAATGCTTGAGCGTGCTCACCGTTCGGCCATCCCCTCCCAGTTCGCGCTCAATCTCGCAAACCTTGAGCCATCCGGAAGCATCGGCGCACATCGCTTGGCACATTCGCGCGCGGTGATCGAAAAGCGCAAGTGGTTTGCCGAAGGGGTGACGATAGGAAGGCAACAACCAAACCTCATCGACGCCCTGCGTCGCCCGGACGAACACCGCTGCGATCAGATGTCCGAGGTGCGGTGGATTGAATGAGCCGCCGAGCAATGCCACCTTAAGAACTCTGGCGCTCATTTGATGGATAGCTTCGCGCGCTTGTGAAGCGCCAGGAGCTGTTGCTTGACAATCGGACGGCCGTCGAGCGCAAAGGCCGAAAACAGGAGATCCCGATCTGCGCGCTCAATCAGACCGCAGGTTTGCTCGGCTGCGCCGGAAAGCTGCCCGGAGGTGACGAAAAATCTGGGCCCGATTTGGACCACTTTCGGCTCCGCTCCTTTGCCGTGGAAGAAAACCGTCGCGTTGAGCAGGTCCTCACGGTCGAGATCATTCTTGTCATGAACGATGCAACAGAGCACCTCGCCCAACATATCGAAGGCCCTCTTGCCGACTTTGGGATTGGTATAGTGTGGACTCTCGCGCTCGGGCGCGCGAACGAACTTGTCTTCCAGGCGAAGCAATGCCTGGGCCTGGGCAAGCTGAGAAGCGGCGCGCCTCTTCTGGGCAATCCAATTGTCAAGGTCGCTGTACCGTCCTCCGGCGAAGAAGAATCGCTCCGCGCCGAGCCGCCGGAGCAGCTCGTACGCAGCCCCGAAGGCCTCGAGGTCCCCGAGGCTGTCTGCCAGAAGTCCGATCACACCAGCAGCTCCTCACACATAGAGCTCGTATTCGGATCGTCCGGAGAGAAAGTGAGCGAGCTGATCTTCGAATCCGGCCACCAACTGCTGCAGCGGCCAATCGGATTCGATTCCCTCTCGAACCTGATCCGTTCCACAGAGCAAGTCGAAGGCCGGAATATCGGCGACAAACTCATAGGGCTCGGTGCGCCAGCAGAAGCGCGTTCCGCCCAACCGCCTCGCGGTTTGGATCACCGCGATTCCGGTCAGCAGCGGCCGGAACAACTGTCGGTCGATCACATGGATCATCGCGCCAAAGCAAACCTTCCCGGCGTGCTTGTCGAAGCCGGGCACGAAGGTTACCGGCCGGAAGCGGACGCCTGGCAGATCCTGTTTGTTGAGCTGGTCCGCGACCGCGTCGGAGTCGAGCCAGGGTGCTCCAAACTGCTCAAAAGGCCGGCACGTCCCGCGTCCCTCGGAGAGATTGGTGCCCTCGCACAGACACATCCCAGGATAGACAAGAGCCGTATCCGCAGTGGGCATGTTGGGGGACGGCGGCACAAACTGCAGGCCGGTTCGATCCCAGTATTCGGCTCGCCGCCAACCTTCGCACTTTGCGACGGTGAGTTCGGCGCCGAACTGCTGCTGCGCATTGAGATAGCGCGCAAGCTCGCCCATCGTCATTCCGTGGCGGTTGGGGAGCGCAAAGAGGCCGACGAAGGACCGGTAGCGCTCGCCCACCAGGTTTCCCTCGACTTGTGTGCCGCCGATCGGGTTCGGCCGATCCAAGACGTAGAAGGCGACCCCCGCTCGAGCCGCCTCTTTCATCGCCAGCGCCATCGTATAGACGTACGTGTAATAGCGACTGCCCACGTCCTGGATATCGAATACCAGGGCGTCGATTCCATCGAGCCATTCCGGTTTGGGCGACAGCGAATCAACGGTCGATCCATACAGGCTGTGGGCGGGCACGCCGGTGCGAGCATCTTTCGCTTCATCGACGGCGACCATGTACTGGGCTTCGCCGCGAATTCCGTGCTCGGGGGCGAAGAGCACCTCCAACTTGACCCGCGGCTCATTGGCGAGCAGGTCCGCCAAGTGGCGCATCCGCGAATCGACGCTCGTCGGATTGACGATCGCCCCCACCTTTTTCCCCCGAATCGCGGCGAAGCCCTCGGCGACCCACCTGTCGAGCCCGGTCCTCACCATCACCGGTTCCTCCAAGAGCGCGATCCCTTCACTCGACCTCAGCCAACTTGGTAGGCGCGGGCCTCGACTCCAGCTTGCCCGAAGCCCTGAGGTTGTCGAATTCGCAATGAAGGTTCCGGCACCCGAGCGCGATCTTCCCCACCCTTCCTTGAAAATTGAGCAGCAACTTCTTGGCGAAGCGTTCACCATTGACGAATGCTTCCACTTCGGTCCCCGCGCTGCGCTTTTTGAGCGTCAGCTTCACCGTGAAGTTCGTCCCATTCGCCGGCACCGGCATCTCATCCGCGACGAGGTTTTCCAGATCGCGCGCGGTGTTGCCCGTCACCTCGTCTCCGGACGGGGTGAGATACCGCCACGACAGACGCATGCCCGCGTACTCCTGGGCGAAGACGGACACTTGGAGGTCCCTGATCCGAAAAGCGAGCTCGCCGAAGTGCTGAGCGTTCTGCTCGCTCGGGAAGTCTTCTTCCAAGCTGCGAAGCTTCATGTCCACCTCGGCGCTGAAATCATCGGATGAGAAGTAGCGGTGGGCAACATAGGCGCGAGGGATGAGCTTTTGCCCGCCGGTCTCGCTGCCGGCCTGCGTCGCTTTGAGAACGCCATCCTCGAGCTTCCAGGTCCCGGCGTGCGCGTTGATCTCTTCGCTCCCCTCTTCGAAATCAACCATCAGCGCCCCGAGTCCACCGGGCGTTTCTTTCCAACTCCCGGACGCGAACAGGTCGCCCTCCGTATTCGCGGGGTATTTGCCAGGCCCGGCGTGGTCGTGCTTCTTCAGGTGAACGATGTCCACCTCGGTGCCGTTGAACACTACCGCATCGTCGTTCTGTGCGACCCGGATGCTTACCGGGCCAAACCAATGCTTGATTAAAAATCCGATGACCGCGAGCGTTCCGAGCGCCATCAACGCAATTCGTATGCCGCGCCAGCTCGTCTGGATCACCATCCGCCCTGCCGAGCTTGGGTGTCGGCTGCGCTTGGCGGCATCGGACTGATCCGCGACGCCGCTGATTCCGCTCTGCGGGACGAGCACTCGCCCCGATCCAGTCGGATCGATCAACCCCTCGAGATCGGAGCCGATCGCCGATGCTCGAGCGTATCGAGCGGTTGGATCGGGCTCGAGTGCCTTGGCCACGATCGGGTCGACGCGGGGATCCAGACCCTCGACGCGCTGGGAAGGAAGCTTGAAGCGACCGATCGGGACCTCGCCGGTGAGCAGCTCGTATAGGACGACGCCGAGCGAATACAGGTCGGCCCGGCCATCCACATTCCTCGCATCTCGCCGCTGTTCGGGCGCCATGTAATTCATCGTTCCCATCGCCACCGCGGTGCCGGTGAGGTGCGAGCGAGCATCGGCGCGTTGGATCCCCGCCAGACCGAAGTCTGCCACTTTCACATTGCCGCGTGCGTCAACGAGGATGTTCTCCGGCTTCAGGTCGCGATGGATGACCTGCTTTTCGTGAGCGTAATCGATCGCGCGGCAGACCTGAGCAATGATCTTCAATGCCTCTTGAGGATTGAGCCTGCCGGCGTTCATCACCTCTCGCAGCGAGCGGCCCGCGACGTACTCCATCACAAAGTAGTAGTGAGCTTGGGCGATCCCGCGGTCGATGATCTGGATGATGTTCGGGTGGCTCAAGGACGCGAGCGCGGTGGCCTCCTTGTCGAACCGACCGACAAACTCGGGATCCTTCGCGAGCTTCGGGGGCAGCAATTTGATCGCGACCTCGCGGCCCAGTGAGCGCTGAAACCCGCGCCACACCTCGCCCATCCCGCCCTTGCCGAGGATCTCCCGCACTTCGTAGCCAGGGATCTCCACGCCCGCCGCCGCGCCGATGAAGGTGCGCTCGAGCTGCTCCGCCCGCGCGTCGGCTTCCGGTGGGTCGGCGGCCGAAACGGAGCCCTCAGAGCCGTTTTGGTCGTCCGGCTTCGAAGAGCTGCCGCGGCTCGGCGGCGTCGCGTCCGTCTGCTTCACCTCAAATCGGATTCCGCAGTCACAAAGGATCTTTTGACCGGTCACGTACACGCCGACGTCGTGAGCCTGACTGCAGTTTGGACAGGCCTGAGTCGTCATTCGCCGGCGCCGGTCGCTTGAAGCCCCGTCACCTTATAGATCACTACGCCCTTCTCTTTCCCCTTGACCTGGGCGACAGGCAGGGCGATCGCCTCGAATCCCCGACCCGCGCGCTTCACCGTGAACTCCGTCGCCAGCACCTCGCAGGGCTTGGCCATGCTGCACAGCCTCGCCGCAGTGTTTACCGAGTCGCCGATCGCCGTGTACTCGTGGCGATCCTTGGAGCCCATGTATCCAACCACCGCTTGCCCGGTATTGACGCCGATGCCGATTGAAATCGGGTGTTGGCCAGCGGCGGCGCGCGCGCGGTTGAGGATCTCAATCTCGGCCTGCATTTCCATTGCTGCGCGAAGAGCTCGGGCGGGGTCGTCGGGGTGAGACGAGGGAGAGCCCCAGACCGCCATCACGCAGTCGCCGACGAACTTGTCGAGGTTTCCCTCGTTGCGGAAAATCACGTTCGCCATCGCGCTGAAGAAGGCGTTGAGCATCGATACCGTCTCTTGCGGGCTCTCACTCTCCGCCATGCTGGTAAAGCCCCGGATATCGGCGAACAGCACGCTCACCTCTGCCAGGCGTCCGGCGCGGAGCAGCTCCACTTGTCCCTTCACCACCATCTCGGCCACCGCCGGCGAAAGAAATCGCGACAGCTCCGCCCGCGTTACCGCCTCGGCTTCGATCTTTCGCGCCAGCTCGGCATTTTCCAAGGCGATCGCAGCTTGGGAGGCAATGCCGGAGAGAATCTTCAGGTCCTTCTCCGAGAACGCGTTGGTACGCTCCCGCGTATCCAGGAAGAGCACGCCCTTGAGCGCGCCTTTGGCCAACAGTGGGACCGCCATCGCAGACCGGATGCCCTGGGCCACGATGCTCTCCGAAGAAGAGAAGCGCGAATCGAGAATCGCGTCGGCCGTGAGCACCGCCTGTCGCGTCTCGATCACCCGCTTGAGAACCGTCTCCGACAGAACGACCTCCTCGCTGTCTTTGCGCCGGTTTCGCACCATCTGCGGCTCGAGCTCGCCGCTGCGCTCGTCCACCAGAAAGAGCACCGCGTTGTCCGCAGCGAGAAGCTGAAAGGCCACGTTCAGAATCTTGTCGAAGAGGCTTTTCTGGTCGCGCTCGAGGCCTACCTGGCGGTGAAACTCGTGAGCAATTCGAAGCTTCTCGTAGTCGAGGCGCAGCGCGCCGATGTCGGTGAGCTGCTCCGCCGGACGAAATTCGGCCTCCTCGACGTGCTCGATCTGGGCCAGGAAAGCGGGGATCGACTGGGCGCTTGCGACGACGGTCACGTTCGGGGAGGTGGGGCGTTCCTTTTCGCCGTCGCGATAGACGAACCGGGAATTCCCGAGCGAAATCTCGTCCCCCTCGCGGAGCTTCAGCTCCCGGATACGCCGACCGTTGACGAACGTGCCGTTCGATGAGCCGAGGTCGCGCAATAGGTAGCCGCCGCCTGCTCGCTCAATGGTGGCATGTTCCTTCGAAACCTCGCGGTCCATCAGCCGCAAAGTGTTGTTGGGATGGCGGCCGAGCGTCACTTTTTCGGTGAGTGGAAACTCGCCCAGCTTGCCGTCCGGCATGCGCCCCAACAGTCGCGGCCGTCGCGCTGCGCTCGGCGGGACCGGTTGAGTGAGCGGGATCACCACAGCCCTCAAGGGCTCGCCGCATGTCGCGCAGTTGCTGGGCGCCGGCGCCGGGGTCGGATTCCGACAACGCGGACAGACGGCAGGCTGCATTCGATTGCCCGATCCGGAAAAGATCTCGCTCCGAGACTACCAAAGGGGGCGTGGGGACGAAAGATGCGATGGGAGCGGCGACCGAGGTGAGTTTCGGTCGCGAAAGAACGCTGTTAAAGGTACGCAGGTGAGAATCAAGCAGAGGCCCGAAGACTTTTCCGTCAAAGAGTCCTTCCATTTCGAGCCGTCGCGCAGTGGAAGGTACCGGGTCTATCTGATGACCAAGCAAAAGCTCTCGACCTTCGAGGCGGTGGAGCACATCCGCCGGCAGTTCGGCCTCAAGCCCGGCGCGATTACCTACTGCGGGCTCAAGGACAAGCAAGGGACGACGGAGCAACTGATTGCCATCGAGGGGACGGATGTCTCGCTCCAGGAGCCGCGGCTGCGGCTGAAGTTTCTCGGTCGCAGCGACAGTCCATTGCGGCCAGCGAACGCGGCGTCGAACCGCTTCGCCGTCACAGTTCGCGCGCTCAAACGCGAGGACTTAGGCCAGCTCAACGCGTCCGTTGCGGAGGTCGCCCGCCTCGGGGTGGTGAACTACTTCGACAGCCAAAGGTTCGGATCCCTCAAACACGGGCAGGGCTTCATCGCCAAGGACCTACTTCGCGGTGACTTCGAGGCGGCCCTTCGAAATTACATGGCCCAGCCCTCCGAGCTGGACCTCTCCGAGGACGCAAAGGTGAAGCAGTTTTGGCACGAGAATTGGGGCAAGTGGCACCGGCGCGCGCCGTTTGCCTCCGGCCGCAAGTACGAGCGGATTCTCGCTGCGCTGCGCAAGGAACCCAAGGACTTCGTCACCGCGTTCTTGCAGATCGATCGCAGCTATCGCGCGCTGATCCTCTTCACCTACCAGAGCTACCTGTGGAATGAAGGCGTGCGCCGCCTGCTCCAACTCAAGCTGCCCCGCGAGTTCCTCTTCCCCCACCCCTATCAGGCCGGCACTCTCCTCTTTCCGCGCGAGGCCGATGCAGCGACGCTCCAATACCTTCGAGCGGCCCGGTTTCCGCTGCTCGCGCCGGACACCCAATTCACCGACGCTGCGATCCGGCAGGCGGCCGAATGGGCGCTGTCGAGGGAAAAGATCGCGCTGGCGGACCTGCGGATAGAAAAGGCAGCGCACCAGCTTTTCTTCAAGCACGAGGAGCGGCCGGTGATCGTCTTCCCGGAGAAACTGGTGCTCGGCCGGCCCGCGGCGGACGAGCTCAATCGCGGACTGCTCAAGCTCAACGTGGCGTTCACCTTGTCGCCGGGCTCATACGCGACGTTGGTCGTCCGGCGCCTTTTCCATTTTTGTTACCGCGAGGACTCGCACGCCGAGTTAGGAGCTCCTTCAGCGCGTCGGCCGCGGAGGCCGCCGGCGGTGCGTGCAGCGGTGCGAGCCGAAGCAAGGTCGCGCTCTAAGTTGCCAGGATTGCGACGAAAAGCGGACACGAAAGGAACCGGTCTAAAGAGTTCGCAATAGCCCGCGGACATATTGCGTATCAATTGCGTGACGAACGCGGCATTTCCTGCTTCCCTGATTCCGTCTTCCCTCGCCATCCAATCGATGCTTGCGGATGAAGCCAAGGCGCAGCCCTGGAAGGCGGACGTCATCGCCGCGCGCCGCGGAAATCAGTCGGCCTTCGCATCCCTGGTCCGCAGCATCCAGCGGCCGATCTTCGGCCTGTGCCTGCGCTTGCTCCGATCCGAGTCCGAAGCCTCCGAGGTCGCCCAGGAGGCTTTCTTGCGAGCGTATCAGCACCTGAATCGGTACGATGAGAACAAGCCTTTCGACCTTTGGGTGATGGCAATCGCGCGGAATCTTTGCCTGGACCTTCTTCGCCGCCGCGCTCGGATGAAGTCCGAGGACGTCGACGAAATGCGGGATACCCTGCCGTCGTCGGAGAAATCCCAGGAGGAAGGTGCGATCGACCGCGAGGAGCGCCTATCCTTGGAGAGCGCCTTTTCCACCCTGCCGACGGAAGACCGCGAGGTCCTGGCCCTCTACTATGTGCAAAAGCGCACCACCAAGGAGATTGCCGAAGTGATCGGAGTTGCACCGGGAACAATCATGGCACGGCTGTTCCGCGCCCGCGAGAAGCTGCGCAAGCAGATGACGGCTTCGAAGGAGGTGTCATGACTCAGGGCTGCCCCGACATCGAGGTGTTGCTTGCCGAAGTCGTGGAAGGCAGCGGTCCGCTTTTGGAGCACGCCCGCGCCTGCGAGCATTGCTCGGCAATTCTCGAAGAGCATCGGCAGCTGGAGAAGGACCTCTTTAGGCTCGCGGACCCGCTGCCGCCGCCCGACTTTACCCAATTGGTGATGGCCCGCGTCGCCGCGCAGCGCGCGCCGATGCATCTGAACGTGTCCCTTGGGCTCGCGATTGCCGCCACCGCGTTCGGCCTCGGCATTTTCACCCTCGCGTCCGCCGGAGGCGGCGTGAGCACGGTCGGGGCGTTGGCTGGGTCGGCGCTGATCACCGCCAAGAGTTTCTGGGTAGGAACGCAAAAGGCCGTCTCGTTGCTCTGGGCAGCCGAAGCTCTTCCGATGGCGGTCTCCTTGTTTATCATTCTTTTGATTTGCCTTTTTGCGCTCAAGCGCCTCGTCGGCGACTCACGTGTGTTCAGCGAGGCGAGGATCTCTGGATGAAGGGTGTACGGCTATTTTTCTTGGTCGCGGTCGCAGCGACGGGTGCGCTGCTGCGAGTTCCAGCGAATGCGGCGGCGCCTGCCAAGATTTCAATTGAGTACCGCGGTCCGCTGAACGAGGCGGTGAGGAAGATCGCTGCTGCGGGCGGCATCAATCTCGTCACGAGCGGTGATTTGAGCCAAGAGGTGGAGGTGTACCTCAAGGGTGTCACCGCAGAGGAAGCCCTGAGGACTGTCGCCGCGGCCCACCACCTCCGAATCGATCAAAGCGGCAGCATTTGGACGCTGCGTCCACTGACCGATGTCGAGCGCCTTGCCGAACCGCCGCCCCCCGCTCCGCCCGCGCCCCCGGCTCCGCGTGCGGCGGAAACGCCGGACTCAGAAACAGCGAGCCCGCCGGAGGTTAACGACGAGCTCCAGCGGTCCGGTCCCGACCGTGGAAAGCCGGTGAACCCGAAGCTCCTCAAGAAACGCATTAAGGAGATGACCCGGGAGATGACCCGGCGCCATCGTCGTCCAGGCAGCAGCGACCGCGTTGCCCAAGGGTCGCTGACGATCGATGAGGGCGAGACGGTTCACAATGCCACCGCGCTGGGCGGCAGTCTGCTCGTGAATGGGACGGTGACCGGCGATGCTGCCTCGTTCGGTGGCTCGCTCACGGTCAATGGCCACGTCGCCGGCGATGCAACGGCCATCGGCGGAAGCGTTCACCTTGGCCCGAACGCGGTCGTGGATGGCGACGTCGTTGCCTTTGGTGGGCAGGTGAGCAAAGAAGAGGGGGCGGAGATCGGCGGCGATCAAACCTCTTCAGATGCATTGACGAGCACTGGAATCACGAGCCTGCTGAACGCGCTGCGCAAGGACAAGCCCAATTCGAACCATGCCGACAACGGGGCAGCCGGCCACGGCTCTTGGCTTCACGGCTTGCATATCGGCATGCCGAGCTTTCTTCTCTGGTTTGCCTTTCTGTTCGCGGTGGGGTTCATGCTGATGGTCTTCGCTCCGAATCGAATGCATCAGATTGAAAGCGACCTCAAGAGCGAGCCCCTCAAGTGCGGACTGGTTGGGTTCGTCGGCTTCGTCGCCCTCATCCCTCTCTCCGCCATGCTTGTGATCACCGTCGTCGGCATTCTCGTCGTTCCAGTGGTCCTCTTCCTCGCGTGTCTTGGCGTTGCGATGGGCATGTCTGCCGTTGCCAATGAGATTGGGATGAGGTTGCCGTTTTTCCGCGGCAGGAAGACCCAGGCGCTCGTCCTCGCCGTGGGAACGCTGGTGCTGTTGTTGGTTGCCAAGGTACCGGTGATTGGACCACTGGCGATTGCGGTATTGATGACCTTGGCCTTTGGTGCCGCAATTCGCACCCGCTTCGGCCAGGCTCCGAAGGGCGTTCCGCAGCCAATCTAGCGCTCTACGTCCGCGGCTCGCACCAGCTACGATGAACGCGCGCCCGCAGCCGCCACCCAGCGGCGCGGTCGCGAAGCGCTCTTCTCAATCGCCTGACGGACGATGCCGCAGATGTTGCTGGTGGAGAACGGTTTGGGCAGAAATTCGATCGCTCCCTCGTCCAAACACTGCGCAGCATCTTGCCCGTCCTCGGGCGCACTCATGACGATGACGGGCAGTGTTGGCGCAATGCGATGGCATTTGCGGACGAAGGCGTGGCCATCGAGGTCCGGCAGCCGAAATTCGGTCACCACGCAGCTGAACTGATGTTGGTCAATTGCCCACAAGCCATCCTCGCCGCTTGCTGCTTGGACGATCTTGAACCCCGCGCTGCCAAGCGAGCGCGCAATCGCTGCTCGACTCAGTGGCTCATCGTCAATGACCAGAATGGCTGATTCCTCGCGCACCGCCGCGCCTCCGAAAAAGTTGATAAGCAAATCGCAGGCCAGCAACTCGACCGAGGCCAATTCGAGCACATTCCACTCGTGCACAAGACGCGAACGGCCCGAACAGTTCACTCCTGCGCGGGGTCTACTCGGACCCGAGAGTGACATAAGGCGGCACTCGATTTTCTTGCCTGCGCGTGGAAGATCTCCACAGACTGTGGCGACAAGGAACACCCGCGCGGAAAATTTCGCGACGTTCAGACCACAGTTGGCTTTGGATTTCTGAATCGCCGCGCCAAGCTCCCGTTGAACGAGCCTCGTATCGATGCCGAATCGCCGAGCCTAGCGCCAGGCGCCGCACGCGTAGACCTGAGCTCAGTTGAACGCACAGGCGGTCAGGTAAGAGATTTTCACCGCAGGTCCGCTCGCACCCGCTGTTCGCAATTGACTCCTCGCTTTTAAACGGGGACTGCGTCCGACGCCCGTCAAGACTGGAAAACCCTAACGCCTCACGCTGCACGTATTTTCCCCAATAGAAAATTACAGACATGTATTGAGTTCGTTGACTGATCATCCGGTTTGAATACAGTCCCCGTCCGAAGATCCAGACCCTCGGCGGCTGAAGTGAGCAACGAAAATCGAGTGGTGCACACGGATTCGGTCCATACGCTCAGCATGCATCCTGCTGACGAGACGATCTCCAGTCCCGATGTGGGACGTGAACCGTCCGCGAAACCTCCGCTCTCGACGTTGGAGTCCGTCGGTGTGGACAGGGTTCGCTATGAGCTCGGCGGCGAGCATGCGCGTGGCGGTCTGGGCAGAATCCTACGCGCGCGCGACGTGCTGCTCGACCGCCCCGTTGCAGTCAAAGAGCTGCTCAGCGGAGGTGACGAGGCGGAGGCCCGCTTCATACGAGAGGCGTTGATCACCGCCCGTCTGCAGCATCCGGCCATCGTCCCAGTTCATGACATGGGCAGAAGCGCCGATGGAAAACCCTTCTACACGATGAAGATGGTCTCTGGCCGCTCGCTCGCCGAGATCATTGAGCAGACGGAGGACTTCGCGGAGCGACTCAGCCTCATTCCCAACATCGTCGCCATCGCTGAGGCGATGGCCTATGCCCACGGACGCGGTGTGATTCATCGGGATTTGAAGCCCTCGAATATTCTGATCGGTCCGTTTGGCGAGACGGTGGTGGTCGATTGGGGGCTTGCCGCCGACCTCGAGCAATCAAGGAGGCGTTCGCTCTGCGTTTCGAGCGCCTACGAGGTTGCGGCGTCCGGGCTCACCGTTGACGGCGCCGTCCTGGGGACGCCGGAGTACATGCCTGCGGAGCAAGCCGAAGGAAAATCGGTGGACGAACGCGCCGATGTCTACGCCATCGGTGCGATCCTGTATCACCTGCTCGCGGGCTCACCGCCGTATGAAGGCAGCACTTCGAAGGAAGTCCTCGCAAAATTGGTAAGACGAGAACCGGTTCCCATCGAACAACGCGAGCCCGACACTCCGCCCGAGCTGGCGGCGATCGTGCGAACGGCGATGGCCCGCGACCCGCGAGAGCGCTACGCGTCGGCGACGGAGTTGGCTGCAGATCTGGAGCGATTCAGAACCGGCCAACGCGTCACCGCCCACTTGTACTCACGCTGGTCGCTGCTCTGGAAATCGATTCGCTCCAAGTTGCGGCGCCGCAGGCGCAGCCGCTGTTATTGTACGCGTCCGAAGGCACACCCCGGTTAACGGATCGGAATGATCGACGGACGATCAATGCGGCGGCGCGCGGGCGCGGGCATTCTAGCCCTGTCGTCGTTCGTTGCCCTTCATCTTTATCTCAACAGCAGTCACTTCCGACTTTTTCTACTCGCTCGCGTCCAAAGATCGCTGGCCACCGAGCTTGGCAGTATCCAGCTCGGCGATCGCTTCTCGGTCGACTGGATTGGACGTGTAACAGCCGGGCCGCTTACCGTTGCCGACGAAGAAGGAACGATCCTCACCGTCGGTTCAGCAACAGTCAGAGCGTCCTATCTCCCGCTGCTGATCGGGCGATTTGAGCCGGCCGCGATAACGTTGGACGAAGTAGACGTAGACATCGACCGGGCGCGAAATGCCTTGACCCATCTTCCCCAGCGCCGGGGGGCAAAGTTTCGCGAGCCGGATCTGGCTCGGCGACACGTCCCTCTGAATGTAAGCCTGAGAGTCAATGAGATTCATCTGAGAACCGATCGCCCGCGGCTGCAGCGGATTTTGCGCACCCTCGATGGACTGTCCGGCAAGTTCGCCATCCAAAGGTCTCCGAGCGATTGGAAGGCGCAGGGAACACTGCATTTCGGGCAAGGCGCGCGATCGACCCTGGACGCTCGGCTGCTGAGCGATGGGACGATGAGGCTGAGGATGGACGCCGAGGTACCGAGCATGGGCGAAACGTTCGACCCACGCGATGAGTTGCCATTTGCGATCTCCCACGGAAGACTCTTTGTCCAGCTGACTCTCGACTCGAATGAAAATCTTCGTCGCGGGCAAGCTTCGTTTGCGGCACGAGTGCAGGAGCTGCAGCTCGATGGAGAACGGCTTGATTCTGAAACCATTGGTCCTTTGAATTTGACGGGCGGAGCCAGTGTCGATTGGGACAGCGCCCAAGGACAGATCCAGCTCACCGGGACGGAGATTGGAATTGCCGGTTACGCTCCCCTGCCTTTGGAGATCCACGGACGGCTGCAGTTGGGGCGAGAGCCGAATCTCGACCTCGAAGCCAAGGTTCAAAAGCTCGAGGTGGCAAAACTGCTGAGGACCCTTCCCCCTCAGCTCTCACCTGGCGGCGACGTGCCGTCGGTGGCTGGGACGGTCAGCGCGCAATTCGTTCTCAAAGGACCGTCGCTGCAGCCGAGCAATCTGGAACTCGCGGCCAAGCTGGACTTGACCGGGTTGCACCCTTCGCCCGCCCCCTCATCCACCTTGACGGGGCCATTTGAATACCAGCCTTCCGCGGGGCGCGACGAGGGTCCGACGATTCTCGTCGGCGAGAGAAATCCGGATTTCCTGCCCTTGAACCAAATTCCTCCATTGATCGTAAACGCCGTGCTCTTGAGCGAGGAC
>Ga0126378_10000547_pt1 | contig 27558 bp, 31 predicted proteins | sample PanSoiMetPlot_23_FD_92587 | JGI IMG/M metagenome (GOLD analysis project Ga0126378, IMG submission 92587) | Tropical forest soil microbial communities from Panama - MetaG Plot_23 | ecosystem: Environmental > Terrestrial > Soil > Tropical forest > Bulk soil | place: Panama | collected 2016-02-17
ATTCCCCTCAGCGATCAGGATTGCATCGATGTTCCTTTTTATCGGCCTCCGGAAGACAGCGCGGAGATCCAATACCTCCGCTCACGGCGTGAGGCGCTCGGCGGCTACGTCCCGCAGCGCAGGGCGCGCTCGAAGCCGCTCGTTGCCGACCACGATGAGCTGTTCAAGGAATTTCTCGAAGGCAGTGAGGGCAGGGAAGTCTCAACGACTATGGCCTTCGTCGGCATGCTCCGCAAAATGCTCAAGGATGCCGAGATCGGCAAGCTCATCGTGCCCATCGTTCCCGACGAAGCGCGCACGTTCGGTATGGAATCGCTGTTCCGCACTGTCGGGATCTACTCGAGCGTGGGCCAGCGCTATGAGCCTGTCGATGTGAACACGCTGCTGTATTACAAGGAAGCGCGCGACGGGCAGATCCTCGAAGAAGGCATCACCGAAGCAGGCTCGATGGCTTCGTTCATTGCTGCAGGTTCGGCTTACTCAACGCACGGCATCAACACTATTCCTTTCTTCATCTATTACTCGATGTTTGGTTTTCAACGGATCGCCGATTTCATCTGGGCTTCCGCGGATATGCGCACGCGCGGATTCTTGCTGGGCGGCACGGCAGGCCGTACTACGCTTTCCGGCGAGGGACTCCAGCACCAGGACGGGAACAGCCATGTTCTAGCGCTGCCGGTTCCCAACCTCAAGACTTACGATCCAGCGTACGCCTACGAAATCGCGGTTATCATTCAGGACGGCATTCGCCGCATGTACAAAAACGGCGAAAGCATCTTTTACTACCTCACGGTAATGAACGAACCCTACGCCATGCCGGCGATGCCTGGCGACGTGAAGCAAGGCATCCTGCGCGGGATGTACCGCTTCCGCAAAGCAGCCAATACCAGGGCTAAGTTGCGCGCACAGTTGTTCGGCAGCGGCGCCATTCTCAATGAAGCGTTGCGGGCGCAGGAAATTCTGGACACGAAATATGGCGTGGCTGCGGACGTTTGGAGCGTCACCAGCTACAAGGAACTTTACAATGACGGCATCGAAGCCGAGCGCTGGAACCGTCTGCATCCGGGGGAAAGGCCGCGCGTTCCCTATGTCACCGAGTGTCTTGCGGATGCTCCCGGCGTGCTCGTTGCGGCTTCCGATTATCTGAAAACGCTGCCCAGCATGGTCAGCAAATGGATGCCCAGGCGCTTGGCCGCGCTCGGAACGGATGGCTTTGGCCGCAGCGAAGGGCGCAGTTCCTTGCGGGATTTCTTTGAAGTCGATTCGCGCTTCATCGCGCTGGCTGCGCTGCATGAGCTCTTCCTAGACGGCAAAGTCGAGCGCAGTGTACTCGACAAAGCCGCCAAAGATCTCGGCATCAACACTGAGAAGCCAAACCCAATCATCTCCTAGCGTTTTCATATTTTGCGCCGGTGTCACCCCGAGCGAAGCGAAGGATTCTCAGCCGATGTCCTTTTGCTCATCCGCTTCGGCTAAAATCCCGGCGGGCTTGATTTTGCCAGTGGCGAGGTTTGCCACCAGCCCAACGTTGGCGGCAAGAAAGTCGTAATCCCCTAATTCCCTCGGCAAAACCCAGGCGATTTGTTCGAACGTGCGTGGGGCGAGCTCGCCTTCGCCAATTTCGGCGGCGAAAAAAAGAATATCCAGCTCCTCAGGTGTCTCCGCGTACTTGTGCACCACGCGGCCAATTGGTACAGACTTGCGCAGCGTCGCGCCCAATTCCTCTTTCAATTCACGGGCGAGTGCTGCTTCTGGCGTCTCACCTGCTTCCACTTTTCCGCCTGGAAACTCCCATTTCAGCGGCGACGTGTCCCTTGGCCGCCGCTGCCCAATCAGCAGCCGCCGGTCCGCCCTCTCAATTACCGCTACCGCCACAGTCTTCATCTCTCCACAAAGCCTCGATCGTTTCAGTTTGCTTGGTAAGTGTCTGGCCTTGCGTACTTTCTGTTGCTTTTCCTCTGTGTTCTCTGTGCCCTCTTTGTCTCGGCGCCCTCTGTGTTAAATTCTTTTCTCACAACTCGTCACTCGCCACTTTCTTCTGCAGCACCTTCCACAATTCGTGCGCGCCCCGCGCCAGCGGCGGCCCGGGCGTGTTGAGCAACTCATCCCTAATCACGTGAACGCGTCGGTTTAGAATCGCGGAGACTTCCTTCCAAGCCGGAACTTCGTACGCGGTGCTCGCCTTTGCTCTATCCTCCGTTGCGGTCCATGCAAGCACGATGACATCTGGGTTTGCCTCAGAAACTTGTTGCTCGCCCACTTTCTCACCGGCAGGCACCGCCATTTCGCCGCCGCAGAGGCTCACCAATTCCGCCACCCAGGGCGGCGAACTGATTCGCGGATTGGGCCACGCCTCGCAATAAACCCGCAACTTGTTTTTGCGTTTCTTCGATTGATTCTCGATCGTCGCGAACCCTCGCTGCATCTTAAGAACGACCGCTTTCGCCGCTTTTGCCCTGCCAACAATTCCCCCAAGCAGTCGAATGTCCGCGTACACGTCCGCAAGCGTTCGCGGATTCATCGCCAGAAAGTTCAGAGGTTGTTCCAAAAGTTTTCCAACCGTCTCAGCCTTGAAAGGCACGGAGCCAGTGACCAGCGTCGGCTTCAGTCGCAGAATTTCCTCCACTGATTCCATGTGCCAGCAATCTCCGAGTTTCGGCAAGTCGCCAACCGGAGCGACCTCCACGCACCACTTGGTAACTCCAACCAGCGTTTTCTTCGCTCCTATCGCGCACAAAATTGATGTCGCGCTCGGCGCCAGCGAGACAATTCTCAAAGATTCGTCCGCGCTCTTTGTCATGGTTTCTCAAGAAGAATAGCAGACGAGCGCCCGCATCGCCGTTGCGCCGGACATGCATTGACTCAGCCTCACGACTGTGTTGCACTTCGACTCTCATTCTTGGAGGCTCTCGTGCGCATCTATCTGCTTGCGAGCGTTCTGGCGCTGCCGCTTTCTGCGATTGCCCAGTCTTCTTCTCCCGCAAAACCCGAAGTCGTGCAATACCACGCCACGATCGACAACGTGAAATACCTCTTTGGCCCCGCCGCTCCCGTCGCGCATCTGAAACCCGGAAATGTCTTGGAAGCCAACTCCCTCGACTGTTTTGGCAATGCGCTCCAGAAACCCGGCGACTCCTTCTCGCTGGTAAAGGGCGACAATCCTCTGACTGGTCCTTTCTATATCGAAAGTGCGGAGCCGGGCGATACGCTCGTCGTTCGCATCCTCGATTTGCAAGTGGACGGCAAGCAGGGCGTGGGCACGTTTTCTCCTGCTTTTGGCGCTGTAAATTCCACCCATTACACTCCTGTGCTAGAAACGAAGCCACTGCCCGACCGCATGTGGTTTTATCCCATTGACAAAGAAAAGAACACCGCCACGTTTCAGGCGCTTGACTCCGATTTCAAGGTCAGCTTCCTGCTCCATCCTTTTCTAGGTTGCATCGGCGTGGCTCCTGCGAACGGCGAAGCTCGTAGCTCCATCGTGCCCGCCGAGTTTGGCGGCAACATGGACGCGCCCGAAGTCTCCGCAGGCAACACTCTATATTTGCCGGTGAACGTCCCCGGTGCGCTTTTTTACTTTGGTGACGGCCACGCCGCGATGGGTGACGGAGAAGTTGCTGGAAGCGCCGTCGAAGTTCCTATGCGCGCTCGCTTCCAATTCGAATTGGTGAAAGGGAAGCAAACCGGCTGGCCGCGCTTCGAAAACGAAAAAGAAATTATGGCCGCAGGCATCTACCGTCCCGTGGACGACGCCGTGCGCATAGCCGTCACCGAGCTCATCCATTGGATCCACGCCGACTACAGCCTCTCCGAGCTCGACGCTTACGAATTGCTTTCCAAAGTCGCCAAGATTCATCTGACCGAGATGGTCGATCCGAATTACGTCGTCATCGCCTCCATCGAAAAGAAATATCTCCCTAAGAGGAAGTGAGCCTTTTTGCGGGCAGCCAATCTCGCACGCCTGCAAGCTAGTCAGGCATAATAGCCCTGAGGAATGAATATGAGGGTAACGATTGAGGTGCGCGAAATGGACATGCGTAGTGAGCGCACTGTGGAAGTTCGCCGCGTAACTACGCAAGGCGACCGAAAGCTGACTGCGACTGGGGCGTCAAAGATCCTGCGGCGTGAGTTCCCTGAACTGCCCAGCTGGATAACGGCGTCGAAGCTCGAAAACAAACGCGAGTTTTTCGCCCATGCACGCTGTGTCTCCCACCGAACGTTGTACATTCCATTATGTCTGGAGAAAATATCACCTGACCGAAGAGTTGACTGAGGTCCGCATGTTCAGCGAAGCCGTTCTCGATCATTTCCGTAATCCGCGCAACGCGGGTGAACTCCCTGGCGCCACCGCGACCATTGAAGTGACCAATCCTGTCTGCGGCGACATCCTCAAGCTTTCCGTGCGCTTCGAATCGGGCCGCATCGCCGAAGTTCGCTTCCTCTGTCGCGGCTGCACGACAGCAATCGCTTGCGCTTCGCTCCTCACCGAGCAACTCCGCGGCTGCGCGGTCGCCGACGCTTGGGCCATCACTGCTGATTCTCTTTCCGCATCTCTTGGCGGTCTTCCACCCGCTACCGTGCACGGCGCGCAGCTTGCCGCTGATGCCGCCTCAGCGCTTCTCCAAAAACTCTCCTCTATTCGCTGAACTCTATCCCCCCAATCGCCTTATTCATTGTCTCCGGATCGTTCAAGTTCAAGATGCAGCCTTCTTCGTTCGTACGAACCTCTTCGACGTCACCGGCATGTGCCCACACCACGGCCCGGGCCCCCGTCTCCAGCGGAGCCTTGAGCAATTCGTCGTACAACGCCGCCGAAAAAATCACCGGGTGTCCGCGCCGGCCTTCATACACCGGCAAGACCACAGCTTTTTTCGATTTGTAAAAGTGTTCAACCAGCTCGCCGACGAGCACCGAACTGATCAACGGATGGTCGATCAAGCAGAGCAGCATGCCGTCCGTTCCCGGCGGCAGACTCCTCAGCGCGGCCTGAATCGAGCTGAGCTGCCCTTTTTCCCAGTCCGCATTGATGACGATTTCATGCGCTAAAAAATGTATCGCCTTTGCGATTGGCTCCGCATCGGCGCCCAGCACCACGCGCCGCACGCCAATCTCCCGTCGCGCGGTGACTTCTAGCAAATGTTCGAGGAATGGCCGGCCTTGGTAGGGAAGAAGCGCCTTCGGCGAGCCCATACGGCTCGAGGCCCCGCCTGAGAGGATGACGGCGGCCAGCATATGTCCTCTTCAACGCTCGCCTGCGGGTTCGTTCACGGAATCGATTCCGCGGGATGCGCTTCCATCTTCAATTTCTTGTGCTCCCCGGGCGCCGCGTTTCGCCTCACCGCGACCAGTTCTGCAACGATGCTCACGGCAATCTCTTCTGGCGAAAGCGCGCCGATTTCCAGCCCCATTGGCGCATACACGCGCTCGAACTCTTCCGGTTTGTATCCTTCGTTTTCCAGAGCTTTGTAGACGGAAAGCACTTTACGCTTGCTTCCAATCATGCCCACGTAGCGCGCTTCCGTTCGCACTGCCCACGCCAGCACGCGCATATCCTCTTTGTGCCCGCGCGTCACGATCACCAGGTAGCTCGCCGCGTTCGGTCGGACCTTCTCGAACGCATCCTCGTAGCTGGTGAAAACTTCCTGCGCCATCGGAAACCGCTCTTTGTTCGCGAAAGCTTCGCGATCGTCCACCACGCCAATCGCAAATCCTGCCGTGTGCGCCGCTCTCGCGACGGCTATCGAAACGTGCCCGCCGCCAAACAAGTACACCATCGGCTGCGGCAGGATCGGCTCAACAAAAACTTCCAGCGTGCCGCCGCAAATCAATCCGTTGTCGTAACTCGCTTCATTATTCAGATGAAATACCATCTTCCGCGGCGCCTCTTTTTGCAGCACTTCTTTGGCAGCAGCCCATACTTCGGCTTCCACGCAGCCGCCGCCAATCGTTCCCGAGATCGAGCCATCTTCGCGCACCAGCATGCGCGAGCTTTCATAGCTCGGAATCGAGCCGTTCGTGTGCACGATGGTGGCCAGCGCCCCGCGCTGTCCCCCGCGCCTCATCTTCACAATTTCTTCAAACAGGTCCATCTTCTCTCGTGGCAGCCACCTGGTTTCCGCAGGCGGCCCCTGCCTGTGCGTTCTTCTTTCTTATTTCATCAGCCTACGGCGCGCCCCCCGCGCTGTCAATGCGCGTCGCTTTCTGGACACTCCTCTCCTGGAATGGTACCGTTCGGCTCTTCCAGCGGAGCCAAAGTCCCATGAAAGCGATTGTGTTTCACCAGCACGGCGGACCCGAAGTTCTGCAATACAACGACGCGTCGGAGCCAAGCCTTCGCGGGAATGATGTTCTTGTGCGCGTAAAAGCTTGCGCGCTGAATCATCTTGATCTCTGGGTGCGTCGCGGCTTGCCGAATGTGCAGATTCCGCTTCCCCACATTCCCGGCAGCGACATCGCTGGCGAAGTCGCGAAAATTGGCTCAGACATCACCACCGTCCGCGTCGGCCAGAAAGTCGTCCTCGCACCGCTCGTGAGTTGCGGCAAATGCGCCGCCTGCATCGCCGGCCTCGACAATCGCTGCCGTCAGGCCACCAATCTCGGCTATATGATCGACGGCGGCTGCGCCGAATTTGTGAGCGCGCCAGAAGTCAACTGCCTCTCTTATCCCGAAAATCTCACCTGGGAAGAAGCCGCTTCGACTCCGCTCGTCTTTCAAACCGCCTGGCACATGCTCCTCAGCCGCGCCGAACTGCAGCCCGGCGAAGACGTGCTCATCCTCGGCGCGGGCAGCGGCGTGGGCAGTGCCGCGGTTCAAATTGCCAAGTTCTTTGGTGCGCGGGTCATCGCCACTGCAGGTTCTGACGAAAAGCTCTCCAAAACCAAAGAACTCGGCGCCGACCATCTCATCAATCACAAGTCGCAGAAAATCCGCGACGAAGTGCGCCGCATCACCAACAAACGCGGCGTGGACATCGTCTTCGAGCACGTTGGCACAGCCACCTGGGACGACAGCCTCGCCAGTCTCGCGCCCGGCGGCCGGCTCGTCACCTGTGGAGCGACCACCGGCTATGACGCCAAGGTCGATCTGCGCTTTCTCTTCACCCGTCAGCTTTCGCTACTGGGCTCCTACATGGGCACGAAGTCCGAACTGCACACGGTGATGAAGCTCGTCGCCGCGGGCAGGCTCAAGCCCGTCGTCGATCGCGTCTTCCCGCTTGCGGAAGCCTCCGCTGCCCACGCCTATCTCGAATCCGGCTCGCAATTTGGAAAAGTCGTGCTCCAGGTTTAGTCTTTTCAGTCGCCAAGTTTAGTCTCCCAATTTCTGTTATCCTCTCGCCTCGGCGCGCTGTTTATCTCGTCACCGCAGCACCGAATCATGGCAAGCATTCAAGCTCACATTGCGGTTTGGATTTCGAAGTGGCGCGTCAAACGCCGCCTGAAAGGCTGTCGCGATTACCGTCTTGCCCGCAAAATTCTTCGTCCCCTCCCATACAGAGTTCCCGCCGCAGTGCGCATTTCTCCGGCGCAGATAAACGACGTTCCCGGCGAATGGATCGAATCGCCAAGCTCCGGCGAAACCGTCCTTTTGTACTTGCACGGCGGCGGCTACTTCGGCTGTTCCGCGGAGACGCATCGGCCAATCACGTCGTCATTTGCGCTGCACGGCTTCCGCGTTTTCGCTCCAAACTATCGCCTCGGTCCAGAAAATCGGTTTCCGGCGGCGTTGGATGATGCGACCGCATGCTACCGTGGCCTTCTTGCAGCAGGCCATTCCCCGCAGCGCATCGTTCTTGGCGGTGACTCCGCTGGCGGCGGGCTGGCCGTTTCGCTCATGGTGGCGCTCCGCTCCGCGGGAACGCCTCTCCCCGCCGCAGCCGTACTGTTCTCGCCGTGGACTGATCTCGCCGCCACTGGCGAGTCCATCCGCACCAACGCCGCGCGCTGCGCCTTATTCCATGGCCCCGACATCGGCCCCAGCGCCCGCTACTATCTTGGCGATGCCGATCCGCGCAATCCTCTTGCCTCGCCTCTCTACGCCGATCTTTCCGGGCTCCCGCCAATTCTCATTCACGTCAGCGCGGACGAAACGCTGCGCGACGATTCCACTCGCCTCGCAGAAAAAGCCCGTGCCGCCAACGTTTCAGTCGAGTTGAAACTCTGGCCAGTCGTCCCGCACGCCTGGCAAATCGCGCCGCACCTCATCCCCGAAGCTCGCCAATCCTTGCGCGAAAGCGCTGAATTTCTGCGCAAACATGCTGCCGCAAAGAATCCAAGTAATGTAGGATTGCTTCACCATGCCTGAGCCCTCCGGTAACCATTACAACTCACCGGACATTTCTGTCGACGTGCTCATCGTCGGCGCGGGCTTTTCCGGCATTTGCATGGGCATCAAGCTGCTCGAAGCCGGGATGAAAGACTTCCTGATCATCGAAAAGAGCGACGATCTCGGCGGCACCTGGTACGACAACCGCTATCCCGGCTGCGCTTGCGACGTCCCTTCGCATCTTTATTCTTTTTCCTTCGAGCGCAACCCGGACTGGACGCGCATGTTCGCCAGCCAGCCAGAAATCTGGGAATACCTGCGGGCCTGCGTTCAGCGTCACGGCCTCACTCCGTACATTCGCTTCAACACGAAATTCAACGAAGGCTTCTGGGACGAAGCCACAGCGCATTGGCGGATTTGCGCGAGCGACAGCCAGGCTGGCAACGTAGAAATCCAGGCGCGCGTGGTGGTTTCCGGCATGGGCGCATTGCATGTGCCGCATTACCCGGAAATCCCCGGCGTCGAGCATTTCGCCGGACCTTCGTTCCACTCCGCCACGTGGCGCCCCGACGTGGATCTGACCGGTAAGAGCGTCGCCGTCGTTGGCACTGGCGCGAGCGCCATTCAATTCATTCCGCAAATCGCGCCGCGAACCGGCAAGCTGTACATTTTTCAGCGCACCGCGCCATGGATTGTGCCGCGCCTCGATTTCGCCATCTCGAAAAAGTGGCGGGAGCGGTACCGGCGAATCCCGGCCCTGACGTGGTTGGTCCGAAAGTTTCTTTTCTTCAGCCTCGAATGGCGCGTGCTGAGCTTTCTTGGCGACCGTTACGTCCGCAATTACCTGGAGAACATCGCTCGGCGCCACTTGGAGAGAAGCGTTCGCGATCCGAAATTGCGCGCCGCACTGACTCCGAAGTATCAGATTGGCTGCAAGCGCATCCTCCTTTCCGATGATTTCTATCCCGTCTTCAAGCGGCCGCAGGTTGAGTTGGTCACGGAAAAGATCTCCGAAGTTCGCGAGCACAGCATCGTGACCCAGGACGGCGTTGAGCGGCCCGTCGACGTCTTGATTTATGGAACAGGCTTCCATGTCACCGACCAATTCATCGGCATGAAGCTTTGCGGCAGGCGCGGCGTCGAGATTCACGACGTCTGGCGCGACGGAATGACCGCATATCTTGGTGTCACCGTCAGCGGCTTCCCGAATTTTTTCATCCTGCTCGGTCCCAACACCGGCCTGGGCCACAATTCCGTGGTGCTGATGATCGAGGCGCAAGTCGGGTACGTCATCAACTGCCTGAAGCTGATGCGCGAGCGCAACATCAGTGCAATGGAAGTCCACGCCGAATCACAAAAACATTTCGCCGCCATCATTCGCGACCGCATGGCTCGCACTGTCTGGCAATCGGGCGGCTGCAAGAGCTGGTATCAGGACGTGCATACGGGCGAAAACACAACGCTGTGGCCGGGGTCAGTGATTGGCTATATGCGCGAAATGCGCACGGTTTCTCCGGCCGAGTATGAACTTACTCCCGCCTCTTCCTATGACTAGAAGCTGTGTGTGGCTCCGTTGACATACCACATCGAGAGGCACACCAACTCTAATCTGTCATCCCGAGGGATCTGCTTTTCGGTTTCGTCTAGCCGCTCTTGCGTTTAATGAAAGACGCTTTCAAAGTCGTAGTAGTCCGAAACGCGCTTGATTCGCCCGTTCTCAATCACAAAAACTGAAGCGCCACGCCCCGAGATTCGCCTGGGCATTCTGGGAGAAACCGGGCTGTCGCCGATAAACGTTCCTGACCACACCCATTCCACGGCCACGACCGACCCGCCATCTACAATGCTATTGAGGTGCCAGTTGAGATCGGGCTGCGACTCAATTGTGGTTCGGATCGACTGGTTGATTTGAGAAGGCCCCTCGTCGCGCGAAGGTCTGGCCATGTCTTCGTGAAGCGCGTCGGGCGCCAGAAGGCCATCGAGTGTAATGAAATCCCGTTTATTCCACGCGGACACATAGGCTTCCACCAGGGCCCTAGCAGAGGGCTGAGTCTGCGTTCTTGCTTGCCGGCCGCAAGTAATCGCGAAAATAAACACGCAGATCGCGGAGCCGAAGAAGCGTCTTGTCATAGGCAGCTCCCGTTCTGGTCACTTGGCGCGCCCAAGATGGTATTCCCGTGAGCGCCAAACGCGTGTTTTGCTCAGCGACGTTAGTCGCGCAGGGTAGCCCATCATATACCCTGAGGCGTGGAGATCAGAAGATTGAGTGGTGGGTCAGAGTTAGTTTTGCATTCGTGACAAAACAGTTGCCAAATTCAATGAACTCTTCCGCGTAGGCGCAGACTTTGCGCGGCTGACCACGTCTCGCTTCGAAGTTTGTTAGGAGTTGCGAAAAGGAACCCCCGGCGCTAGAATCGCGCGCAAGAAACAGGTTGCGGGCCCACCACTTACACTAGGTGCATTTCAAATCATGGAGGGGGATATGAAAGCAAAAGCTACGATTCTTACTCTCGCATTGTGCTTTGTCGGCGCGGCCGTTTGCTTGGCCGCCGACGCATTTACGGGCACGTGGAAGCTAAACGAAGCCAAATCCAAGATTTCGGCGGGGGCGGCAAAGAACAGCACAGTTGTGTACGAGAACGTTGGCGACAACGTGAAGGTCACCATTGACGGCACCGGCGGCGATGGCAAGCCGCTCCACAGCGAGTGGACAGGCAAGCTTGACGGCAAAGACTATGCCGTAACCGGCGATCCGAGTGTCGACATGCGCGCGTTTGCAAAAGTGGATGACCACACCTTGACCGTCACTCAGAAGAAGGGCGACAAAGTGACCACTACAGCCAAGATCGTAGTGTCGGCCGATGGCAAAAGCCGCACCGTCACGGCAAGCGGCACCGATGCCAGTGGCAAAAAAGTGACCACCACCGCCGTCTACGACAAGCAATAACGGGTTCCCTTAGGACCGATCCTTCATTCCCTGAGTCCCGGTTAACTCCCCAGCCGGAAGAGGGCGTTATTGTCGGCACTATGTGTGTGGAAAGCGGGCACTGGATTGGTGCATTTGTTTCGCGCGGGCAGGCTGTGCGAAAATGGAATCGAGGCAAGGGAATGAAATGAGCACTTCGCTGGGCAAACACCTCACGCTGACCAAACCTGAAGATTTCGGCAGCCTGCTCGAAGACGAAGGCATCATCTTCACAACGCTCGACAAGGCGGTGAACTGGGCGCGCAAAAGCTCCATCTGGCCGCTCGGGTTCGGCCTCGCTTGCTGCGCTATCGAAATGATGTCCATGGCGGCGGCCCGCTTTGACGTAGCGCGCTTCGGCGCGGAAGTTTTCCGCCCATCGCCTCGGCAAGCCGACTTGATGATCGTGGCCGGTCGGCTCTCGCAAAAAATGGCCCCCGTGGTCCGCCAGCTCTACGACCAAATGCCAGAGCCGAAATGGGTGATTTCCATGGGCGCGTGCGCGACGTCCGGCGGTGTGTTCAATAATTACGCCATCGTGCAAGGCTGCAACCAGGTGATCCCCATCGATGTGTACGTTCCGGGATGTCCGCCGCGCCCGGAGGCGCTCCTTTATGCCATCCTCCAACTTCAAAAAAAGATCGATAGCGAAAAAGGATCCTTCAAGCGCGCCTTGAACCTTGCGTAGTCAGTAGTACGGACTGTGATTAGCAGCTCAGACTTCAGTTTGTGTGCTCTTGGGTTCCCTATGCAACGTACTCCCCGGTACAGTCTCGGTTTCCTCGTAGTTGAGCTGCTGTTGTCTCTTGTGATAGGTGGATGCGTTATCGTTGACCGCCGCTTCCCGCCTCCCCCACCTCTTCCGGGCTGGACTCTCGTCTGGTTCGACGAATTTGACGGTCCGAACGGTTCTACGCCGGATCCTAACAGGTGGACTTACGACCTCGGCCGCAAAGGCTGGGGCAACGAGGAACTGGAGTGCTACACCAATCGTAAACGGAACGCGCACATCCAGGATGGCAGTCTCGTCATCACCGCGCGGAAAGAAAACATTACATGTTCCGACGGCATCGCAGCGAAGTACACCTCGGCGCGGCTGAAGACTCAAGGGCTCTTCAGTCATGCTTATGGCCGCTTCGAAGCGCGCATCAAAATTCCGGCGGGGCAGGGAATGTGGCCGGCGTTTTGGATGCTCGGCAACGACGTCACTACTGCGGGTTGGCCGAAGTGCGGCGAAATCGACATCATGGAGAACATCGGAAGGGAACCCGGCACCGTACATGGCTCGCTGCATGGCCCCAGCACGAGCAGTCCCACCAGCGATGTCACTGCGATCTTCAGCCTTCCTGCAGGCCAAAACTTTGCCGACAATTTTCACCTTTTCGCCGTTGAATGGGAGCCGGCCACTGTGCGCTTTTACGTGGACACGAATCTCTACGAGACGGTCAATCAATCACAGTGGCCTTCCGGGGGTACCTGGGTGTTCGATCATCCCTTCTTCATTCTCCTGAATGTCGCGGTCGGCGGCACCTGGCCAGGCTCGCCCAATAGCACAACGCAGTTTCCGCAGCAGATGCTAGTCGACTACGTGCGCGTATACGCGAAGCAATGACCCCCGTGGCGGGTACTGGCGCCCGCGAAAGCCTTAGACCCCTGTGCTCTCCGCGTCCTCTGTGTTAAAACTCTTAAATACGATCGCCACAGAGAAGGGAAGCCATGACCGCCTCACCCGTAATCGCGATTCCTGATCTAACTCGTCAAGTTCTTCGCCACACCCTTGCCACAGTCGCGTACCGTGCGGGGAAGGCGCTGCGCGGGTCCCCGGACCATTTCTCGAGTTTCCACATTGGCGACAAGACGCGAACGCCCGCGCAAATTGTGACGCACATGGGCGACCTGTTTGATTGGGCGCTTTCCATTGCCCAAGGGAATCAAACCTGGCACGATTCCACGCCGTTGCCATGGGATGCGGAAATCGCGCGGTTTTTCGCCACGCTCAAGAAGTTTGACGACTACTTGGCTTCCTCCGAACCCCTCCACGCTTCCGCGGAAGGATTGTTTCAGGGACCGGTCGCAGACGCATTGACTCACGTCGGCCAAATCGCGATGTTGCGCCGCTTGGCCTGTTCCCCCGTCCTTGGCGAAAACTACTACCGCGCTGACGTCTCCGCCGGCCGCGTCGGACTCGACCAATCCGCCCCTCGCCGCGAATTCGAGTAGGTTCCCGGTCACGCCGGCTTCACCGGCGTCACCTGGATCAGAGCGATTGCCCACTCCTCCTCTTCCGGAACAAGTACCACGCTCATCCGGTGCATCCACACTCGCTCCATGCTGGCAAGGATCGCGTTCTTCCAGAGAACGATGGCAGCTGCGACATTCTCGGTTTCTTGAATTGTCTCTTCAATGATGTACTCCGCATTTTTCCTGGCGTAGAGAATAAACAATGTCTCAAAATGCTTGGCAATCTCATCCCGATTCCAGTGTTTTCCTGAAACATCTACGAAACGCGCATTTTTCGCGAAGAAGGGAAGCAATTGCTCCGAGTTCTCCTTCTTCAGGCCCGAGAGAAAGCTCTCCAACGTTAGGAGGGCCTGCTTGGACAGATCGACTTTGGCCGCGGAAACGCCCGATGGTCTCGCGAGTTTTTCTCTGAGCCCTTCCAACTTCACGCTTCTTCCATTCAAAATCTGAGCACCAAGCGAGTTTTCCACGCGCAACATGGCAAGGAGCATGTGTTCTGTTCCAATATGACGGTGACCGAGTCTGTCGGCCTCTTCGGCGGCAACGGTGAGGACCTTCTTGGAATCCATCGACAGTGGCACCTCTACCGAAGTGCTTATGCGTTCTCGCGCAGTGATGTGCTTCTCGATTTCGGCGCGGACTCCCTTCATCGCGTGAGCGTCCCCCAAAGACAACTTTGCAAGCCCGGGATCCTCGCGCAGAAGCCCCAGCAGCAAATGCTCCGTCTCAATGTACGGGCTGCCGTACTGACTCGCCTCGTAGCGCGCAAAGAAGATGACGCGCCGGGCTTTCTCCGTGTAGCGTTCAAACATTCAGCTTGTCCCCGCTCAATCGTCTTAGCTCACGGCCTGGCGCCCCGGGATTCGCTAGCATGCGTCGCCACGCGGTCTCCTTGCGAAATTCTGCCCTAGTCCCTCGCTGATAATATATCTGGTAGAGATATTTCTTGAACAATAACATATCGTCGAGTAGTATACGGCCCGGCCTTTTACGCAGCGACCGCTCTGTCCCCTGCCTTCGGCCCTTCACGGGAAGGTCCGCATTGCCACGCCAGGAGGGCATCATGATTCTTGCTGAGCGTATCCGATCCATTCGGGAACAGAAACGGCTTTCGCAAGGCGACATCGAGCAGCGCACCGGTTTGAAGCGCTCTTACGTTTCACGCCTTGAGCATGGCCGCACCATTCCTTCGATCCCCACTCTTGAAAAATTCGCTCGTGCTCTGGAAGTTCCGCTGTACCAGCTTTTTTACGACGGAGAAGAACCGCCTAAGCTTCCTTCGCTTCCCGCAGCCTTCAAACCTAATGGCGACAACTGGGGCTACGAGGGCGAGTCCGCTCATTTTCTCCGGCGTATCGCGACTTTTCTTCCCCGCATCGGTGACGACGATCGCCGAGTCCTGCTGCACATGGCGCTGCAACTAGTTCGGCGCAAAAAAAGCTGATCTCCGTTTCGCCCAACCCTCCTCGCACATAGTAACTGGTGTACAATTCCCGCAATTCCGGGCCAATCTTCAGTAGGTCCGACGAATCTAAACAGCGATGACTCCTCAACCCGGCGTACGCGATTTCGCAGAGCGTTATACAGCCGCGTGGTGCAGCCACGACGCCGCACGCGTTGCAACTTTCTTTTCGCCCAACGGCTCACTCACAATCAATGACGGCTGGCCAGCCTCGGGTCGCGAAGCCATCGCCCAAGCCGCGCAGGAATTCATGACCGCCTTTCCCGATTTGCAAGTGCTCATGGACAACGTCGTCGTGCAAGGGGAAAGCGCCGAGTACCATTGGACGCTCCTCGGGACCAACACCGGTCCTGGCGGAACCGGTTGCCGCGTGTGCATCAGCGGTTTTGAGGAATGGCAGTTCGATGCCAAAGGCCTCATCGTCCGCTCGCTCGGCCACTTCGACGCTGCCGACTACCAGCGTCAACTCGAACGCGGTGCCGCACCCAAGTGAGACTGCCCGCGCGACTCCTCCGCAAAGCGTTTGCAATTCTCGCCGTATTCTCTTTCGGCCCGTTGGTCCCCTTGGCCAGCGGTCCTGCTCCCGATTGGAAGACGATTGCTCCGGGGATGGAACTGAGATATGCCGCCGCGAAGACGCCGGCATCCGCAGGCGACTCCCGCATTGTTGTTCTGCGTATCGATCCAAAGCTGTGGGATCTGCAAGTCGTGGGCATCAACGAGACTGGCGAATCTGCGGGACACTCGGCTCGCGCCTGGTCGGCGAAGCGCAATTTTTCCGCTGCGATTAACGCCGGAATGTTTGCTACGGACCAGAAGACGCACGTCGGCTACATGCGTTCAGGAGCCCAGGTCAACAACGGCCGGAGGAACGCTTACCAGTCTGTCGCGGCTTTCGATCCGCACGATTCCAATTTGCTTCCTCGCTTTCGCATTTTCGACTTGGACCTTTCCGAAACAAATTTCCAGTCCATTCTGAAGGACTACGGTTCTGTCGTGCAGAACTTGCGCCTCGTCAAGCGCCCAGGCTTGAACCAATGGCCGCAGCAAGAACGAAAGTGGAGCGAGGCCGCCTTGGGCGAAGACGACGCTGGCCGCATTCTGTTCATCTTCTCGCGTTCTCCATTCACGATGCACGATCTCAACCTCGAGTTGTTGGCCGCTGGCATCGGCCTCGTCGCTGCGCAACACCTCGAAGGCGGACCCGAAGCTCAGCTCTACATTCATGTCGGAACCACGGAGATGGAAATGCTCGGCAGCTACGAGAGCTCGTTCATGGAAAACGATAAGAACTCCAGTGCCTGGCCCGTTCCCAACGTCCTCGGTGTGCGTCCGCGCCCCAGCGCCCCTCACTAATCTCTCTTTTCCATTGTAGGGGCGCAGCACTGCTGCGCCCGTTTTTGCGGCGGCAATTCTACGATCGCCATTTTCGTAGCGTCGGCTCCCGGCAGGCATCTTTTTCGTGCCACAGGCACTCTTGCCTGTGCGTCTCTTCTTCCGATTCTTTATAGCGGTGGCCTTCTGGCCGCCATCTTCTCTCCTCTCTCTTTCCCTTTGTAGGGGGGTAGCAGTGCTGCGCCCGGTCTTGTAGCGGCGACTTTACGTCGCCATTTCGTAGCTGTCCCTTTCTCCTCCAACTGGCCGGAAGGCCAGAGTTACCGATTCGGGGAGTACCGTACTTCCGGGGACTCGATGCGCAACCCACAGCGTGTCCTACTGGACTCAACCCAGGGCCCGCCCTCAAGAGAGGCCAGCATGAAAAACAAATGGATCGTCATCGGGGCAGCCGGAGTCGGCATTTTGCTCTGTGCCGCAGGGGCGGCTGCGCGTTCCTACAATCCCATGAATTGGATCAAGAAGCCGACAGCCAGTCAGCAACTTGCGGCAAAGCCTGAAGAAGAAAGGAAGCTCTCGCTGCAGTTGCAGGCAATTCTGCCGCCGAAGACCACCCTGAAAGACGCCTGCACAGCCTTCAAGAGTCTCGACGATTGCGTCGCCTCACTTCACGTGAGCCACAACTTGAAGATCAAATTCAATTGTCTGAAATGGGACATGACCGCCGTTCGTCCTTCGGGCGACGTCAAATCCTGCGAAGCTCCGCCTCGCGCCTACAATCTGAGCAGAGCCATTACCGTATTGAAGCCCGATGCCAACGCCAAGGCTGAAGCCAGGAACGCCGAGCGGCGCGCCCACGAGGACATCAAGGACGCCAGCTCCTAAGAAAACCTGGCCCGCAAAGCAACCCTAGGGGACGGACCCATACGCCGTGGGCCGCCCTCAAGATTTTGTAGCGCGGGCATCTTGCCGGCGTTTTGCTTCTTGTAGAGGCGCAGCATTGCTGCGCCCATCTTCGTTTTGGAGTGTCGCGCGTCGCGCCTTTCGGGGCATCTCACCTTGTAGGGGCGGGCTTCAGCCCGTCCCCTCCCCTTCGCCTTCGCCTTTGACTTTGACCGAAATCTCTGTTTCTATGCAACGAGGGAGGAGCACCAACATGGTTACGCTAGATGGTTCCCCACTGCCTTGGCCGATACCACCGGCTCATTAACTTCTCTGGAAGGTAGGAGGATTAGGTCTCCACGTCAATCGTTCGAGATGAACGGGGTTTCAGCCCGTCCCGAATTTCGCAGTCTCAGTCCTGCCTGTTTCTCCTACGAATTTCGCCATTCGATTTTCCATTTTCGATTTTCCAGTTTCGATTTCCGAATTTCCAATGTTTTCTTTCGTGGCGCAGGCACTCTTGCCTGTGCGTCTTTTCTTCCGATTCTTTGTAGGGGCGGGCTTCAGCCCGTCCCCCTCTTGGAGTGCGGCGCCTTTTCCCCTCGGCAATTGTCCCCGGCTCGGTATAAGCTCGTGCCCGCAAGTCAATCTTTGATCGAAAGGCGTCTTGAATGATCCGTCTCTCTTCGAATGCTTTTGCCTCGCTTCTCCTCGCTGCATGTTTCTCGTGCGCGCCTCCTTCCCTCAGCCAGTCTTCCGACTCCGACCTCATCCTTCTCAATAGCCACATCATCACCGTCGATGCTCATGACTCTATCGCCCAAGCGCTCGCCATTCACGACGGCAAAATCACCGCCGTCGGAACCAACGACGAAATTCGCAAACTCGCGCTCAAATCCGCGCGCGTCTTCGACCTCCACGGCCTCACTGTTACTCCCGGCCTCATCGACACGCACTGCCACTTCGACGAAACCTCCGTCCTCTATGACATCACGCTTAGCGAAGTTACCAGCATCAAAGACACCCTCGAGCTCGTCCGCAAGAAAGCCGCCACCCTTAAACCCGGCGAATGGATTCGCGGCGCCGGCTGGGACGAAGCAAAATTTGTCGAGCGCCGCTACATCACTGCAGCCGATCTCGACTCCGTCGCACCCAATAATCCCGTCTGGCTCCAGCACACCACCGGACATTACGGCGTCGCCAACTCTTATGCCTTCAGTCTCGCGAAAGTCACCGCGGAAACCAAAGATCCCGAAGCCGGCATCATCGTTCGCGACGAACACGGGAAACCCGCTGGCGTCCTCAAAGAAACCGCCATGGACCTTGTGGAGAAATTCGTCCCGCCCTACACCCACGATCAGCGTCGCAACGGTCTCCTCCGCATGATGGCTGACTTCAACAAAGAAGGCATGACCGCCGCAAAAGATCCTGGTATCTCGTCGGAAGATTGGAAGCTTTACGAAGAACTCCTAAAGGAAAATAAATTCACCGTGCGCATCTTCGCGCTCATTAACGGTGGTCGTACTCTGGACTCCGCTCGGACCGCCTTCGCGCAACTTCAAGCGCAGCCTAAACCGCCGCAATCTCTCGGCGACGGTATGCTCTTCTCCGGCGGCGTAAAACTTTACATGGACGGCAGCGGCGGCGGCCGCACCGCATGGGTTTACGAACCCTGGTACAAGGACGGCAAGCTCGACGGCAATAACACCGGCTATCCCAACATCGAACCGCCGGTGTACCACGACATGGTCAAACTTTTTCACGATGCTGGCTATCACGTTAGCACTCATGCTGTCGGCGACCGCGCCATCGACACCGTCGTGGACACCTACGCCTCTCTGCTAAAAGAAAAGCCCACAAAGGGCCTTCGCCACGGCATCATCCACGCCAACATTCCCACCGATCACGCCATCGACCTCATGGCGCAACTCCAGCACGACTACGACTCCGGCTACCCCGAAACACAGCCGCCCTTCATGTGGTGGATTGGCAATCTCTACGTCGCTTCGTTTGGGCCCAAGCGCGAAGCCCGCCTCATGCCCTACAAAACCTACACGCAAAAGAACGTCCTCTGGGCCGCGGGCTCGGACTTTTTCGTCACACCTTTTCCTGCCCGCTACGGTCTCTGGTCTAGCGTGGTCCGCAAAACGCAAACCGGCACTCAGCCTTTCGGCACAGCTGAATCAGTCGATATTCACACTGCCCTCAAGTCCTATACCATCTGGGCCGCTCACCAGCTCTTTCTCGATAATCGCATCGGTTCCATCGAACGCGGCAAAGACGCCGACCTCGCCGTTTGGGACCGTGACTTCTACTCCATCCCCTCTGAACAGCTCAAAGACGTCAAATGCTTCCTCACCCTCCTCCGAGGCCAAATCGTCTACAAGACGCCAGACTCTCCCGCTCTCACCAACTAAGTCAGGTTTTTGCAGGATTCACGGCGGTGAGGGATCTGATGTTTCTACCGCTACGCTGGCCTGAAGTCGGCTCTTTTTTCTTGTAGGGGCACGATAACATCGTGCCCTTCTCCCGTGGCGCAGGCACTCCTGCCTGTGCTCTTCTACGACTCACTGATCGCCCTTCACCGGTCTCTGTTCTCCGGTCTCTCGCCCATGGGGAACAGTGTCGGCTCGGCGGGCGGCTGATCAGCAATTTCTTCAAGCTGCGGGTAATGTTGCCGCAATGGTTCCGGGACTTTCACCTTTTTGCCCTTGAGGATGCTAATGAGTTGAAGGGCGTTGACCACCGCCTTGCCTTGAAAATGGTTGTTGGTGACCACGAACGTGTTGCGCGTGTGCTCGCTCACTTTCTTGACGCGGGCGATCCACGGCTCGAGCTCATCTGCTGAGTAAAGGTAGTTATAGCGTTCGTGCGAGGGAACGGTTTCGTCGTCACTGAACCAGGTGTCGTAGCGGCGTCCGTGCAATCGGACGTAGCCCACCGGCGAAGTCGCTTGCGCGGAAGGTGCGAGCGACCGCCCAATAATCGGCTGATCGATGTTGCAGATGCCGGCGCCATGTTCGTGCAGCAGCGCCAGCGTCTCCGGAGAATTCCACGTATCGTGGCGCACTTCGACCACCAGCGGATAGTCGCGAAAGCGCAGCAGCACCGCGGAAAGGTAAGCCATGGTTTCCTTGGTGCGGTGAAACGAGAAAGGAAATTGCAGCAACACCGCGCCCAGCTTGTTGGCTTCCCGCAAGACGTCGAAGCCGGCGCGCACAGCGCGTTCGTCTTCGACCGCGGTGCCCGAAGGGGCAGACATCGCGTCGTGTGTGAAGCGTTGCCAGAGTTTCGCCGTGAACACGAAGCGCGGGTTTCCTCTAACCAGCTCGACCCAGTGCTTGGCAAGATCGGCTTTCAGCGGCTGGTAGAACGAAGTATTGATCTCGATGGTGTCGAAAAATTCAGAAAGATAAGCAGCCTCATGAAACATTTTCGAGCGCCGGGACGGATACACATAGCCAGCCCAGTCCGGATACGACCATCCGGCAGGACCGATGCGCAGCGCGTGCGGAGCGTTCGCGCTTTGGTAATCCGCGTCACCATGCACGCGTTCGTTAGGACCGCGCGTTGGTGACGGAGTTACTCGTTTTCGTCCGGCCATGAGAGTTACGCTGGCTCTGCGCCGCGAGCAGAGTAGTGGGAAGGGTAGAGAAGTGTCAACGTACTCCCGCCTGAGAACATGGCAACGACACACGTGCCGTGGAGACCGTTGCCCGCCGAGCGGCACGCTGCTATGCTGTGCTCGATGGCGTACACCCTACGCATCCTCGCCCGCTTTCCCCGTTTTGAAGACGTCTACAGGTGCGAACATGAAACTCTCCATCAATTACAAGCATGTCGAATCGCACAAGCCGGTCGAAGTTGAAGTCGAGCGTCACGTCGCCAAATTGCAGAGATTGTTGAAGAGCTACTCGCCGGACCTGGTCCAGTTGCACGGAGGCTTCACCAAAAACCAGCGCACGGATGAAATTTCGTGCGCTCTGACGCTTTCTCTGCCGTCAGGCGCGCTGCGTGCCACTGGCGCCGGCGCGGCGGTGCGCACGAGCTGCAAGAAGGCGTTCAGCGAGCTGGAAGATCAGGTGAAAAAACATCAGGCCCGGCTGCGCAAAGATTACGAATGGAAGCGCAAGCGCCTGCGCGTTCGCGAAGCGGTTCTGAGTTAGGAGCTGTCTCATAAACCCTCCGCGTTAGGGCACAGCTTTAGCCGTGCCGAAAAACGGCCCCAATCAAGGGCTCCGTAGACCCTGGGCTTCAGCCCAGGGCGCGCAGCGCCCCTGAGGCGTTTTGCTTGGCGTTCTCAATCCGTTTACGAAATGAGTTGCAGACGCGATGCCCTTTGCTGAACTCGCAGGTGGTCGAATCCATTATGAATTGGAAGGTCCGGAGACCGCGCCGGTGGTGGTCTTTTCCAATTCTCTTGGTGCAGATTATTCCATGTGGGATCCGCAAGCGCGGGAGCTTACAAAGAATTTTCGTGTTCTGCGCTACGACATGCGTGGTCACGGACAGAGTTCCGTAACCGCCGGTGCCTACTCGATTGAGCAGCTTGCCAAAGATGTAGTCAGCCTGTTGGACTCGTTGCATTTGAATCGCGTGCACTTCTGCGGGCTCTCGATGGGCGGAATGATCGGGATGTGGCTGGGGCTCCATGTTCCTGAACGGCTGAACAAGCTCATCCTAAGCAGTACGGCGGCTAAAATCGGCACAGCGGAAATGTGGAACACGCGGATCGCGACGGTGCGCAAAGAGGGAATGAAGCCGGTCGCCGCGGCGGCCATCGAGCGCTGGTTCACAGCTGGGTTTCGTGAAAAAAATCCTGCGGCTATCGGGGCTGTGAAGAAAGTGCTCGACGAAACAAATCCGGAGGGTTATGCGGCGTGTTGCGCTGCGGTGCGGGACTTTGATTTTAGAGACAAGGTCAGCGGGCTTCGCGTCCCCACACTGACAATCGCGGGCTCGCACGATCCTGCCACCACGGCTGCCGACCTGCGTTTTCTCGCAGAGAATATTCCCGGCGCGCGCTACGTGGAACTTTCAGGCGCGCATCTCTGCAATGTCGAAGATGCCGATCGCTTCAACGCAGAAATTAGCGCATTTCTCGAAGCGTGAGTAAATGGATGGACGGACTGTGGGTTATGTAGCAGCGGTTTTACGCTGCTGCCGTTCTGGAGAAACAAAGAGAAGACGCTGGGGTAAACCCCCGCTACAGGCGAGGGAATAGCCGCGCCGCGTTGTTGTACAGAATTTTGCGTTTGGCTTCGGCGCGAATCGGCAGTGCGTTGAATTTTTCGATGTTGCCTTTGATCTCAGGCACGCCTGGTCCAGGCCAATCGGTGCCCCACAGCACTTTGTCGGCAATGTCCTCGATTCGCGGGAAGTATTCCAGAAGCTTCTGCGGCGGAATTCCAGAAATGTCCATGTACATATTCTTATGGCGACGCACGAGGAAAAAAGCTTCGTTCATCCAAAGCGGCCTGCCACCATGCGCCAAGATGACCACCAGGTTTGGATAATCGACGGAGATATCGTCGCAGAGGATCGGCTGAGCATGCAGATTGCGCGCGCCGGGGAAAATGGAAGTTCCGGTGTGGACCATGACGGGCAAGCCGATGGCCTGAGCGCGTTCGTAGATAGCCGCTAGCCCGCGATTGCCGCCCATGTAGTCATTCGGCGAAAGCGCTTGGTGCGAAGGATGCATTTTTATGGCGCGGATTCCGAGTTTTGCGAGGCGGTCCACTTCGGCGCCGGGGTTAGGAACTGTGCCAGGAAGCACGCCGCCAAACGCGATCAGTCGGTCCGGCGCGGCTTTGCAATACTTCGCGCTCCAGTCATTCACTTCTGGAGTGAAGCCGATAATTTGTGGCGCGACGTAATTGATTACGCCGGCGCGCTCCACTCCAAGGCTGTCGAGGTGAGCTAGAAAGGCCTTGGGATCCCTCGAGTAGCGCTCAACGTCCGCGTAGTCTTTGCGGCCGCGCTTCAGCAACTCGAGCGCGGAGGGCTTGACCATGTGGTACGGCATGATGTGCACGTGAATGTCGATGATCGGTTGCACGAAAACTCCGAATGTTCAGAAGTTACGACTACGCAAGTGTGCCCCTCTCAGCGGAGGCAATCTTTCGGGCTTTGCCGGGCAAAGGTACAGCAATTTGGTGTAACTTGCGAGCCGTGTCAGCTAGATGCGACGGGGGCGGGGGAAACACAGTACAACAGGACCCTTTTGGCTCGTTGCATCCGAATCAGATCCTGAGTTCAGCGTCCGGTTTGTTTAGGTTTGGACTCTCGCAGTCATGCTGCTAAAATTGAAACTTTGGACACCACCTAGGGGCGTAGCTCAGTGGTAGAGCAGCGGCCTTTTAATCTGAACCCGACTTTTCGCTAACACCCTTGCTTTCAGTAAGTGCTTGGTTTTTCTGCGCGTTTCCGCGCGCCTCTGCGCGTCTGCGCGCGCTTCCGCGCGGCTGTTTTCGTTTCGTTCGGGCACATTTCGGGCACATTTTGTTATCTCAGGCGTAAAGCTAACTGAATCGGAATCAAGAGGGGGTAAGCGAATGCTGGCTTTCTACGCTTGCCCACCGTATACTACTATCAAGCAATGGAGGGCGTCGCCATGTTTAGTCGCATACGGTACGCCGCCAAGGTTCTTTCTTATTCTTCCCCGAAAGTGAGCCGGTTTGATGATCCAGACATCACATTCGAGGAAGATTCTCCCCAAGAGGTCACTAAGATTTCCGCGGGCATCGGCACGTTCATCGAGATTGTCCTGATTTCCCTGTTCATCGGATTCACGGTCGGCCGTGGTCTGCATCGGCTATTTCCTGCGAAAGAAGCTCCTAGCCTCTTGACCTTGACTGGAATCGGAGCAGCGATCCTGTCGATTTTTTTGGCCGCATTATCGATGACTTGAATACACGCCTGAGGCTACAACTCAGGATAGGTCAGAGGGTAGCTCCCTATTTCGGCCACCGAATTGCGAAGGCCGTTCACATACTCCGAAGCTGATTGCGGGGGAGCTTGGGCGAAAAAATCAAAACTTCGACCGGGCCCCACGGAACAACTGCGGCCCCAACCGCAGTTGTTCAGCCAATTACGACTCAACTTGAGATCAAGGTCGCAATGCAGGTCATAGTCAGTTTTGTGATCCTCGCGGTTGGCCTTCTGATTCTCACATCGCCCCATCGTATCTTCCCGCACGATTTTGACGAAGGCACGAAACGCTGGGCCGCTGGTTGGATTGGCGCAGTGATCGGCTACTGGTTTTCTTAACGAAACTTTTCGAGAATTGGCCGCGAATTCAGCGAGAACAGGTCTTTTCGTTTGCTTTTCTGCGAGAGTTAATTCTGGTAATACAGTGTTTTACAGGATAGGATTCCGCCGCGATGGAGTCCGCCAAAGAGGAACACGCGCGCAACGCACAACTGATAGGTGGCTACTCGGCTTTTGTCGCTGCCCTTCTTATAGCAACCATTGCAAAAAGTGAAAGCTATCCGCGAGCGTGGATTATAATTTCGCTCTTGGCGCTGTCGCTGCCCTCGTTGGTCGCTCTCCCGCTTATAGATTTCATCGTCCGCGTCCGCCAAGCAAGGAAGGTAAGTGCGACTCGCGCGATGGCTGCTAATCTTGGGTTCCTGCCTAGCCTAGCCGCCATAGCCATGATAGTCGGGCATTTCTCTGTGATCGCTGGAATTCTATTTATCCTCCTGTGCGGGTTTTGGACGCTCACAATTTATCGCGTGGCCGTCGTTGGTCATCGCGACCGCGAATCTGACGTCTAACTCAAGTCCACTTTAGAGCACCCAAAAATTTCTAAGACCGTCCTCGCCTTGGCTTTGCGCCGTGCACGCGGATGCTTCCCGGCTTTGCAGCGCTTCACGTGAATTTTCGCTTCGCTCCACGTTTTGAATTTTCGCGGGCACCAGGGACAAACCGGGTCGAGTTGCATGGCGTGATACAGTTCCTCTCACGTCATACAATTCACGGCTGAATCTCCTGGCTCGCGCGGTTGACTCCACCTTCCAACGCGGACTTTCTGTTTTCATAACGCGAGTCGCGCTGCGACTCCACAGGATTCAGCGATCGCGGCCCTGAGACTATGTGGCCGCGAATGGCAGGCGATTGGGCAGGTCGTCAAAAAATGCAGGAAGGATAAACATTTGGAACGCATGATTGGGTACTGGAACCCACTTTACCGGTAACCGCGTTTACCAGGCAATGGGCTTGGATTATGATCAGACTCTATCGAGGAGGTTCGCGCCATGTTCTCCGGTGGCTCTTTACGCTTTTTTCTTGCCTTAGCGTTCACAATTCTTTTGAGCTCTTCAATCGGCAATGCGCAGAGTTCCAAATCCAGCTACGAGACGAGCTTTTCCAACTCTGGCATTCTCCTTCGCCGCGTCGCTGTGAAGCATCCCGGATGCATCACCTGCAACGGCACGATTTTGAACGCAGAAGAAGAATACGTGCGCAAGCGTGTGCACGGCGGTCCCGACGTTGGTTTTTCTCCTGACCCGCTCCACGACCAAAAAAAGGTGAGCGAAGTAAAAGAGGCTCTTGAGGGCTTCTGGAAGGAACGAGGAATTGCGGTTGAAGTCAGCACGAATCTGACGCAGGTTACGAACGCCTCACGCTACGCGGTCTTAGAGTTTGACGTCTGCGGAAAATACTGACCACCTGAAAACGGCTAGTGCTCTTCAGAGTACGCAGTACGGTCCCACTAGACTCGCCTTGAGGGCTACCAGTAAGTCCAGCCAGTCCCTGGTAAGTCTTCAAATCGGAAAGGTTCGTTCCAGTACGAACTTCGGCGGTAAGCGCGTTAATCAGGAGTTATCGCATGTCTCAAAGGCACCCGATCAGCTCTTCCCTTCGAGGAAACTACAGGTGGCTAGGACGGGACTGCGATTGGCGCGGTGGCTGCTGTCTCTGTTGCATCTGCTGGCGTTGTTGTGTGTGGCGCTCCTCCATTCGCTGGGTCTGTTGCTCGTGGTGCTGCTCCGCTTGCTGTCTTCTCGCGTCATTCGCGTTTTGCTGAACTAGACGCTGATGTTCTTGTTCCTGTTTTTGTTGGAGTCTCCGGTGTTCTTGATCTTGTTTGGCGTAGAGCTTTTCCTGCTGCTGCTGGTATTTTTGGTCCAGCCTGGTACTCCCCGTGTTCGGAGCAGGCAGCCGGTCGTGAGGCGGACGATCGTTAGGATGAATACTCGGGCGAGCAGCATTCGCTCCCCGGTTGGCAGGCGGCTCATAGCGCCCTCCTGCTTCGCGAGCAGCGATTGCGCCGCGACCCCTCAATTCTCCGGGCCGGGTAGTGGCAGCCACCGGTGGTTTGCCATGATTCACGGATGCTCGCAACTCCCTGTCGCCGCGGGCCTCTTCCACATGCCGTGTCTGCGCCGCCACTGGTGACACATGGCGCTCACGAGTAGACTCCTCTTCCTGCCTCGTCGGGCGCGCGTTGATGCCTCCATCGCCGCCGTTATAGCTGACGCGATTGATCGTCGTATTGTTGTTGATGATCGTCGTGTTGTAGGTGTTATGGATTTGCGTGACGTTTATGTTGTTGACCGTGGTGTTGTAGAAAAAGCGGTCGTGCTCCCAGCGACCTCCTTCATATCCGTGGCCAAAATAGCCATAACCATAGCTCACGCCGCCGTAGAAACCCACAAACGGGCCCCAGTAACCTTCATGAAAGACATAGACGCTTTCGTTCCAGCCCCACCAACCTGGCGTCCATAGATACCCAACTTCCGGAGCCACGACCCAGGTGCCCGGAACCCAATAATATTCCTCGTCCTCTCGATCCCACGCCCAGTACCCAGGCGTCCAAATATAGCCTTCACCAGGACAAATAGGCTGCTCGTACACGGGGAGCGCAGGCGGAGGAAAGCCGACGGAAATGCCGATGCTGACTTGTGCGAACGATCCAGTGGCCACAAAAAGTAGAAACAGCGCGAAAAACAAGAAACGAATAGGAAGCGTTATGCGCACGGTACGAATTCCTTTTGACCGACCATCCATGGCTGGAGCGGATCGGTCTGGCCCCCGCGGGCTAGGCGGGTGGGGACGGAAGTATGATATCTCGAAGTGACGTGTATTCACCGCAGTATGCAGTCCAGAGAGTTAAACGAGTTCTCTTTAAGAATAGAAACGGTAGGGTTCGTATCGGAACCAACTTTTCCGGTTTCCGCGTTAATCAGGCGCTTGGTGGTTTCTATCATGCTTGACGAGCAGGAAGTTGCAGGTCGAAGTTTTTTGGCGTCTGCTCCGCTAGGGTCAGCCGCTTACCTTGCCGCAGCATTTCCTCCGCCTCTTGTCCAACGTAGTACGCACCGATGTATTTGAAGTGTTTTCGCACGTGGTACGTGTAGCGTTGAAGTAGCTTCTTGGAAATCGGGGAAAAGGAGGCGGTACAGG
>Ga0126378_10000548_pt1 | contig 27548 bp, 25 predicted proteins | sample PanSoiMetPlot_23_FD_92587 | JGI IMG/M metagenome (GOLD analysis project Ga0126378, IMG submission 92587) | Tropical forest soil microbial communities from Panama - MetaG Plot_23 | ecosystem: Environmental > Terrestrial > Soil > Tropical forest > Bulk soil | place: Panama | collected 2016-02-17
AAGTACGCTGAATTCATCGACTCTTCGGAGTCCTACGTAGTGAGTGAAGCCCTGAAGCTGGTGTTCAAGAAAGACCCCCAGTTCAGGAGTTGGCTAGAACATCAAAATCACGACGACGACGGTCCAGAAAACAATGGAGGTTCTCTTTTCGAGATCGCGAAGAAAGCATGATGCCGACTCGTCTCCAATTTGGTGGGCGCGGGAATACAGCGTCTTCAAGACAGCATGCCTCGCGCCGTGCAGTGAACGCGATTTGCATTGAAAAAGAATACCAGCAGACTCAACGATTGGACGTGCAAGCCTTAGCGTCAACCACAGGACTCCCAGATTCATTCCATGCCGCGTCACAAGAGGCGGCCACAGTGGAAGGGAGAAGAGAGGGGAGTCGCCTTCTGACCGTCCACGAAGTAGCCGAGCTGTTGCAGGTCCCTGTGTCATGGGTTTACGGACGCATGCGCAAACGATCTGCTGAACGATTGCCAGGTTTTCGGCTCGGGAAGTATTGGCGTTTCAGCGAACAGGAAGTGCTGGCGTGGGTCGCGTCTCAGCGAGGCACCGATGACGCTTGACATACGCGCTACACTCGAAGTCGACATAGGAAAAGGCAGACGAGCCAACTACTCGAAAGAGAGGAGAAGAATGGCTCGTTGCCGTTACCAAGATGGTTTTCTTTTTATTCGAGGAAAGAGGCGAAAGATGTGGGTAGCCCGCTGGAGGGAGGATGTGATACAGCCCGACGGCGCTGTAGTACGCGTACTGCGTTCCGAAACGCTCGGACCGGTAAGTGAGATTACGACCCGCCGCGAGGCCCGCATTCTCATGCAGCGCCGTCTCGTTTCCCTCAACTCCGGTCAGCGCCGAGCGGAGGCCACAATGACCTTTGGGAACTTTGTGGCCGAGCACTTCGAGCCTGACATTCTGCCAACCCTCAAATATGCGACGCAGAGGATCTATTCCCTCATCCTGCGCACGCATCTACTCCCCCGCTTTCGCGATTGTCGGCTATGCGACATCACGAGGGCGGAGGTTCAGCAGTTCGTTACACGCAAACTGAAGGATGGCTATGCCTGGGAGACGACCAACCACTTCCGAACTCTGCTGAGCAAGATCATGGGCACGGCAGTGAGTTGGAACTATCTCGCGGACAATCCCGTGCGTGGGGTCAAGATGCCAGAACGAGCGCTCAAACGGCCGCACCGCTTTTTGACAATGGATGAGGTGAGGCGTTTGGTTGCAGTGTCAGAGGAACCGGCGCGCACAATCGTTATGCTTGCAACAATGACGGGACTGCGCATCGGCGAGATTCTGGCGCTTCGCTGGGGAAGGGTTAACTTGGCCGCTGGAACGCTGCGTGTCGAAGAAACCTGCTATCACGGTCGCTTTGGCACGCCCAAGACAAAAGCCAGCCGCAGAGAACTCCCTCTGCCATCGGTCGTCGTTCAGGCGTTGCTATCCCGCGGATCGCGCTCCAGCGATAAGTCAGACGAGGCGTTGGTATTCTGCACCTCCAACGGAACACCGCTCGCTTCGAACAATCTGCGCAAGCGGCAATTGCGCCCGGCGTGTGCACGCGCCGGCCTTGCGCCGATTAACTGGCATTCGCTCAGACACACGCACGGAACCCTGCTGCACGAGCAGGGAACGCCTCTGCGCGTCGCACAGGCTCAGCTTGGGCACTCTCACATGACGACCACGCTGGAAATCTACACACACGCCAGTGCAATCGCGCAAAGGCAGGCCGTCGAGCAGTTGCAAAATCAATTGTTCCCAAATGTTCCCAAGTTTGGCGAAGTCGGGCAAAGGCCAAATTAGTAAGTCGTTGATTTGCGGGCAGATGTTTGGTGGACGTGAGGAGATTCGAACTCCCGACCCCCTGCTTGCAAAGCAGGTGCTCTCCCAGCTGAGCTACACGCCCACAGCTGTGCCGATACTTCATTTTAGAATGTTTTTGCTTTCCTGTCTCTCTTGTCAGTACTGGGCCGGTTTGAATTTTGACCCCTTGTGTCACGATTCATAAAATTCAAACTGGCCCATTGCTCCAGCTTCTTGTCGGGGCGCTCGCGAAATTCTTCGTTCGGCCCTTGGCCTTTGCGTGGGATCGGTTTAGCAAACAACTCGAGATTACTCCTACGAGCAGACCTCGCCCGTGCGCCGGCCTGGAATGCTTACGAGACGAGCGCGTTCCGCAGAGATATTATGGACATTAGATGTGCTGGCTGGTTGATTGAGTGAATTGGAGTAAGAGCATGAAACGTTCGAAGTTTTTGTTGCTGAATCTATTTTTCGCCTGCATTGCCAATGCCCGGGGAAAACCGCCTGAGACACAGCAAGACATGCACCACGAGCATCACACCGGCTTCATGCAAGGAGGCATGCACCACGCGATTGCAAAAGGCGTCACCTTGAATGCCAAAGTGGATGCAGCCGCGCGCATCGTCACTCTGCGCATCGGACCAATGAATCTCCCCGCGCACACCAGCCACATGAATATGCCGCAGCCTCCCGACCAGGTGTGGCGGATTCCCTTCGACGGCTGGCTCCTTGCCTATCACCCAAAACTGGTTGATGGCGGTGGAAACGCCGTTCCTGGAGCTGTTCTTCATCACACCGCTTTCTGGAACGAAAATCGCGCCGACTTTCTTTGCCCCAATAAAGAAGAGCACATTTTTGGCGCGGGCAGTGAAATGACCGACTGGACCGAAGTCCCCGGCTACGGCTATCACGTGCAGAAGAACGACAAGGTCCGGATCGAAACCATGATGTATAACCCCACCGCCACTTCCTACGAAAAGGTCTATCTGGAGGTGCAAATCCCCTATGCAGATGCAAGCGCGGGGAGCGCGGCAAAGCCAACGATGAATGTCTATCCCGCGTGGATGGATGTAAAGTCTTGCGGAAATTCCAGCTATGACGTGCCAGCGGGCAAGAGTGAAAAATCCGGAACGGTGACGGTGAAATACGACGGGGTGCTTCTCGGCGTTGGCGGGCATCTTCATGACTACGGCAGACAGATTGTTCTTGAGGATGTCTCGCGCAAAGAGACTGTCGCCACGCTGGACGCCAGAGTGAGCGATAAGGGGCATCTCGAATCGGTGCCAGTCAAATTGTTTCTCGATCAGGGCGGCTACAAATTTTCCGTGGGTGATGTCCTGAAAACCTCTGCCACTTATGACAATCCCACGGGCAAGTTGCTGCGTGAAGGCGCGATGGGCATTGCCGTCGGTTACTTCGTCCCCTCTGACGACTCCAAGATGACCGCTCTGCGGCGGGAACCGCATGCCGGTCACGATATGGCCGGCATGTCCCACGACCACTAAGTTCTGGAGAAATCCGGACTAGGGTTTTCTAGCAACCAGGTAGAGCTACCGTACGTCTCTTCTTATGAGCCTGGCTCCGCGGTTGATTTGGAGGTGGCCTCATGCGAAAGCACCGATGGTTCGTCTTAGGCTTTCTTTTACTTCCCGTTGTAGTTGTAGCACAGCGCCCCGGAGGCGGTTCGGGCTCCGATACGTCTCCCAAGCTGTCGAGTAGCCCTCCTCCTACTCCGTCGCCGAGTCCAGCACCAATCCATAGCGAACCTTCTCATGCAACTTCGCCAAGCAGCTCCTCTTCGCCGGTGCACACTAATCCCTCTTCCTCGTCGTCTCCATCGCAGTCGCACGCGAACTCCGACTGGAATCGCTCGGCGCCTTCAAGCCATGAGCCCAAACAGCCCAAGACAGAGGCGCGCATTTCCGCACGGGAGGGTCACGATTCTCCAGGTGCGACCGCCCGTGAACCAAAAACCGCCGGTGGAGATCTCGCCCCCCATCCCTGCAAACACGGTCCTTGCACGACATGTCCGCCAGGACAATCTCCCTCCAAAGATGGAAAGTGCGGCAGTCCACCGATAGCTCAGCCCGCGCAGAAGACCGCGCTCCAGTGTCTTCCGGGCCAAACTTGGAACGGCGCCGCTTGTGTTTCGACAGCGCAGTCGACGCAGTGCCCGCTGGGCCAATTGCCGATCGGTACTGCCTGCGACCAAACGGAATGCGCGACATTCCAAAGCAGGGGAGATCTGATAGCCGCCGAGGCGCGCAGCGTCAAGGCCCAAATGCTGAATCCCTGCGCACTAGATCCTTTGGGACAAGAGTGCAAGGACCTCACGGAGCGCCACGATGAAATCCTTTTGCGATATCGAATGCTGCTGAATGAGGCTCCGTCCGCCTGCCGCATTACTCTGCCCGATCCGCTGGCGATTTGATCGGGGCAGGCAAATCGCACACGCAAGCGGAAAGGACGACTCCTGCACTCCGGAGTGCTAGCTAGTCATCGGGATGGCGGTGTGGCCGGAGGTGTGTCTGGGGTTGCAGGGGACGACTTCGAATTGACCGGCGCATCAGGCACTGTGGCGTGTTCGAGGATGCGCCGCGCGTAATCCGCAATCGTTTTTACGCCCGAGGCGTAAGCAGGGTTTGGCGTTTTGACGCCACCGTTGTAAGCGCCAATGGCTTTGTCCACGTCGCCGCCAAAGTGATCGAGCAAATCGCGCAAGATCAACCCCGCATAAGTAGTGAGCACTGAGTCATTGACGGAATTGAAGTCCAGTTCGCGCGAAGGGCGCAGGCGCGCGGGCAGCTTGGAGTAGTCGCGTTTGTCCCGCAGATAAAGCACGTGCGCTGCGCGAAGCGTTTCGCGCGTGATTTGCCAGGTACCCATGGCGTAGTCGCTGACCATCACCCGCTTCCGCGTGCGGCGGAGAACGATATCTCCACGTTGCGCTCGCTTCTTCCAGACCGCGTGCGTCAGGTCGCCGTTCACATCCATGTAATCGTTCTCCATGGCCCCAACGCCCATAAAATAATCCAGCGGAAGGTCGTAGAAATGGGCGACGTCGAGAATGTCGGCGGCCAGCTGCGTGGCCTGCTCGTGCGTCAAGGGCCGAGGCGCAAAGTCATCACCTCCGACGACGCGATTGTCCGTCTCTGATTTGAACATCAGAAATTGCGCCAGCGCCGGCTGCAAGCGGAAGGAACTGACAGCCTCGAGTTTCTGCTCAGCGGGCACGTCGTAAGAAACGTCGAACGTATGGCTCTGACCCAGGAAATAATTGAATTCTTTCTGCGACCAGGTCTGGAATTCGTAGTGCGCGATAAGGTTGCGGCCTTCCAGCCTCGCCAGTTGAGGGACCGCGGTGAGCTGGTCGTTGTCCGTTACCAGGAAGACTTTGTAATGTGGGCCCTGGGCTGTATTCACGGCCGTCAGCAACGCATGCGAGGCATCCTGGCCATCGCGGGCCAGTCGTCCGCGAAGATACTCAAAACGAAGGAACGCTTCCAGCTGGTCGTTGTAGTTGGCAATTTCAGCCGCGGGAACTCCCGATGTTATGGGCACGACCAACTGCTTCCCCTCGATGGCCACAACCGGCACGCGAGGGCGCGCCGAACCTGGGAGATCCAACGGCCACAGCCGATAATCCGTGTAGGCACAGGTGGCAAAGGCCAGGATCCCGGCGCAGAGGCAGAGAAAAATCCTGACCAGCTTTTTGAGGAACTTCCTGACCCACATAGCCCCGGCCTCCTCTCCTATTTAGATGACCGCCAGTGCTTCGCGGCATGCTCAAAGTGGCTTGAGCACTCTGACGACCTACAGGGGCTGGGGCAATGCTTCTAATGTAAGCTTGTGAAAAAGCTTGAGTTATGTCAATAGATCCACGAACAGGCCAGCCGCCGGGTTACTGGAGCGTGTCTAGATTAACACACTCCGCGTTCAGCTAAGAACCTGGCGCAGAGGGCTAGGCTTCCCTTAAGCCGATGCTGTCGCTGCCTTTGCCGCTTCTACGGTATAGACGATCACGGCCTTCTTTCCACCCTTGGCAGCCGTAGCGTGGATGGAGCTGAGGTTCACGCCCTTGGCCGCTAGTTGGTTCAGGCACTGCCCCAGCGCGCCGGCTTTGTTGGGCAGTTCGTATTGCTCCGCCGCCGTCTCTTGATATGCGATCCGGGCGGCGTCGAGCGCCTTCTTGGCTTTTCTGGCATCCTCGGCGACAAGCTGAACAGTCCCAGCCGGACCTTGGGATGTTCCGAGTAACGCCAGAATATTCACTTTCGCATCACCCAGTGTCTTGGCAATCTTCGCGACCGCCCCGGGTTGATTATCGATGAAAATCGTAAATTGTTTGATTTTGGCCATGTGTGGAGCCTCCTCGTTGGCGAAGATTATACGCCTGGATAGCGATGAGGGCATATCTCTAGCGAAGAGAGATCCTTCGACTCGCTGCGCTCGCTCAGGATGACCACCCTCGTCGGGTGGTCAAATCTGCTGGCCCTTCCAGCGCCCCCGGCGGAAAAGCAGAACTCCAGCGACCGCGATTGCGCCCTCGGCAACCACGATGGAGATGTAAACGCCGTTTGCTCCCATGCGCAGCGGAAGAGCAAGCGCGTAAGCCAGCGGAATCTCTAGCAGCCAAAAGCCGAAGAAGTGGACGATAGTGGGTGTCACCGTGTCCCCTGCGCCGTTGAACGCCTGGAGCATCACCATGCCGTACGCATATCCAATATTTCCATAGCTCAGAATGCGCAACGCGGTTGCCGCTAGGGGAACCACTACAGGATCGTTGGTAAATAGCCGAACCGTCGGCGTGGCGAAAATGAGAAAGAGCACGCCGACGCCGCCGAGAAAAAGCATGTTGTAAAATCCAGTGCGCCATACGGAAATCTGCGCGCGCTCGGGCTGCTTCGCGCCCAGGTTTTGTCCTACCAGCGTGGCGGCGGCGTTGCTCAAGCCCCAGCTTGGCAAGATCACGAAGATTAGGATACGGATGGCAATGGTGTATCCCGCGAGAGCCGCCGACCCGAAAATGCTTACGATGCGCACCAGTCCAATCCAGCTTGTGTGCGCAATTGCAAACTGCAGGATACCGGTCACGGAAACGCGCAGCAGCCGTAGCAGAACACGCAGATTAACGCGAATCTGTTCGCGAAGGATGCGAATCCGCTCCGTGCCGCGAAGCAGCCGGTAAAACTGATAGAGCACGCCGATGCTACGCCCGGTAAGGGTGGCTGCCGCAGCCCCGGTCACGCCGAGCCTTGGGAATGGCCCCCAGCCGAAAATCAAGCAGGGATCGAGGACTAGATTGATGATGTTCGAGACCCAGAGCAGCCGCATGGCAATCGCGGCGTCTCCCGCTCCGCGAAAGATTGCGTTGTTGAGAAAGAGCATCATGATCGCGCCGCAGCCGCCAAGAGCGATCCGCGCGTAGCCGGAGCCCACGGAAATAACTTGCGGCGAAGCGCCCATCAAGCGCAGCAACTCCGGCGCATAGAAAACACATGGCAGGCCAACAACGAACGAAATCGCCAGCCCGATGGCAATGGCTTGCACGCCGGCGATCGCGGCGCCTGTTGGATCTTTCTCTCCAATACGTCGCGCCACCATCGCCGTGGTGGAAAGGCTCAGGCCCAGTCCAATCGCGAACACCAGCATCAGCAGTGATTCCGTCAGGCCTATGGTTGCGACTGCATCCGCTCCGAGACGTCCCACCCAGAAAACGTCAACAACCGCAAAAAGCGACTCGAGCACCATTTCGAGGATCATCGGAATAGCGAGCAGTAGAATCGCGCGGTTCAGACTGCCGGTAGTGAAATCCTGATGCGAGCCGCGAACCGCTTCGCGGATGGAGCTCCACAAAGACGGCGGTGAGGCCGGAGCGATAATTTGTTCGACTGCCACGAAATCCTTAGCTTTCTGCATGAACGCAGGCAAAAGTGGAACCTGTGCACGCGGCCGCAATTTAGCGATAGATAGAGAAGCGAAAAAAGAAGGGATCCGCAAAGAGCGGATTAGTTAATGAGCGGAATTCGCGCGACAAACATCGTTTTTTCCTTGGCGCTGCCCCTGCGCAATGAGCGCACCGCACTCCCAAAGAAGCCTGGGCGACTTTTCAGCTGACCCATTCTAACCTGGAGCGCGCGGCTCTGGCTAGCAAAATCGCGGCAGCAAAACCGTCATGCCGTATTTGAGCAGCTTTAGGCTGCGGCGCCAATTCGCCGGATCAGGTCTTCCTGTTCGGATTTCGTTTCCGCGCCAATCGTGAAGGCATCCAGAAGATCCAGCGAAAGTGCGTAGCGGATTGCTTCATCCTGCTGGTGCCGCAATTCGCCGGCTCCAAGAATCTTCATGCCCACAATGGCGTGGCCATTGGAGCGCATTTCGCGCATCACGCTCACCACGGTATCCGGCGAGGCATCCATGGCTGCTCCGATGGGATTGATTCGCACAAGATGGACTTGCACCCACGAAGACTTGGCCGCCGTCCGCAGTGCTTCGATGCTGTGGCACGAGCAGCCGTGCGCACGGATGATGCCTTTTTGCTTGGCTTCCGAGAGCACATCCATAGTTCCCTGGAAGCGGCCGGTCCAATCGCCCTCGGTCAAGCAGTGCATCAGACAAATATCAATGTAGTCGGTGTTGAGTTCGCGGCGGAAGCGCTCCAGATCAGCCTTTGCGGACGCGGCATCGCGCGCCCAGGTCTTGGTTAGGATCGTTACTTTATCCCGCGGCAAGTATTTCAGCGCTTCCGCGACATGCGGATGGCTGCCGTAAGAATCCGCGCTGTCAAAAAACTTCAGGCCATGGTCGTAGCCATTGCGAAGGAGGTCCGACAGTCCTCCGATGCCAAGCGCCGTTTGGTGCGAACGATGTCCAACTCCAGACGTGCCCGTCCCCATCGCCAGCCGGCTTGTTTGAATGCCTGTACTTCCCAGAGCAACCGTGTCCGAAGCGGCGTACTTCTTCGACAGCGGGGGTATAACGATAGCCCGGTGGGCAAATCTGGTTCGGGGAAGCCAAACCGCACCGGCTACGCATGCAGCTCCGGCCGCGTAGGCGGCTCCATGCAGGAATTCTCGCCGTTTCATGATGCCTCCTCGAACCGGCAGGCGGGTGAATGCTCGCTCATTTTAACGCGCCGCAGGGAAATAAGTAAGCAGGTATGAAAGCCTAAGGAAGGACTTGGGTCAGCTCAAACTAAGATGAGGTTTGCAGGGACGTGCTTTCGCGTCCCCGGCTCACGGCTGTCGTGGTGAGCCCACCACTCCCGCCATGCCCCCCCGTTTGTGCCAAACGATGCGCCTGTGATGGCTTCCAAAGTTGCTCCCACCAAGCTCTGTGTGGACGCGTTTAAGGAATCATCGTCAAGAAGGTTCAACAATTGAGGAACCGCGGCCAACCGCTGTTCGCCCGTGAGCAAGCCTGACCGCGAAAGACCGTTCGCCGCGCGCTCCCGAATTTGCATAGCCGGGTCGTGCGCCAGCACATCGAGAAGCATTTCAATGGAATCGCCGCTCCCCAGCATAGCGAATCCTTCCACCGCCCAGTAACGTACTTCTTGATTCCGGTCATGCGCATAGCGCCGCAGCGTACTCAACACAAGGGACGGCTCGACGCCGCGGTTGCCCAGCGCGCCAAGCCTCCAAAGCGCCAGATACCGTTCGTCGGATCCACTGCGAATTTTCCGCTCAAGCTTCGCGACGCTCTCCGGCGCCTTGATCAAGTTGTTCGCCGCAAGGTCGATCTCGACAGCGGCTACGCGCACGCGCGGGTCGTTTGACCGAAGCGCCGCGAGCACGAGGTGGAAGAGCCGGTCGGTGTCCTCTAGATGGCCTCGCCACGATGTAAGGCTTCGGTGAATCAAGCTGAGAGAAAGATCGGGCTCTTGAACCACGAGTTCCAGCAAACGTTCGGCTTGCAGTTGCGGGGTGAGGCGGGCGATCTCTTCAATGCCGGCATCCTTCGCGTTCGGTTTTGCGGTCGCAACGAGGGTGGCCGCTTGCTGATGTGCATTTGCCGCAGCAACGGGATGAATTTTCAACCAATGGGTTATCGCGCCTTGAAACCTGGCCGCGAAAAACCCTGCAAGCATGGATAGGGGCGCCAACAGAAGGAGCGCTGCAAGGTAAGAAAGACGAGCGCGCATCCTCTTCTTTGCGCCCGCCGGCACTGCTTTGGTTTGTGGCACCGTCTTTGAATCCCCTGTGGAACTTGCCCGTTGTTCGTTCATACCATCCATTTCGCGCGCGGATTCGCGCGCAGCCAGGGGCAAAAATAGAGGTTAGGTGAAGGGTCAACAATGGTACGCGGGGGCACTGGCCGCCGCGCGCCGCAGGCAAATCCCGTAGCTTCAATGCGATTCGGACGTTTACTAGTTCGCGTCGCGTGAATGCAAACCGTCCGAAGGAACAGGCTCTCGAGGCACACAAATCGGAATGATGAGCGCTCTCTGCCGTCGGAACTCCAAACCAGTTAAAGAAGTGGGCTGAAAGAGCTCATTTATCCTGAAAAAAAGGTGCTGGTGTCATTTGAAATCAAGCCGCAGTCTTTAGGCACTTGGGTTGCTGAGAGTTTTCGTACACGTTGATGCGCCCACAAGCAGGACACCGAATCTCCATCGTGAACGGCTTCCCGCAGTAGGACAGCGGTTTTCCACAGGCTAGACAGGCCACTCTTCACTGCGCGTAACTCCGGCAATGGCGGCGGGCCTATGCAGCGAGATATGGAATCTTGATAGACTGCTCACCTGACTATCTCCATGTCGCGAAAATCAAAACGCAAGAAGAAGAAGCGTAAACAAAAAGAGGTGCCCACAACGCCGCCGCCAGTACTCCAGCCCATTCCCGCCAAATCCAGCAGGCACGGACTATTCTTAACAATCCTAGGACTAGTCCTAACAGCAATAGGGCTAGTAGCTTTGATTGAGTTGTTCCCACGTCTATCTGCAACGGCGAGTTCTCCAACAGACCTAAATGACCCGTTAACATCATCGAAGTTCGCCATTTCCAACGATGGATACTTGCGAGTTACAGACGTTACGTCGGCTTGCTTCTTGTGGCGTGTAGAAATGGCGTCGGCCGGAAGAAGTAGTCCGAACATCCATTTCACCGACGGATTGGCAGAAGTCGCGAAACCCCCCGAAAGTAGACTCAATCCGACGGAAGCGTTTACCGTGCCATGTACAGGAAGCCAAATACTTGGTAGTTCGGCCCCTTATGCCCAACCCATTCTTGCGCGGGCTGACTTGGCGATTGTCGTCTATTATCGGCCTTGGCCATTTACTTTCTACCGAGATCGGCGCATGTTTCGCTTTGTTTCTCACGCTGGGAAACAGGGTGAGATAACCTGGGAAAAGCAACCAAGTGGGGCTTTGGAACCAGACTTTGATAAATCGTGGACAGAAAAGAACGGAGAATTTGTCAGAAAGCAAGAAACGTCCACTTTCAAATGACACCACTACCGAAAAAAAGGGATACTTTGTGAGAAGTAGTGCGTCTGTTAGAATAAAGAGCTTGGTTTTGCGAATCCAAAAGCAGAAAATCCAGGCTTAAATCAGAGCGAGCAGGGAAATCGAATGGCATTGAAGTGTGAGTTTTGCGGCAAAGCGCCGCACTTTGGCAACGTGGTCAGCCACGCGAACAATACGCGCCGGCGCCGCTGGAATCCTAATTTGAAGCGCATGCGCGTCGTCGTGGCGGGAGTCAAGAAGCACGTCCGCGTGTGCACCGCGTGCATTCGGGCGGGCCGCGTGAAAAAGGCCGCCTGAGCTTCCAGCCTTGAATTTATCTTTTGCGAACCCGCGAATCGTGGGGAGTCCGATGGGCCGCTCAAAAGGACTGCGCCGCGCCATGGCCTGCGTGCCACTCGCGGCTCTAGCGTTTGCCGCCGCTGCCGGCTGCAACAAGCAGACCCAGCGTGCCCCCGACGTGTGGGCCGTGGTAAACGGAAAAGAAATCAAGCGCGACGAAGTCGACAAGTATTACCGCACGCGGGTCAATCCCGAAGGACAAGAACCTTCCCAGGAAGAATCCCTCTCTCTGAAACTCAACGTTCTCGACGAACTGATCATCAATGAAATTCTGCTGGAGCGCGCCAAGAAATTGAACCTCGAGGCGAGCGACGGTGAAGTCGAAGACAAATTCACCGAGCTGAAAAGCCCTTACACCGAGGAGGAATTCCAGCGGCGCTTGAAAGATCAGGGCATGTCTGTCGACGACCTCAAACTCGATCTGCGCCGCCAGCTTTCCATTGAGAAATTGCTGAACCGCGAAGTGGTTGCGAAAATCTCCATCACCGATCAGGAAATCGCCGATTTTTACAACGCCAACAAAGCGCAGTTCAACGTCGCCGAGCCTACCTATCACCTCGCACAAATCAAAGTGACGCCACGCAAGGACCCGCAAATCCGCAACCGCAAGAATGACGACGCCACCACCGAAGCCGAAGCGCAGCGCAAGATTAAGATGCTCATGGACCGACTGAACAGCGGCGCCGACTTCGCCCAACTGGCTATGGATTATTCCGAAGATATGAACACCGCTTCAACCGGCGGCGATCTGGGGTACGTGCCGGAGTCCGGCTTGAATTCTGCGCAAGTGGACCCCGCGCTCAAGCGGGCGGTTGTCGGCTTGAGGCCTGGGCAGATTAGCCAGCCCATCGAAGCCCGCGACCAGACGGGTCCGAGCTACCACATTCTGAAACTTATTTCGCGCGAAGCGCCCGGTCAGCGCAGCATCTCCGAGCAACAAGTACAGCAGAATATCCGCGACACGCTGCGCAGCCGCAAGGAACAGTTGCTCCGCTCCGCTTATCTGGCTGTCGCGCGCGACGACGCCCACGTGGCGAATTATCTGGCACAGCAGGTGATCGAAGCCGCGGGGAGGCTCCCCGACGCCGCCAAGACCTACATGCCGCCCCGCTCCATCGGCCACTGATTCAGCAGCATTTCTTCGCCAAACATTGATTGGTGTCATTCCGAACCAGCCTGCGACAGGCGCAGGGAGGGATTTGCTTTCTCCTATTTACGCAACAATGCAGAGCACTTCCCCGGCATTGACGGCTTGGCCCTGGTCTACCAGCACGCGCTCCACGGTTCCGCTCTTCGGTGAGCAGATTTCGTTATGCATTTTCATGGCTTCCACAACAAGAAGACCTTGACCGGCTTCCACGCGGTCGCCCGCTTTCACAAGCAGGTGCACAATTTTTCCGGGCATGGGCGCGACAATCTCCTGGCGGCCTTCCGCCTCGGCCCCGCTGTGGCGCCGGCCGCGCCAGGCACGCGGATCGCTGACCTCAGCTATGAATTCAAATCGTCCGGTTTGCAGATTGAGCTTGCCGTCGCTCGCTGGCGTCACGCAAATCTCGTGCGACTGCCCCTCAATCAATACGGAAAACGTGTTTGGCGCGACTTCTACGACATCGGCCGTGACGGATTCACCATCGAGCGTGGCTTGCCAGCCTTCCGAGTGGTGTCCGAGGTTCACAACATGCGAGGTGCCGGAAATGCGAACCTCGTACTTCATGGCGTGCGATCCAACTGTTCGCGACGGCCTTCCATTTTCCAGGGCGAGGGGGTTTCGTTGAGTGCTTCTGCGCTGGTCTTTTGCGCGACGCTCTGCTGTGCCTGCCAGATGGCTGCGGCGATGGTCGCAGCTTTGCGAGCCGCGTTGGAATCTTCCTGACGTTTGGAGCCCGAACCCTCCGCAGCACGTCTAGCCGGGTGCGGCCGCCGCAACAGTTCGTCAAGCCAGCGCGTGTGAATTTCGCCGCGCAGGAAGTCCGGCTCTTCCAGAATTCTCCGGAAAAGCGCCGCGTTGGTTCGAATGCCAGTGATCGTGTATTCGTCTAGCGCCCGCCGAAGCCGCGCAGTGGTTTCCTCTCTGCTGTTCCCCCAGGCAATGAGTTTGCTCAGCAATGGGTCGTAGTCGTTCGGGACGATCCAGCCTTCGTACACGCCTTCGTCGAGACGGATTCCTGGGCCGCTAGGAGCGTGCCGCGACAGGATTTTCCCCGGTGAAGGGAAAAAGTTGTTTTCCGGGTCTTCGGCGTAAAGACGAACCTCCATCGCGTGCCCGCGCGGCGTGATGGCTTCCCACGCGAACGGCAGGCGGTGTCCCGCAGCGATTGCGATTTGAAGTTTGACCAGGTCCAGTCCAGTCACTTGCTCGGTGACGGGATGCTCCACCTGCAGCCGAGTATTCACTTCCAGAAAATAAAATTGAAGGTTCTGATCGACGAGAAATTCGACGGTGCCGGCATTGACGTAGCCGCCCGCGCGCGCCAACCGCACCGCGGCTTCGCTCATCTTTTTGCGCAAATCCGGCGTGACGATGGGCGACGGTGCTTCCTCGACAACCTTCTGGTGGCGCCGCTGAATGGAGCACTCGCGCTCGCCAAGAGAAACCACCCGGCCATGCGCGTCTGCTAGAATCTGGACTTCAATGTGCCGCGGCCGCTCCAGGAACTTTTCGAGATACAACCGATCGTCGCCAAAGGCATTCATGGCTTCGGAGGCAGCGTCGCGAAACGCGGAATCAAATTCCGCGTCGCCGTGCACCACACGCATGCCCTTGCCGCCGCCGCCCGCCACCGCCTTCAGAAGAACGGGATACCCCATACTTTGCGCAAGCGCCCGCGCTTCGGACGATTTTTCGATTGGATGGATCGTGCCGGGAACAGTCGGAACTTCGGCGCGGCGCGCCAGCTGGCGCCCCGAAGTTTTTGAACCGAGCGTCTCCATGGCCTCCGCCGAAGGCCCAATGAACGTGACGCCGGTTTCTGTGCAGGCGCGGGGCAGCGCGGCATTTTCCGCAAGAAAACCGTAGCCGGGATGCAATGCGTCGCAGCCAGCACGGCGAGCCACGTCCATAAGTTTGTCAATGCACAGATAGCTTTCGCGCGAGGGCGCTGGGCCGATCGCATAGGCTTCATCGGCCAGCCGCACGTGCAGCGATTTGCGGTCCGCCTCGCTAAACACCGCGACAGACTGGATGCCGAGTTCGCGGCACGCGCGCAGAACGCGCACGGCAATTTCGCCGCGGTTGGCAATCAAGATTTTCTTGAACATAGAAGCGCGGAGCGAGGAAGAAGTTTAGCATGGGCAGAATGTCGCGCAGGGAAGTCTTGCTTTACTGCTCCGTTCCAGTTACTTGAGAAGCCGCTGGAGATCATCTCGGATTCATCGGAAAGATGATTCACTCGAGGCCACAGGATAGTGTATACAGGAATTCCTGCTCTTTACTGACGGAGGTTCCATTTTGATGAGACGATTCTGTTTCTTGCTTGCGCTGCTGGCCGCCTCAGCATTACCGGCGCTGGCGCAGGAGCCAGTGCTTGCGCCGCCGGAAAGCCTGGTTCTGGACAACGTTCCGCAAATTCCCGCGGCGCTGGCGGAAACTGCGGGCCGCTACGCTTCGTTTCGCAGCGCGAGTCTCTCCGACTGGCATCCCACCAAGCACGAGATGCTGATTTCGACGAGATTTGCTGAGACTGCGCAACTCCATCTCGTCGCCATGCCTGGCGGCGCGCGGCAGCAACTCACGTTTTACTCGGACGCGGTGACCAACGGAAAATTCCATCCAACCATCGGCGAGTACATCGTTTTCATGAAGGACGTTGGCGGGGGCGAGTGGTATCAGCTCTATCGCTACGATGTGAAAACCGGCAACGTGACGCTGCTGACTGACGGAAAGTCGCGCAATCTTCTGGGGCCATGGTCATCGAGCGGCGATCAGATCGCGTATATGTCCACGCGCCGCACGGGCAAGGACACGGATTTGTGGGTGATGAACCCCGCAGACCCGAAAACAGATCATCTGCTCCTGCAACTCGCGGGCGGAGGCTGGCAACCGGAAGATTGGTCGCCGGATGACAAAAAGATTCTCCTGCTCGAAGAACTCTCCATAAATGAATCCTACTTGTGGCTCGTGGACACTGCCACCGGACAGAGGACGGAGCTGACACCGCGAAATGCTACGCAAAAAGTTTCGTACGGAGAAGCGCGCTTCAGCAAAGACGGCAAAGGGATTTACGTCACTACGGACAAAGATTCCGAATTCCATCGCTTGGCGTACATCGATCTGGAGACGAAGCAGCCGACGTACCTGACCACCTCGATTCACTGGGACGTGGAAAACTTCGACCTGGCGCGCGATGGAAAGCTGCTTGCCTTCGTCACCAATGAAGAAGGCCTCAGCATTCTGCGCGTGCGAGACACCGGCAGCGGCAAAGAAATGCCTCTGCCGCACATTCCTACAGGTGTTGTCGGCGCCATACGCTGGCACCAGAACGGTCACGAACTGGGCTTTTCGCTGAACAATTCGCGGGGGCCGGGTGACTGCTACTCTCTGGACGTTACCTCCGACAAAATCGAGCGCTGGACGGCCAGCGAAACAGCCGTGAAGACCGAAGCGTTCCCGCAGGCCGAACTGATTCGTTGGAAGAGCTTCGACGAAAAGGTGATTTCCGGATTTTTGTACAAACCGCCGGCAAAATTCACCGGCAAGCGGCCTGTGCTCGTCGTGATTCATGGTGGGCCGGAAGGCCAATCGCAGCCGACATTCTTGGGGCGCAACAATTATTTTCTCAACGAATTGGGGGTCGCGCTGGTTTATCCCAATGTGCGCGGGTCAACCGGCTATGGAAAGACTTTTTCGCTTCTGGACAACGGCTTTAAGCGCGAAGACACCTACAAAGACGTCAATGCGCTGTTCGACTGGGTAGCTACGCGCCCGGATTTGGACGCAAGCCGCATTGCGGTGACCGGCGGAAGCTACGGCGGGCACATGACGCTCGCGGTCTCGACGTTCTACAGCGACCGCATCCGCTGCTCCGTCGACATCGTCGGAATGTCGAACCTGGTCACGTTTCTCGAACACACCGAAGCGTACCGGCGCGATTTGCGCCGCGTGAAATACGGCGATGAGCGCAATCCGAAAATGCGCGAGTTCCTGGAAAAAATCGCGCCGATGAACAACATCGAGAAAATCAAGAAACCGATGTTCGTGATCGCCGGAAAAAATGATCCGCGCGTTCCCGTGAGCGAGTCACAGCAAATCGCCGACGCCTTGAAGAAGCAAGGTACGCCAGCGTGGCTGATGATTGCTAGCGACGAAGGCCACGGCTACCGCAAAAAGCCCAACCAGGATTTTCAGTTCTACTCCACCGTCGAATTCCTGCAGGAGTATCTGCTCAAGTGACTTTATTGGGCGCAGCACGCTGCGCCCCTACAAGTAATACAAACTACAAAGGGATGTTGCCGTGCTTTTTGCGAGGGTTGGTGTCCTTTTTGTTTTCTAAGGCGCGAAGAGCGGTAATGACACGCGCGCGCGTTTCGGCAGGCTCGATCACAGCATCGATGTAACCGCGCTCGGCGGCGACGAAGGGATTAGCGAAGCGGTCGCGAAACTCGGCGATTTTCTCGTCGCGCATCTTTTCGCGCTCTGCGCCTTCCACCTTTGCCAGGTCGCGCCTGTAGACAATATCGACCGCGCCCTCCGGCCCCATCACGGCAATTTCCGCAGTAGGCCAGGCGAAGTTTGCGTCCGTGCGAATGTGCTTGGAAGCCATGACGCAGTAAGCGCCGCCATACGCTTTCCGCGTGATGACAGTAATCTTCGGAACCGTAGCTTCGGCAAAGGCGAAGAGCAGCTTTGCGCCGTGCTTAATGATGCCGCCAAATTCCTGCTGCGTGCCGGGAAGAAAGCCCGGCACATCTTCAAACGTTAGCAGTGGAATATTGAAGGCATCGCAGAAACGCACGAAGCGCGCGCCTTTCACAGAAGCGTTGATGTCGAGGACGCCGGCAAGGTAAGCAGGCTGGTTGCCGACAATGCCGATGGGGCGGCCGCCGAGGCGGGCGAATCCCACGACGAGATTCTTCGCGTAATGTTCGTGGACCTCGAAGAAATAGCCGTCGTCCACAATGGAGCGGATCGCATCTTTGATGTCGTACGGTTTCTGCGGGTCCGGCGGCACGAGCGTGTTGAGCGCTTCATCGCGGCGCGTAGGCGAGTCAGAAGTGGCACGCCGCGGCGCATCCTCGAGATTGTTCGAGGGAAGAAAGCTCATCAGCTCGCGGATCATGGCCAGGCACTCGGCGTCATCCCGCGCAACGAAATGCGCGACCCCGCTTTTTTCGTTGTGCGTCATCGCGCCGCCCAACTCCTGCTTGGTTACCTCTTCGTGCGTAACGGTCTTGATCACGTCGGGGCCAGTGACGAACATATAGGAGGTTTCGCGCGTCATGAAAATAAAATCGGTGATCGCGGGCGAATACACCGCGCCGCCTGCGCATGGACCCATGATGGCGCTGATTTGCGGAATGACGCCGCTTGAAAGCGTGTTGCGCAAGAAAATATCCGCGTATCCAGCGAGCGAGGCCACACCTTCCTGAATCCGTGCGCCGCCGGAATCGTTCAACCCGATCACGGGTGCGCCCGAGCGCATCGCCAAATCCATAATTTTGCAGATTTTCTGCGCGTTGGCTTCCGAGAGCGAGCCGCCAAAAACGGTGAAGTCCTGCGCAAAGACATAGACGAGGCGTCCATCGATGCGGCCAAAGCCGGTGACGAAGCCGTCGCCGGCGGGGCGCTGCTCCTGCATGCCGAAATCCACGCAGCGGTGCCGGACGAATTTGTCGAGTTCCTCGAAGGAGTCCTCGTCAAGCAGCAGACTGATGCGTTCACGTGCAGTAAGTTTGCCGGCCTGGTGTTCGCGCTCGCGGCGCTCGGGGCCTCCTCCGGCTTCCGCTTCCGCATCGAGGCGGCGAAGCTCCTCGGTGCGGTCGCCGGCCGCAGGCTGCGAAATCAGACTGCGTTTGGCTTCAGACAAGAGGGCCTCCACTGGAAGCGGCGTTGGATGGGGTATTGGGCGCGATTCCGGGCGCAGAAATGGAAGGAGGCTCCTTAGTACCGAAGATGCGGACAGCCAGATGCGTCGCCAGCCAGGTGGTGCCTAATAGAAGGACGATCCCAAGGACGATCTCCGCGCCCATGCCGAAGGCACGATGCAGCGGAGAATCAAGCGAAGTTACATACTCGGTGGCCCAAACAAGGACAAACATCGCGCCAAGGGTCATGGCCACGATCAGGACAATGCTGACAATGAAGGCGATTATCGTTTTCATAAGACCGGGTCTGTGACTTCGCTGGGTAGTTAGAAGCATAACCCAAGACGCGCGAGTCGTCAGGCAATGTTCCACCTGCTTTCCGAACCTGCGATGTCGATTCGGTAGAAGACGTGGCGAGTGAGTTACAGAATCAGCGCAAGCGGTTCCAAGCTCACCGTAAGCCGGACCAGTCGTCGGCCACGAGGATGGAATCTACGGGATTCGAGGGATCGTACTTGACGCTAGCGGGCTGGCCGGGGACGAGTCGTTCGAGGCGAACCTGGCTTTCGAGGCCAGTAATGTCCTGTGCAGTGTGATAGACGACGCCGGAAATTGCGTAACTGTACGAGACGAGGTGACGCGGCCGCATGTCAGTGAGTGGACGAGCACTCGAGCCAAACAGTCCTTTTCGCGCCGGCTTGGCTTCCGGCGGATGCTCGACGAGATCGACGACCTGGCCTTCCGCGATGCGGCCGATCTGATTCAGATGGAGACGGCGCTTGCGCTCTTCCTTTTCCGGATCCAGCGCCGGTCGGAGAAAAGCGTAAACGATCATTGCGATAGCGGCGACGGACGCTCCGCCCATGGCGAGCACAAGTTTCCAATCCGCAAGCGTCTCTTTCAACGATGCAACTCCGTAATGTGAGTCTTGAAGACGAATCCGGCGCGTAGGCTGAGGAATTGCGCCGCGGCGAGACGGGATGCTCCGGCCAGCCGTACCCCACAGACGCATATATTAGCGAAATTGCACGTCGCGGAGAATCAGGGTTGCTGAGTGTGCACTGAATTACGCAATACCCCTATACCTGCGACGCTGACCTCGACCGTGTCGCCCGGAACGAGAGGTCCGACGCCCGCGGGCGTCCCGGTTGCGATGAGGTCGCCGGGGAGCAGTGTCATCATGCGGGAAATCCAGCGAATGAGAAACGCGACGGGATAAGCCATGAGCGAAGTATTGCCTGACTGGCGAAGTGCGCCGTTGACTCGGCACTCGACGAGAGCGTTCGCGGGGTCGAGATCAGTTTCGATGTGCGGGCCTACCGGGCAGAAAGTATCGAAGCCCTTGGCGCGCGTGAATTGCACGTCGCTCTGCTGCAAATCGCGCGCGGTGACGTCGTTGAGGCAAGTGTAGCCAAGAACGAAAGAAATCGGATCGTCGGAGTCGCATAAATGCGCGCAGGGGCGGGCGATGACCACGGCAAGCTCGCCTTCGTGTTCGACACGCTGGGAAAATTTAGTTAGGACGATCGGCTCACTGGGACCGATGATGGAAGTCGAGGGCTTGAGAAACATCAGCGGTTCTTTGGGGACCTCATTGCCGAGTTCGGCGGCGTGCGCGGCGTAATTGCGCCCGATGCACACGATTTTAGAAGGCTCAATGGGAGCGAGAAGACGAACGTGCGAAAGACGCGAAGTGCGCGAGGCGCGCGTCCACTGGCCCCAAGGAACGCCAACAATTTCGACAACGCTTTCTCTTTCGATCAAGCCGTAAGAAGGTGGGTGCGAGGCGGAATTGGTGGAAACATATCGGCAAAATTTCATTCGCGGTCAACTCGCGTGGTGATCTTGGTGATGCGAAACGTCCGCTTCGCGCACCCTGCGGATCATCGAGGCGATCCAGGAGAGCGTGGTGAGAATCATATAAACGACAGCGCCCTCCATGAAAACTTGGAAGGTGCTGTGGCGATTGCCTAGCCCCCGGTAAATCATGCAGAGCACGCGGTACACCGTGCTGAAGATGATCCAGCCAATCAAACTCGAGGCCAGGAGAGGGCCGGGCACGCGCATAAAACGCAAAACTGGCACGGCAGCCAGAAAGCAGAGGACCCCGGCGGCGGCGACATTGCGCTCGAGGGCGAAGCGCTCCAGCAAAGGCACATGATTGGCAATGAGGAGCCAGGTCACAAAAACCAGACTAAGGCACACACCGGTGTACACGCCGGTGCGAATGACAGCGCTGCGCAGGAACTGCAGTCGGCGGTACCCAGGTAAATTGGCGCGAACGGACATCCGAAGCTGGGCCTCCAAGATGCCTTGCATAGAAAAACCCGAGTCTACGAAGATGGTTGCGCGACATCAACTGCAACGGCAGCGCTCGGCGCGCTTTCATTTCCAGCGCGGTCCACGGCCGTCACGGTATACCAGTAGTGATGCCCTGACTCTACAGAGTTATCACGAACCGCGGGCACGGGCAACAAATCCGGGGTGATCAACTGGCCCCGCGTGCCCTCTTGCTCACTTCTATAGACGCGATAACCAGCCAGATCGGTTTCCAGATTGATGGACCAGGAGAGATCCACGACGAAACTTTGTGGAGAGGCGCCAGGGAGGACGGCAGCCACTAAACCCTGTGGAGCTGCGGGAGGAAAGGTGTCGAGAGGAGTGATGGCGGCGGGCTCAGAGTTGTCCGACTCGATTTCGTTTCCTTCCGCATTGATGACGCTTCGAACGACGTAAACGTAAGTCTTGCCGAAATCGAATTGCGTGTCGCTGAAGCTGTTTGTCGGGGAAGGGCCAATGAGAGCAAGTGGAAAAAGCCATTGCGTGAGTGGCAGGTCTTTGGCTGCGGGCGGGGGCGTGTGCGGATCGATCTGGCCGCGATAAACGTGATAGCCAGTGATCACAGGAAGAAGATCACCCCCGGAGGTTTGCGTTGGGGCGGGCCAGTCGAGATTCACCCCGGTTTCGGTGACTTTGACGTGAACCGCGGGGATGGCCTGGGGGACTGGGAATAGTTGCGCCGTGACGACGTTGGAGTCAGCGGAAGCGCGCTTGGCAGAAACGCGCGTTCGAATCAGATAGGCGACCGCGGCGCCGGGATGCCCTTTGGTTTCCGCTGGCGAAATTGGATCGGTGAAGTGAACTCGGCCAGCCGCGACGTAATTGCCGACAAGCGTGCCAGGGATGGTGTAGACGACGCGAAAGGAATGCGAATCGGGGGTGCCGTTGGGCTTCAATGCCCCGCGGAGTATTTCGACCGCGGGCGTGGAAATTAATTTGTCTCCGGATTTGGATTTTTCCGGAAGAGTGAACTCGAGGGCTACGCCATCACCCGACTGCCGCGCGGCGAGATCAGCGACGGAAAGCGGGACCGTCGGAGAAGGAGGAACGGGTTCCCCGGGAGCGCCGCAGCCTGCGGTGAAAAAGAAAATGCAAAATAGAAAATAGAAAATGGAAAAGAGCTGCGCAGGGGGCTGAAGAACGTGGAGGGGCGTTCCTTTTCTATTTTCCAATTTCAATTTTCAAAGCTCAGAGGATGTAGCGGCTGAGATCCTGGTTCTTGACGATGTCCGCAAGCTGTTTGCTGACGTAGGCGGCGTCGATTTTGATGTTCTTTTTCTTGAGATCCGGCGCTTCAAAGGAAATTTCGTCGAGCACCTTCTCGAGAATGGTATGCAGGCGGCGCGCGCCTATGTTTTCTGTTTGCTCGTTGACACTGGTGGCGAAGCGCGCGAGAGCCGCGACCGCGTCTTCTGTGAAATGCAGCTTCAGCCCCTCGGTTTCGAGCAGCGCGGCGTACTGCTTGATGAGGGCGTTCTTCGGCTCGGTCAGGATACGGATGAAATCTTCTTCTTTCAGAGATTGCAGCTCGACGCGAATGGGAAGGCGTCCTTGAAGTTCGGGAATCAAGTCCGAAGGCTTGGTGACATGAAAAGCGCCGGCCGCGATGAACAGAATGTGGTCGGTCCGGATCATGCCGTAGCGCGTGTTGACAGTGGTGCCCTCGATGATCGGTAAGATGTCGCGTTGCACGCCTTCGCGGGAAACGTCAGGGCCATGGCCCGATTCGCGGCCGGCGACTTTGTCAATTTCGTCGATGAAAATGATGCCCATTTGTTCGGCGCGCTCTACAGCCATGCGCGTCACTTGGTCCATGTCCAGAAGTTTGTTTTCTTCTTCCTGGATCAGGTATTCGAACGCGTCGGCCACGGTCATTTTGCGCTTCTTCTTTTGCTGACCAAACATCCCAGCAATCTTGTCCATGATGTTGACGTCCATCTCTTCAACACCCTGGCTGCTAACGATTTCGAACGCCGGCATCATGCGCTCGCGGACTTCGAGGTCCACCATGCGCTGGTCCAGCTTGCCCTCGCGAAGCTGGGCACGAAGCTTTTCGCGGGTGCGCTGATTCTGTTCGCGCTGCGCGGTGAATTCGGATTCGACCGTGCCAGGGCCGGGGGACGGAAGCGGCGGGAGTAAGAGATCCAGGACGCGTTCCTCGGCGGCTTGCTCGGCGCGGTCAGCGACTTCGTCCAGCTTTTCTTCGCGAATCATGTCGATGGAAGTTTCGACGAGATCTCGGACCATGGATTCGACATCGCGGCCGACGTAGCCGACTTCTGTGTACTTTGAGGCCTCGACTTTGATGAAGGGGCAGCCGGCGAGGCGCGCCAAACGCCGGGCGATTTCGGTTTTTCCGACGCCGGTCGGCCCGATCATCAAAATATTTTTCGGCAGGACGTCGTCGGCGATTTCTGGAGGGAGCTTCTGGCGGCGAACGCGGTTGCGCAGGGCCACGGCCACGGCGCGCTTGGCGGCGCCTTGGCCGACAATGTACTTGTCCAGCTCGAGAACAATCTCGCGCGGCGTCATGTCATCCAGCGCAGGAAGCAGCTCTCCTTCTTCGACGGTAACGGCGCCGTTGCCGCCGGGCGCGAGAGTCAATTCTTTTTCAGGCTTGCTAGTCATTACTCGTTCTCAGTTTCGGGCTTTAGTCTTCAATAAAAGAAATGCAATGAACCTCGGCACTCCCCAAGTAAGAGATGCTACACGGCCAGAGTTGGTTTACAAAGCGAATCCCCTGGTGAGACTTGTCATCCCGGGCGAGCGAAGGACCTCAAACTGTTTACAGTCCGTAATTTCTTGTCGGCTGAGACTCTTCGCGCAGCTTTATTGGGTGTGCTCAGAATGACAGCGTATCGTGAGGCGTGGAGCATGCAAACTATGAATCATCCGCGTCAGAGTTCTTCGACCGTGAAATTCTCGTTCGTAAAAATGCAGATCTCGCTGGCGATGCGCATGGCCTCCATGGCCAGGTCCTTGGCGGTGAGTTTGGAGTGCTTCAGCAGAGCGCGCGCGGCGGCGAGCGCGTAACTCCCTCCGGAGCCAATGGCAACCAGTCCATCGTCCGGCTCGATCACATCGCCATTACCGGAAAGAATGAATGTGCCTTTGCTGTCTGCAACAATCAGCATCGCTTCCAGGTGGCGCAGAGCGCGGTCCTTGCGCCAATCCTTGGCCAGCTCCACGGCCGCTTTCTGAAGATTGCCGGAAAACTCCTGAAGCTTGCCTTCGAAGCGTTCGAACAAAGTGATGGCATCGGCAGTGGAACCCGCGAACCCTGCAACTACTTTGTCGTTGTAGAGGCGGCGGGTTTTACGGGCGGTGTGCTTCATAACATGATCGCCCATGGTGACCTGACCATCAGCGACCAGCACAACTTTACTGTCGCGTCGCACGCACAAGACAGTGGTGCCGTGCATCGGCGAGGTTCGCTGGGGATTTAGCATCCGAGGATTATAACGCGGCGGTCGCACGGACAGCAAAATCGGGAAAAGGAGCATGGGATCAGAGATTCAGAGATCAGGGATCACACCGCGGTGCCTTGCGAACCGCTATGGTGCCTGCCCGATATGTAACAAATCGTTACAAAGCCATTCGCGGCCAACTCTTCCTCTGGTTCTTGAGACAATGCAAATCATTGAATGAAAGCAAGTTAAACCCAGGGAGGACAAAGGTTCGGGAAGTGCAACTCTCTCTGCACTTAGCACCTGGAGGTTTCATTGATTTCCAGACGAGATAGGAAACGAGGGCATGCGGGCTTCAGCACAGTCGAGCTCGTGGTCGCTTTGGCAATCATTCTGATTGTCGGCGGACTCGTCATCCCCAACGCTCAGCAGATATGGTTCGACATGGAGCTGAAGTCCTACACGGCGGAAACGGCCCATTTGTTTCAGCAAGCGCGAATTCTTGCCGCGAAGAACAACCAGACCTATTCGCTCGGATTTCGAGTCAACAACGGAGTGCAGCAGGTTTGGGTTGACCTGAACAAGAATGGCTCCCTAGATGCTGGCGAGCCTGTCATCGATCTCGGGAGGAGCATCTACGCAGCCTCCGGCGCTCCTAGCGGAAGCGGGCAACCCTCGGCCTTTAGTTACACGCTGGACACCACATCGGGAACCCCCTGCGATAACACTTGTACTCTGGCCTACAGCCCTAGGGGCCTGCCTTGCAAGTACGACACAACAACGACGCCGCCGACTTGCAACACTCCGGCAGCCAGCTATTTCGTTTACTACTTCCAGGACACTCGGCCCAACGGCTGGTCGGCATTGCTGGTGACGAAGGCGGGTAGGACCAAATCTCTTATGTGGAACGGCTCATCATGGCACTAAAAATGGCACGAAAACTTCGCAACACGAAAGCAGCAAGAAGGCAGCGCGGCATGACGCTGGTGGAACTGATGATCGCCATGGTCGTGCTTCTGGTGGGGATCACGGCGAGCATGGCTGTGGTGGCTGTATCGATGGGAGGCAACGGCCGCAACCGGCAGCAGAGTAATTCCACGGTTGTCGCGCAGATGGTGTCGGAGAAGATTTCCAGCGTGAAGGCCAACGTGGCCTCGCCAACAGTTACGATCACCGACTGCACCGGCACCACAACGACGGTCACCACCACTGCCGGGGGCAGCTCACTGAACACTTCCGGCGACATCGACTTTGCCCAAGCCGCGGTTAGCGGCTACCAGTTGCTATACACGGATTGCGGCACCAGCGGCAGGCAAGTGACGTATGACGTGCGCTGGAACATTACGCAGTCGACGAACTACGTCAAGCTGCTGGTGGTTTCGGCAAAAATGCAAAACGCCGGGACCGCCCTTAGGTTTTTCGCCTTGCCAGTCACGATCCGCACGCTAGTCGGACAGGGGACTTGAGAACATGACAAAGGGACGCAGCCTCGATTTACGAAAGCAGAAGGGATTTACGCTGCTGGAACTCATGATCGTGATGTTGATTTTGGGCGTCGTGTTGGGCGCCGTGTTCACGAACATGGACCAGGCGCAGCAGCGCATGACCACCGAAGAAACGAAGCTGGATGATTTCCAGCAGGCGCGCGACTTCGTCGACCAGTTCTTCCGCGACATCAACCAGATTGGCGACCCGAACTACAAGTTGATGGACGTATCGAGCACGTTCTGGAGCCCTGCGCTTAGTACGCCTGCTAATCACAGTTGGACGAATCCTTATGTCAACGACCATCGCTTCGCCATGGGTCTGGTCAAGATCGACACAACTTCGATTCAGTTCGAGGGCTCTGTCAATGGCATTGGCTCAGTGCAGGAAATCATTTACCAGATCAATGGTTCCGGGACATGCACGCTCTGTTTGCAGCGCAGCCAGATCAACAAAGTCGACGGTGATCCTCTCACCGGCCAGAACAGCGCTAACTGGGGAACCGAAGTCAACGACGTCATTGGCACGCCCATTTATAGGTATTTTCTGTACGACGGCACGGAGATAACCGGCTCGAGTTCGCCGTGCGCTCTACCGGCCGACTACACAACCTCGGCCTGCGCTACTACCCTGGCGAACGTCAAAACCATTCAGATCAAACTCCGAATTCAAAACCCGAACATTACCGACCCCAAGACCGGCCAGCCAATCGAAACCTCGTTCGAAGGAGAAGTAGCTCTGAATAACTGCTCGATGGCCGCCCTTGGGCAGGCTCTCAGTTGCAACTAAGGGGCACACTCATGATGACTAGTTTGCGCAAACAACGAACCAAAAAAGACAACCAGCGCGGCGTGGCTTTGATCGCTGCGATTCTTACGCTGGTGATCATTGCCGCCATCACAGCCGGCATGATCGTGCTTTCGACCACGGACACGAACATCAGCGCCAACTTCCGGGATGAGCAGCGCTCGTTCTTCGCTGCAAGAGGGGGTATTGAGGAAGCCCGCGACCGCCTGCGTAGGAATACGACACCCTCGACCGATTCCATCCGCACTCTCCTCCCAACGACTTTGCCGGGGGGCTCCAACAGCGTTTTGTACATTCTCAATCCTTTGAACGGCGAGACTGTCGCTCCGTGGGGCAGCAACTATCCGGACGACGAAATCTGCAAGGAGAACACGACCATTACTTGCTCGAGCGGACTGCCAAGCGGGAGCGGCTGGTATCAATCCGTTTCGGCGAGCAGCACTTACGCGCCCTCGCCAGTCCTGGATTGGAAGTGGACGCGTATCACTCTTAAGCAAAACAATCAGATCTCGCCGTATAACGTCAACGGCAGCAACTCCAGCACCTACAATACTTATCAGGTGTGCTGGAATGGCACCAACGAGTACGCGGACGCGACTTTGGGGTGCACAGCGCCTAACTTGCCCGTTTATATTTTGACGTCACTGGCAGTGACGCCCAGCGGTTCGCGCCGCATGATGCAAACCGAAGTGGCGGAAGACCGGCTCAATTTCCAGGCTCCCGCAGCGCTCATGGCGGACGGTACGGGTGATACGTTTAGCCCAGGTTCGAGCGTTCAATGGGGCGTGGACGGAACAGATCACCCCGGCTGCGGTGTGGCGACCACGGGGGCTCCCGTGGATGCCATCGGCGTGCCCGACAATGCGGACCAG
>Ga0126378_10000552_pt1 | contig 27413 bp, 17 predicted proteins | sample PanSoiMetPlot_23_FD_92587 | JGI IMG/M metagenome (GOLD analysis project Ga0126378, IMG submission 92587) | Tropical forest soil microbial communities from Panama - MetaG Plot_23 | ecosystem: Environmental > Terrestrial > Soil > Tropical forest > Bulk soil | place: Panama | collected 2016-02-17
AAGATGCCCCATTTTTCGTCCCGGCCGCGGTACGCTCTTTTCATAAAGGTGCAAACGCACGCCAGGAATCGCCAATGCGCGATCAAATGCCGGCGGACGCGTACCGAGCCATACATCTCCAAGTAAATTCGAGATTGCCGCTGGTTTGATCACACTTGCATCGCCAAGCGGCAGATCGCATATCGCGCGCACAGCCTGCTCAAACTGGCTCGTCGCACACGCTCGTTCACTGGCGTGATAACTGTTGTGCGGTCGCGGTGCAAGTTCGTTTACAAGCAGGCGCCCATCTTTGAGAAGAAACATCTCAATCACCAGCAGACCGACAACCTGAAGCTGCTGCGAAATCTGCAGCGCCAGATCGCTCGCCTGGCTATAAAGATCAGCCGACAGCGAAGCCGGAATTGCCGACCAATCGAGTATCTGATCCTCGTGATGGTTGAGTGCCGGTGAGTAAACGACCGCCTCACCTTGAGGACGCCTTGCGACCAATACCGAAATCTCCTGTTCCAAGGCAAGCGCGCGTTCTACGACACAAGGTCGCGAGCCCAGCGATTTCCAGATATCGTCGGCAGAACACGGCCCACCGGACGGCTGTAGTCGAATCTGACTGCGGCCATCGTATCCACCGGAAGCGGACTTGATGAAACAGTCGCGCCCAAACTGCTGGACAGAGGCGGCAACTTCCGTGGAATTTGTTGCGCGACACCATTCCCCAACCGGGAAGCCACTGGTTTGTAGCCAGTTCTTTTGCCGAATTCGATCCTGCACCACTTTCAATACTGCAGCTTCCGGTCGGACAGGAGCATGCCGGGCGGCCTCTTCAAGGCTCGAAAGCGAGATCTGTTCAATCTCAAGGGTGACCACATCAGAACCACGCGCGAGGTCGCCGGCAGCATGAGCATCATCGAATGACGCAGTAAAACAACTATCCACCACGAAACTCGCAGGGCAAGAGCGATCCGGATCGAGCACCTGCACACGATATCCAAGCGAACGCGCGGCCATCGCGGTCATTCGTCCAAGCTGTCCGCCGCCGAGAATGCCTATCGTCGCGCCGGGAAGGATGGCGCTCACGAAGGCAGCTCCATCCCAAGGACCTCTTTTTGCCGAGCCAGCCGCCACGCGCGAATGCGTTCCCGCAAATCAGAATTGTTCAGCGCACAAATCGACGCTGCCAGTAAAGCCGCGTTTGCGGCTCCCGGTTGTCCAATCGCAAGCGTGCCGACGGGAACTCCTTTTGGCATCTGCACAATCGATAGCAACGAATCAACGCCATTGAGCATGGTTGCCGGAACTGGGACTCCCAAAACCGGAAGAATGGTCTTTGATGCCACCATGCCGGGCAAATGCGCAGCGCCGCCAGCGGCAGCAATGATTACCTGCAGCCCTCGCTTCTCAGCGCTGGAGGCATATTCAAACATCCAGTCAGGAGTGCGATGCGCAGAGACGATTCGCTTTTCATGAGGGACCTGCAATTCACGAAGGATCTCGATACCAGGCTCCAGCACCTGGTAATCGCTGCGGCTGCCCATAATTACGCCGACCAGCGGCGGGGTTGAAGTGGAGGTCATCGACGTATTCTAGCTTTCAAGAAGCACTCAGCCATCAGCACTCAGCATTCAGCCGTTTGGCGTTCTGGATTCTGCGTCGTTTTTCGAAAGTCTGATTTCCGCGTAATCTTTGGCAGGTTGCGCAATGTTGAGCGGCTCATGGCTGGGTGCTGATGTTGAGTGCTGATGTTGAGTGCTCATCTCAGCTGCATCCGTTTTCCCTGAATCTCGATGTACACATTAATCAGCGCAACGGCAGCGGGTGTTACGCCTGGGATGCGGCTGGCGTGGCCCAGAGTTCGCGGGCGTACGCGCGTCAGCTTCTCGTTCATCTCACGCGAGAGGCCGCTTACCTGCGAGTAGTCGAACCAATCTGGAATTGCACGCTCTTCGGCTTTCTTCAGTCGTTCGATCGAGCGCTGTTGCTGCTGTAGATATCCGGCGTATTTGATTTCGGTTTCAACAGATTTCAGCTCATTGCGCGCCTGCGAGGACAAGTGGGTTTCAGTCGAGTCACAGGCATCGAAGAACGATGGCAGCAGTTCGCGCAGCACCGGCGCAAAGTCTTCAATCACCAGTTCGGGACGCTTCAGCAATTGCGCATAGGTCTGCCCCGAGACGTTGACAAATGATTCAGCCTTCTCGGGTAGGATCCGGGTCAGCTTCTCAAGATCAGCCTTCGTTGCCTCCAGGACCTTCTGCAGCGCTGATGCCCGCTCCTGTTTTGCGAGGTAGTCGCGCCAGGCGTCATCAGAAATCAGACCAAGCTTGCGTCCGTGGGGCGTGAGCCGCCGGTCGGCATTGTCGATCCGCAGCTGCAGGCGAAATTCTGCTCGCGAGGTAAACATCCGATAGGGCTCGTTCGTGCCCTTGCTGATGAGGTCATCAATGAGGATTGCGGTGTAGCCTTCCGTCCGGTCCAGAATGAACGGCTTCTCGCCTTTGACCTTCATGGCAGCGTTGATGCCCGCCATAATTCCCTGGCAAGCCGCTTCCTCGTAGCCGGAAGTGCCATTGATCTGTCCAGCGAGAAACAATCGCCCAATCTTCTTGGTTTCGAGCGTGCGCTCGAGCTCCGTAGGATCGATAGAGTCGTACTCGATGGCGTATCCCGGGCGCAGCATCTCCGCCGTTTCCAATCCGGGAACGGACTTAATGACCGCGAGTTGCACGTCGATGGGCATTGAGGTCGACATGCCGTTTACGTAAATCTCGTGGGTGTTAAGCCCCTCGGGCTCGAGGAAGAGCTGGTGCTGCAGCTTGTCAGGGAACTTGACGATCTTGTCTTCAATCGACGGGCAGTAACGCGGACCAATCGATTGGATTTGCCCTGAATACATCGGTGACCGGTGCACGTTTTCGCGAATGATGCGATGCGTCTCTTCGGTCGTGAAGGCGATGTAGCATGGCACCTGCTTCTGCTGAATCCCCTTAGTGCGGAAGCTGAACGGAGTGGGATCCTGATCGCCCGGCTGTTCAGCGAAGCGCGACCAGTCGATCGAGCGCCCATCAAGACGGGGTGGCGTGCCGGTCTTCAGGCGACATCCACGCAGACCAAGCAGCTTGAGCGATTCGCCCAGCAATTGTGATGGCGGCTCCCCCGAGCGTCCAGCAGGATAGGTTTGCTCGCCGCAGTGAATCAGACCATTGAGGAATGTCCCGGTCGTGATGACAACCGCGCCAGCGTGAACACGGCGTCCATCGCGCAGTTTGATTCCCGTAGCGATTCGCGCTGGTTCACTCGCAAAGCTAGAGACGTCCGCGGCGGACTGCGTGTCTACGATGAGCTCTGCAACTTCCGCCTGCTTAATGTAAAGATTGGGCTGGCTCTCGAGAACCTCGCGCATCTTGAGCCGGTATTGCTGCTTGTCGCATTGCGCGCGAGGAGACCAGACCGCCGGTCCGCGCGAAGTGTTCAGCAAGCGAAACTGGATACCGACGGCATCGGTCACCTCTCCCATCACTCCGCCCAGCGCATCCACTTCGCGGACAAGATGTCCCTTCGCGATGCCGCCCACGGCGGGATTGCACGACATCTGTGCGATCAGATCGACATTCAGGGTAAAAAGAGCGGTCTTCAGCCCCATGCGTGCACAAGCCATCGCCGCCTCGCATCCGGCATGACCGGCGCCCACCACGACCGCGTCGTAATGTTCAGTGAAAGACATCTGTATTCATTTTAGGGCATAGGGAACAGGCGACAGGAACAGCAAGCCAAAGCTTCCGTGCCTTTGACCTTCCCTATCCGCTGTTCCTAGTAAGCTGTTCGCTCGTGCATCCCTCCCCCTTTTCGGCTAAATTCTTGATCTAAACGACTTAGTCCTAGATCAACCTTGTTGGCAACACAACCTCTTCGATTGCTCACATCGAGCAATCGAACATCTTGTGTTTACTCGAGAATCAAACGAGGGTTTTCGAGATCAAGACAGGTCTTGTAGAGAGGCACTCCGCAGCAGCAGACCCTCTCTACCGTTTACACGCATATTCATTTCGCTTTCCCGAACCCGGCTTGGGCACTGCGTTCGAGGCGACCTGCAAGCCTTAGAGCAAGCTCGTGGCGGTTTTGGGATCGAGGCGGGCGTCGGCGATTCCCTGGCCCACCTTCGTGACCGCCATCTGAATCGCTCGTTGATCCTCGAGGACCGGAACGTAGAGGCGTTTCGTGGTTTTGCGTCCGCTGTTTGACTCGCCGACTTCAGGTTCAAGGAATTGCCGATTTTTCAAAACTGCGCTTTAATCGCTTGCCATGCAAACACTGGGGCTCGCCGAGTCCACTCCCCGCACCGAGAACCGGATCAAAAGCCTTCTTTGGCCGTCGATTCAGACCGCTACTGACGTCGATTACCTGGGAACCCATAACTGGGCACGCAATCGCGGGCCTCGTGACCTTCCTTTTCTATTTCCTGAGCGCCTTCGGTGTTAGAGAGCGCAGCCGCTATGCCGCTACCATCGCCTTCGTCTTATACACAGCCGACATGTTGCTAACGGGGTTAAACATTATTCGCTTAGTCTTTGCAGCCATGTTGCTCTCGAACGTTCGCGCTACATGGATGTCGTCGCGCTGGAAGCCCGAATCGGAAGAGGCCGCATTGCCTCCGCGCTTGAACGAAACCATTGGCGACAAGCTCGCCGACCAATTCCCAATATGGTTCTGGCCGAAAGTACGAATCGTATACCACGTCTTCTCCGTCTGCTTGATTATTCTTGCGCTCGCAGGCGTAATTGTGACCAAGCTGGGCCGGGCGCGATAGCCCCCATCGACCTATGTTCTCGAATTGTGCGTTTTCCTTCCTCTGGTTGATGCCGTTTCTCCTCTGTGCATCCGCGTGGGCTCAACAACCTTCTCGTCCACGCGCTCGCGATGCAGGCGTGATCGTCGGCGTTCTTTCTCCCGGACCCTTGAATTCCATTACTGATGTCGCTCGCGTCATGGTCGGGCAGACCACCATTGTTCGCGGAGACAGCGTTCGTACGGGGATCACTGCAATCCTGCCGCACAGTGGAAATCTCTTTCGAGAAAAAGTGCCCGGAGCGGTTTTCATCGGCAATGCGTTCGGCAAACTTGCAGGCTCAACGCAGGTAAATGAACTGGGCGAGATTGAGACCCCGATCCTCCTGACCTGCACACTGTGCGTGCCGCGTGCGGCTGATGCGTTAATCGACTACATGCTCGCGCAACCGGGGAATGAAGAGGTGCAGTCGGTGAATCCGCTTGTTGGGGAGACCAACGACGGATATCTGAACGACATTCGCTCGCGGCCTATCTCTCGCGACGATGTCTTCTCGGCCATCAAGTCAGCGAAGGGCGGACCCGTAGAGGAAGGTTCGGTAGGCGCGGGCGCCGGTACTGTTGCGTTCGGTTTCAAGGGCGGAATCGGGACCGCGTCGAGGAAATTGCCTACCGGGCTCGGTGGTTACACCGTGGGCGTTCTCGTGCAGACGAATTTCGGCGGTGTCTTGACGATCGGCGGCGCGCCGGTGGGGAAAGAACTCGGCCGCTACTACTTGCACGACCAGATCGAGGGAAAGGCCACTGGAACGTCACGTGGCGGGAATGAGCGAATGCCCGATCGCGCTGATGGTTCCTGCATGATCGTCGTCGCCACAGACGCGCCAGTGGACGCGCGCAATCTGAAACGCCTGGCTGCTCGCGCCATTATGGGAATGGCAAGAACCGGATCGTCAGGCAGCAACGGCAGCGGCGATTTCGTGATTGCCTTTTCGACAGCACCCGAGCTGCGCGTTCGTTCGAGCGACTCCACTCGACATCTGACGGTATTGGGAAATGAGGAGATGTCTCCGCTCTTTGAAGCAGCGATCGAGGCGACCGAGGAGGCGATCCTTAACTCGTTATTCAAAGCCACGACGGTGAGTAGTCGAAGGCATACGGTGGAGGCATTGCCTCTGGATGAAACGATGAGGATCTTGCGGGAGCATCGCGTGGTGCGGTGAGTGAACGGCGCGAAACTCTGATTCATTATGAAAAGCAGCAAAAGCAGCAAAAGCAGCAATTAAGTCGCAATCATCGCGGGAGACCCCTCGTCCGCCACGGCGGACTCAGGATGACAGATTGAAATGGCATGTCTGCTTGCAGATGAGACATTCCGCGATCCTGCATTATTCACAGCGCAACGCCGCCATCGGATCTACCTTCGCTGCTCTGCGCGCGGGCACGTAGCATGCAGCCAGTGCGACGGCTGCGAGAATGCATGGCACTGCCAGAAACGTCGCTGGATCGTGGATCTTCACTTCGAACAGCATGCTGGTTAACGCGCGGCTCAGGGCGAAGGCTCCGATTAGCCCGGCCGCTATTCCTATCAGACCGAGAGTCATACCTTCACGCACGACGAGACACAGTACATCCGGTCGCTGTGCGCCAAGAGCCATGCGTACTCCGATTTCCCTGGTGCGCTGGTTCACGGAGTAGGCGAGCACTCCGTAGATTCCGATGACGGCGATCAGAAGAGCGACGCCGGCAAAGACCGCGAGCAGGATTGTGTTCAGGCGAGACTGCGTCGCACTGGTCGTGATCCATTCTTCCATCGTGCGCACATTCGAGACCGGCAACTCTGAGTCGAGTTCGTGGATCTTGCGGCGGATGGTCGGCAGTGCCGATTCGGGCTTACCCTGCGTCCGTACTACGACGTCCATAAGCGGCCACAAACGCGCCGCCGCTGGATAGTACATCGCTGCATTTGGCTCCTGGTTCAGCGCAGTGTTGTGTACGCTTCCCACCAGGCCTACGACTTTGTAGTTCTTGTTCGAGGCAACGATATGAACCTGACGTTCGACAGGGTCGTCGTCTCCCCACAGTTTCTGGGCTGTCTCCTGAGTCACGATCGTGACCAGAGGCGAGTCAGGTCCATCGTGCTCGTCGAAGGTCCGTCCACGGAGAAGAGGAATCTCCATAGTGCGAAAGTAATCCGGACTCACAATTCGCCAGTCGATAGGAATTGCTGTGCCTTGGGGCAAGAGAGTTTTTCCGATCGTGTTCGCCGGAGTCGTGGTGTAGTTTCCTGCTCCCAGCGGGATGCCGCTCGAAATCGCAGCGCTGCGTACTCCCGGAAGCGATTGGACAGACTCGAGCATTGCCTTGTAGAACGCCCACCCCTTTCCGGGCGACTGGTACTGTGCCGGAGGCAGCGTAAGCTGGAAGGTGAGCAGGCCTTGCGGCTCGAATCCGAGATGAACCCGGCCAAGCCGCTGCAGGCTTTGGATCAGCAATCCCGCGCCGATGAGCAGAACGGTTGCGACGGCAAGCTCTCCGGCAACCAGCCAATTGCGGAGCGTAGGTCGTGCCGCTCCAGATGATCCGCGTCCCCCACTGTTGAGAATACGGTTCAGGTCAGTTCTTAGCGCATGCCATGCGGGCGCCAATCCGAAGAGTAATCCCGTCACAACCGTGATTCCCAAAGCGAAACTGAGTACTGCGGTATCGACGGGAATCTCGGGAATTGGGAGCAGTCCCTGCGGGAGTGTGGCGTTCATGATGCGTACGCTGCAGATAGCGCCCATCACTCCCAGTCCACCGCCTAGCAGCGATAACAAAAGGCTCTCAGTCAGAAACTGACGCAGCAGACGCGCATTGCTCGCCCCCAGAGCGGCACGAACCGCGATCTCTTTCTGACGAGCGGTTGCGCGCGAGAGCAGTAGATTCGCAATGTTTGCAGAAGCAATCAGCAAAACGAGCCCCACGGCGCCCAACAGCGCGAGCAGCGCCGTGCGGAGCTGGTCTTGCACATACCAGTGATAGAAGTCGGTGAGCTGCACGCCCCAATCCTTCAGCTCTGGATACTGTTGGCTCAGGCGGCTAGCGACGGTGTTCATCTCTGCCTGCGTTTGCTGGAGTGAAACTCCGTACTTCAAGCGGGCAACTGCTATCGTCACGTGGTTGAGGCGGTTTTCCTTACCTGGATCGATAACCAGTGGAGTTGAAATGTCGGTTCCAGTAAGAAAGAAGAGGGCACGGGGAGTAATGCCGACAACGGTTGTTGGAATTCCGTTGAGCGTGATCGTCTGACCGATCAATGACGGATCGCCGGCAAAGCGCCGCTTCCACAGCATTTCGCTGATCATTGCCACGGGAGCGCTCCCGGGCTTTTCCTCGCCCTCCTGAAAGGATCGTCCCATTACGGGATTCAGTCCAAGCATAGGCATCAATGATGAACTGAAGCTGGAGCCCTGGAACTGTTCGGGATCACCCTTGCCAGTGAGGTTAAAGCTGGGAAATCCGATGCAGGCGATCGATTCGAAGGACTGGCTCTGCTCTTTCCACGACAAATAGTTCAGGACCGAAGACCCAAACTGCGAGATCTTCTGGCGATCGTTCTTCTCGAAGATGCGAACCAGGCGGCTGGGTTCGGCAAATGGCAAAGGCCGCAGCATCACGGCATTTACGACGCTGAAGATCGACGTATTGCCGCCGATGCCCAGCGCCAGCGTAAGCACGGCGGAAAGGGTGAAGATCGGTGTCTTACGCAACGTACGCGCGGCGTACTGCAGGTCTTTGAGCAGCATGCAGAGTAGTTCCTCGTGGCACACAGTCTATGACGGGTAGGTCGCCAAATGGGTTAGCTCCATCGCCGGAGAGTCGGCACTGGTCCCAGCAGTCAAGTTCTCCCGCACGGTGAAAAAGCCGCGCCAGCGTCGATCAAGTCGCAATCATCGCGGGAGATCCTTCGTCCGCCACGGCGGACTCAGGATGACAGTATCGGGGACGATCGCCGTTGAGTGACGATCGAGTCTCTACTTTGCCGCTGCGCTCTTCGTACCCACAGCCTTACCGCTACCTTCTTTTACTGTGTTGATCGCGTCCACTTTCGCGTCAAACGTCTCAGCCAGGCCGCTCGGCCATCTCACTTCGACGGAATCGACTTTCGTTCCGGTGCCCAAGCCGAAGTGGATTCGCATGTCGTTTGACGAGCTATAGCTGGAGCCGCTGCGCACTTCATCTACAAAGAGTCTGCCATTGGCTCTCACCGTGACACGCGCGCCGATGCCGTCACGGTTCGACTTTGTACCCACGGTCTTAATGCCAATCCAGTGATTGGGGTAGCCCATCTGGTTGACCAGCAGACTTGGAGCTTCTCCCATGTTGGTAATCACGGCAGAAATCTTTCCGTCGTTCCACAAGTCTCCAATGGCAAGCCCACGACCTGAGGCCTTGTGCGTGATCGCCGGACCCGCTACAGCCGAAACGTCATCGAACGTTCCCTTGCCGCTGTTGTGATAAAGGATGCGCGGTTCCTGATAGTCCGAACCGAGTTTGTACTTGTCGACTTCTGGATACACGTGACCGTTTACCAGCAGAAGGTCAGGCCAGCCATCGTTGTCGAAGTCGAGGAACATCGTTCCCCAGCCGAGATACTGAGTGTGCAGCCCGAGACCGGACGAATACGTGGCGTCGGTAAAGGTGCCGTCACCGTTGTTGCGATACAGGGTGGAGCTGTCGTCGGAAAAATTGGTTTTGAAAATGTCGAGCTTGCCATCGCCATCGAAGTCGGCCACGGTGGATCCCATGCCGGCTTGCTCGCGTCCATCTTCGTTGAAAGCAGCACCTGCTACTACTGCAACATCTGTAAACGTGCCATCGTGATTGTTGCGATAAAGGATGCTGGGCGTGCTGTCGCACGCGATGTAAATGTCTGGCCAGCCATCATTGTCGAAATCAATGGTCGAGACGCTGAAGGCGTAATGACCGGAAGTTTTGTCGAAGCCGGCCTTCTTGCTCACGTCTTCAAATTTCCCATGCCCCAGGTTGTGGTACAGGACATTCGGCGCACTTTTCAGGCCACGCGGGCCGCACATTACGGGAACGCCTTTCCAGATGCATGACGTCCCCTGGCCCGGGGCCGGCGTGGTGGCCAGATCGAAATCGACGTAATTTGCGACGACGATGTCGAGAAGTCCATCGCGGTCGTAGTCAACAAAGGCGCAACCGGTGCCCCACTCTTTGCCTGAGCCGGCCACACCAGCAGCTTCGGCTACTTCCTTGAACGTGCCATTCCCTTGATTGTGATAAAGGCGATTTTTCCCGTAGTAGGTGACGTAGAGGTCGTCGAAGCCGTCGTTGTCGTAATCGCCCGCACAGACGCCCTGTCCCCAGCCCGACGATCGCAGCCCGGCTTTCTCAGTCACATCAGTAAATGTGCCGTCGTGATTGTTATGAAACAGATGATTCGTAGGAGCTGGCCCACTGGACTTAGCGTCGAGCGTGGTTCCATTCACGATGAAGATGTCGGGCCAGCCGTCGTTGTCGTAGTCAAAGATGGCGACACCAGTGCCGGTTGTTTCGATAATGTATTTCTTGCTTTCCTTGTCGCCTGAGACGATCTCGAACTCTAGCCCTGCTTTTTCAGCGACGTCCTGAAAATCGGCCACAGGGGCCTGAGGCTTCGGCGATTGCGCCAAGAGCGAAGAAAACGACAAAAAGAGAAAAAGCAGACCTATGGTTCGACTGCGGGGAAGCATTGGAGATTCATTCTATCTGTGATCTTCTTAGCCCAAGCTGATCGCATTGAAATCTGCACGCTCCACAGCTTAAAGTAGCCGCAGTCTATCTATTCAACTCCGGTGTCGCCTCCCAACGCCTTCTCTCGCTGTTCTCGAATTCTTCTTCTCTCGATTGCCTTGGGAGCGACCTCAGCCTCGGATCTGGTCGCGCAGAATCGAGCCGCAGGTTCTTCTCGCGAGAACCACTACCAGCGAGGGTTGACGGCGTGGCAGGCTGGTGACTTCAAGGCTGCTCGTTCTGAATTTGAGAGTGCAGTGAAGCTGAATCCGCGCAATGTCGACGCGCAGAACGCCCTTGGACAAGTGCTCCTGCAGCAGGGAGAGATAGATGCTGCCGTCCCGCATTTGAGGACTGTTACAGACCTGAAGCCTGACCTTGCCATCGGTCACGTGTATCTGGGACAGGCGCTCTCGCTCAAAGGAGACAAAGAAGCCGCCATTGCTGAACTGAGAAAGGGAGTCCAGCTCGCTCCGCAACAGTCGGAGACGCACGAGGCGCTGGCGCGCGCACTTAGCGCTCATCGCGATTCTCAGGAAGCTCGCGACGAGATGCGGAAGGCCATCGATCTTGCGCCTGTGCGTCCTGAGATCCACGATGCGCTCGGTTCATTGCTGGCGCAAGATAAGGAATATCAAGAAGCGGAAAAAGAATTTCGTGCTGCGTTGAGTTTGGATGGGCGGTACGAGCCCGCGCTCCTGCACCTGGGAGTCACTCTGCTGGACTCCGGGAAGCCGCAGGAGGCAAAGGAATTTCTGATGCAGGCCGCGCAGGCGAATCCCGAAGATGGACTCACTCATTTCTATCTGGGAACCATTTTGGAAGCAGAACCTGATGCTGCGGGAGCGCTCCGCGAATATGAAGTTGCAGCAAGACTGGCTCCAAATCTGGCAGTAGCGCAAACACGTCTGGGATTGCTGGCGCAAAGAGCGGGCAACACTTCGCAGGCAATCACTGCCTTCCGGGCGGCAATCGCTCTTCAGCCTAAAGATGCCGAGGCATATAACAATCTGGGCCTTGCGCTGTTGCAAACTGGAGAGGTAGACAAAGCAATTCCAGAATTTCAAAAGGCAATAGCCCTTGCTCCCCGGGACAGCAGTTTCAGAAACAACCTTGGGGCCGCGTATCTGGAGAAAGCGGATTTCGAGGAAGCGATTCGGCAATATAAAGAAGGATTAACGATTGCTCCTGACAATGCCGAGCTCCACTACAATCTCGGGCTCGCCTACAAATTGAAAGACGACATTCCTGCGGCTATTGAAGAACTTCGTAAAACGATTACCTTGAATCCCAGCCTTCCTGATCCTCACTACACGATAGGCGTAACGCTGTGGCAGAGCGGGAAGTTTGATGAATCGGCCAAGGAATTGAATGAAGTAATTCGCCTGAAGCCTGACTACGCCGAGGCTTACTACACGTTGGGAACCGTATACAAACAGGCCGGTGACCTGCCCGCAGCAGTCAGCGCATTGCGAAAGGCAATCGAGCTACAGCCGGATTTTGCCGGTGCGCACACTACCCTGGCGTCTGTTCTCAGTCAGCAAGGTGACGCGCAAGGAGCTGCTGGGGAGCGCAAGCTTGGGGCGGAGCTGACTCAGGAGAAGATGACTTTGCAGACGGCCACCTTCGCTACCAATTCAGGAACCAAGCTGTTGAATGCGGGCGATCTTGATGGAGCGATTTCGCAATTCGAGTCTGCGATCAAAGCAGACGCGTCTTATGCTCCTGCGCATCAGCAACTGGCAATTGCACTCGAGCGAAAAGGAGACAAGCGACGTGCCAGTAAGGAACTCGAAGCTTTTCGGCGTCTTCAAACCAAGACGTCTTCGGCTCAATAGGCTAAAGTTCCCAGGATTGCACGTTCCGAGTCGCTTCATTACTGGGTGAGACCCTTGCGAATGGCAACGATCTCACTCTCCATTGGCACACCACGCGTCACCTTCACGTGAAGTACTGCTTCAAAAGGCTCGACTTCGCCGGTGGGTGAGACCGACAATCGCAGCAGCAATTGTTCGACGAAGCTCTGTCGGCAGACGTATTCCACAGCAGCCTGAGTTCCGAGCGTTGTTGTTCCGGCCAAAATCAGCTCCGAGCGCGCTGGATTCAGTCCCTTTACGAGTGCGATGACAGAGTAGTCGTCGGCGAGTGGGAGATTGTTTGGGGTGCCGAGGAATTCTTTCGGCTCTCCCGGCTGGGGATGAAGGCTAGCGATGGCCAAATCGCCTTTGCGGGGACCATCTGTGAGTCTACGAAAGACAAATTCCCTGGTGCCGGGAATGTCGCGCAGAGTGAGATTTTCGGCCGGCGAGCCTACGAAGATCAGATCGTTGTTCTTTACGTCATCCAATGAAAGCAAGCTGCCGCGCTTTACGCGAAGCTGTCGATGGAGAGTTGCGAACACATGGTCGAGTTCATGGACAGCCAGCACTTCCCCAACACCCGTGTAATGATCGAGAATCCTTGGCTGTACGTCTCGAGCAGGGTCCAAATACCTCATCCCCGTTTCGGGACGCCCCACAAATGATGCATTACTGAACACAACCCAGGGCTCTTCGGGACCTGAGAGGTAGGACTTCCAGAACAAGCGCAACGCCGGAGGTGAATAGTTTTCGGCAGCCTCGGCTGGCTTGTTTCCAGTTACCCGCTGAGCCACGATCACGGCCACCGCGCCCACCAAAAGCAGAGATAGAACAGTGACTGCTATCGCCCAGTTGCGCGGATTGGGGATAGCCGATCGTTCGAGAGAGGTTTGTAACTCCACTTCTTTTCGAACGGGAACCGGATCTTTTCGAGCGGGCCCTGGGTCGCGATGATGCAATCCAAGGGCATAAGATCCCTTTGGTAGATCTACCAGAATGGGATCTTCAAGTCCCTCGGACGTGTAGTACTCGTGAAGCTTTTGCCGGAGTCGTCCAACTTGCACTCGGACAGTCGAATCCATTTGTGGGTCGAAGTCTGAGGACCGCCCAAAGACCTCAGTAGCAATCTGATATTCCTTCAGATGTGCACCGGGACTATCGACGGCGTTTCTGCCCAAATAGCGCAGCAGCTTGCAGAGCGATTCGGAACCATGCAGCAAACTACTGTTCGCAATCTTTTCGATTTGGGCTAGATACTGCTCTCTGTCGCTCAAGATGACACTGTTACAAGCTGAGTTTATCAAGTAAGTAACAAAGCGTAACAGGGCCTAAAAAACACCGCAAGTTCAAGAAACATCGGAGCGTAACTGTATCAATCACTGGCGAAACTGCCAGGGTCTTGACTTCGTTAATTAACCTAAACTAACTTCCGCCACCGACGGGCTACTCTGTTCAAAAAAGACCTGCGCTGAAGTGCGTACCCCCTTGGTGCCGTTCGCAGTTGGCTCCAGGGACGGAACCTTAGATTTCGAGTCCAGATCCCTGGGCTCCTTCGATTCGAGAGGGTCCCGACTACTCGGCTCCTCCCGAGCAAGTTGAGGTCAAAATGATCCGTGCGAGATTTGCCTCCTTCGTCACCCTTTTGTTGGCCGTTCTAATTTCGCTGCCAGGACAAAGCTTCGGGCAAGCGGTTTATGGCTCTATCTTCGGAACGGTAAGCGACCCCTCGGGCGCGGTAGTCCCGAATGCAAAAGTTACCGTCACAGACGTCCGAAAAGGGACATCCGAGACGGTGACCACCGACGCTTCAGGGAATTACAGCGTCACACACCTTATTCCTGACACCTATCAGGTAAAGGTCGAATCGCAGGGGTTTGAGACTTCTGTCTCCCAGAACCTGCAGGTTTCCGCCGATACTGGCGCGAAGTTCGACGCGGTTCTAAAAGCTGGCGCGCAGACGGAAACGGTTCAGGTGACCGCCGAAGCGCCGCAATTGAAGACCGATCGAGCGGACGTGGCCACGATCTTCAATGAAAGATCGCTCGAGCAACTTCCGACATTCAATCGGAACTTCACGAATTTCCTACTGCTCAGCCCCGGGACTACAAAGATGGGCTGGTCTCACGCCAGTTCGGAGAACCCGCAAGGCAGCCAACAGATATTTGTCAATGGCCAGCAGTTTGCCGGTACTGCCTATGAACTCGACGGAACTGACAATCAGGATCCGATTCTAGGAATCATCGTCGTGAATCCCAATCTGGATTCCGTCAATGAGACGAAGATCACGACTCAAAACTACGACGCTGAATTCGGAAAAGCGATTGCCGGGATTGTTACTGCCCAAACGAAGTCGGGCAGCAACAACTACCATGGCAGCGGCTTCTGGTATCGCCGCAGCGACGCACTGCAGGCACGGGATCCGTTCACCCAGTTCAAAAAGGACCCCATCACTGGTCGCTTTATTCCGTCGACTCTTTGGAACCAGTTCGGTGGATCAGTAGGGGGGCCAGTCCTGAAGGACAAGCTCTTCTTCTTTGGCGACTATCAAGGTACGCGAGAGAAGACCGGTAACTCCTTCTTCGAGACTGTGCCGACGAATCTCGTGCGCAGCACTTGCCTGGCTGGTCAGGCTTGCAACCTCAGCGAGTATCTGAACGGCGGGCAGAACCAGATTTATCAGCCCGGAACAACAACGCCATTCGCGGGTAACATTATTCCTGCGGGCCAGATTTCTCCTCAAGCTGTCGCTCTTCTCAAACAGCTTCCGGCCCCAACGGTAGCTGGCACACTGAACAACTTCGTTGGTAGCGGATTTGGAATTTTCAATCGCGACGCCTTTGACACTCGCGCCGATTACAACACCACCCAGAACCTGCACATATTCGGAAGATACAGCTTCCAGAACTTCAGTTTGGACGGGAAGGGAGCATTCGGGGCGGCCGGTGGCAACGGATTCGGCCCAGGCGGATTTGCTGGACAATCGAAGACTCGCAATCACAGCTTGGCATCCGGCTTCGACTATGTACTGAGTCCGAGCCTGATCACAGACTTCCGATTCGGGTATTTCAAATACCACGTTAACGTAAGTCCCAATAACACGGGGACGCCGATGAAAGATGCTGGTGTTCCTGGCATCAATCTCGGGGACACCTTTACGGAAGGCTTCTCACAGCTAAGCTTCGCTGGCAATAGCGCGAGCGACATTCAGAAGGCCGCCGGCATCAGTGAGTTCGGCGAAGGTCTTGATGTAGGCCGCTGCAACTGCCCGCTGGTCGAGAGCGAGAACCAGATTCAATTTGTAAACAACTGGACAAAGACTTCGGGCACTCACCAATACAAGTTCGGCGGCGATATTCGATACGCTCTGAATCTGCGCGTGCCGAGCGATCGTCATAGAACAGGCGAACTTTCCTTCGATAAGGGATTCACATCCAATCCGGCTAACACTGCACAGCCCGGCGGATCCGCGCTGGCGACAATGTTGTTGGGTGAATCGACCGCTATCGCTCGTTATGTGAGCTCGAGCACGGATGCGGCGGAACGCCAGAAGCGATGGTTCTTCTACGGACAAGACACGTGGAGAATGACTCCAAAGTTGACACTTAATTATGGATTGCGCTGGGAGATCTACTTCCCAGAGACCGTGAACGCCAAAGGCAATGGAGGCCTGCTGAACTTGTCTGATGGCACTGTCCACGTAGCTGGTGTCGGCGGAGTGGACATGAATATGGGAGTGGAAAACAGCTACAAGAACCTAGCGCCGCGTATTGGCCTAGCATATCAATACAATGAAAAAACTGTTGTTCGCATGGGGTACGGACGCAGCTTTGACATCGGTGTTTTCGGTTCGATCTTTGGTCACACGGTTACCCAAAACCTGCCAGTACTCGCCAGCCAGCAGTTGAACGCTCCGAGTTCAACGACAGGAGTCTTCACGTTGGCGCAGGGTCCGCCAGCTCCGACCCCAATCGCTGTTCCGAGTAACGGCTTGCTGCCGTTACCGAACGGGATCAACGGTCGCGCTCGTCCTTTCCACGTACGCATCCCGACGCTTGATGCGTACAACCTGACCATTCAGCGCCAGGTAACGAACACTGTTACAGCCGAGATTGCCTATGTCGGCAACAAGGGAACACACGTGTTCGCTGGCAACAATCCGGATATCAACCCAAACGAGCCCAACGTGATCGGCTTCCACCCGCAGCTCCCGAATTGCGTAGGTGCGGCCACGACAAACTGCAACGTGGCCAAGAACAACCGAAGGGCGTTCTTTGCACCGTTCGGTTGGACGCAGGACATCACCTACTTCGCCAATGCCGCCAGCAGTAGTTACAACGCACTGCAAACCAGAGTCGAAAAGCGATTTTCAGGTGGCTTACAGATGCAGGCGCACTACACCTGGGCGAAGGCTCTGAATTTCGACCAAGACTACTTTGCTATCCAGCCACACCACGGATTGGTGGACTTCAACCGCAAGCATGTGTTTGTCCTGTCCAGTGTGTATGAACTGCCGTTCGGGCATGGAAAAGCGTATGCCTCCAACGTCCCGAAATGGGCCGACTACATCATTGGCGGTCTCCAGGCGAGCGGAAACATTACGTGGAGCAGCGGGCTTCCGTTCAGCGTGAGCTACAACGAGTGCGGTTCCGATATCGATGCTGGTCCGTGCTGGGCAGCTAAGACCGGCAGCGTAAGTACCAACGTGAGTGGGCTGCAAACACCCGCAACGGGATCTCCGTTCCGGACGTTCTTTACGCCGGTGCCGGCGTTTACCACTAATGGAGCTTCCGGCGGCGGATTCACGCGTCCCGCACAGGACACGTTCGGAAGCCGCAATTCGCTGTACGGACCAAGGTACGCGAATGTTGACTTCGCGATTGCCAAGGGCTTCAGCATCACAGAGAGAGCCAACGCTCAATTCCGCGCCGAGATCTTCAACCTGTTCAACCATCCGCAACTGGGAAATCCGAACTCTTGTATCGATTGCGCCGGCTCAGGCACGATTACCGGTCTGGCGGGCAATCTCGCGCAGATGCGGAACATTCAACTGGGACTAAGATTCCAGTTCTAAACAACGTTCCTTAATATTTATTAACCGGAGAGCGACAATGCTCTCCGGTTTTTGTTTGCACGATGTTGCCGGTCGTGTCGTCCGGCAATATCCCGCAACGCTCTCCAGCCAGACTCATCTTTTTCTTGCTGTTGTGGAGTGGCATTGCTGTAGCTTCTCCTCATTCCGTCACCACTAATAGCCAATCCGTCCCATCGCGGAACGCGAACCACGACGCACTCTGCTCGAAGTGCCATTCTGAGATTGTGGCGAAGTATGCGAAAACCGCCATGGCTCATGCCAGCGGGCAAGCTTCTGATGGTCCGATCCAAGGCAAGTATTTCCACACGCAATCGAAAGTCGATTACCGGCTTCAGGAGGAGGGTGGCAAACTCTGGCTTGATTTCAACCGCAACGATGGCCAAAACCTAGAGGGACGAAGAGAGCTTCTTTACTACATCGGCTCCGGACAACTGAAAGGACGCACGTACCTATTCGAAGTGGATGGTTTCTTATTCGAGTCGCCGATTAACTGGTTCGCACAGCAGCGTCTGTGGGACATGACTCCCAATTATGAAAAGGTCAGGGAAGCCCCTCTCAATTTGCCTGCTTTCCCGGAATGTTTGAATTGCCACACCAGCGGCATGCAGCCTCCGGCCGTGGGTACTCAAAATCTCTATCCCGATCCCCCCTTCACTCACGGCGGAATTACCTGTGAACGCTGTCACGGTCCCGCATCGGAACATGCACTGCAGGGAAAGGAGATGATGAGCCTCAGCCATTTGCCTCCGGATCGACGTGATGAAATCTGTATGCAGTGTCATCTGGAAGGAAATGCCAGTGTCGAGCGGCCGCATCGGCATGTCTACGACTACAAGCCGGGAGACGACCTTCTTAATTTCGTCCGCTACTTCGTCTTTGCGAACAACGGAGGACAGCGAGCGGTTAGCCAGTTCGAAGCGTTGGCGCAGAGCAAATGCAAGCGGGTTTCCGGAGAGATGACATGCACTACGTGTCACGATCCGCATAGTGAGCCTGAGCCCGCCCAGGCCGCCGCGTACTTCCGCGGGAGATGTATCTCCTGTCACGGAAATGCGTTTGCGGAGAAACACCATCCGGATGATCCCAATTGCGTTGCATGCCACATGCCTGGACTATCTAGCAAGGATGTAAGCCACTCAGAGGAGACCGACCACCGCATTCTGCGCCGTCCTTTGCGTGAAACTCCGGTGGCCGGAAACTCCCAATTGGGCGAGCTGCAGCCATTTCCCTCGTCCTCGGAGACGAAAAACGATGTCCGCGACCTTGGACTGGCTTACGAGAGTCTTGTGGAGCATGGCGACAACGCAGCCTCCAGCGAAGCGGAACGCCTCCTGCAGCAGGCTGACAAGCAGGATCCAAATGATGCTCCGGTTCTCACCGCGCTGGGCTACATCGCTCAGGAGCGCGGCGACACCAACAATTCCCGGCAGTACTATGAGCGTGCTCTGCAGAACAACGGTGACGATCAGGAAGCCGCTACTAATCTGGCTGTGATCGAGGCCAAAGCAGGACACCTGCGGCGCGCGGTCTCGCTTTGGCAGACGGCCTTCAAGGAAGCGCCGTGGCGCAGCAGTATTGGACTCGACATCGCGCTTGGATACTGCGCAGCAAACCGCTACGATGAAGCCAAGGTCTACGTAAAGCGAGTTCTGGAATTTAATCCGGACTTCGCTATCGGCAGATCATTGTTGGACCGACTGTCAGCAAATCCGCCAGACTGTTCGCTGAGTCGCTGAGTCGGTCAATCTGGATCGATACGCGGAAATTCCACCCGATAATAATGATGCGCAGTTGTTTCCCAATTTTGGCGTTGCTGATCCTGGCACTCTGCACTGTGACCATCGCCGCACCGGTGCAGAGCGAAGTGCCCGCGAATCAGAAATCGGCGGAACCGGTCGCCGCTGATCCGGATCCGCTTGCGGATGCCAGGCGTCTGATCGATGCAGGCAAGTACGACGACGCCATACGGAAATTGGGCGCGATTCAGCAGCAGCATCCTGAGACCAAAGGTCTTCAATATCAATTGGGCGTGGCGTATTACCGCAAAGGAGATTTCGTTCCGGCGCAGTCCGCGCTCGCGCGAGCCATGGAGGAGGATTCCCAAAACCGCGAGGCTGTACAACTGCGGGGATTGAGCCTGGTGCAAATGGGACGCCCGGCGGAGGCAATTCCCTATTTGAAACAAGTGCAGTCCTGGATGGGCTCAGTCAACGTCGATGCCGTCTACGTACTGGGACTCTGCTACGTGCATTCTCAGAATTACGACGAAGCCCGCCGGTCCTTTGCGCAGATGTACGGTGTTCCTCCTGATTCCGCCCAGGCGCATTTGTTTCTTGCACGCATGCTGTTGCGCCAGGGCTATGATCCCGTCGCGGAGCAGAACGCGCAGCAAGCGGCGGCCATGGATCCTAAGTTGCCCCTGGTGCATTACCTGCTCGGTGAGTTTTATCTGTACAAGTCAAACGTTCCCAAAGCGGTAGAGGAATTTGAGTTGGAGCAAAAGCTCAACCCCGCTTATCCTGGCACTTACGATCGTCTTGGCGACTCCTACTCGCGCTTGGGCCGCTACGACGACGCGCAACGCGCCTTGCAGCGCGCGATCCTTCTCGACGCAACTGCCACCGGCCCCTATATCCTCATGGGGAAAGTGCTGATCAAGAAAAAAGATTTCGCTTCAGCCACGACTTACTTGCAGAAGGCCCTGAAAATGGATCCTTCAAACTACATCTCTCATCATCTGATGGGCGAAGCGTACCGCGGCCTTGGACGCATCGCCGAGGCAGAACAAGAGTTGAAAAAGTCGGAGGAACTCCAGGCGACTCAAGAGCCGAAGCCGCAGGGCTAGCTCGATTATGACTAACCGCAGGGCGGTACTTCTATTAACGACAGTTGCTCTCATGGGAAGCGCCTTGGCAGCGGGTCAGGCGAAAGATGCTCCGCCAGTTCACATCACAGTCGAGTGGAGCAGTCCGACTCCGCTCATTTCTCCTACTCCGTCCGGTCCGGCTTCGGCCGGCGCGTTTAATCCAGCGGCGGTCCAACGCGAGGGAAAGACCATTCTGCTCTTTCGCGAGCAAGACACTGCCGGCACGTCGCGCATCGGATACGCCTCGAGCGCAGGTGGTATTCACTTCACGGTTCGCGATCAGCCCGTGCTCGCGCCGGAGACCGATTACGAAAAAGATGGCGGAGTTGAAGATCCGCGCGTCTTGAAGATCGGCGAAACGTATTACATGACGTACACCGGCTACAACAAGAAAGATGCGCAGCTATGTCTTGCCACGTCCACGGATCTGATTCACTGGGAGCGCAAGGGCATTCTGCTTCCGGCGTACAAGGGCAACTGGAATACGGGATGGACCAAATCGGGAGCTATTGTTCCCGAAAAGATCAACGGGAAATGGTGGATGTATTACCTCGGAACGGCGCCTGACAAACGCGATTACATGGGACTGGCGTCCTCTGACGATCTGCTTCATTGGAGTGATGCTACGAAGCAGCCTGTGCTCCCGCGGCGCGGAGGCGCATTCGATTCGCGAGTGATGGAGCCGGGGCCGCCGCCGATCGTAACCGATGCTGGAATCCTCCTGATCTACAACGCCGCCGACGACAATCTCGTGTATACAACAGCCTGGGCACTGTTCGACATGAAAGATCCAGGCAGGCTACTGGCGCGCGCGGGAGCGCCGTTCCTGCGTCCCGAAGCTGCCTGGCAGCGAGTGGGCCAGGTTCCCAATGTGGTATTCAGCGAGGGTATAGTGCAGGGCAAGAATAAAGGTCAATGGTGGATCTACTACGGCGGCGCCGACAAATACATCGGAGCGTCGCGCCTCCGGATCTCCGTGAGCCGATAGTCCAATGCCACTAGCCTCCAACCGATCCGCGATCGTTCTCTCTTCAACGGTCATTTTCGTATACGGAACTGTCGCGTCGCTGCTGGGAACACTGCTGCCGAGCCTCTCAGCCCGTTTTCATCTTTCTCCTGAGCACAACGGCTACATCGCTGCGGTGCAAGCCATCGGTGTGGCCCTAGCGACTCTGATCGCCGGGCCACTCATGGACAGTAAGGGAACAAAGGCCACTCTGCTTGGTGGACTCGCATTAATGCTGTCCTCTCTCCTCGGACTGCTGGCGACGACAGGATGGAGCACGCTCATCGTTGCCATCTTTGTTCTCGGTGTTGGAAGCGGAACAGTGATCGTGGCTGCCAATCATCTTGCCGGACAGGTAGATGAGAAACAACGCGCATCGGCGGTCAATCTGGCGAACACATTCTTCGGGCTGGGAGGACTGGCGACACCGTTCATCGCCGGGAATCTTCTTTCCGGAAATCCAATACGGCTCGCGTATCTGGTTGCGGCGCTCACAGCAGGCGCACTATTGATGATATTGAGCGCGCATATTCCAACTCGGCCAAGTGAGGCCTTCCACATATCTCAACTCGCGAAGATCGAGCCAAAGAGTCTGCTCTTGCTTCTCTGCCTAGTTTCGTTCTTCTATGTTGGCTGCGAAATCGCATTTTGGAACTGGCTGCCGAAGTACCTGATCAGCCGCGGCAATGATGCGCGAACTGCGCTCAACATCCTCGGTTTTGGCTTTGCCTGCGGCATGATCGCCGGGCGGCTGCTCGCGCTGCCGCTCTTGCGCCGGCTCTCGCCTGCCGCGGTATGCGTACTCGCCGGCACAGCGATGGCTTCCACGACCTTCGCAACCGTCCACGTTGCCGGTTCCATTGTGGCACTCATTACGGTCTTTCTTTCCGGAGTGGCGATGGGTCCCGTCTTTCCCAGTGCTCTCGGGATTACGAGCGACTCATTCCCTCGCATGACCGGCACCTGCATCGGTCTGGTGATCACGGCTGGATGGTGCGGCGCTGCCATCTCCTCCTGGATTATTGGAAGCATCGCCGGCTCTGATCCATCTCGCTTAGGCCTCGCACTCAGCGTGGTGCCGTTGTTTTCAGCGCTGATCGTTGGATTGACTCTGGCGGTGAGGCGGATGACTTCGAGACCAAGGACGGCGGTGGCTGAGGCAGTAGCGACGTAGGCAAGGAGACGGCTGCTCCCGCTGGCTGTTTATCGTGGCACTGCCACGCGCTCAAGACTCTGCAACGCTTCCGTCACCACTTCCTCGACTGACTTCCCGCTGGTATTGATCGAGGCATCGGCTCTCCGGTACAGTTCCTCGCGCTCCTGCAGAATGCGCTCGAGATCTGCCATCGCCTCAGGATTTTTCGCCATGGGACGCATATCTCCTTGCGCAATGACGCGAGACATATGCTCCTGCTGCGTAGCCTGAAGCCAGATCGTGCAGCAGTTCGCCAGCAGGCGCTCGTAAGTGTCGGGCTCCGAAACGAGACTGCCGCCGGTAGCAACGACAAATCGCTGTTGCGTCTTCAGAAGATCGTCAAGACAACGTCGTTCAAGGCGGCGAAATCCATTCTGTCCGTAGAGATCGAAGATCATGCTCAGCGAGATGCCGCTAGCCTGTTCGATGAGGCGATCGAGTTCGAAGAATGGCAGCTCCAACTCTCGGGCAAGGAGCTTGCCGATCGTCGACTTACCCGCGCCGCGAATGCCGATGAGTGCGACTCGGTGGCGGCGCTCGCTCTCATTGTTCCTTGAGCCGAATCTTTGGACCAGGAGCGCTTGTGCCTCCGTTAATTCCTGCGGCTTAAGCTGATGCAACAGATCAACGGCCCGTATTATCTCGGCTGAGCGCTCGTGCACGCTGGGCAAGATGGCTTCCACAGAAAGGCTGAGTGCCTGTGAAATCTGCCGCAAGATGAGCACCGAAGCATTCCCAGTTCCACTCTCGAGCTGAGCTAGGAATCGCTCTGAGACACCAGATTGATTCGCGAGCATCTTGCGCGTCATGTCGCGTCGCGCGCGGGCCGCACGGATTGCTTCGCCAAGCGATCGCAAGTATTCGGAGTCGCTCGGCTGCGTACACTCTCCTGCCGTTTGTGCAGACGGACGATCAAGCACCGAGCCCATGCCGTTTTGGGATGACTTCTTCATCGCAGCAGCTCAAAGCGAAGGTCGACGATAATGTCCCGCAATGGAGCCTTTTCGACCTCGGCGAATCTCGAAATCGAGGCCAGCGCGTTCCAGCCCGAAGCGCAAGGCATAATCCTGATGTCCTCAAATGGATATGGATCTTCAACGGAGATCAGGCGCGCCGCCTGCAGCTCCTGCAAGAAGGCGTACATCGATTCAACATCCAAACCGGTGGATTCGTAGAGCTCAGGAAGATAAGCAACATCGGCCTGCCGGTCCTGACCGCGGCCGTGATACGCCATTTCCGCAATGGATACCAGCAGCTTCCGCGCTCGTTCCGAAACCGAACGAAGACGATCAGCATAGTCGCGCAGATCCTCGGTATGCTTCGCGCAATCCTGTCTTGCCAGGGTGACGTTATCGAGGCTTGTATTCGTGAGTGTCATCGACTAATTACTCCACGCCGGGCGAGGACGCCTGCCGTTCCGCCCGAAGCCAGCAGCTAGTTAAACCTCACATACTCAAAATCAATCGGTTTGCCATTGATTCCACGCGCGGGAGGAGCGATCCAGTTGGCGAATTTGCCAGGCTCGATCACCTGTCCCATGAGCGGCTCGATGTACTGATGATCGCTCTCCGACGGCATCCAGTGATCGCGCCGGCCGTTCCATTCCGCTTCGGTCATCACCTGGCCATTCGGACTGATGAACTGTCCGGCAAAGTTTCCAATCTTGCGGTGAAAACCGACGTGAGGCAGGTTGAACCGAAATGAAATTCCGAGCTGCTCGGGAATTCGGTTCCAGCGGTTGAGCCCACCCTGAATCTCTTCTATGTAGTCGTCTCGCAAACGGGCATTCAGCGCACTCAGTGCCGGTACACTCTTCTCGAGGATTCGGCCGTTCTCCATGTCGAGCAGCTTGTATTCGTCGGATGAGAGCTTGTGGTCGTCGGAACGTTTGCCCTCTTCATATCGGCCTTTCAAGCCCGTGGTGTAATAAGTCGCCGCATTCGAACTAATGTCCGAGCCAAACAGATCGAGGGTGACGCTGTAATGAAAATTCACGAATTTCTGCAGCGTGTACAGATCGATCACGCCAAACTGGCGTCCCTCTTTGGGATCCGTAAGGCCGTGCTCCTTCATTACCTCGCAAGTGCGCTGCACTGTGCGCGCTACCCCGGATTCCCCGACGAACATGTGGTGCGCCTCTTCCGTGAGCATGAAGCGGCAAGTGCGCGAGAGCGGATCGAAGGCTGACTCCGCCAGCGACGAAAGCTGAAACTTGCCATCGCGATCCGTGAAGAACGCGAACATGAAGAACGCTAGCCAGTGACGTGTCTGTTCATTGAAGGCAGTAAGGATGCGCGGATTGTTCGTGTCGCCCGAGCGGCGCTCAAGCAGATATTCGGCCTCTTCGCGTCCGTCCTTTCCGAAGTAGCGGTGCAGAAGATAGACCATCGCCCAAAGATGGCGCCCCTCCTCGACGTTTACCTGGAAGAGATTGCGCATGTCGTAGAGCGAAGGCGCGGTCTTGCCGAGCAGGCGCTGCTGCTCGACGGAGGCCGGCTCGGTGTCACCTTGGGTGACGATGATGCGACGCAGGGTCGAGCGATATTCGCCGGGGACGTCCTGCCATGCGGCCTCACCTTGATGGTCTCCAAAATGAATCTTCCGCTGCTCGTCGCACGGAACCAGGAATATGCCCCAGCGATACTCTGGCATGCGCACGTAGCCGAAGTTGGCCCAGCCGTCTTTCTCCACGCTGATGGCCGTGCGCAAATAGACCTGAAGGTCCGAAGTGCTGGCCGGCCCGGTGTCATTCCACCAGCCCAGGAACGCGGGCTGCCAACGCTCCAGCGCGCGTTGTAGCGTGCGATCGCTCGAGAGGTCGACGTTGTTGGGGATGAGTTGTGAATAGTCGATGTTCATTACACGCGCTCCCAATTGAACTTCGCCTTGCTCCCGCTGCCGTACACCTTTAACGCACCCGTCTGTCCAACTGCGTTGGGACGAATAAAGATCCAGTTCTGCCACGCCGAAAGCCGGCCGAAGACACGCGTCAGCATGGACTCGGGCTGAGCGAAGCGAAGATTGGCTTCGAGGCCCGTGAGCGCGTCCGGCGAGAGCGCTACGCGCGATTCAATCGCCAAACGAAGCTCGTCGGCCCAATCAAGATCGTCCGGCGCTGCCGTAACCAGCCCGGCGTCGACGGCCGCTTCAGCAGAAAGTCTCTTGCCGATCAAGGCATGCAAGGACTCGATCTTCTTTTGGTCACCATAGAACCGGGACGACAGTCGAGACATGCCGCTGGCTGATTCCAGGTTGAAGTTCATATCGGACAGAACGACGAAAGTCGATCCGGGATTGTCAGCCTTGTTGAGCATGTAGCTGCGATCCGCGGCTAACGCAAGCTCGAACAGTGTCCCGGCAAAGCACGATCCCTCTTCAATAACCGCGTACAAGGATCGCGAAGCAACATCGAGGCGCGCAAAAGTGCGGCGAAGCATGTTGATCACTTCGCGGACGAACCAGTTTGCCCGATGCTCGACGATCTGGCGATCGATCTCGAGCACAGCATCGGCGTTGCCACTGGTTTTCAGGATCCACAAGCCAAGGTCGAGCTCATTGGTGCGCAGGCTGAGGATGGCATCATCGAGCTCGCGGGCGATTTGCAAGGGCCACCAGTTCGCGCCTGCGCCTCTGATTTCAACAAGGGACTTGGCGGCGACTGATTGCGGAGCGCGCACGTTAATAGTCGCTTTTCGTCCATCACGGTCAAAAATTACGTCCACATACTCGTAGTGATATCCGCGATCGTCGGCGTTGCGCCTGACCGGAGGCAGTTCCACTCCGGTTTCATTCTGGGGCCGATCGCTTTGTTTTACCAGCTCCTGAGAGCGCTTCTGGATATGCTCGTTCCACTGCGCCGGCTTCACCACCTCATCCACCAGGCGCCAGTCTTTTGCGCGCTGTCCCTGAATCCCCTCCGGAACCGTGCAGAAGATGTCAGCCAGATCGCGGCGCACTTTGCGCTTGTCGGTTACGCGAGTCAGCCCTCCAGTTCCAGGAAGAACGCCCAAGAGCGGCACCTCAGGCAGACTCACGGCGGAAGAGCGGTCGTCGATGAGAATGATTTCGTCGCATGCAAGGGCAAGTTCATATCCTCCTCCAGCCGTAGTCCCGTTGCATGCGGCCAGAAACTTGATTCCGGAGTTACGGCTGGCATCCTCAATCCCATTTCGGGTTTCGTTCGTGAACTTGCAGAAGTTCACCTTCCAGGAATGGGATGAGCTGCCCAGCATATAAATGTTCGCGCCGGAACAGAAGACGCGTTGCTTGGCGCTAGTGAGGACAACGGCGCGAACCTCGGGATGCTCAAAGCGGATGCGTTGCAGAGCGTCGTGCAATTCGATATCGACCCCGAGATCATAGGAGTTCAGCTTGAGCTTGTATCCAGGTCGAATGCCGCCATCCTCTTTTGTATCCATAATCAAGGTGGCGACCGATCCATCGAACTTGAGCTGCCAGTGCTGGTAGCGAGAAGGATGCGTCTGGAAGTCAACAAATTGCGTCTGCTTCTCTGAATCAATAGCGAGCGCCGTATCCATCAATGAACTCCTTAGAGCATGCATTATAAATCATATTAGCTAACAAGATAGGCTTAAGTGGTCCGTGGCAGTGCATTATGCTGCATGTTTGCCTGGAGGAAAGTCTTTTGCGTTTCAGGACGTAGATTTGCCTCAGTCGAGACAGTTGGGCTCCTCTCACGTTTGGCTATACTCCGCATTCTCTGTTCCAGCAAAGGAGAGCGGATTGCCGACATTGATCGCCCAACCAACACGCATTCAAGCCGCAGGAACCAAACCGAAGCTGATCGACGAGTACATCGGCAGGGTAAGCAGCAA
>Ga0126378_10000553_pt1 | contig 27384 bp, 20 predicted proteins | sample PanSoiMetPlot_23_FD_92587 | JGI IMG/M metagenome (GOLD analysis project Ga0126378, IMG submission 92587) | Tropical forest soil microbial communities from Panama - MetaG Plot_23 | ecosystem: Environmental > Terrestrial > Soil > Tropical forest > Bulk soil | place: Panama | collected 2016-02-17
AAAGCAGGCGATACCGTTGTTCAGAACTCAGCAAAGCCTCTTCAGCCCGCTTCCGCGTGGTGATGTCGCGGGCTGTGCCAGCGCAGCCCACGATTTTTCCGGTTGAGTCCTTAATCGGGGAAATGCTCAGAGATACGTCGATTCGTCTGCCCGTTTTGCTGACACGAACCGTTTCAAACTGCTCGATGCGCCCGCCCGCCTGCAACGTCTCTAGAAGCTCTTTTTGCTGGTCTCGTAGCTCCGGCGGGACAATGATGGAGGCGGGTTTCCCGACCGTTTCATTCTCGGTATACCCGAACATCCGTTGCGCACCTGCATTCCAAGTCACGGTAAGGCCGTCTAGATTCACCGAAGCAATAGCATCCTCAGACGATTCCACAATCGCGGCATGTCGGAACCGGGCTTCTTCTGCTGTCTTTTTTTCAGTGATGTCCTCCACCATCGCAACTACCAGCGGCGATGGATGACTGTTCAACAAAGAGATGCTCAAGCGACCCCAGACCAACGCGCCATCTCGCCGAAAATAGCGCTTTTCTAGCTGGTAGTGATTGATCGAACCCGCTCGCAATTGCTGGAAAAGTGCCCAGTCCTTTTCCGCGTCTTCAGGAGGGGAAAAATCCACACAATGCTTAGTGCACAGTTCTTCCTGGGTGAAACCTAGGAATGAACAAAAGGCTGGATTCACAAAGAGAGGCTGCCCCTCAAGGTTCTCAACTGCAATCCCGATGGGAATCGCGTTGAAGACATCACGGAAAAGCTGAGTGTCAGGCGTCTTGGCTTGTGAAGACGCACGCATAAGACAATGTGTATAGCACTGTTGACTTGTGACGGCAACGGGATCGGTGCAAAGAGCGAGTTGATAATCAATCCGTACTTATACGCACGCGCGCGAGGTGAGCGCGCGAGCGAGCGGGACCGGGATTCGTGCGCGCACGCGTGCGAGCAGCGCCTTTCCCAGTTTGGAACACAAAAAGTGCACCAGAAATGGTGCAAGAGGGTAGTTTCAGAGCGCGCTATCCCCTATCCCGTCAATTGCCGGGACGAGTATGACTGGTGTTCATGCTGCAGAGCGAAAGTACCAAAGAATTTACTGATCCTGGAATCCCAGTTTCCGAATTGCCGACCAACCGGGAGCTATCTTACGTGGCAGCTCGAATCGGGAGACTGAAGTGCGAGAACCTCTTACGAGCTGCGCGCTATCCGTCAGTTAACTCAATCCTCTAGGTGCCCTAAAAACTTGCTCGAACCGCGAATTGGATGAGTCTTGGATTTGCGCTCGTCGAGATTATTCGTCCGAAGTTGCCGAGCTGAAGGACGCGACCGGTGTTCGGATCAATGGTGCCGCCAGATGGGCCGATCGCATTCAGGTTGCTGATGGGATTGGCAAGGTTCGCATGGTTGAAGAGGTTGAAGAATTCTGTGCGGAACTCCACTACACGCTGTTCGCGAAGACGGAAAGTCTTGGCCACCGCGAAATCCAGAGTCGATTGTGACGGGCCGATAATGCAGTTACGGGGCACATTGCCAATATCTGTGCCTCGCGCGCCGGCAACCGCAGTGCTGTTAGAACTCGGTATCGGCTGGCCAGCTAAAACTACGGGTAAGTTGAATGCAAACGGATTGAACAAATAGCCCGAGGGCACATTTCTCTTCGCAGTTTCGCACGTTGCCCCAGGGGTAAAGCTTGGGCGCGCCAGCGGATTGCTGCCATTGGCCAGTCCATAAAAGGATCCCGATCCCGTATCAACGATATCCACCGGAAGGCCGGACATCACGGTCAGAATTCCAGAAACACGCCAATTGGAAAATATATGGCGTGTAGCGAATGACTCCTGCGCGAACCAAAGCGTGGGTAAGTCCCAAACGTAGCTGACGACCAAACGATGTGTACGATTGAAATCCGATAGCCCTCGATTGGCGCGCCTTTCAAACTGGTCGCCCAGCACGCTGCTGCTGTCTCCGACCGCTCCCGTATTGACGATGCCCGTGACTCCGGCGCCACCACCGGCACCTGACGAATCGTCGATCGATTTCGCCCAGGTGTATGAACCCAATAGTTGTAGCCGCCGGGCGAACCGCCGGACGAGGCTCACCTGTAGCGAGTCGTAGCTCGATTCGCCGTCCGACTCATTCATGAAAAACCCATTTTCCGAGACGCCTTGAAAAGGTGCGCGAAGTTGCGCGTTATCGGCTGTGTTCGTGGTGATTGCTGTGCCGGTAACAACATTAATGATTGGCGTCTGCAGGCTAGCTAGTAGAGCCTGATTGATGGCTACCTGGCGGAACAGTCTGCGCCCGCGGCTGCCCACGTAACCGGTTTCGACCATCCAGTTCTCCGACAGTTGATATTGAGTTGTGAGATTGAACTGATGAAAATAGGGCACACGCTGATTGCGATCGAAGGCGATTCCCGCTAACGGTACCCCAGGAACCAAAGTGGGAAATTGCGACGACGGAGGAAGAGGAGCGAACGGATCGCTGAGTGGCGCGTTGTTCCGCATACCGAGAACATAAAAGGGAGGGAGGGTGGCTGCGACTGAGGAATATTGGAAAGTTGGCCGGGAGTAGAAGAGCCCATAGCCTCCTCGCACTACAATCCGCTTCGTTGGCGAAGCAGCAAAGCCCAGTCGCGGCGCCAAATTGTACGGGTCAACGCTTCGGAGCAGAGAGTCCTGGCCATTGGGCAAATCTGGAAGCTCAAACTGCTGAATCGCATTACCGGCTTGAATCAATCCTCCGACGGGAGGACCAATTGGTCCGGCAGAATTTACCTGCATCCGTGGTTGATACAGCTCGGGATCGAACGTCGCTAGCCGGCCTCGGCTGTCGTAAACCGGCAAATCGAGTTCATAACGAACTCCGAAATCAAGCGTTAGCCACGGTGCGAGCTTCCAATCATCCTGCGCAAAGAAGTTGTAATCAAAAGTGCGCCAGGCTCGGTCGGCTATGCCAGCCCCAATCGTAGAGGTGCGCGTGTTCCCAACGAGGAAGTTATTGAAGTCGAGAAAATCGATCTGCCCGCGGGAGAATGACGTCATTTTGAAATTGATGAGGTTGTATCGCACCTCACCACCAGTGCGGACGGTGTGCCTGCCCCGTACCATCGAAATGGTGTCATTCAGTGTGGTTGTCGAGGGCGCTGCGAGGCTGTCCACTTGAGGTCCGGTTCCGAAGATGATACCTCCTGCGGGCTGCGCGATTCGGATCAGGGGAAGTCCCGGATATTGTGCCGCGTTTGCTCGCGCGATTCCGATTTGGGAGTCAGATACAGGTTCATGTGGAAAGGTGTTGTTGCGGTTCAATGCGTACCCAAGCCGCGTTTCATTCACCAATGACGAGCTGAAGGTGTGGATGTGCTGCAACGTGAGGAGCCGATTGTTAAAGATGGCATCGCTGCCAAAGCCAGGCACATTAGACCCGGTCCCGCGGAAACTTGGTAGCGCGAGCTCCTGCGAAACATTCGAAAAGAAGAATTTGGCCGCAAGAGTGTCGTGTGCTCCAAGAATGTAGTCAAAGTTCGTATTGAATTGGTCCTCTTGGAAAAAGGAGGACGTCGATGCGGTAAATCGTCCGTTGGGTCCCGGAGTGGGAATCAAGAACGCTCCATTCGGCAGTCTCGTGTTGAGCAGCGCGAGCGCTGCAGGATCGATCGCTGTGGCGGATTGGCCATTAGCCAGCGTCGGATGAAATATAGATAGCAGTGTTGCCTGCGACCGGTCATCAGTGAGCCCTGGAGCAACCAGCACATTCGAGGAAATGCTGTTGATCAGCGAAGCCCCGTTGGTCTCTCTGGACCGTTGATAGGAAATGAAGAAAAACGCGCGGCTTTGCCGCACGGGCCCGCCCAGCGTCGCCCCGAAAACGTTGCGGCGCAGAGCCGGTCGTTTAACTCCGGCTGCTTTTAGGAACGAGTCATTCGCGTTTAGCGCATCGTTGCGCAGAAACTCGTAAGCGGAGCCGTGCAGTTGATTGCCTCCACTGCGCGTGAGAATTTGAATGTTAGCTCCGCCGGCGCGCCCATAGGTCGCATCATACAGTGAGGTCTGAACCTTAAATTCCTCAATGGCTTCCGGAGCCGGCACCGGTACCAGGATGGGACCATTCGTACCCAACGTATTCACGTCCACGCCATTGATTTGGTAGTTGTTCTGCGTGACCCGCGCACCGTTGACAGAGATCGCTTGAGTATTACGACCCACTCCGGTGCTATCGGGCAGATAGGTGGCAGTACCGGGCGAGAGCGAAAGAATTTGGGTAAAGTTCCGAGTGGCTAGCGGAAGTTCAGAGACACCGCGCGCGTTTACTACACGGCCGAGCTCAGGCCCGTCCCTTTGTACGAACGGCGCGTTTGCGCTGACGATAATTGTTTCCCGCGCGGCTCCCACCGACAGAGGAACTTGAATCGTGGTAGTTTCCGTGACGTTGACCGCTACTCCATCCAATACTTTCTGTTGAAATCCATTCGCGGCGACCGCCACCTTGTAAACGCCAGGAGGTAGTAGAGGAATAGAAAAGTCGCCTATAGAATCGCTGTTAGTTTTCCACTCTTGTCCCGTTCGGTTACTGCGAACTACGATCTGCGCTCCGGCGACTGCAGCCCCCGTCTGATCCGTGACAGTACCGACAAGGCGTCCCATTGTTTGTGCTTGAAGACCAGTGGCGAGCGCGACGAGACAGACGAGCAAATTTCGCATGAGCTGCGTCATCGTACCTCTCTGCCCGAACCTTACAGAGTTGCCTGCCTGCGTTCCCAGTCCTTGCGCATTTGGGTCATGAATTCGATGAAAGCTTGGTTGTTGCGAAGGTTCTGTAGCGCAGTATCGTGTTCATAGAACGGGTAGCACGGAAAGCCGTCTTCGGCTGCAGAACGCAACCATTGAACCGCTTCTTTGGGACGGTTCATAAGTGAGTACGCCGCACCTATTGTGTAGGCGGCATGATGAAAGTGACCGAAATCTTTGCCCTTCGCTACAGCCTCATGAATCCTTTGCTCCGCCGCCGCAGGTTGACCCGCGTCAGCATAAAGCAGAGCTTGCATTGCATTGCCGAGCCCGCCCTCATCGCGCGGGTTCTGTCGCAGGTATTCTTGTACTAGAGTCGCCGCTTCCGGCTTTCGATCAAGCTTAAAGAGCGTCAATGCCATCTGATACGACCAGAGCTCTGGAGTGAACGCACGGGTTCCTTCCAAACCGTTCTTCGCTTCCTCCAGCTTTCCCTCGTCGAGCAGAACGATCGCGATTCGAAAGCGTAGTCCCTTGTTGGTTGGGTCCAACTGCAGTGCGGTGTGGAGTTCTTGCTCGGCCTTATCCAACAAGCCAATATGCAAGTAGACCATGGCCAGGTCGTGATGAGCCTCCGACGAACTCGGATCGAGTTCCAAGGCGTGTTTGAGTTCGGCAATCGCGCGCTCATGCGGAAATCCGTGGCGATGTGTCCAGTAAATGTTTCCACGAGCCAGATAGGCATCCGCCAAATCAGGGTCAAGCATGAGTGCGCGATTCAGTTCGTCCATGGCTTTGATTTCCAGGTCTTTTGCTTCGGGCTCGATCAGGAACTCTTGAATCGTATAGGCATGTGCCAAAACGGCATGTGCGGCAGCGAGGTTTGGATCGAGGCGTATGGCTTGTTGCAGTAATTCAATCGAAGCCGCAAGGTCGTCCCTGTTCTTGCTGAACGCGTGATAGCGCCCTCGTTGGTAGAGATCGTAGGCCTGTGGATTGGTCGGCAGTGCAGCGGCAAGACGTGCCTGTACCCTTGGGCTGAGTGTGATCTGAATTTGGCGTGCGATAGTTGCAGCGATGTCGCTCTGCAGGCCGACAATATCTTGCAGATCCCGGTCGTAGCTGGCGGCCCAAAGATGTTTGTCGGCCCGGGCATTGATGAGCTGCGCAGTAATGCGCGCGTGATTGCCAAACCTGACGACTGAGCCCTCGATGACAGCATCTACGTCAAGCTCCGCCGCGATTTGCTTGAGCGACTTGTCCTTATACCTTGAGGCGGAGGTTCGCGAAAGTACTCGCACCGAGTTCCCCACTGTCCTCGCCAATTCCGTTGTAAGCGCATCGGTCAGGCCATCGGCAAAGTAATCCTGCGAGGCGTCGCCGGAAAGGTTCTCGAGCGGGAGTACGGCAATTGAACGAACTGAGCCGGATGCCCTTCGTAAATGACTTCGATACATCGAGACAGACGCAACCACGAGCCCCAACGTGACCGCTATGCCTAAAGCGATCCAGTACAGACGCCCAGCTTGTTTGGACCGCATCAATTGGGGTGGCACAGTCTTCTTTACTGGTTCAGGCTCTCCTTCATCCCTTCGCCGCTCGACATCGAGACTCTTCTGTGGTTCCACGGTGCCGATAAATCGATACCCGCGGCGAGGAATGGTTTCGATATATCTCGGATGCTCGGCAGAATCGCCGAGAGTGTCGCGGATTTTCTTTACGGCCGTATTCAGACCATCGTCAAAATCGACGAAGGTGTCTGCCGACCAAAGCTTCTGCTTCAGTTCTTCCCGGCTAACGATATCGCCGGGATGCTCCAGCAACACACATAGGACCTGAAAAGGTTGGTCCTGCAGCCTGATTCGCGCTCCGTGCTTGCGCAGTTCGCAGGTATGGAGATCGACTTCAAAGGCATCGAAGCGCAGGACGGGCCGCGGTTGCGCAGTTGTAGCCACTATCCACCCGAGGAGTGGCTGGAAGTATAGCCAAAGAACTCTCCATAAGCGCAGAAAACTGTTTGAGATTCAGCGGATTGCCTGTCAAGCAGTATTCCGGAAACAGTACAGCCACAATTCATTGACCCTGCAGGCGATCAAGCCGAGAGTTCGGCTCGCTCCGCGAAGGAGGAGTAACTCATGAAGATTCACGCAACAAAATCTCTGCTAGTCGCAGTGGCCATTCTGATGGCGATAACGACAGCAGGTGCGCAAGAATTCGGACCCTGGTCGACGCCGATAAACCTTGGCCCGACCGTCAACTCCCCTTGTAGTGACCAGCATCCCGCGTTGTCTAAAGATGGACTGTCCCTCATCTTCGCTTCTGATCGCATTGTCGACGACCAAGGCCACACAATTGGCTGCCTTGCCCCCACCCCCAGTAGCACCGGCTTTTACTTACACTTATGGGTTTCTCAACGCGAATGCCTCGACATTAACGACCACGCCTGCGATTGGGAAACGCCGAAGCCCCTGACAAACATTAATTCGTTGTTCCAGGACAATGCTCCCAATCTCACAACCGACGGACATTGGCTGTTCTTCCACAGCGAGCGCCCTAGCGACTGCAATCCGGATCCTCCCCATGGAGGCCATCGTTACTTCGAGCTCTGGGCTGCCCATCGCCAGAACAAACGCGACGATTTCGACTGGGAGGAGCCTATCAATCTGAACTGCACACTGAACATTCCGGGCGCGAGTGAGGCTGGGCCAACCTTCTGGGAAGACGACTCGACTGGTATGCTGTATCTCTATTTCAATCGCGACCCGCTCGCCCCAGACTCAGACCTGATGGGAAACGCAACCGACATCTATGTCAGCACCTGCCCCGATGATCTAGATACCTGTAATCGGCAACGGTTGTGGAGCTCTGCAACGCTAATTCCGCAACTCAGTTCGACAATGCGCGACACCCGCACTGCGATCCGGCGTCGTGACGGTTTGGAAATGATCATTGCAAGTAACCGGACGGGCACGGTCGGCGCGATTGATTTGTGGGTTTCGACTCGGCCTTCCGTGCAGTTTGCGCAGGATAACTGGCAAGTCCCGATCAACCTCAACCAGGACAATCTGGACAAGTGTACCCAATTGGGAATGGATTCAGGATCGTGCCCGGTCCTGAACTCGACTGCGAACGATGGTGCGCCAGCGCTCTCCTGGGACGGTCAGACGTTGATCTTCTACTCGAACCGTGCCGGAGGACTCGGCAGCAACGATCTCTACATGAGCACGCGGCAGAAGCTGACTGCGTCCCAATAAAGTGTGGCCCTCGGCCCTACGCTCAAGCCGCTCCCGCACTGAAATGCGCGAGCGGCACCGATCGCGATCCTTCAGTTTCATTGAATCATATCTGCGTGCTTGACCCTACCGAAGCGGCGGGGAAACTTGCGGTTTTCTACCAGTTATTATGCAACGCTCCCCATAGCAGATTGCGTCCGAGTGACGAGCCACTCGGAAGTTATCCACGATCTCGACGTGACCTCCGCTCCGGCGAGCACCTGATTGTTGGTTCGCAGTTCTGCCTTCCGGCTGTGATCTGGAATAGAACCTGATGCTTCAACTGTGGAGGCAGCAACCCGGTGCAGCGTGGAAGCCGATTAAGAGCCTTGGATCCGTCTCCAAGTTGCATATTAAGTTGCATACTAAGGTGCCGAACTGCACAATTGCACCCGAATAGCAGCACATATCGTGACCTTATGTGATTGATTCCATTCAGCAGGACCGCGGACGAAGCCTTTTGCTAAACCGTTATAGGGTCAAAAGCTCTATCGGGGGTTCGAATCCCCCCTCTCCGCCAGTTTCTGGTCCTAAGCTGTGAGCTTCCCACCTGAGAACTCGCGGTCACTGCGCTATCATCCAGTTCATCTCTCATTAAGTAAATTTCCTTGACTGACAAATGACTCAGCGTCTGATGGGATCGTCTCTGCCGCGCACCGAAGGTCACTCCAAGGTCACCGGCCAGGCGCGCTACGTTGACGACATCTCGTTTCCCGAGATGCTGTACGGAGTCACGGTGCGGAGCCCGATCGCTCGAGGACGGATTAGCAAGATTGAGTTTGATCCAGCAATTCCGTGGAACGAGTTCACAATTGTCAACGCATCCGATATTCCGGGCCGGAATCGCATCGTATTAATCGCCGATGATCAGCCGTGCCTTGCGCAAGGTCTCGTTAATCACGCCGAAGAGCCTGTCCTGTTGCTCGCACATCGTGACAAGCAATTGGTGGAGGAAGCCCGGCGTGCCGTCACGCTCGACATCGCTCCGCTGCCGGCCGTCTTCGATATCGACGACGCTATCGCAGAGAAGCAAATCATCTGGGGCACTGACAACATTTTCAAAACGTTCTTGGTGGAAAAAGGCGATGTAGATAGCGCATGGGCTGGAGCCTACGCGATCGTGGAAGGCGAGTATCACACGGGAGCGCAGGAGCAGCTCTACATTGAGCCCCAGGGAATGATTGCCCAATATGATCCTGAAACAGGAATTACAGTGTTGGGCTCAATGCAGTGTCCTTACTACGTTCATAAGGCACTCATGCCATTGTTAAATTTGCCGCCGGAAAAAGTGCGCGTGATTCAGACTGAAACAGGGGGCGCCTTTGGCGGAAAGGAGGAGTATCCGTCGGTAATTGCTTGTCATGCTGCGTTGCTGGCGAAGAAGGCCTGCAAGCCGGTAAAGATCATCTACGATCGCGGCGAAGATATGGCGGCGACCACTAAACGACATCCGTCGCGCACGCGTCACCGCACCGCCGTGGACCGCGACGGCAAACTCCTGGCGATGGACATCGAGTTCACCGTAGATGGAGGCGCTTACACGACACTCTCCACCGTTGTGCTGTCACGTGGCACAATTCATGCGGGAGGTCCTTATGCCTGCCCGAATGTCCGCATTCGTAGCAAAGCTGTCGCGACGAATCATCCCCCGCACGGAGCATTCCGCGGATTTGGAGCGCCGCAGAGCATTTTCGCTCTGGAATGTCATATGGATCGTGTCGCGCGACAGATCAATATGCCGCCCGATGAATTTCGGCGTCGAAACTTTGTTCACGAAGGCGAGACGCTCGCGGTAAGCCAGGTGGTCCGCGAACCTGTGAATCTCGAGCTACTCATGAATCGGGCTTTCGAGTTAAGCGAATACCGCCTCAAGCGAGAGCGGTTCGCTCGCGAGAATGAAACATCGATAATCAAGCGCGGTATCGGCTTTGCTTCCTTTATGCACGGCGCTGGGTTCACCGGTTCGGGCGAACGCTCCATGGGTTCCATCGTAGCAGTAGAGGGGACTAAAGAAGGCATGGTTCGCGTGCTTGCCTCGAGTACTGAAATGGGACAAGGAACGAATACTATCTTTCCTCAAATCGCGGCAGAAGCACTGGGCATCGGAGTGGATGCCGTGGAGATAGTCACTCCAGATACGTCTGTTGTTCCAAATAGCGGACCCACGGTGGCTTCGCGGACTTGCATGATCGTCGGCAAGCTTGTCGAATCAGCGTGCCTACAGCTTCGCGAGGCTCTCATACAGAGCGGTCTACTGCAACCAGACTACTCCCCTGAGGACTTCAAGAGAGCTTGCAGTGAATATGTTGAACGTCGCGGAATGCTCAAGTGTCAGAGCCAGTACTCGACGCCTCCGGGCATTTATTGGGACGATGACAAGTACCAAGGCGACGCCTACGCGACCTACGCCTGGGCGGTGTACGTTGCTGAGGTTTCTATCGATTCACGCACCTGGGAAACGCGCGTGGAAGATTTTGTGGCCGTACAGGAGGTCGGACGCGTGATTAATCCCATACTCGCGATGGGTCAGATAGAGGGCGGCGTGGCGCAGGGAATTGGATTTGCGCTGTATGAGGATGTCGCCTGGCGCGAGGGCCGTATGGTGAACAATCAGATGACGAATTACATCATGCCTACCTCTGCGGATCTACCGCCGATTCGCGTTTACTTTGAAGAGATTCCATACGAGTACGGCCCGGGCGGCGCGAAGGGTATCGGCGAGTTGCCAATTGACGGTCCCGCACCCGCGATCGTAAACGCGATTGAGAACGCGATTGGAGTGCCTGTCGGTAGAATTCCTGCGACTCCTGAAGTACTCATGCAGGCGATGGAGGGTGCTCGTGTCTGACAGAGCGAGCGCGACAGTTCTCTTCACCGTTAACGGTCGACCGCAATCGATGACTTCCCATCCTTTGCGTCGGTTGCTGGATGTCCTGCGGGAAGATCTTCGCCTCACCGGTACAAAAGAAGGATGCGGCGAAGGCGAGTGCGGAGCGTGTGCGGTTTTGTTCGATGGCGAGGTGGTAAACAGTTGTCTGGTTCCGATTCTGCAGGCGCAAGACGTGACGATCATCACCATCGAAGGGCTGGTTCAGAACGAGAAGGCGAAACTGTTGCAAGAAGCATTCGTTCAGTGCGGCGGCGCTCAATGCGGCATCTGCACGCCGGGAATGGTCGTGGCGTCGTGGAATCTGCTTGAACGCAATCCGCTTCCGACGGACGATGATCTGCGCAGTGCGCTTTCGGGAAACCTGTGCCGATGCACGGGCTATACACGGATTTTTGAAGCTATCAAAATCGCGTCGGGCAAGCTCGAGCAGGCCGCAGCCAAATGAGATCGTATCTGCCGCGATACGAAATGCGCGCTCCGATGGATCTTGGGGAGGCGCTGGATCTTATGCAGGCGGAGCCAGGTGAATGGAAACCGTTTGCCGGCGGCACTGATCTGATGGTGCTCCTCGAGCAGGGCAAATTGGAGCATCGCAGATTCTTGAGTATCGCCCATCTCACGGATCTGCAGCGCATCGAGGTGACCGATGCACACGTCACCATCGGCGCTCTCACGACTTATAGCAACTTGCAGCGAGATTCGGTTTTGCAAAGCGAATTTTCATTGCTCTGGAAGGCAGCGAGCGAGACTGGCAGTATCGCCAATCAGAATCGTGGAACGCTAGGCGGAAACATCGCTAATGCCTCGCCGGCAGCGGATTCGCCGCCAGCTCTGCTCGTCTATGACGCCGAATTAGAACTCATCTGCAGGCAAGGAGCGAGATGGATCCCCTACGCCCGCTTTCATACCGGGTACAAACAAATGGACATCGCGCCGAACGAGATCATCTCGCGGATTCGCCTGCCACGGAGTAGCAAACAATGGAGACAGTACTACCGCAAAGTAGGCACGCGCAGGGCTCAGGCAATTTCTAAAGTCTGCTTCGCCGGAACTGCCGAGATCGCCGAGGGCAAGATTCGCGACATTCGCATCGCGCTTGGCAGTGTTGCTCCCACGGTCGTGCGTTGCGTGAAGACAGAAGCGCTGCTTCTGAACAGTACCGGCTCATCACGAATCAAAGATGCGCAAGAAGAACTTGCAAGCGAGATGAGTCCGGTGGATGACTTTCGTTCCAATGCAAAGTATAGAAATCGAGTAGCCCAGAATCTGTTGGCCGAATTTCTACTTCAACTATGAGCGAACGCGAACTCGTGGTTCGCAGCAACCGCGTTGTTCTTCCTGACGGCGTTCGGCCGGCGGCAATCATTCTCCGCGACGGCGTGATCGCCGATATCTACGATCTAAAGCTGGGTACCTCGACTGAAGCCATCGATTTCGAAGACTCAGTCGTGATGCCGGGTCTCGTCGACACGCACGTTCACATCAACGAGCCCGGTCGCACAGAGTGGGAAGGATTCGAGACTGCGACTATGGCGGCCGCTGCTGGTGGCGTAACCACGCTGATCGAGATGCCGCTCAACAGCATTCCCGCCACGACGACGCTTAGCGCATTCCACCAAAAGATCGCCGCAACTCAAGAGAAGCTGTTTGTCGACGTAGGCTTTTGGGGTGGTGTTGTACCCGGAAATGCGGCAGAGCTCGCCAAGCTCTTCGAGCACGGAGTTTTTGGGTTTAAGTGTTTCCTGGTACCTTCGGGCGTGCCGGAGTTCGAAGCCGTCACCGAATCCGATCTGCGGCAATCGCTTCCCGAAGTGGAACGCATTGGAGCCGTACTGCTTGCGCATGCGGAACTTCCCGGTCCTATCGAAGACGCAACCCGCAAGATTGAACGGAGAGATCCTCGATCTCACTCAACCTGGCTGTTGTCTCGTCCTTCTGCAGCAGAAGATCAAGCTGTTAGGCTGCTTATTGGTCTCTCTCAGGAATACAAGGCCAGGGTGCACATCGTCCACCTTTCATCGAGCGCAGCTATTTCGATGATTCGCGATGCCAAGTCAAAGGGAGTTAGCATCTCAGTCGAAACCTGCCCGCACTATCTGACGATCTCAGCTGAGGAGATTCCAGATGGCGCAACGCAGTTCAAGTGCGCGCCTCCGATCCGCAACGCTGCCAACCAGGAGCTCCTTTGGGCCGCCTTGCAGGAGGGCATGATCGACTTCGTTGCAACCGACCATTCTCCGGCTCCGCCGAGCATGAAACGCGTCGATACCGGCGACTTCATGCGAGCGTGGGGCGGTATCGCATCGCTGCAACTCAGTCTTCCGTTGCTCTGGACTAGTGCACACAAACGGGGATTTAGCCTTCACGAGTTGGCGAAGTGGCTGTGTCGCGAACCGGCCCGTCTCGCGGGATTATCCAGAAAAGGTGAAATCTCTGTTGGCAAAGACGCCGACTTGGTAGTCTGGAATCCGGATCAATCGTTCCAAGTTCAGCCAGACAAAATGTTCTTTCGGCATAAGCTCACGCCGTATTCAGGCCGAACGTTGTTTGGCGTGGTGCAATCCACATTTCTTCGTGGTCAAGAGATTTATGCCTCCGGTGATTTTCCAGCCGGCCGACGCGGCCGTGTCTTGCGCCGAGGAGAGGCATGAGCGAATTCTCCGATCTACTCGATCTTGCCTCAGAACGCGTTGGCGGGCGTGTGCTCGCCACGAACGATGACTTCTTTGCTCCCAAAGAAAACTTAATTAAGGTTGCAAGACCGATATGGGTAGAAGACAAATACACTGATCGCGGCAAGTGGATGGACGGGTGGGAGTCGCGTCGCCGCCGCACACCCGGTCATGACTGGTGCATTCTGCACCTGGGAATTCCGGGCATTCTATCTCAGGTTATCGTCGATACCAGCTACTTTCGTGGGAACTTTCCGGAATCATGCTCGCTCGAAGCGTGTGCGATTGAGCAATCGAACGTTGAGTTAGCTGGCGGCACTCCCTGGGCTGAAGTGCTTCCGCGATCTCCGCTTAGAGGAGACAGTCAAAACGCGTTCGCCATCAATGATCCTCATCGCTATACGCATCTGCGGCTGAATATCTACCCTGACGGCGGAGTGGCACGGCTGCGTGTTTTTGGGGAAGCTATTCCTGAATTGGAACGACCTTTGGGCACTTCCGGCCTGACTGATCTAGCCGCAGTTCACCAGGGCGGCCGCATCCTCGATTGCAGTGACAAGTTCTTTAGCGCGCCTCAGAACCTGCTCATGCCTGGCGCGAGCACCGGAATGCATGATGGCTGGGAAACAAAACGCCGGCGCGGTCCAGGCTACGACTGGGTGACGCTTAAACTTGGAATTGCGGGAACGATTCAAGCCATTGAAGTCGATACCTCATTCTTCAAGGGCAACTTCCCGGAGAGTTGTTCATTAGAAGTCTGCTCGATGGAATCGGTGGAATCTGATGGGACTTGTTCGTGGAACGAATTGCTCTCTCGCACAACGCTCAGCGCAGACTCGTTGCATCGATTCGAAATCACCGCACCGCGGCATGCGACTCATGTCCGTTTCAATATCTATCCTGACGGCGGAGTGGCGCGGTTACGGGTCTACGGAGTGCCAGACAGGAAGGCGCTGACTGAAGCTCGCTTGCGCTGGTTGAATTCGTTGCCCGATTATGCCGCGCGAAGCATTCTGCTGAATTGTTGCGGCTCGCTGAAGTGGGCTGGATCGATGACACAACGCCGACCGTTCGCGGATGCCACGCAATTGCTGAAACAACACACAGCGGCTTGCGAGAGTCTGACGTCCGACGACTGGCACGAAGCCTTTGCGGCACACCCGAAGATCGGCGAGGAGAAGGACACTATTACCAGCGGACAGGCACAGCGCTGGTCGCAACAGGAACAGTCAGGGGCCGCCGCAGCTTCGCCCCAAGTGCGAAATGCGCTGCAACTTCGCAACCAGGAATATCATGAACGCTTCGGCTACATCTTTATTGTGTGCGCGAGCGGAAAGTCCGCGGAAGAGATGTTAACGATGCTGACAGAACGTCTTGGCAACGATCCTGCTCGCGAGCTTCAGATTGCCGCTGGGGAGCAGCAGAAGATTACACAGCTTCGTTTGCAAAAGCTGATCGGCATATGACGCCAACATGACGAACCCTTCGAGTCCGATTACTACTCACGTCCTCGACACAGCGCGCGGAAAACCGGCGGCTGGCGTTCCCGTGTTGCTCCATTTGCAATCGGATGGGCGTTGGCGAGAGCTTGGTCGAGGAATCACCAATCAGGACGGCAGAATCACAGATTTGCTTCCCGGATCTAAACTGCAGACGGGAAGATACCGGCTCACCTTTGAGACCGAGAAATATCTGTCCGCATCAGGCGAGCCTTTCTTTCCCGAAGTGGAAATTGTCTTCGAGGTTCGAGATCCCGCTCAGCATTATCATGTACCCCTGCTCCTTAGTCCCTACGGATACTCCACCTATCGAGGCAGCTAGCGATGAACTTCGAACTAGTTGCAAATAATTACGGGAAGTCGCGCGTGCGGCTGGTGCGCGTGACGAGAACTGGTCCGCAGCACGAAATTAAGGACATCTCTGTCGACATTCAATTTGAGGGCGACTTTGACGCTGCGCATACAAGGGGCGACAACAGCAAGGTTCTGCCCACGGACACGATGAAAAACACGGTTTATGCGCTGGCTGCCCAGCATCCTGTTGGCGAAATCGAGCACTTTGGCACTCGACTGGTCGCGCACTTTCTTGGAAATAACACGCAGGTCTCGGGAGTCAAGGTAAGTATTTCAGAACATCTCTGGTCGCGTATCCCCGTCGAGACAAAACCTCATCCAACCGCCTTTGTTTCCGCTGGCAATGAACGCCGGACCGCCGTTGTAACTGGGAGTCGCCAAAGAACAACGGTTTCGGCAGGAATCGAAGATCTCCTGGTCCTGAGAACCGCTGGCTCGGCCTTCGACGGCTTTGTCAAGGATGTGTACACGACTCTTCCCGAGACTCGCGATCGCATCTTTGCAACCGTGGTGAAAGCCGAGTGGGACTATCAGGTCGAGGATGCCAGCTTCGGTCTCTGCTGGAGGACTGTGCGCGATGCACTTTTAGAAACTTTCGCCAGCCATCCCAGTGAGTCTGTGCAACACACACTCTACGCAATGGCCGAAGCCGCTCTGGAGCGTTGCGACCAACTCAGTCAGATCCGTCTATCGATGCCTAACAAGCATCAGTTGATCTTTGACGTTTCCCGTTTCGGAATCGAAAACCGAAACGAAGTGTTTGTTCCTACTGACGAACCGTATGGATTGATCGAGGCTACTCTGCGCAGGAATTGAGAGTTGCTACGCGATGCCGCGTTGACGATGTGCGCTTGCGTAGACGGGTGTAGAATTGCGACTGTAATTCTGCCGGGAGGTGCCGCATGCCTCGCTATGAATTCTTCTGCGAAGATTGCCAGAAGCCCTTCGAAGTGATTCTTACCCTTAGCGAATACGAGAAAGGCGACGTGCCCTGCCCCATCTGTGGCGCGCGACACGTTCATCAGGATGCGACTGCCTTTTTTGCAGTTACGTCGAAGAAGAGCTGAGCTGTCGCTTAGCCTGGTTTTCCTGCATTAGACAAATTGCCCGTTCGCGGACAATTCGGCACCTGAGGCTGATTCCTCGCCCAAGTCTTGATTCTAAGCGGCTACAATAATCCTCAAGGAACCAGACAACCAGGTCTGAGCGTCTGTCGTGAAAACCAGCGTTTTTGAAATCTTCAAGATCGGAGTTGGTCCTTCGAGCTCCCATACTGTGGGGCCGATGCGAGCTGCGCGTGATTTTGTCGAACGGATCGCGCAAGCGGGAGATCTTGGAAAAGTATCGCGTCTGACAACGGAGCTGTTCGGTTCGCTTGCGCTGACCGGCCGTGGACACGCCACAGATCGAGCAGTCATTCTTGGGCTGCTGGGCGAATCGCCAAGTGAAGTCGACCCTGGCGAGATCGAGTCTCATGTTGAGGAGGTTCGGCACACCGCAACCATCCGGTTGCTTCATCGCCATCCCCTCAAGTTCGAGGAATCCTCCGATCTTGCCTTCCGAACCACCGAAACATTGCCCGGCCACTCCAACGGCATGAGGTTTACTGCTTTTGCCACGAACGGCTCGGTCATCGACACGCAAATCTATTACTCAATAGGTGGTGGTTTCATCAGCAGAGAAGGCGAGCAGCCGGCTGCGGTCACAGCGGGAGCAAAGGCAACAGTACGGTATCCGTTCTGGAGCGGGGCCGATCTGCTTAGTATCGGCGAAGAGTATGCAATCTCGATTTGGGAAATCGCGTTAGCAAACGAGAAAGCGTGGAGAAACGAGTCCGAAATCAGACGGGGACTCACTGAGATTCATCAAACGATGGAAGCATGCGTCGATCGTGGCTTGCGCACCGAGGGTATTCTTCCCGGTGGACTGAAAGTTCGCCGCCGTGCACCCCGTCTATTTCAGAAGCTCAGCAAGCAGAGCAGCTCCGATCCGCTTGCGCCCATGGACTGGGTGAACGCCTTCGCCATGGCGGTGAACGAAGAGAACGCGGCCGGAGGCCGCGTGGTAACTGCTCCGACCAATGGTGCAGCAGGAATTATTCCCGCCGTGGGCCGCTATTATCTTCGCTTCGTTCCTCATAGCTCTCCCGAAGGCATCTTTCGCTATCTTTTGACCGCTGGCGCCATCGGTATCCTGTATAAGGAAAATGCGTCTATTTCCGGAGCCGAAGTCGGATGCCAGGGAGAGGTAGGGGTTGCCTGCTCAATGGCTGCCGGCGGATTGGTTGCTGCGCTCGGCGGCACAAACGCGCAGGTTGAATATGCGGCGGAGATCGGCATGGAGCACAACCTCGGCATGACGTGCGATCCCATTGGGGGACTCGTTCAAATTCCGTGCATCGAGCGCAACGCAATGGGATCGGTGAAGGCCATCAACGCCGCCAGGATGGCGATGAGCGAAACCGGTGAGCATAAAGTCTCGCTCGACCAGGTAATCGAGACTATGTACCGCACCGGCCAGGATATGCAGTCTCGGTACAAGGAAACCTCTCTGGGTGGCCTCGCATTGAACGTTATCGAATGCTAAGCAGTTGGCGACGCTCACTCTGATCCACTTCTCAACTGCAAATCATCCTGCTGTAACAAACTCATAAGAGGATAGTTGGCACCAAGTGGGAATGGCTTCTCCCGAGTCGGCAACTTCCCAACCTGCTGCTCCATCCGAGAACTCAGAACATCAGATTTGGGTGCCGAGGGCCATATTGTCGAGGCTTGGAGTCTGTCGTGCCGTAAGTGCGCTCTTACTAGGGGTATCACTTGCATTGTTAGCTGGGTGCATGGGCTTGAGTGGTCAGAGCGGAGGCGGCAGCGGCGCATCTTCTCCGACTCCGAACCCGGGCCCAACGCCCACACCTACGCCTACTCCCGTCAATCCAACCGCCACAATAACGGTCAATCCGACGTCTGTACAACAAGGAGACAAAGTCACCGTCAGCTGGCAGACTCAGAATGCTACCTCTGTTGCCCTGACGCAAAACGGAACGTCAGTTCCTCTTGATGGCAACCCGTTGAGTTCGCCCGGAATGCAGTTCACGTTGAACACTATTGGAATCACAACATTCACTCTGACCGCCATCAGCCGATCAATATCTGCATCAGCGCGTCCGATTCACGCTGTCCGAACGTGCATTTGACGCACGGAACTCCTCCTTTCGATCCGAATGGAGACTTCACTCGCTTCGGCTTCCGCGTTCCGACCGCCGTAATTTCTCCGTTCAGCAAGCCTCACTATGTATCGCATCAGATAACGGATTCAACTTCGTGGCTCGCCTTCGTCGAAGAGCGGTTCAATTTGAAGCCATTGACAGCACGGGATGCGGCAGCTTCCAACATGCTCGACTTCTTCGACTTCACGAATGTTCCGCGGAAGACCCCGCCAAGTAACGCACCAGGAGTTACTTCTCCCAAGTGCTACGACAGTCTGCCGTAGACAGAAATTGGAGAGAGTACTTGGGTTTTCACTGGGGGCTCCGAACGTAGAGCCCGCCGATCAAGCAGAAATTGCAGGATTCAATTTCGGAGGCTTTTCTTTGGGCCTAGACTCGGCTGCCGCCGCTTGCGTCTTCAGCTCTTGTTCCGTTAACGGCTTCATCTGCTGGTACGTGTACCACATGCGATGAATCACCGTGATCGTAGAGAGCACGGCGATTACCCACAAAACAGGAGCCATGCGGTTGAATAGCGCCCCGATGAGTACGAGGACGATGCGCTCCGGTCTTTCGAGAAATCCCACTTTGCAACTCCGGATCAACGATTCGGCGCGTGCGCGCGTATAGCTGACCATCACGGATGTGGTCATTACAATTCCGACGAGCACGACGTAGAAGAAGTGGTTTGCGCGCGCGTAGTAGACGAGCAAACCGAAGAAAAGTGCAATGTCGCTGTATCGATCGATGACAGAATCAAAGAACGCGCCGAAAGTTGTGACCTGGTGGGTCGCGCGGGCTACGCGTCCGTCAACCATATCGAAAATGCCTGCGGCCACAATCACCAGTCCCGCATAGATGAAAAGACGTGGCTGGCTGTCGCCGCTGGCGTAGCCAAAAAGCACGCCAGCAATGATGTTGATCACCAAACCGGTGAATGTGAGGATATTTGGGGAGATGCGTGTGAGCGATAGACCACGCACGATGGCGTACAACAGCTTCCCGCATGCTCGGCCAAAAGCGCCGGTCCAACTCATCTAGTGTCCGCCCGAAGCGCCGTTAGTCTCGGCTTGCTCCTGATCGTGGATGGTTACGAGCTTCAAAATCTCGAGCTCGCGCCTGCCGGTAGGCGTAACCACCTCTACGACATCCCCCACTCTTTTGCCCATAAGACTCTTCCCGATCGGCGAAGTAGTTGAAATCTTGCCGTGGGCAACATCGGACTCTTCGCTAGTAACAAGCGTGTACTCGATCTTTTCATCTTTGGTGCTGTCAAAGACTTCGATTACCGACCCAAACGCAATCCGGTCTTTTGGGATGTTGTTGAGGTTGACTAGCGCCAGATCACCCATACGCCTCTTGAGTTGACCGAGACGCGCATTCACGAATTCTTGACGCTGCTTGGCCATGTGGTACTCGGCGTTCTCGCTCAGGTCTCCGAGTGCTGCCGCTTTCTTGATTTCCTTCGGAAGCTCGTGGGTAAGTTCGTGCTCTAGAGCCTTAATTTCTTCCAGGAGTTTCTTCTTTACGTGTTCAGGCATGGACCTCGCCATTCCATCCGCGCCCGAGCGACGCGGTGGGGATCAGTAATTTAGGACGATCTGGACGATGATTCACCCTCCTCACATGGAGGGGCACGCAGGATCGAAAGGTTCGAGACCGATTATACTCCGCCCCTTCGCCGTTGGGTCTACCACCACCCTTCCAGATTTGCTCAGGCCAAAGGACTTAACTAGGCCTGTCAGAAGTTGGCGCTTTCGACAGCGCAAAACATGCAGGACCTTTGTCTGTAAGGTTTTGGAAAACATTGACTTAACGGCATTTTTGCGCTATCTTTAGGTCTATAGCAGTACCTCGGTTCCCCCACCCAAAGGTGCCTCAATGAACCATGATTTCCACATCGGTGACAAGGTCGTTTATCCCAACCACGGCGTCGGCATAGTAGAGCAGATCAGCAGTCGCACAATCGGCAGCATGGTGCAGAAATACTACGAGCTGCACATCAAAGCCAGTAATCTCCGAGTCACCATTCCTTTCAGTAACGTCGCCGCCGTTGGGCTTCGCCGGGTCATTAAAAGCGCCGATATCGACCAGATCCTAGACATTCTGGTCAACAGCAAGTGCGAGAACCACGCCGATTGGAAGTTTCGGTTCAAAGAGAATTCCGAAAAGATGCGCACCGGATCGCTGCTAGACGTAGCCTACGTCCTCAAGAGCCTCCTGGTTTTGAATCAGACCAAGGCGCTCTCCTTCCGCGAAAAGAAGATGCTTGAGCGCGCTCGTTACCTTCTAGTGAGCGAAATGGCGATGGCGAGAAGCGTAGAAGAGACGGAAATGGAAGCTCTTCTAAATCGCGCATTGGCCAAAGTAAAGCTGAAGTTCCCAGAAGTGACAGCGGACGCCTAAGCTAAAAAGAAGCGTAAATCTTATTCTGGCAGCACGTCCTCAGGCCCTGACTTGCTGTTTCTTGTCCTCTGTTTCTACTCCCAGCAGCCGACCAAACGGTTCCAGTCCGTTCACGTTGTCGCAAACTATCTTGATCGCTCCCACGACTGGAACAGCAAGAATTAGACCCATCGCTCCCCAAATCCAACTCCAAATGAGCAGGCCCAGCGTCACGGCAAGGGGATTCAGCTCCAACCGTCTACCAAGCACTTTGGGATAGAGCACATTCATAGAGAACACGTGCAAGCCAGCGATCGTCGCAAGAACCAGTAGTAAGCCGCTGCCGCGAAGCACACCAACGCCGGAGGCCACAGGAGGCATGAGGGCGAGGATTAGGCCCAAATAGGGCACCAGACTCAAGAATCCACTGATCAGGCCTAAGAAGTAGAAGTACGGCAGATGCAGAAACGCGAAGACAATAGCACTCGCTACCGCCATAAAGACGCCGATCACGAAATTGCCAACTATGAATGCCCTCATCATTTCGGAGATCTTGCCCAGTGTTTGATACACAGTCAGACGACTTGCCGCGGGAAATAACCGTACTGTAGATCTCCTGGCATGATCCTGGCAGGTAAGCATGAAATAGACGATGAATGGGATGAAGGCAACGCTAATTAGTAACTCACCAAAATTGGCAATATCTCCGCCGCCGATCAAGGACGCGATCCCTGGATCCTGCTGAACCTTTACTGGAACTGCACTGCCGTCTTCGGGTTTCGGAGGAATTACACTCTGAGCGCTCTTTCTAATCGCTGCGGCATTCTGCTCGTACCTGGCAACGACCTTCTTGATCTCTCCGGACATCTTCGGCAGTTGATGAGCAAAGTCCACGGCGCGCTGGTAGAAGAAGTAGCTCAAGCCATATGTAAGGCCGAGAACAAGCAGCACGGCAAGTGCTGAACCCAAGGTTCGGGGAATTCGGAGTCTCGCAAAGCCGCGAACTAGAGGTTCGAGGACGAAAGCAATCAGGATCGAAGTAAAAATCGTTACCAATACTAGTTTTGCGAAGTAGCAGATCGCAAAAGCCGCAAGCAGTGTGAGCGTTATTTGCGTGATGGTAGCCTTGCGAAGCTCATCGTGCACCTCCTGCACACCTTCTTCGAGGTCGGTAAGTTCGGGAGCTGATTCAGGGCCAGTAACTTGTTCCTCCACCGACACAGGGCCCTCATGTCTCTCCTGTTTGGATCGATTTTGCCACCGCGGTATTGAGTGCATGCTGCGTCTCCACTGCAAGGTAAGATGCAGAGCCCGCCTATAATCGCAGCATGACCAGCCTCCGAAATGCGACCTCCACTGGTGCCCATCGCATTCTCGGTTTGGATGTTGGCGCTCGGCGCATCGGGATTGCAGTTTCCGATCCTCTGGGAATTACCGCGCAGGGACTCAGCACTTTGCATCGCCGCAATCGCCGATACGATCTCGCCGAGTTGGGAAAGCTACTCTCGGAATATGGAGTTCACGAGGTCGTGGTAGGCAACCCTCTGCGAATGAGCGGCCAGACGGGAGTCCAGGCAAAAAAGATGGGTGATTTCGCGAGGCAGCTCGAACGAGCGTTCTCACTTCCGGTTCATCTTTGGGATGAGCGCCTTACGACCGCTGAAGCTCATCGGCTGCTGGACGAAACCAGCATTCGTGATTCCCGACGGAAACTAGTCATTGATCAGATGGCGGCGGTGCTGATCCTGCAGTCGTTTTTGGATGCTCGCGCAGCGACGCGGTAGAACGACAAGGCGGACACAAAGGTCACGAAGAACCATGGCGACCTTTGGCTTTGCGCGCTTCGTGTTCGCTCCTCCACCGGTCATCTCTTCTTAAAGACATCGACTTTGAGGATTCCCTGTCCTTCTTTCACATGAATAACTCGATCGACATCGATGTTTTTCAACTCATCCGTCTGGCCGCTTGGCCAGCGTATCTGCAGCAGGTCTACTTTGCCGGCTCCTCCTAAACCGAAATGCACACGGAGGTCGTTCTGGGAAAAATAGCTCCCACCGCTGCGCACCTCATCAATCTGTTCTACTGGCTTCTCGATACCCGGAATACGGGCGACGCACTTGATGCGAGATCCAATCCCGCTTCGGTTTGATTTGGTACCGATCGTTCGCACCTTGATCCAGTGATTGCCTGTACTTGAGTCACAGCGAATCAATTGGGGAAGCTCGTTCACGCAATTCACAACAATGTCGATATCGCCGTCATTATCGAAATCGCCGAATGCAGCGCCTCGCGCCGGAGCCGGAGTTGAGATGCCGGGCCCCGCCTGCATCGAGACATCCTCAAAGTGGCCATTGCGCAGGTTGCGATACAGCAGCTTGCGTTGCGCGTAAGCTGCTTCGGTACGAAGCTGCTCCACTTCGGGATAGACGTGCCCGTTGCATACGAGGATATCGAGCCAGCCATCGTTATCCATATCGAAAAAGCCGCAGCCCCATCCCAGATACTTCGTATTCAGGCCTAAACCCGCTTGAAACGTGGTGTCGTCAAAGTTGTCGTTGCCGAGATTGTGATAGAGCGAATGAGTGTCGCCGGCGAAGTTCGTCTTCACAATGTCGAGATGGCCATCGTGATCGTAGTCGCCTGCTGCTACGCCCATTCCAGCTTGAGGCTTGCCATCAGGACTCAGCGCCGCTCCCGCTGCCACCGCAATGTCCTCAAAGCGGCCATTTTTTAGATTGTGGAAAAGCGCGCTCGCGGTGGAATCGTTGGCCACGTAGATGTCGGGCCAGCCATCTTCGTCGAAGTCAGCAGTAAGCACGCCAAGGCCATAAGTGCTCGCTGTCTTAGTTATGCCAGACTGCTCCGACACATCTGTGAACGTCCCATCGCCGTTATTGTGATAAAGAATGTCCTTGCCCCCATTCAGTCCTGGCGGTCCGCAGGCGACCATCACGCCCTTGTAAAGGCAAGGCCCCGATTCGGGAACCGGTGCGGTCTTGAGATCGAGGTCAATGTAGTTGGCCACGAAGAGGTCAAGGTGGCCATCGCGATCGTAATCTACGAATGCACAGCCGCTGTTCCAGCGTATCGTCTTCTGCGTTAGTCCGGCTTTCGCGGTTACATCGGTGAAAGTGCCGTCGCCATTATTGTGATAAAGGGCGTTTTGTCCGTAGTAGCTGATGAAGAGATCTTCGTATCCGTCGTTATCGTAATCGCCGACGCAAACACCTTGTCCCCAACCGGAACGCGCAAGACCCGCCTTGATTGTGACGTCGGTGAAGGTACCGTCACGATTGTTTTTGAACAGGTGACACGTTGGCTCTTCGCCCTTAGGAAATCCTTCTAATCGCCAACCGTTGACAAGGAAAATGTCGAGCCATCCGTCGTTGTCATAGTCGTAGAAAGCAACTCCGCAGCCGGTTGTTTCGAGCAGGTACTTATTCTTCTTTACTCCGCCGAAGATTGTCTTGGCATTCAGCCCAGCTTGACGAGCAACATCGACGAAGAACACTCCCAGCGAAGTCGAACTCGCTTTGGATGGCAGGGATTCGGGCTTTGTTGCGGACGCTTGGCCACCCAGATCCAACGCGCCGAAGATTTGATCAAGACCCAGAACGAGGGCGGTGCGGCTGACTGACTTTATAAAGTTACGACGGTTGAACTGCAAGGGGCGCCTTTGGACGTGTTAGGATTTTTGCCGCTTTGCGAATCATTTAAGCACAAGAAACAGATGCCAAAGCAAACACGACGCGGGTCATAGGATTCGACGAATTACACAGATAAATCACTGAATGATTGAGAGACAGCATCGCCTCTTACAAATCCGTGCAATCCGTCTCATCCGTGTGATCTGTGTCGTTTTTTGCGTTTTGTATTTCGTTCAGGCTGCCTGTGCTCAGGGCCAAGAGGCGGTTAAGATCGGTCATCACGAACTCTCCCGACCGGCGCGTACGTGGGAGTTTCTAGATGCCGTCGGCAAACACGCAGGCCTTTTCGGTAACGAAACCGGACGCTTCGAAGCTTGGGTTTACCCGCTAAAGCTTTGTCGCGATTTCGATCTCGCTTTTGTTTTGAACGATCGTCGGATTCCGGCTGTATCCCTGGTCCGCACGGTAACTATGCGTCCAGAGGGCCCGACTCTCGGTTTCTCCTCGGACTCGTTCGATGTCAGCGAGACATGGCTCGTGCCCCCCGACGAGAACGGCGCCATCATCCGTTTCGAGATCAGCACCTGGGAACCGATCACCATCGAAGCGTCCTTCACACGCGACTTTCAGCTCATGTGGCCTGCTGGACTGGGTGGGACTTACATGAGTTGGAATCCTGAATTACACGCCTTCTCATTGGGAGAAGAAGGCAGAAAATTTGCTGCGATCGTCGGATCGCCATCTGCTGCGTCAGCGGATCAGGAGTTTTTTTCCAACAGCTTCGCGAGCAGCCGTAGCTCCTTTCGACTCGACACAGTTCCAAAGGGTCGGGCGATCAGGTACATCTTCATTGCTGGCGCTACCACCGGACCCGATGAAGCGCGCAAGACGTACGAACGGCTCACAAGCAATCCTGATGAGTTCTTCTCAGCGGCCCGCAAGTACTACGACGACTATCTTGGACGAACGCTCTCCCTCGATCTGCCTGATGCGAAACTTCAGGCTGCGTATGACTGGTCGCGCATTAGCACCATCCAAGGTCTAGTTGCGAATCCGTTTTTGGGAACAGGGCTTGTAGCTGGTTATCGTAGTTCAGGCGAGTCTGCCAGGCCCGGATTCGCGTGGTTCTTCGGTCGTGATTCATTTTGGACTGATCTCGCGCTTGACGCCATCGGCGATTTTGCGACCACGAAGACGGCTCTCGAATTCATCGCGAAATTTCAGCGCGAAGATGGAAAGATCGAGCATGAAATCTCTCAGACGGCCAGTTTGGTGAACTGGTGGAAAGGATTTCCCTACGGCTTCGCCTCCGCCGATGCTACTTGTCTCTTCATTATCGCAATGAATGACTACGTTGCCTCGTCTGGGGATACGGCATTCCCACGCGAGCATTGGGACAACATCTGGCGCGCTTACCAATTCCTGAAGTCTACGTACGATGCGAACGGATTGCCGCGCAACTTTGGCATCGGTCATGGCTGGATCGAGGGCGGTCCCTTGCTTCCGGTTGAGACAGAGTCTTACCAGAGCGGACTGGCTGCGGCTGCTTTGCAGTCTCTGGTTTCGCTTGCGAATGTATTGGGCAAGCAAAACGACGCCAACAGTGTGTCTAAAGACTTTGACACGCTGAAGAGAAAGATCAATGAAGTCTTTTGGGATGCAAGCGATCACACATTAGTCTTCGCTCTCGACAAGGAAAATAAGCCGGTGCGGACAGCCACGGTGCTCAGCACGGCACCGATGTGGTTCAACGTCTTCGATCCCGAAAAGGCAAATGGCACCATAAATCAGATTGCCAATTGGGATCATGCTGCCGACTGGGGAATGCGAATCATTTCCGAACGGCATCCTCTGTACGGACCGACCGGATACCATTTCGGCGCGGTTTGGCCGCTGTTTACTGGGTGGGCCGCGGTCGCGGAATACAACAACCATCGGCCCTTGGAGGCGTATGCAAATTTGCGTGCCAATTCATTGCTTGCCCTCGATGGTTCGCTCGGCCGCGTAACGGAAGTCCTTTCCGGCAGCTACTACGAAGGACTCGGGACCGCATCGCCACACCAGATCTGGTCATCAGCAATGGTGATCAGCCCCATCGTGCGCGGAATGCTCGGGCTGAGTGGTGAGGAGACAGGAAAGACGCTACACTTTGCACCTCACTTTCCTCCTGCCTGGGACCATGTAGGTCTTCAACATGTTTCATTTTGTGGCGGACAGTCTCAAATTCTCTACGTTCGACGCGACGATGGAATTCACCTTCAAATAAAGACCGGCAAGGTCGCCAATTGCACACTGCAATTTGCGCCGTCCTTCAGCAAGCACGCTCGCCTGCGTGGAATCACATGGAACGGCAAGCCGGTCAAATACACCGCTGAGCCAAACGCAAACGACCAGCACGCCATTGTTTCAGTTCCATTTGCGACCGGCGAACTGGTCGTGAGCGTAGACGCCGACTTCGGTTTGCAGGCCGAGGAAGATCTTCCTCCGCTCGGCTCTGCGAGTACCGATCTGAAGATATCGCGCGAGCAATGGAGTGCCGATAATCGCGAGTTAAAGGTGCGTGTGGCAGGAATTGACGGATGGCGATATGAGCTCCGTGCATATGGCGCCAGAATGAGTTCCGTCAGTGGTGGCGACTTGAAGCAAGCCGCCAACGGCATGCAAACAATAGACATCGACTTCGCGCCTGCCGGGGACGCTGCAAAGTACATCGAACGTGAGATAGCAATTCACTTTTAA
>Ga0126378_10000557_pt1 | contig 27198 bp, 23 predicted proteins | sample PanSoiMetPlot_23_FD_92587 | JGI IMG/M metagenome (GOLD analysis project Ga0126378, IMG submission 92587) | Tropical forest soil microbial communities from Panama - MetaG Plot_23 | ecosystem: Environmental > Terrestrial > Soil > Tropical forest > Bulk soil | place: Panama | collected 2016-02-17
CTGACCGCGGCGGGCGAAACCAAGCGAATTGAGCTAAGCATGTAGGCTTCGGGCCGTAGCGCTTTTCGGACGGGGGTTCGACTCCCCCCGCCTCCACCATTCGCCTTCGCGTCAAAAAACCGCGCTTTGGCGAACGTGTCCGCCAAGCAACTGAAGGCCTTACCCTTACCAGCGCTGATGGACGAGGGGGCGAATCTTCTGGTCGTAGAGGCGTTTGACCGCCGCCATGGTTTCATGGTTCAAGGAGGACACACTCGAAGCAGCACAATTGTCGCTGACTTGTGCGGGTGATTTCCCTCCGGGGATCGCGCAGCTCACGGCGTCAAACATCAAAATCCACCGCAGCGCGAACTGGCTCATGGACACGCCGTTCGGCAACATCTTTCGAATCTCTTCAACGGCGGCAAGCCCGGTTTCATAATCCACGCCGGAGAATGTCTCGCCCACGTCAAAGGCGTTCCCGTGACGATTGAAATTCCGATGATCGTCAGCGGCGAAGGTCGAATCGCGGCGAAGCTTGCCGGTCAGCAGTCCGCTTGCGAGGGGAACGCGGGCGAGGATTCCCACCTGCTTCTGTTTTGCTTGCGCGAAGAAGAGCTCTGCAGGCCGCTGACGAAAGCAGTTGAAGATGATCTGCACGCTCTGCACTCCGGGAAATTCGATGGCCTTAAGCGCCTCTTCCACCTTTTCCACGCTCACGCCGTAGTAACGAATCTTGCCGGCCTTCACCAAGTCATCCAGAACGCCGAACACTTCCGGCCGGTAGTAAACCTCCGTCGGCGGACAATGGAGCTGCAACAAATCGAGCGTGTCCACAGAGAGATTCCGTAGGCTGTCTTCGATCCATGCCGTCAAGTTTGCGCGGGTGTAGCCTTCCACGACTTGCTTTGGCAGACGCCGCCCGGCCTTGGTGGCAATGATGATCTGTTCTTTGCGGCTCTTTTTTACTTGGGCGATCAAGCGCTCACTGCGCCCATCGCCGTAGACGTCGGCAGTGTCAATGAAATTCACTCCACAATCGATGGCCTTGTGCAGCGATGCCAGACCGTCCGCGTCGGAAACATGCCCCCACGCTCCCCCGATGGCCCATGCGCCAAAGCTGACTTCTGAAACCTTCCATCCAGTCCGGCCTAACGATCGATATTCCATGTTGGCTCTGTCCCCGGTGTGAATTGGAATCGACTTCGAGAGACTCAGGTTCCCCTTGATTGAATTTGAGGACACTTCATCCCGCTTCTTCTCAAATTGCGGACGACCAGCCTACGTTCGATAAGGGAAAAACTCAAGCTGCGACTTCCGAGCCTCCACACTTTGGACCTGTGCAGGCCCCCTCTGGTGGCCACTGCCCCTAAACTAGCCGCGCGACCAGTAGTTATCCTCCCGCCGCGGTTTCATTATTTCTCATACCCAAGCCCAATTAAGAGCAGGCGCGCAGCTTTGAACGCTGTTTCGGTTCGAAGCCGTCGCCAGTTCAACAATGGCTTCTGCAAAGCGTGGCGGCCGAGTCGCCGCTACGGAATTGCAGCGGAGGGAAGATGAAAAAGCTGCTTTTTCTTCTAGTCGCTTTCGCAGTAGGAACGATCCCAGCATTCGCTCAAACAGGCAACGGCGCACCCAACGGGCCGCATTTTGAACTGGGGATCATCGGGGTCACAAACCCCAAGACTCAGCCCATGACCGGTGGCGATCGCCACACGATCTTCGTCGGAATCGGCGGCGGGAAGGAATGGGTCACCACCAACATTTACCTGACGCAGGGGCCGTTCGCAGTTTGCGACGGCAATGGTTTTGACGCTGCTTTTGATTGCAACGGCGTCCAGGTCGCCTCCAGTGGCGCGGTGTTCCAGTTGCCCTGCGACCTGTTAACTGATACCTGCACGGGCGGGACTTCGCAGGCGTACACGGTTTGGGCGCGGGCGCTCGGCAAACCGGGCGGGCAAGCCTCTATCACGACCTGTGGGACAACCGACCTGAACACCGTTATCTGTTCGACCTCAGGCACCGTTCTGGTCCGGGGGCACGGCCAGCAGACGTTCAAGAATGTGACCCCTCAACTAACCACGATCGACACAACCGCGGGGAACATTTCTCTGTTCCAGACCGGTTTTATCAATTTCTTTTGGCAGTATGACAACAATGGGCTGAAGCTCGCTCAGGTGCGTTTCTATCCTCAGTAAATTCTTTCGAGAGGCCGTTAGGTGTGGGCTCGCCTGACGGCCTCCGATTTCTGCACGGAAGGCTATGATCCGCGTAGTTGGAGTGGTTCTTCTCAGCATTGCATTGACGTCGGCGGCGCCAGCCTCAGAGGCACCGAAGACGACGGTAGTCGATCCTCGCTTCCATTTCGAGGCCACGCTGTCGGGCTCAACAATAGAACATGACTTCGTGCTGAAAAACCTGGGTTCCGGTCCGCTGCGAATCCAAAAAGTCAGCATGACGCCGCCCCTCATTGTGACCAGCATGCCTCGCGACGTTCTTGCGGGATCTGAGGGCAAAATTCATTTCAAGCTCGATACCTCGCATTTGAGCGGGGACTTTCAAGGAGAAATCCTGGTCTTCTTAGATGACCCGATGCAACCTGAAATCGAGCTGACATTTGAGGGCCGGATCGTCCCATTGATCGAAGTCGTTCCGCTGCCCGCGTTCTTTGTCTCTGCGCGGACGGGCGAGAGCAAGCGCGCGTCCGTCGAGATCGTCAACCATGAAGCGGAGCCGTTGAGCATTCAGGGAATAGAGCATTCGACCGAAAGGTTCACCACCGAGCTGGAAACGATCGAACAGGGCCGGCGTTACCGGTTAAGCCTGCTATTGAAGCCCGACGGACCCGTTGAGAAAACATCGGAAACGATTGTCGTCAGAAATTCCAGCCGCAGCATGCCGGCGCTATCAATCCAAGCCAACACCTTTCTGCACCGCCGTGTGTTCACTTTCCCGGACGAGGTTGACGTGGGCACCTTGCGAATGAGTGATATCCAGCGCAGCCCTCAGCTTCTGGAATGGACAGGCCAAACCCTGATGATTTACCAGGAGGGGGGTACGGATTTCGAGGTGAAGCTCACCACGAACGTTCCATTCTTGCGTCTTAAAGTGGAGCGCGGGCCGCAAGGAGACCGGTTCCAAGTTTCCATTTCGCTGGATTCGAACCAGCTGCGCGCTGGCCCGATCAAAGGATCCATTTTCGTCGAGACAAACGATCCCGAATCTCCGAAGATGGCTGTGCCACTCATCGGTCAAATCTTCGAGCCTTAGACCTGTGTGAAGCAAATACCCCCCGTGGACATCATCGGTTGCCGACTAGACTGCACCGACGACTCAGTTCATTGAAGGAACTCGGGGTCGAGTGTGAATTTCGTGTGCACAACGAAGCCCGCTCCGGCCAAAGTGAATTCGGCCCAGTCGCGCCTTGGTCCGAGGAGAGGAGCTCCGTCGAGTGTCCGAGGAAAAAAGAAATGGGCGGAAGACGTTGCGCCGGCTCCAGTGAATTCAACTTCCAAGGGACGGACGGTTCCGAAACGGGTCTTGAGCGAAGCAGCCAATGCTGGTTTACCCGCCGGCGCGACCACAAACGGCTCGAAGCCTTTGCGGCCAGCTTGCTCCAGCTTTACGGTGATGACGTACCGGTCTTCCGGAAGCCGCGGCGCAGGAGCCTGAAACGCTGCAGCCGGCCCCTCACCGAGCTCTTCGAGTCGCGCGAACGCTTGTGCGACCGGAGCGGCTGATTCCCAGCGAACGAGGATGCCTGCCCAAGGTTTGATGAGTGGCGCCGCATCTGCTTGGCGCGAGGAGTCCACTGGCGCTTCGATTCGCCCTTTCTGCATGCAATTGCCGTTTTGGTCGATGGCATCGGGGTCGCAGTGTTTGGTGCCGGTGGGAACGCTGAAAGCCGCCTCCGCCTCTCTCTCGCCAAAAACCACAACTTCCAGCCTAGCCCAGGGCGAGCGGCGGACGAGCTTGAGAGCTTCGGCGGCGGACCACTGCGCCGGAGGCTTGTGTTTCCAGAGATCGTCTGCGCGTGTGACCGTGGGCATCACGAGGAGCGTGCTTAGAAGAAGGGCAAAGCTGCGTAGGGTCAAGGCGCAGAGCGCAGCGGGCGCGGGCGCTCGGCTGGCGTGAGTTGTTTCATGGGCGGCCATTTGCGGCACACTTTTCGCTCTCAAGCTAGCGCATCCCAAGAGCCGGGCCTAGCGAAAACCTTCCGCGTGGGCCCAGCGATTGGATTGTGAAGACGGCAATCAACCGAGTCAAGGCAAATGACAGCCGTACGGTAAGCACGCCGTGTGCTAGGCTCAGACGCTATGAAGGTCTTCCGAATTGCCCTTTACTGCTTTTTGGCTGGTTGGACCATCACGGCCGACGGCGCTCCCCAAGCAACGTCACGCCCAAACGTTTTCCTGATTACTATCGACACGCTGCGAAGTGACCACGTTGGCTGTTACGGATACAAGCAGATCCAAACTCCCGCGATCGATCAACTGGCCAAACAAGGCATCCGGTTCACGCAGGCATTCACGCCCAGCCCAATCACAAATACGTCGCACGCAAGCATTCTGACCGGGCTGCTGCCGAGTTCCCACGGCGTGAGCGACTTTGGCGTGCCTTTGACGGCCAATCACGCCACTTTGGCGGAAGCTCTTAGGAAAGAAGGCTATCAAACGGCGGCATTCATCGGGTCTGTCATTCTAGACAGCAAGACATTGGCGCCTGGTTTCGATCATGGTTTCCAGTTCTACGACAATTTTCCTGAAAGGACGGAAACGAAATCGCGATGGGGACGACTCGAGCGCAGAGGGATGGACGTAGTTCAGCGGGCAGAAGCGTGGCTGAATGCGCGTCCAGGGGTTCATCATTTTGTTTGGGTGCATTTGTACGATCCTCATGATCCGTACGAACCACCACCGCCGTACTCCGAGGGGTATAAGGATCACCTCTACGATGGGGAGATCGCTTATGCGGACTCGGCACTGGATCACTTCCTGGCGTACTTGGAAAAACAGAACTGGTATGACGGGGCACTGATTATTTTGGTCGGGGACCATGGAGAAGGATTGGGCGAGCACGGAGAAGATACGCATGGCATTTTTCTGTACGATTCGACAACGCACGTCCCTTTGATTCTGAAGCTGCCGAAGCATGAGGAAGCTGGCAGAGTCGTAGATGAACAGGTGCGCACGACGGATATCATGCCAACGGTCTTGGAGTTGCTCGGCTTCCCTGCCCCCGCAAGCATGGACGGCACCTCGCTTAGGCCGCTCATCGTGGGCGCGGAGGCGGTTTCGCGAACCGTTTTTGGCGAGACGGATTATCCGCTGCGTTTCGGATGGGCTCCACTGCGGTCGGTTCGAAAGGACGGTTCCAAATTTATCGAGGCCCCGCGGCCGGAGTTGTACGACGTGAAGTCTGATCCGGGAGAGCTTCGCAATCAATACGTGCCGTGGGACGCAACAGTGCAGAAACTGCGTAAGATGCTGGCGGAACTCAGCGCCAAATCAAAGGCTGTTGGAAAACCATCGGCTGCAGCGGTCGCTCCCGGCACAATCGATGAGCTGCGGGCGCTCGGATATTTGAGTTCGGCCGACGCTCGCTCCTCTACCGATGTTCCTGAGCCCTCCCTCTTGCCCGATCCTAAGGACAAGATCGAAGAACAGAGTCTGTTGCACACTGCGATGATGGATTCGGAAAATGGCCAGACGGACAAAGCAAGAGTAGCCCTGCAAAAGCTGTTGGAAATGAACAGTAAGTCTGAAATTGCTCTTCTGGAGATGGGGCACCTCGAAATGGAGTCCAAGAATTACGCCAAAGCCGCTGATTATTTGGGGCGGGCACAGAAGTCGCGCCCGAACGATGCGGCGGTTGCGCTCGATTACGGGCGAGCACTGGAACGGAGCGGTGATTTGGCTGGCGCGCGAAACGCCTTGCAGGCGAGCCTGAAAATGAACGCCAAGCAATTCGAAGCTCGCCTGCTGCTGGGGCAGGTCGATCTCAAATCAAATGATCCGAAAGCCGCAGAGGACGAATTCGAAGCGGCACTTCTCTTGCAACCCGCGAGCACGAAGGCACAGGCGGGCCTTGCAAGAGCGCTGCTGAAAGAGAAGAAGTTCGCCGATGCCGCGGAGCTACTGGAAGAGAGCGTCAAATCATCGCCCGGCTATGCGGATTTGTACGAGCTGTTGGCAAAGGCCTATAGAGGGCTTGGGAAAACAGTGCAGGCACAGCGAGCCGAGGCCGAGGCTAAACGGTTGAGAGCAAAAAACCTGCCCACTAAATCCTGAGTGGTCGGACCGAAATGCGCTTGTTCGTCAATCCGGAAAGCAAGAGCTAATTCTTCTGCGCCGCTACTTTGCTTTCGCCATTGTTGAAGATTTCGGTGAGAACCCGCCCCCGCATTTGCTTCGGCTGTTCGACGCCGTAAAGATGCAGGATGGTCGGCGCAACGTCGTACACGCTAGCGCCGAGGCCCATCAAGCGAAAGTCAGTCTTGATTCCCGGCCCAATTGCAAAGAACGAACCGGGGACATCGTCGCCGTCAGCAAAATCATGCTTGGCGATAACGGGCGTGGTCTTTTCGTGGTCCATGTGCGCGTGAGGATCTTTCTCTTCGAATTCGCGCAGCGGCTTGATGCCATGGTCGGAGAGGATAAACAAGTAGGTGTTGGCGTCTACGTGCTTCAGGACCGTGCCGAGGACTTTGTCAAAAGCGACGTACTGGCTCGGGAAGGCATCCTGACGCACGTTGTTGATGTTCGGATTGTATCCAACGTTGAAGGGCGTGATGGGATACAGCCAGTGGCCGGTGCGGTCCTCGCATGATTGCACGATGAAGGTGAAATCTGTAGGGTGGTTGGCGAGTAGATAATCGAACAGCTTGGTCTGCTGCTCGCGAATCGTCTGCACCTTGGCCAGCCATTGGTCGATCACGGCGGATTCGTGGCCTTTCAGGTCGGCGGCCGAGGGCATGCGCTCGCAATCGATGTAGAAGTCGCCGACATTCTTCAGCAACTCAGGCTGCATGCTCTTTGGATAAACGGCGTCGCCGCCCATCACTTCACTCAGTTTCGGCGCGCAAAGCACGCCGTCTTCGCAATTTTTGCCGCGCGTCAACATGCCGCTGATCATGTAGCCATTCACGGGCATGACCGGGAAGGTGGCGGGCACGTTGGCCATGCCGACGGTAACGCCGCTCTTCGAGAGCATCGACCAGATGGGCTCTTCTTTCAGCATGTTGGTATTGGCAGTGATTCCGCCGACAACGAATCCGGTTACTCCGTGCTCGTCGGGATTGGTGCTGGTGAAGAGCGTGGTGTAAACGCGGGGACAATTCGGGGCGGAGACAGTACGCAACTTTCCATAAGCGCCTTTGTCGATCACGCTTGCCAGGTTCGGCATCTGGCCCTTGAGAATGAGCGGGCGAATAATGTCGAGCTCCATGCCATTCACGCCAAGGACGATGACGCGCGGCTTGGATTTTTGCGCGGCACCTTTTTCTTGGGCGCGCAGTGCAAGCGGCAAAACTAAGAAGCACACCGATACACAGCACAGGGAAAGTTTTCTGAAGCTCATAAGACACCTCGGCTTTCTCGGAGAAGGTATTTTATCGCGTGCCGCGGCGCGGAGGAAGAGTGTCGTAGCAGCATTCTTAGGGCCTCTGGGCTTTTAGCCGCTCGGCCTCTGCGCGCTCGCGCGCAGCGTCCCCGGCGCGGCCCAGCCTCTCGTATTCGTCCGCTAGGAAGGAATGCGCCTCGCCGGAATCCGTTTGTACCGCCGCGGCCTTTTCCAGGTATTGCCGTGCCTCATCGAAATTGTCGTTCAGAAACAGCATGCGCCCCAGAAGCAGGTTTGCGCGGTAATGGTCCGGCTCTCCCTGGAGGACTTCGAGCAGGTTTTTGGCTGCTTCCTGAGGCCGCCCAGTGCGGGCATAAATGGAGGCCAAAGAATAGCGGGCGTCGGTCCAATCGGAGCGGTTTTCCACCAGGATTTCGAAATGCGCGGCAGCCGTTTTCACATCGCCGGTTTCGTAGAGGCAGATCGCCAGCTCGTACTGCGCCATCAACGCGTCCGGCCGCAGCTCGACGGCTTTGCGCAGGGGCGGAATGGCTTTGGCATAGTCGCCCTTCCGCGAGTACGCGATGCCCAGATAATACTGCGCTGCTTGGACTTGCGGATCCTTGTCCACGACGCGCAGCAGCAGCGGGAGAACGGTGGCTTCTTTGCCCTCTTCGATAGCCAAACTGGCATCGTGCATATCGTTGGCCACATCGATGCGATCCTTCGGATCAGTGCTTGTGGGTCCGCCTGTCTTTCGAGAGGCAACATAGCCCAGCGCGGAGAGCTTTTCCCTGCTCTTTTCGTCGAGATTGTCTTGCAAGGCCTGAGGCGCCCCTGTGCTGATAAGCTTGACGAAGTTATCCAGCTGGATTGCGAGGCGCACCGCGGTGACGCGCTTGCTCGAATAGATGTTTGTCTTTGCGCCAGGGTCTGAGGCCAGGTCGTAAAGCTCGGGCTTTGGCGCGCTCACGTAAAGCTGGTTGCCCGTGCGCAGGGAAACCAGCGCGCTCCAGCCGAACGAGCGCTCAGAGTGGTCGCCGGTCGCAAGCGAAGGTCGGTTTTCGGGGTGCGGGCTTCCAATCAGAGGGAGGAGCGAACGGCCCTGCATGGCTGGAGGCGGCTTTTGCCCCAGCGCTTCGAGAAGGGTAGGCGCCAGATCAACCAGACTCGCAGTGGCTTGAACACGCTGGCTAGCAGAACGATTGCCGGGAAGCTTGAGGAGCATAGGCACGTGGATGGTAGCGTCGTAAAGAAAAATACTGTGGGTCAGTTCGCCATGGTCGCCTAGGGATTCGCCGTGATCGGCGGCGACGGCGATCAGCGCATTGTCATACAGCCCTTGACTCCGCAAGTACGCGAGCAGCTTACCTACTAAATCATCAACGTAGGCGATACACCCGTTGTAAGGGGCGTTCGGAAGCCGGCTGCGGAACGGCTCGGGTGGATTGTAGGGGTCGTGCGCGTCCCACAGGTGAAACCACAGAAAAAACGGACTGCCGTGTTGCTGGCCGAGCCATTCGAGCACGTACCCCAGGGTCACCTCCCCGCGGCGTTGCATGGAAGCCTCGCGGCGCTCGCCGGTTTTCTGCCGGTGAAAGCCTGCGTTGTAGACATCGAAGCCACGCTCGAATCCGGAGGCAAACCCATTTTTCGGGTCGAGGATGATGCTGCTTACGAACGCACCTGTATGGTAGCCCTGGGCGTGAAGAATGTCGGGCAGAAAGGGAACGCTTGGAGGCAAGCGATCGCCGAAGTTGCGGATGCCGTGATACTGCGGAAAAGTTCCGGTGAGTATGGTCGCGTGAGAGACCGGTGTAATGGGCGCCTGGGAGTATGCATACTCGAACACAACGCCTTGAGTCGCCAGAGTATCGAGTTGCGGCGTCAAGCCTTGCTTTGAGCCCAGAAAGCCCATGCGGTCGGCGCGGACTGTGTCCAGCGTGATCAGGATAATGTTCGGCTGTTTTGGGGTTGCCGCGGCGAACGAAGGCAATAGAGCCCAAAAACACAAATTCACGATGAAATTGCGGCGCATAAAGGAAAAGGGAGTCTGCATTTTAGCAGACTCCTTTTTCCGGTCCAAAGATGGAGCCGAAGATCAGAAAATGAGCTTTATGCCGAGTTGCATGGCGCGCGGGCCCCCCGAGGAGAGGAACGGATTGCCGGCCGCGATGTCCGGCGTCTGGGTAAAGGTGCCGAACGCACCGCTCGTATAGGTGCTGCTGGCCGGTAAAGGGTTCCAGTTCGGATGGTTCAATACGTTGAAGACCTCCCAGCGGAGCTGGAGACTCAACCGCTCGTTGATCTTCGTAGTTTTAGTAAGGTTTGCATCCCACTGGACAAAGTGGGGCCCCCGCAAGGAGTTGCGACCGCAAGTACCGATAGTGCCACCTGCGGGTTTCGAGAAGACAGCCGAAAAGTTAGTAATGTAGTTATTGGGGTCGCTGTAGTCGTAAATGGGAGCCGCGTTGCAGTCGGGTCTCTGATAAACCCGATCCTGTCCTGAGTTATCTCGGAGGCTGCTCGCCAGGGGCGAGAATGTGCGTCCCGTGGCAAAGCTGACGACGCTCCCCATCTGCCAGCCCGATCCAAGCCGGCCGAGGGCTGACACCTTGGGGAAGTCGTAAGTAATGCCGGTGTTGAAGTTCCTGCGGATGTCGGTATCGCAGGGGCCCCTGTTGCTCTCGGGGTTGAAAGGATTCTCGGCGACGGGCAAAGTGCTTCCGCCACCGCGATTCACCGAGTTGGTGTCAATACAATTAGACCAAGTGAAGTTGACGATGGAGTTCAGCCCATGCCAGTCGCGCTGGCGATAGGTAATCTGCATGGAGTTATAACGCGAAAAGCCAAAATTCGTGAGCTGGATCACGTATTTGTACAACGGGGTGCCTGTGCTGTCTTGGAACACGGAATCAAACGGCCGATTGCAGTTCAAGCTCGTAGTGTTGTTAACCGTGTTCGGAAGGCCCGTCTGTTGTCCGCCATTGTTGTTATCCCAGCAGCCGATGGGACGATTATTTAGGCTTCGATTCAATAGCATGTCGGTTCCATGCGCGCCGAAGAAGCCGATGCTGATGGCGTTTTTCGCAAACAACTCATGCTGTAACGTGAGGCTGTAATACTGGATCCGGGGAGTCTTCAGGTTGGGAACAACACCAAAGATGTTGAATGGCGGAGTAGCCGTGGGAAGGGGTCCGTAGGTCGTGTAGGGAACAGTCGAACTCCCGCCGAATGCGGCCGAGCCTGGCTGGGGACCGAGGCATATCCAATCTGGCGACCCGGTGTTGATTGTCGGGTTGTAACAGGTGTTTGCCGAGAGCGGCTCAAATAGCACTTGTAGGCCTGGCAAACAATTCCCGTTCGCGTCGAACTGACCCGAGGGGCAGGCGTTCCCATCCGCTACGACTGAGAACACTCCCAGGTTCTCGTTCGTAAAGGCACCGGCTCGTGCGCCTTGGAACGAATACGGTGCGCTGATGGCTGCAAAATTGGCCACGTCGTAGACCATGGAATAGCCTACGCGGAGAGAAGTCTTGCCATTTCCGAACACGTCCCAAGCGAGGCCTGCTCGCGGGCCAAAGTCGCGCAGATCGAGGTTGTACAGGCGCGGGTTACCCACCCCCACACGGACCAACCCCGCCGGAGCATTACCTGGAGGACAGACAGTTGGCTCCGGGGGCGCACACGGGTAGAAGTTCGAGGCAGTCTTATCTGCTTCACCGAGAGCTCCATTGACTTCCCAACGCAGGCCATAGCTGACCGTCACTCGCGGTCTAACTTTCCATTCATCCTGGAAAAAGACGCCCATAGACGGCTGGAGGAGATGACGGGAAGTGTCACCAAAAGAGCGGGCGGCTTCATCAATCCGGCCGAGGAGCAATTGTGTAAGGACGGTCGGAAAGTCGAACTGGAAACTGCTCAGCGAGGACCGTGCGCGGTTCCGCAAACTGAACGTGGAGGCATAGTCATAGTTGCCGCCGAACTTAAAAGAATGCGCTCCCTTGATCCAAGTGAAGTGGGTGGACGCGTCGTAGTTCTGCGTGGGGCGGGTGCTGAGCGGGTAGCCGAAAATGCCGCCGATGTTGCCAGCGGTGACGGAGCTGGCATAAACAGGTGGAACCCCAAAATCGGCCGGATTGAGTGGGCCTGTGTCAATGCCCAGGCTTAACGGATTTACCTTGTTGTTGGGATCCAAGATCTGCGCGTAGCGATTCCAGTTGAACCGAACATCCAGAATCTTATTGGCGGAAATCGTGTAAGTCCACCCGAGGCCGGCCACTTGCACCCGCGTCGGGGCAATGCTGTTAAATGCGTCGGGTTTTAAGCCGCTGCCAGGAGCAGGAGGTATTGTGTAGCCGCCAAGGGGGGCAGACTGCAGGCTGTCGGCAAAGACGTAGCGACCGGTGAGCTGCATCTTCGCGTTCATCTTGAAATCAAGCTTGACCTTAAAGCTGCTCAGTGAATCGGTGTTAGGGGAAGCGATGGTTTGGCTGAATCCGCCTGTGGCCACGGCCGCGTTGGCAGCAGCGGGGGTGCAAGATACGAAGCCACCTGCGCCATCCGAGCAAGGGTAGTACTTGAGCAGCGCCAAGCCGGCGGGATTCACCGGGAACCCAGACGTGTTTATGGCGGGATTGGAGAAATTGGCGAGGGCTGCAGCCAGATCACCCTGGGTGGGGATGAGTACCTGATACGGCTCAAGGGACTTATTCCTTTGCCCCTCGAAGTCGGAGAAAAAAAACAGACGATCCTTCACAAGGGGGCCACCCAACGTACCGCCATAGTTGTGGTTGTGGTAAGGCGTTTTTTGAGTAGCAAAAAAGTTCTTGGCGTTGAGCCAGTCGTAGTCGCCAAAGTAGAAGGCCGTTCCGTGAAAATCGTTGGTGCCACTCTTGAGCACAACATTGACGGCCGCCCCGCCCTTCACGCCGTATTCCGCCGAAGGAAGCTGCTGGACCGAAAACTCTTCGATTGAGTCATTGCCCAGCACGGAGGCAGGAATCCCCAGGACGCCGGGCTGACCCACGACTTCGCTGCCATAGAAGCGGTCGTTATTGGGCATACCGTCAATCAGATAGTTGTTGGTGGTTGTGCGCTGCCCGCTGATGCTGACGTCCAGAAAGCCGCCGCCCGGCGAGCGCTGTACGCCGGGGGTAATGGCTAGAATAGATTTGAAATCGCGGCCTTCGCTGGGGAGATCGACGATGGCTTTGGTGTCCACTTCATTGGTAACGCCTGGCGAGTAGTCCACCAAGGGAGCAACCGCTTCGACGGTCACTGTCTCCGACTTCAGGCCAACTTGCAGCTGGAAATCGACCTTGAGCACGATGCCAGCTGCCGTCTCCGCTTGACGGACCTCGGTCTTAAAACCTTGCGCAGAGACGGTAAGCTTGTGAAGACACACTGGCAGATTCGTCAGACGATAGAAGCCCGTCTCCGTCGTAGTCATGGCGTGCATTGCGTTTGTCGCCGTGCACACAGCCGTGACTTGAACACCAGGAACGGCAGCGCCGCTCTGATCCGTCACCGTCCCTGTGATTTCTCCGGTGATGATTTGTGCGGAGAGCGAACCCGCCGAGAGAAGGACCACGAGCAGAACTGTGCTAAAAATAGAAAAACGCTGAAGCTTGGACATAGCAGCCCACCCCCAGGCAATTTGTGACATCCCCACCATTAGGACATGATTTGAGACGGATTCTATGCCCAATCCACTTTTTGTCAACTAAATTTCGAATCAAAAAACTGTACGAAGGGCGCAGGCGTTTGAATCCTCAGAGCTTACGACGGAGTTAGCTGTTGGACGGCATGGTTCTCATGTAGGTTGGTAGCGCGTATGCCGCATTTCGCCACCGCACACCTGGACGCAAACTAAAAACACTACAGCGTGATGTCAGATCTTCATTCTTCGTGATAATACGTCCGGCAAGGATGGGCGCTGGCGTCATCTCGACGTCTTACACTGCTTTCCCAGCCACCGCCGCGAAGCTGTGACTCGACAAGGCAACCAGTCGAAGACCTCAGTATCGATTCTCAACGGATGGGAGCAATCTCCAGCCGGTCTCCAATCTGGGTCCCAGAGCGATAGATCGTGTGCACGGGCAACTCTAGAACGCTCGAAGCCTTGAACACGACCCTGGAGATTCGAAATGGCCGGACATGCTCCTCCACGTGCAGGACTTCCTTATCCTTGCCAAGGAAAATCAGGTCAATCGGGAAGAGCATCCCGATGGTATGCACGCTGGTCGACGGCACGATCCAGAGCCCTCGACCGAGCTGCGCCCACCGCTTCGTCTTGCCAAGCAGCCCTACAAGGCGAGTAAGATAGCCGTCGGCAAGAGACGCCTCCGTAGCCACAAATGTTTGGCGCGTCTTGTTGTACACGTATAGCCGACCATTTCGTCCGTTATGGGACACCATGCTCCACACCTTCTCTCAATTTTGTTCTTGCAGGATCCCCCGTCGTATCGCGTGAGACCTATTCCATGGTCTTGCGCTTGCGGCGGTAAACGATGATGAACAGAACCACGACTGCTAACGCACCTGCCACAACTCGAATCAATGTTACGTTGTCCATTTCCTTCTCCTTTTTTCTAAATGCCCGTCCACGTCTTCTGTGAGATCGGGCAAACTCTTTTCACTTGCTAAAAACGGGCATCAACTGCCGAATCACCGTTATAACCGCCGGGCCCAGAATGACCACCATCAACGCCGGAAAGATGAAAAATACGAGCGGGGGAACCATTTTTACAGTGGTCTTTGCGCTCATTTCTTCCGCACGCTGACGGCGCTTCGTTCGCATGTCGTCCGAATAGACACGCAAGGACTGCGAGACGCTGGTGCCAAAGCGGTCGGTTTGGATCAACATGGCCACCAGGGATTTGATATCGTCGAGACCTGTCCGCTTGGCGAGTTCGCGCAACGCTTCGATGCGAGGCTTCCCGATGCGCATCTCCAGGTTAACCAGTTGCAGTTCTTCGCTCAGCTCGCGATGCGTCACGTGCATTTCCTGAGCCACCTTGAGCAGCGACTGATCCAAGCCCAAGCCCGCTTCCACGCAGATCACCAGAAGGTCCAGACAGTCCGGAAGAGAACGGCGCAGCCGGTGCTGGCGCGCTTGAACTTTCAAAACAAGCCAGAGTTCGGGAAGCAAATAACCCAGGACCAACGCCAGCGCCGGAAACATATAAGGGTTCACAACATACAATCGAGTGGCAAAGACCAGGAAGAGGAGCGCTACAGGCGTGGTCAGTTTCACGCCGCGCATTGCCAGTACCGCCTCCGGACTGCGATAGCCCGCGCGAATCAACTGCAGCTGCCCTTGCCCTTGGCTTGAGGTCTGGCCCGCAGGCATGAGTTTGCCGATGCCGGCGAGGCTGTCGCGGATGTGCTCCTTCTGCCGGTCTGCGAACTTTGGCTGGAAGGCAGGTACTGCAGCTGCGCTCGCCAGGCGCGAAAGGCGCTGTCCAACTCGCATCTCGGTCGGAGCAAAGGCGTACATTAGCGCCGCTAAAATCCCCACGGTGCCCAGGAAGGCAATCGCTGTAATGCCCCAAACCATCTTGTTTCCTCGCAGTCGCTACACTTCGATATGAATAATCTTCCAAAGAACCGCAGAACCAGTCACTTGCATGGCCGCAGCAGCCGACAACACCCAGGGCCCCCACGGATCGTTAAACAAAACTTTTATGTAGGTCGGATTCATGATGCTTAGGACGCACAACATGAAAATGGGCAGAGCAATTAGAATCCCTGCGGTCAAGCGCCCCTGGGCGGTGCGCACTCGAACCTCGCGGAAAATACGAAACCTGTCGCGCACCACGGCAGAAAGCCCATCCAGGATTTCGGCGAGATTGCCGCCCGTCTCCTTCTGAACTAGCAACGCGGTAACGAAAAAGCGAACGTCGACGATGGGAACGCGCTCTGTCAGGTTGAGCAGTGCATCGCGTAACGGCAGGCCAAAATTCTGCTCTTCAAAGGTAGAGCGGAATTCGCTGGCGATAGGCTCGGAGCACTCTTTAGCGATCATCTCCAGGCCGGTTGTAAATGCGTGGCCCGCGCGAACCGCGCGACCCAGCAAGTCCAACGCCTCCGGAAAGTGTTCTTCAAATTGCCGCAGGCGCCGCGTGCGCTTCCATGCCACAAACACGAATGGAATCGCTGCCAGGCCCAGACCAAAGGCCAATTGAATCCAGATTTGCGGGAAAAAACGTCCTGAAATCATGCCGGCGGCCAATCCCAGAACCGCGCTCATCAGGACGAGCTTCCCGACTTTCATCTTTAGCCCTGCTTGCGACACGTACTCTTGCAGCTTTACCGACCACTGCCATTGCATCATCATCCGGTTGACGACGGGAACGCTGCTTAACATTTCGTCGCGGACCAATTTCAATCCGAGAGACACATCTCCTCGACGCTCCGCCTTCCGCACAGCATCCATGCGCTTGCGCACCGTCTCTTGCGTCGTGTCCGTGCTCGCCATCATCCACACGGCCAGGAGTACGACCGTTACGGTCAAGAAGGTCAGGATGAAAATCAGAATTCCCATCGCCAGTTCCCTTTACGTGCCCGCATTGAAATTAAGAGATTCATAGTCTTACTGGAACCGCGGCCCCTCAAACATAGCGGCCGGAAGTTGAATACCGGAAACGAGCAGTTTCTCTGCGAATTTCGGCCGGACACCCGTGGCCACAAATTCGCCGATGACTTCTCCGTTTTCTCGAATCCCGCGTTTCCGGAAGACGAAGATGTCCTGCATGGTGACTATGTCCCCCTCCATCCCTGTAATTTCCGCCAGGCTGACAACTTTGCGCGTACCGTCACTGAGCCGGCTGACCTGCACCACTACATCAAGGGCGGAAGCGATCTGCCTGCGGATTGCGTTCTCAGGAAGGTTCAAACTGGCCATAGCCACCATGGTTTCCAAACGTGCCAAAGCATCGCGTGGAGTGTTTGCGTGAATGGTCGTAAGCGAGCCGTCGTGACCGGTGTTCATTGCCTGGAGCATGTCCAGCGCTTCCTCGCCGCGAACTTCGCCGACGATGATGCGGTCCGGGCGCATACGAAGGGAATTGATGACCAACTGGCGCTGATAAATGGCGCCTTTGCCTTCGATGTTGGGAGGACGGGTTTCCAGCCGCACGACGTGTTCTTGGTGCAGTTGCAACTCAGCCGCGTCTTCGATGGTTACAATGCGTTCCCGATTTGAAATGAACGACGAAAGCACGTTCAGGAAAGTGGTTTTCCCGGCGCCCGTGCCCCCGGAAATGAGCACGTTCAACCGGGCTTTCACACATCCTCGCATCAAGTCCAGCATTGGAGCCGTCAAGCTGTTGTTTTGTACTAATTCATCCGCCGTCAAAGGATCGCGGCCAAATCGGCGGATCGACAGGTGTGGGCCGTCGACCGCAAGCGGAGGAATGATGGCGTTCACGCGCGAACCATCTGCGAGGCGCGCATCGACCATGGGCGAGGACTCGTCCACTCTTCTGCCGATTGCCGAGACGATTCGGTCGATGATGCCCATCAAATGGACGGCGTCGCGAAACTGCACCGAAGTCGCCTCTAGAATTCCCTTGCGCTCGACATAGACGTGCTTGTGTGTGTTGACGAGAACGTCCGAAACGGTGGGATCAGCCAGAAGCGGCTCAAGGGGACCGAGCCCAAACACCTCGTCGAGCACTTCCTGTGCAAGCCGTTCCCGCTCTTGCAAATTCATCGGAGTGGATTCTCCGACGACCAGGGCTTCCAGAATCTGCCCTACCTCGCGTCGCACATCATCCCTGTTGACTTCATTCAGGCGCTCGAGATTCAGCTTCTGGAGCAACTTGCGGTGAATAGCGGCTTTTACGCCAGTAAAATCGGTGCGCGCGACCTGGGGGCTCATTGGCGGCATTTCTATTGCACCTTTTTCCCGAAAATGAAAAGAGAAAGCATTGCTACTCCATCTTTTTCTGAAGTTGAAGAGGAAGAGGGCGCATTTCTAATTCGCCCCTTCGTTGAAAATGAAAAGAGGACGCATTTCTATTTCACCCTTTTCCTGAAAATGAGAAGAGCCCGCCGAGCGAGCTTTTCTTGGCGGGTGCGTTTGCGTCGATGCCAACCAACTGGAAAGCAAGCTGGCGATACCGGTTGCTCAGCACGTTGTTGTGGTTCTGCTGAATGGGTGTACCCAGATTCGCGGCTTCGCTGGCCTTGCGGAAGTCGTTTGGCAAACACGCAAAAACGGGACGGCTGAGATCCTTCTGAATGCTCTTCAAGGCTTCGTCATCGCCCTTGTGCCAGCGATTGATAATGACGCGCGCGCGATCGGGCTCAATTCCGAATCCCTTCAACGCCAGTAGCCGGCGCTGCAAGGTCCATAGCGACGGAACATTTGCCTCGGCTACGAGCAGAATCATGCGCGCCATCCGCAGCACCTGGCTCCACTCCGATGAAAATTGCGAGCCGATGTCCACAAGCACGATGTCAAAATCCGTCTGCGCAACGTTGACGATGCGTTCGAGCGGCTGCACGGCGATGCGCTGCCATTCTTCGGGCTGCATGGCCCCGCCGAGAATTTCCAGTTTCGTCTTGTGGCGCGTCAAAAGGCCGGACAGGAAGTGTGCGTCGAGCCGGTCCAGGTTTTCCACGGCATCGCGCACGCCAAATTTCACATGGAGGTCCAGCAGCAGATGCACATTCCCCAAGGGATGAGCAAAGTCGAGCAGGGCCACGCGCTTCTGAGTATGGCTAGCCAGCTGGGCTCCGAGATTCACGGCCACGGTCGTGGCGCCGACGCCGCCCTTCGACCCCATGACTACAATCAATCTTTCCGCCGTGGAGCGGTCCTTTACCTCGGACTCTTGCATGAACCGCGAAAGCATTTCTTTCAGCGCGTCTGGGCTGACGGGCTTCGGGAGAAAATCCTGGACTCCGCTGCGCATGGCTTCCAGCAAGAGTTGGTGACTCGTCGCCGACGCGGAACAAGCAACAAGTTTCACAGAGGGCCGGATTCGCCGAAGCTGCGCTCCAAACGAAAAGTAAACATCCGATTCTCGCGACAGATCCAGAAACACCACTTCCGGAAGCGATTCCGCCGCCTCCGTAAGCTTGTCGGACGGAATGTTCCACTGTTTGATGGACTTGACGCAGCCGGTCTGCTGCAAGCTCGCAACGAGCTGCGCGGAACTGGCGGAGTCACCGCTTGCTATTCCTACTGTCAACATTGCCCGTTCTCGTTCGGTTTAATTTCGTTCATCAAGAAACTCTCTCGATTCAAACTGCCACTTCTATTTGGGTGCAGCCGGTTTGGCCGGAGCTGCAGTAGCCGGCTCGAGGAACGGCGCCGGGAACACCGGGCCGGCCGGCGCTTTGTCCGCCGAAACCGGCTGGACGATCCTCGGAGTCACGACGATGAGCAGTTCGCTTCTGCTCTTGTTCAGAGAGCGGCTGCGGAACAGCTTCCCAAGGATCGGGATGTCTCCGATTCCCGGAACCTTCGAAAGGACTTCGGTCACACGGTTGTCCACCAGACCGGCAATTGCGAAGCTTTGTCCGTCGCTCAAGGCCATCTCCGATTCCGCACGGCGCGTGGACAATGCTGGGATAATGAATCCTTGTAAAGTAAGGGCTTGAGTGAAATCCAATGAGCTGACTTCGGGTTTGACCTTCAAATGAATTAATCCGTCCGGTGTCAACGTTGGTGTGAAATTCAACCTCACCCCAAATTCCTTGAACAAAATAGTAATTCCAGCAAATCCGCCGGAAGCAGAGCTTTGCAACACAGGGAAAGGGAATTCTCCGCCAGCAAGGAAGCTCGCTTCTTTGCCGGATTCAGTCAACAGATTTGGCTCAGCAAGAATCTGCAGAAGGTTCTTCGACTGAAGCGCCTTGACTACGGCGCCCAGATGGATACTGGGATTGAACAAAAACAGGTTCAGAACATCGCTAAGCTTTTGCTCATCGGAAAATACCTCGTTGCTTATCGGCGGGCCCTTGACCCCAAAGATGTCGGTAATGTCGGGGGGGGCCACACCGCCAAATTGACCAGTCGAGAGGTTGCCGACGGTTTTGCCAGCCCCGGTAGAAAATAGATTAATTCCCAGTTGGCTGAGCGCAGCGCGGTCGATTTCCGCAAACCGCACTTGCAGAAGGATTTGTCCCGTCTGCACTGGGGGAACCTGCATCATGCTGATGACTTTGGGGGTAGCGTTCTTCACGACTTCCAGGATCTTGTCGGCCACAGCCCCAGACGATATTTTCCCGGATAACATCACGACGTCTTTTGACGTTTCGATATGCACGTCTTCCGCGGGGAACACTTCGTGGATTTTCTGGGTCAGGCCCAAGACATCAATGTCCACAGAGACTTCGAAGGCTTGGCTCTGGTCGGCTTCGTCCCAGAGAACCAGAGAAACGCCGCCGGGTGCTTTCCCGTTCACCAACACCTGGGTCGGGCTTACTACCACGGCTTCAGCGATCGTAGGATCCGCCAACGACACTCTCTTGATTCGTGTCGGTGACGAAATCACAATCGATCGCCCCACTAATAAGTGCAGCGTCTGCGGCGCTTCAGATTCTCCGGAGGGAGCACTCTGGCTCGCAGGCGCCTGCTGGATGGGCACGGCTTGTGTTGCAGCAGTCGGCGCCTGTGAAGGGAGTGGTTGCTGGGCGGCGATTGCCGATTGTCCGATAATGACAACAACCAAAGCAACCAAGGTCAAGAATAGATTTCGCCTAAGTTCAGACATGGGCCTTTCCTGTGATGGGTTCATGGCGTTGCGAAAGTCTTGTTCTCGCGCTTGCCCCCAGAAATAACTTCGATAACGTAGAGAGGCGGTGGCGGAGCTACTGCGGGTTTGCCTGGAACCATTCGCCGCGGAGCTGGAGCTGGCGATGGTGCTGAACCGCCAAACAGAACGGCCTCCAGAACTGCCGGCGGAGCAACTTTTTTCGAGTCGACCGTGTTGCGCAGTGCCAGTTGGATCTTGCCTTCCGTGCTGGCCATCGTTAGCTTTGCGGCGTCTTCTGGCGAAACCAGCAGTGTAATGACAGGAACCGTCTGTGGCTTCCCTTCCCGGTCCTGTTCAATCTTTTGACCAGCCGCCAAGACCCGCACATTCTCCAGGATTGTGCGGGTGACGTTCTCATCGCCGCCGTGGCCCACTCCAGGCATCCTGCCCGTCACAAGGACATCGACCATAGTTCCCGGAATGACGAAACCTGCTACACCGACGACTTCGTTGACGGCAACCGTCAAAGCGCGCATGCCTTCGGGAAAAGCCGCGGACAAGCCTGCGCCGGACTCTTTGGGAGCCAGCTTCTCCTCGAGGATGGGTTCATTGGCAGCCACCGGAGTGATCAAAGCGCGATTTGCACAATCTTCCATGCGCGTGAACATCCCGGTGACCGGTTCGTCGGCAGGCCAGGAAATCAAGCGCATGTTGTTGGAGTCGACCCGCGCGCCGATTTGCAGAGGCACCGCCGCCACCACGATATGTTGCGTCGCCACCGTCTTCACCGTGGTCGCCCGCTGGAACTGACGATAGATGTAACTGCTGAACAGGAGGCCAACCAAGACAGCCACCGCCAATCCTATGATCATTCGATTCTGGTTCATGACTTCAATCTCCCTTGTACTAACTCGCTCACAGCATCCAGCGCGCCGCGCAGAAACAAAGCAGCGTGGAGATCGCCACGGCCACGCCAAACGGCACTTTCAAAAGCACCGGATTGTCTAATGAGATCTCGGGATTCGCGCGCAGGCCAAACGAAAAAAAACCGCGCACCAATACCCACATGTTACGGAGTGTTTCTCCTATTTTTTGGGTTCGGTAGATGGCCACGATCGCCATCAGACCCGAGACCATCAAGCTGCCAAAGAGGACGAATAAAAGCATCAAGGGGCCCAGGAACGCGCCCACCGCGCCCATCAGTTTCCAATCCCCTGCGCCCAGTCCGCGCAATATGACAAATGGGAGCAAAAGACCGAGTGCTAAGCCCGCTCCTTCGAGTGAAGCCTTGGCTCCGGCCCATCCTGCCCCCGCGATGTGCATGCCGATGCCGAGCAGGAGGGCAGGGATTGTCACCCAGTTAGGGATTTTGCGAGTGCGAAAATCTACCCATCCTGCAAGTAAGGCGATACCTAAAGCGAAGAACCAGATTGTTTGTTGTGAGATCATTTAGCGTTCGCGTGGTACCCATTCATTCCCTGATAAGTCGCCCTTCGAAAGAACACACTTCTCCTTATGGGGCAGGGACCTGCCCAAGAGGCTGAAACTCGGCCTCAAACCTGGCTTTAAGTGTTTACATTTCCAGCTGCGTTGCTGAACGTACCATTGATCGCGGTCGCAAGACCGCCGATCGAGCCGATTGCTGCAAGTGAGAGCAGAACCAACAGCAAGGCATATTCAGTGAGATCTTGGCCTTCCTCTTCCTTCCACAACCTTGCTAGAAACCGTTTCATCTTTGCTCCTCCCAGGAATGACCCGCCTGCACTCGTGACAGGTTCAGGCCACTCGGAGTGTCAAATCCCCTCCAGTGGCCCTGAACCCATCAGGTTATTACTTGACAACAACTGATCAGGTCTTTACGTTCGTGGCCGCGTTGCTGAACGTGCCGTTGATGGCCGTCGCGAGACCACCGATTGACCCGACCGCCGCAAGGGAGAGCAGAACCAACAGCAATGCATATTCTGTCAGGTCCTGGCCTTCCTCTTCTTTCCAAAGGCGCATCAGAAGGTTCTTCATGAATCCCCTCTCAAGTGAAGTGAGGCAGGTGATTTGGAGACATTCACCGCCTCTTCCCGATGTATTAAGCACCCGTGCGGCCATTCAAATCCTTGGACTCCTCTTTGCTAAATTGCTCTAGCCACTGGATTTGGCGAAGTTCCACGCAGCCCTCCTTCACAGAGCGTTACCGTTTGTTGACAGGCAGGATCTACGGATAATTGATTTGGTGACGTGAATAACGACGGTCGCTGACCGTTCCAAATAGCTATAAGAGCCACCAGAGGCAGGGCTAAAAAGTAGAAGCGATTTCCAGCTAAGAGAAGGACCGCCGGACCGACGAAGATGACACTCACAATCATTGCAATTCGGGTCGCAACTCTACCTTCCGTCGACATTGCCCCCGCTAAGGCCCAGCCGAGAGGAAGAAGCATCACGCTCATGTCTGAAATTAGCCCGTGATAGCTGACAAGGAAGGCCGCCGTTAAAGCGAGAGGCAAGGAGGGTCGCCGCGTTGCAGTCCACCCCAGGACCAGCGCAGATAACAGGGCGACGATCGCGTGAGTAGCTGGGGAGGAGCCGTTTGCGAACATGTATGCAAACCCTCTGAGATTCGGCATGAACTGTGGGCGAATTCCATAGCGGTCGCTGAACAGGGGCGAGAACTTTGCACTCATTTCCACCAGGGAGTGCGCATAGGAAGCAAATCCGGCCCACCCTGTGATCCAAAGAGAGACACTGGTAACCATTGCCGCAGAAAGCGCAAAACCTATCAGGAAGCGCCAGCGTCGCCAAATCAGAAACAAAAGCACAATCGGCAGCGCGTATTGAAACTTGAATAGCGTCAAGCCGATTAGCATACCCGCTTTCAGGTCGCTTCGCTGATCGAGCATGAGAGCCGCGGAAACTATCAGCGCGAGGAGAATGATGGAGTCCTGTCCTTGAAGCAAGGCCAGCGTGACGGGAAGAAAACATGCAAACATGGACGCCGGCAGGAACCTCCAGAATTCCCGCAGCGCAGACAGATGCGGCCGCAGCATCCAAAACGATCCGGCAAGCACCGCCAGATTGAGCACAAAAAAGATCGCATAGGCCGTTCGATAACTGAAAATCGACAGGGGGACGAACAGAAGCGACTCATAAGCCAAATGATTGAAGGGCAAGGCGCCTGCGGCAACACTCACAACGCTGTTCTGAAACAACTGGGTTTGCTCATAATCGTAGATCTGTGCTGTATGGCCAGTTCGAACCATGTAGCCGGCGGTATAGAGCTGGCGAAAGTCGGCTTTACCGCTGAGCGCCTCCGGTATTCCCAAAAGCGTTCCACACACCGACAGAAGAAATAGCAAGACTGCCATAGCGACAACAAACGGTTGAATGGCTGGTTTCTTCAGCATTTACGAAGCTTTTGTGCCCCAAATCACGACATTCCACGCAAGCCAGCGGATCAATGGAGTGCGAGTGAGGACAATGTCCAAGTACTTCAGCGGCATCCACCAAAGGAGATGATCGGTTGTTTCCCGCAGGATTCTCTTCCAATAGCGGTCAGCATTGGGGTGAATGCCGTCGATCACGTAATACTTCATGAAAAGCAGGAGCGTGAGAATCCAAAATTCCCGATGCTGGACGTTCTGAAAGTACATCCGCGCAAGCTTGATATCCTTGGTGGTTAGTGGCGCCTCGTCCGGGGTGCGCACGCCCGTGGCCATTCTGCGGTAAAGGTTAATGACCGGGTTGTACGCCAGCGGGTCGTAAGAAAAGAACATGCCCCCAGGTTTCAACGCGCGGCTCATTTGCTCAAACAACTTGGCGCGGTCCTGGACGTGATGAATAGTGTTCGCCACATAGATGATGTCGTATGTAGCGGCCGGCAAGTTAAGCTCCTCGCCGGCGGAAACGATGCCTTGCAGATCCACTCCATGATGCCTACCAAGACGAACCGCCGTTTCTACCATTTGAGGTGAAATGTCGACCACAGTCACGTGCGCGCCGCGCAGCGCAAAATACACGGAAGACTCGCCAAGGCCCGCGCCTATGTCCAGGAGACTTTTCCCGGTCAGGGGCCCCATGAGACCAAGAATGAACTGGTTTTCGAGGGCAGTGGGAGCTTCAAAGCATTCGCGAACGAGGACATCCTCGAGGCGCGTACTGTTGGCCCACGCATCATGAAACGCCGCCTCTCGGTGTTGAACAACGGTTTCGATAGTCATCTAAGATTTCCGCTTACGAGATTCTTTTTCCTGTCGTGACCGTCTGCCGCCTGGTTGTGGCTTCTGCGTTTCTGGTTTCAAAGCCCATTCTCTCCCGCACGATATACAAGGGCCGCCGCTTCGACTCTCCATAAATGCGTCCGACATATTCACCGATCAGTCCAAGACAAATAAGCTGAACACCACCGATAAACAACTCTGTGATCATGGCGCTCGACCAGCCTTTGACCAGACCTTCGATCCTTAGAAACCTCTCAAGCAAGACGACCACGATTCCAAATATGGCGAGGCCAGACGCGGCAAATCCGGTCCAGGTGGCCAACCGCAGAGGGAGAATCGAGAACGAGAAGATTCCGTCGAGTGCGAATCGAACCATTTTGAATAGTGAGAACTTTGTCGCGCCTGCAAGCCGCGGCGCGCGACGGTACTCCACCGCGGTCTGCGAAAAACCGAGCCAGCTCACCATGCCGCGAACAAAGCGATCGCGTTCCGGCATGGAAAGCAAGGCGTCAACAACTCGGCGATCCATCAATCGGAAATCGCCGGTATCCAAGGGGATTCGCGTATCCGACAGGCGGCTGATAGTGCGGTAGAAAAGTTTGGCGGTCCAAAGTTTGAACGCTGTTTCGCCGTCACGCTCCGCGCGCACTCCATAAACGACGTCATAGCCATCGAGCCATTTGGCGACGAAATCGAGGATGACTTCCGGGGGATCCTGGAGATCGGCATCGATGATTGCGACTGCGTCACCTGAAGCGTGCTCGAGCCCGGCCGTGATTGCGATTTGGTGCCCAAAATTGCGTGAGAATCGTACGACCTTGACGCGCGAATCAAGCGACTGCAGTTCATGCAGCAATGCCGGAGTCCCGTCAGTACTCCCGTCGTCCACATAGACGATTTCGAAATTCAGAGAAATTCCGTCAAGAACCGCTGTGAGCCTGCGGTTTGTTTCTCGCAGCACCTGCTCTTCGTTCATGCAGGGAATGACTACGGAAAGAAGCCAGCGGTGGTCTTCAGGAGAGGGTTGGCGATCCACAAATTGCCGGTTCACATTTGCCTCTTCCGCTCTGCGATCGATGATCCAATCTTGGACTGAGAAGGGGTGGTCGCGTCTCGTTTTACCAAAAGCACGCTCACGTCATCGGAATACTCTGTGCGCCATTCCGGGTGATTGCTGAGAACCGTGGCCAGGGGTTCGCTGCGCTCCAATAGACACGATTGGATTCCGTAGCTTCGCAGAACGAAAAACGCTGCGGGTTTCAGATCGGAAGCTTGCAGATAGTCGGAGAAAGCGCCGCCAACTTCATAGAGGTCACCTCGCCCGTCGATGAACACCTTCTGCTCGGGAAGGGCCCAGATTAAGTAGCCCCCATAGCCGTAGGTGTTATACATCCGTCCAGGAACGACGTGGCTCCGCAAGTAATCGACTGCGCGCACGGGAAATTTTCTCGAAACAATGTCCCGAATATTGACGCCCGTTGGGAAATACCACGCCATCGCGGCGATCACTGCGGCCATCAAAACAGCGTTGGCAATGTGTAGGTCTTTTCGTCGATCGTAAGTCGGAATCCAGCGCGCCACAAGCACGGCAAGCAGGGGACAGAAAAATGGCACGAACAGGAGAATGAAACGAACGTGCAGGCATGCCATCGCGGTGCCACCGACGAAAAGCACGAGTTCATCCAGCCGGCACTGGAAGCGCAGCGCCATTTGCGCGAGAAAAAAACCGAGCAACAGCGCAAGGAATATTTTTCCACCGAGCAGGTTGAATGGCATGGGCTGCCACTCCATTACGTTTGCAACGTTGACAGGCAAGGAGGAGGCCACCGTAAACGGATAAGCCGCCAGGCGCGTGCCATAGGGAGTCAGCGGAATGGCGGCAAGACAGAGAAGAAAAACGATCTCCAGACGGAGGCGTTGGCTTCTGGTCCAGCGGCGTGCCACGATGCTGGCGATGCTGAGGTCCGTCAGGCCGCCGACTAAGTACACAAAAACCACTCCAAGACCGATGACCCATGAGCCGTGGGCGTTCACCCACAACACAAACAAGGGAGGAAGCAGCCAAACGCCGTCGCGCATTTTGCCCTGGCGAAAGCACTCGAGCACGATGAGTGTCAAGATAATGAAGAGATATCCCAGCATTTGCGGGCGGAGAGAGAAAGAAGGTGTGATCAAAGCGTACAACATTGCGGCCACTACGAACCCCGCCTTTGCGTTGCCTGAGCGGAGGGCGGCATAGGCGTATAGGGCGATCACAATTGCGCTGCCCAAAATGATCAACAGGACGTCTAGCCCGAGCAACCCACCGAAACTAGCCACTGCACCGAATAGCACGTCCCCGAGCCATTCATAGGACAACCAAGGGGAGCCAGCAACCGTGAAGGAATATGGATCTGTCGTGGGCCAATGATGGGTCGCGAGGATGTTCTGGCCGTTCTTGATGTGCCACCAGAGGTCGGGATCAACGGCGAAGATTCGCGCGGCGATGAAAACCGCTCCCACAAGCATGGTCCCGAGCATCGCGGGAAAGGAGAACACATACTTCAACAGAGCCAGAAAGCTCAAGGATTCTCCCGTCTGGGCTGCCTCTACCGCCTTCGGAGTTGGACGCACCTGCCGCAGCACCCCGAGCGGGGGTACGCCGGCCGCTCCACTGCCTTCGTTGGGCAAAAAGCTTGTCTCGCTCATAGGCTCACACAAATAGCTTCAAGGACAGGAGCATGTTGTGCGCCATCTTCGAC
>Ga0126378_10000558_pt1 | contig 27166 bp, 25 predicted proteins | sample PanSoiMetPlot_23_FD_92587 | JGI IMG/M metagenome (GOLD analysis project Ga0126378, IMG submission 92587) | Tropical forest soil microbial communities from Panama - MetaG Plot_23 | ecosystem: Environmental > Terrestrial > Soil > Tropical forest > Bulk soil | place: Panama | collected 2016-02-17
CGTCAACCCCGGGATGGGGTGGCTGTTCGCGGTGGGCCGGGGCCTGCAGGAGGGACGCCGCAGCGCGGTGCTCGGCTCCCTCCTGCCCATCGCCGTCGGCCACGAGCTCTCCATCGTCCTGGTGGTCGTCACAGTCGCGCTCACGGAGGCGTTCGTGCCGCCCCACACCGTTCGCCTGGTGGCCGCGCTGGCGCTGGTCGGCTTCGGCCTCTACACGCTGGCGCGGCCGCGCCGGCATCCCCGTGGGTTCGGCATGCGGGTGGGCGTGGTGGGCCTGGCTGCCTGGTCGTTCCTGATGTCATCCGCGCACGGCGCGGGGCTGATGCTGGCGCCGGTCCTGCTCGGCATCCCCGTCGCCGGCGGGTACGCCGACCTGCGCGAGATCGGCCTCACCGCGGCCCTCGCAGCCACCGTGCACGTGGCGGCCATGCTGACCACCATGGCGGCGGTCTCGGTGATCGTCTACGAGAAGCTGGGCTTGGCTCTGCTGCGGCGGAGCTGGTTCAACCTGGACCTGGCCTGGAGCGCGGTCCTCCTGGTGGCAGGCGCGGCCACCCTGTTCACTGCCTGAGCCCCCGGCCCAGTGCGACGGCCGCCGCCACCAGGTCGGCGTTGCCGGCGGCGGTTCGCCCATCCGCCAGCACCAGCACGTCCTCCAGGCCGACCCGCACGTCGCGGCCGCGGGCCAGCATCGCCTCGATCACGGCCCAGGCAGCCAGGTCGGCGCCGTGATACAGCCGCGGCACCCTGACACCGGCCGCGTCCAGCACCGCGTCGATCCCGGCGGCTGACGCCAGCGCCGCGCCGAGCTCCGGCTCTGGCAGCTCGACGAGTACGCGCAGGCACAGCCCGGCCACGTCCTGGTCGACGAACTCGCGGGCGGCGGCCACCGTCGGGATCCCGGCCTCGACGCCGATGCCGAGCCTCCCGAGGTCGCGCACGAGGGCGGCCGCACCCGGCTCGTGCATGTTCACCGACACGAAGTCGGGTGGCGCCTGCCAGCGCCGGATGAGGTCCAGGCGCCGACCGGGGTCCGGCTCGATCCAGGCTCCTGTCGACAGGCCGACGGGCAGGCCCGGACACGCCTCCCGGATCGCGTTCAGCGCCGCGGCGCAGTCGGCGGGGTCGAGTGTCTCCGACCCATCCGCTCCGCGGGGGTGCACGTGCACGGAGAAGGCGCCGGCGGTCGCCGTCTCCCGGGCATCGCGAGCCAGCTCGGCCGGGGTGACGGGCAGCGCGGGGTGCTCGCCGGGCCTCCGGCTGCCGTTCAGGCAGCCCTGGACAAGGCGCACGCCGGCCGGCCTCAGTCCATGAACGGGTAGCGGTAGCCGGTGGGGGGCAGCAGCGTCTCCTTGATCGCCCGCGGGCTGACCCAGCGGGCCAGGTTCCACATCGAGCCCGCCTTGTCGTTCGTTCCGGACGCGCGCGAGCCGCCGAACGGCTGCTGGCCGACGACGGCCCCGGTCGGCTTGTCGTTCACGTAGAAGTTGCCGGCCGCGTAGCGCAGGTGCTCATGGGCGGCCTGGATGGCCAGCCGGTCCCTGGCGAACACCGAGCCGGTCAGCCCGTACGGCACCGAGCGGTCGACCAGGTCGAGCGTGGCCTCATACCGGTCGTCCGGGTAGACGAACACGGTGAGGATGGGACCGAACAGCTCGTCGTGCAGGAGCCGGGAGGTGGGGTCTTCGGTCACCACGACGGTCGGCTGGACGAACCAGCCCTCGCGGTCGTCCGTGCCGCCGCCGGCGAGGATGGAGTGCCCGGCCTGCGACCGCGCCTCGGCGATCGCCTCGGCCTGGCGGTCGAAGGAGCGCCGGTTGATGACCGCGCCCATGAAGTTGCGGAAGTCAGCCACGTCGCCCATGGGGATGGCGGCCACCTCGTCCGCCAGCCGGTCCCTGACCTCGGCCCACAGGCTCTCCGGCAGGAAGGCCCGGGAGGCTGCCGAGCACTTCTGGCCCTGGTACTCGAACGAGCCGCGGACGATCGCGGTGACCAGCCCGTCAGCGTCCGCCGAGGCGTGGGCGACGATGAAGTCCTTGCCGCCGGTCTCACCCACGAGACGGGGGAAGTTGCGGTAGGAGCCGATGCTCTCGCCGACCTGGCTCCAGATCCCGCGGAAGACGGCCGTTGAACCCGTGAAGTGGACGCCGGCCAGGCCGGGGTGGGCGAGCGCCGTGGGCACCAGCTCGGGTCCGGGGCCGTGGACCAGGTTGATCACGCCGTCGGGCAGGCCGGCCGCCTGGAGCAGCCGCATCAGGTAGTGGGCGGACAGGGGCGAGGACTCCGAGGGCTTCCACACGACCGTGCAGCCCATGAGCGCCGCGCTGGCGGGGAGGTTGCCGGCGATCGCGGTGAAGTTGAACGGGGTGACGGCCAGGACGAAGCCCTCGAGCGGCCGGTACTCCATCCGGTTCCATACGCCCGGCGACGAGTCCGGCTGCTCCTCGAAGATCCGGGCGGCGTAGGCCACGTTGTACCGGAGGAAGTCGCACAGCTCGCACGCCGCGTCGATCTCCGCCTGGTGCGCAGTCTTGGACTGGCCGAGCATCGTGGCCGCGTTCAGCGTGTCGCGCCACGGCCCGGCCAGCAGGTCGGCCGAGCGCAGGAAGACGGCTGCCCGCTCGGTCCAGGGCAGACGCGACCAGTCGGGCCAGGCGGCGGCCGCAGCGGCAATCGCTTGCTCGATGTCGGCCGGGCCGGCCCACTGGACGGAGCCCAGGACGTGGGACGTGCGGTGCGGCATCACCGCGTCCACCGTGCGGCCGTTGTGGACGTCCCGGCCGCCGAGGACCAGCGGCATGTGCACCTGTTCGGTGGCCATGCGGGCCAGCCTGGCCTGGAGCGACGCGCGCTCCGGCGTGCCGGGCGCGTAGGAGCGGACGGGCTCGTTGTAGGGGAGGGGAGGGCGAGCGGCGCCGGAAGCGGTCATCGACTCCAGTTTGCCACCACAGAGGAAAGACCAACAGCAGCGTAAGCAAGGGCTCACCCTCACCGCCCTTCGGGCTTCTGGGGATCCCGGCCCGAGCGTGCAAGTCCGTCTTCCCATTGCCGCCGACGCCACAGGTAGCCCCGAAGGGGTGCACCGAACGTGCCCAGGCGTCCCGGATTGAAGGGGGGGTTCCGGAAGGGGGGGCCCGCCCCCCTTACATCTTTACTGCGCCACGTCCACCCAGAGGTCGCCGCCCCAGCTGACCCGCGGCTCGTGCATCCTGACCCGGAGCAGGCCGTCGTGCACGTAGGGGGCCGGCAGCGCCGCACGCCCGAGGGGGGTGCTCGCCGGCGACGGGAACGCCACGAACGTGCTGCTGGTCCAGTCCCACAGCTCGACCGAGGTCGCCCACTGCGCGTTCCAGGTGAGCGTCAGCGGCGCCGTGGTGGCCGGCACCTGGATGTCGTACACGTCGGAGAACCCACCCTGCTGGCCGCCGGCGACGCCGGCCAGCGACTTCCGCTCCAGCTCGCGCAGGCTGCCGTCCGCGCTCGCCACGGGCACGGCCTGCAGAACGACGCCGATGGCGGCCTGGGGCGGCGCCTCGCCGTCCACCGAGAGGCGGCTCGGCAGCGGCGCCGTCAGCCCCACGAGCTGTGCCTCGCCGCGGCCGGTCAGCGCCGGCGCTGCCACCGAGCGAAGCAGGATCGACTCGGCGGTGGCCGGACCGGCCGTGGCGTCGGCCCCGACCAGCTGCGCATCCACGTTCACCCTGGCCCCCGCCGGCAGGTAGCGGGCCAGGACGGCCTCGTGCAGGGTCTGGCCGTCGCTCGCGAACAGCTCCAGGTCGCCGATGGGCTGGGTACCCAGGTTCGCGACCGAGCCCTGGATGCGCCCCCCGATCACCGCCAGCTGCGCGCTGAGGCCGACCGGTGCACGGCCCAGCGTCGAGGACGCGACCACCCGCACCGTGCCGTAGACCACCCCGGTCTCGTTCACCAGCGGCAGGTCGGGCTGCGCGTGCTCGGTGCCCGGGGCCAGCCCGCCGAGCTGGCTGGTGCATCGTTCGCACGTGGAGCCGGTCGTCCGGTACGTCTCTAGGGTCAGCGGCGCCACAAGCGAGCCAGCCGCGGGCGCGACCACGTGGTTGCCACGGCGGAGGAAGAGGATCCGGTGGTATTCGAGGGCGTTGACGGTATGGTCGGGACCGACCCGCAGCACCTGGATCTCGTGGTCCTGAAGCCCGCCCTGGAGCGAGCCGCCCACGAGGTAGAAGGCTCCGGTGACCACGACGGCGACAGCCGGCACCGCCGCCCAGAAGAGGCCGGGCCGCCCCAACCGGCGGGTTACCAGCAGGTACGCGGCGGGGCCCGCGGCGAGCACGTACAGGAGCAGGATCCCCGTCATCAGCCACAGGGGTGGCAGCGGCGCGTCGTCGGCAGCGGGGAGCAGAGCCGTGAACGCGGGGTCGGGGCCCAGCACCGTCGTCGCCATCGGGGAAGTGCTCGGCGGCTGGGCCAGCACGCGGGCCAGGGCCTGGCTCCAGCCGAGGGCCGGGTAGGGCGAGCCGGCCAGGCCAGGATCGGCCGGATCCCAGGCCAGCTCGACCACCTGCCCCTCGCCGTACGCCAGCGACGTGGCCAGCGGCGCGCCGCCGGCGTCGAGCACGGTCCTGGCGCCCGGACCCAGGCTGCCGGCCGCGGCCGGCGTCGACAGCGGATCCGCCCCGACGCCGGACAGGGCCGCCACCGGAGCGAGCGACACCGTCGTGGTCGTGGTCGGCCGCTCCGGGAGCAGGTCCGCGGGCAGGGGGGCGATCGTGCGCGTCCAGCTGGCGCCGCCCGCCAGCACCAGCGTGCCGCCGAAGCCGACGAAATCCCGCAGGGCCTGGACCTGCGCCTGGCTGAGCGCCGCCGCGTCGAACCGGTCGATCACGATGGCGGCATAGCCGGCGAGGCCGAGGGCGCTGCTCGGGAAGTCGACGGCCCGGTCGAACTGGGCGGGACGCGCCGCAAGCTGGTCGTAGTGCAGAGCGGCGATCGTCTTGGCCGGCGTGTCGACGTTGCTCAGCACCGCCACCGGCAGCACGGCGGGCCGGTCCACGTTCTCCTGGTCCAGCACCGATCCACCCATGACGGCCTCGACGGTGTCGAAGAAGCCGGGGGCCAGCACGGCGAGCTGTCGGGCGGTGCGGCTCGCGACGGTCACGTGGAGCCGGTACGCAGACTCGGTGGGGACCGACGGCACGGCGGGGAGCTGCAGGCTGCCCCGGATCGGGGAGGCAGCCGCGGCCGGCGACTGGTCGTTCTGCTGGCCCTGGTCGAGCAGGAACACGTCGCCGGAGAACGTTCCGTCGGCCAGGTTCCGGACGTCGATCACGTACCGCTCCCAGGAGCCGGTGCCGACCGCGGTCGCGTCGAGCGCGACACGGACGTGGCCGCCAGGCGCCACTCCGGCGCCGCTCCGCGGGGCCACGACCACGTACCAGAGCACGGCCGCCAGCACGACCAGGATCGCAGCACCGCCCAGCACCTGGCGCCCGCTCATGAACCCCTCACGGCAAACCTACAACCGTCACCCCCATCGGTCAGCCATGCCCGGTTGGGAGTCTAGCGGGAGCCGGCCCCAGCCGCCCCGCCCCTATTTGTCAGCCCCTCCCTCATTTCTGGCCCCTCCCCCTCCTGTTAGCCCCTCCCCCGCCAGGGCCGGTGGGGGGATCCGAGTCGGCCGTCCTCCCCACCCAGCCTCCCCCGCGAGGGTGGAGGGGCCCTGACTTCAGGTCGGCTCGTGCTCGGACGACTCCAGCCAGGTGGTGGCGCCGATGCTGACCGCCACGTGGGCCATGGGGCCGCTCGGTCCGGCGCCGTGCCAGTGCTCCTCGCCGGGCGCCGTCGACACGGTGTCGCCGACGCCGATCCGGCGGGCCGCCTCGCCGCGACCCTGGACGTAGCCCTCGCCCTCGACCACGTGCAGAACCTGGCCGCCGGCGTGGCGGTGCCAGTGGTTGCGGGTGCCGGCCTCGAAGCGGACGACGATGACCCGCACGGGGCTCGGCTCGGCCGTCTCGAGGACGGGCAGGGCGCTGGCCGGCCCGGTGAAGTGGGAGGGGTCCATCGGCCCTCCCTGGACGGCATCGCCTGGCGTGGTGATCTTCACGCCGCGATCTTAGAGGTGCGGCCGGAAACCTGGCCGTACCCCTGGACGAGATCCCGATACCGGCCGGCATGCGGCCATCGGCCCCATGATCCATATGATGCTGGCATGCCAGTGATCGGCGTTTCCCAGCGACGACTCGAAGGGGGGCCCAAGGTGACCGGCGCCACCCGCTTCACCGCCGACGTTCGGCTGCACAGCCTCGCCCACGCGCGCCTGCTGCTCAGCCCGGTCTCCTCCGCGCGGATCGCCCGGGTCGACCTCGAGGCGGCGCGCCGGGCGCCCGGCGTCATCGCCGCCGTCGCCGGTGCCGACCTGCCGGACCTGGGCCTGGCCGGCCCGGAGCAGCCGCTGGCGCGCGAGCGGGTCTTCTTCGCCGGGCAGCCGGTGGTGGCGGTCGTCGCGGAGACCGAGGCCCTGGCCGCCGACGCGATCGAGCTGGTGGACCTGGAGTACGAGATGCTGCCCGCGGTAGTCGACCCGGACGCGGCGCTGGCTCCGGACGCGCCGCGGGTGCTCGACCGCGGCCACGCCGGCCTCGACGACGCGGGCGCCCACGGCGTGAGCGGTGGCGGCGAGGCGGCCTCGGTCCGCCCGCCCAACGTGACCGCCCAGGTTCGATTCGCGGAGGGGGACGTGGAGACGGCGCTGCGGGCGAGCGCCGCGGTAGTGCGCAGGCGCTACTCCATCCCTGCGGTCCACCAGGGGTTCATCGAACCGCACCTGGCGATCGCCCGGCCCGAGCCGGACGGTGAGCTCACGCTCTGGACGCCGACCCAGGGCACCTTCCTGACCCGCAAGACCGTGGCCGCGCAGCTGGGCGTGCCGGTGAGCCGGGTCCGCGTGGTGCCGATGCCGGTCGGCGGCGGCTTCGGCGGCAAGGTCTGCCTGATCGAGCCGCTCGTGGCGCTGCTGGCGCGCATGGTCGACCGGCCGGTCCAGCTCGTTCTGACCAGGACCGAGGAGTTCGCGATGGGCAGGGGCGGGCCCGGCGTCCTGGTCGACCTGGAGGTCGGCGCCAGCGCGGCGGGCGACCTGACCGGGCTCCGAGCCCGGGTCCTGTTCGACAACGGCGCGGGCCACGGTGGCATCGCGGGCCTGGCCGGCCTGTTCCTGGCCGGGACCTACCGGCTGGCCGCGTACGAGATCGACGCGCTCGACGTGGCGACCAACAAGACGCCCGTCGCCGCCTATCGGGCGCCCGGCGCACCCCAGTGCTACTTCGCGCTGGAGTCGGCTGTGGACGAGCTCGCGGAGGCCGTGGGCGTGGGGCGGCTGGAGCTCCGGCAGCGCAACGCGGCCAGGGAGGGGGACCGGCGGCCCGACGGCCAGCCCTGGCCCCGCATCGGGCTCGTCGAGTGCCTGGAGGCGGCCGCCCGCCATCCCCTCTACCGCGACCCGGTCGGCGACGGCGAGGGCGTCGGCCTGGCTGTCGGCGGCTGGGGCGGGGGCCGGGAGCCGGCCGCCGCCGGCTGCCGGGTCGAGTCCGACGGCAGCCTGCTGCTCCAGCTCGGCTCGGTCGACATCAGCGGCACCGACACGACCCTGGCCATGATCGCGGCCGAGACGTTCGGGGTGCCGCTGGACCGGGTCAGGGTGGAGACAGGCGACACCTCCAACGCGCCGTACGCGGGCATGGCCGGCGGCAGCAAGATCATCTACAGCGTCGGCCCCGCCGTCCAGCAGGCCGCGGCCGAGGCCCGCCGGCAGCTCCTGGAGATCGCGGCGGAGGAGCTGGAGGCGGCCGTCGAGGACCTGGTGATCGAGGACGGCCGGGTCACGGTCGTCGGCGTCCCCGGCCGGGCGCGGGGCATCGGGCAGCTGGCGGAGCTGGGGGCCCAGTTCGCCGGCCGCTACCCGCCCGTCCACGGCCAGGGCCGCACCGTCAACACCAGGCAGTCGCCGATGTTCACCGTCCACCTGGCGCGCGTGCGCGTCGATCCCGACACCGGGGGGTGGCGCCTGACCGGCTACGCCGCCGTCCAGGACGTGGGCCACGCTCTCAATCCGCCCGAGGTCGCGGGCCAGGTCCATGGCGGGGCCGTCCAGGGCCTGGGCCGAGCGCTCGGCGAGGAGCTGGCCTGGGACGCGGCGGGACAGCTCCGGACGGGGAGCTTCGTCGACTACGGGCTGCCCACGATCGACCAGATCCCGGAGATCGCGGTCGAGCTGCTGGAGATCCCCTCGCCGCTCGGCCCGTTCGGGGCCAAGGGGGTCGGAGAGCCGCCGGCCGTGCCCGGGCCGGCAGCCGTGACGAACGCCCTGTACGCCGCCTGCGGCCTGCGCGTCACCGAGCTGCCGGCTGAGTTCGCCAGGCTGGTGCGACAGGTGGGGTGACGACGAGGAGCCGGATCCCCGCCGACCTGGCCGCCCGGGTGCTCGCCGCCGTCGGCGACGCGGTGATCGCCGTCGACGCTGACGGCCGCGTCGTGTGCTGGGCCGGCGCAGCGGAACGGCTCTTCAAAGCATCCGCGCAGCAGGTCGTTGGCCAGCCGATCATCTCCGTGTTCCCCGGGCTGCTCCACAACGACCTGGTCGAGGTCACCACCCTGGGCGGCGCGGACCGGATGGAGGCCGTTCAGCGCCTGCGCGGCGACGGGGCGCTGATCGCGGTCACATCGACGCCCATCCGTGACCAGCGCGGCGCGGCGGTCGGCAACGTCGCCCTGGTGCGGCCGATGGGCGGCTGGCTGGATCCCGTGGAACGGGCCGGCCGGCCCCGCCGGCAGTGGCACCGCACGCTGGGAGCGGTCGTGCACGACCTGGTCGAGCGAGCCGGTCAGGACCCGAGCGCGATGGACGCCTCGGAGGCCCTGGCCCGCATGCTGGTCGGCCAGGCACGGCGCCTGCTGCCAGCGGCGGAGTGCCTGCTGGCCGTCGTGCCGCGGGAGCGCCAGGACCGCTTCAGCATCCTGGCCGGCGCCGGGCCCTGGGCGGAGCGGCAGGTGGGCCGGGAGTGGCCGCGCTCCGGGACCGTCCTCGGTCAGGCGCTGCAGGAGGGGCGCTCGCTGGAGACGACCCGCCTGCGAGAGGTCGGCAGCCCGATGCTGGCCGGCAGCGGCATGCTCTCCGGCCGGCTGGTCTCGCTGCTCAGCGCGCGGCCGCTGCCCGACGGCAGGCAGGCGCTGGGCATCCTCGGGTTCTTCCGGCCCACGTGCGCCTACTTCACGCCGTACGAACGACGGCTCATGCGCGAGTTCGCCCGGCTCGTCAGCCTGGCGCTGCAGCGGGCGGAGCTGCTGCGCAGCGCGAGCGAGGCCGCCGAGCGGATGCGCGCCGGGGTGGACGTCGCCGTGGAGCTTGCCGTGACCCTGGAGCCGGACGAGGTGATCGGCCGGCTGGTCAGGAGGGCCGCGGCGGCCGTCGACGCCGAGCGGGTGGCCCTGCTGAACATCGAGGGCTCGGAGGCAGTGGTGGTGAACGCGTTCGATCGCACCGGCACCGCCCGCCCCGCCCCGGCCGGGGCCCGGTTCCCGGTTTCCGACCTGCTGTCCGGTGACGAGCCGGTGGTCCTCAGGGCCCTGCACGACCGGCAGCCCCAGATGAGCGGCACCTACCGTGTGCCAGGCCTGCAGGCGGTCTCCGAGTGGGGCCAGTCCGGCCCGCGCCACACGCTGACGCTGCCGCTCGTGCTCGGGGGCACGGTCAACGCGGTGCTCCTGGTCAGCCGGCTCCGGGACCAGCAGTTCCATCGAGAGGACACGCTGACCCTCCAGCTGGTGGGCAACGTCGCCGTGCTGGCGCTCCGCAACGCCAGGCTCTTCGCCGACGCGCAGGAGGCAAACCGGGCCCGGAGCGACTTCCTGAACATGGCCGGCCACGAGCTGCGCACCCCGCTGACGGTGATCAAGGGCTACCTGGAGATGCTCGGCGACGGCAGCCTGGGCGAGGCGCCGGAGCGCCTCCAGCAGCCGATCGGGCTCCTGGCCGCCAAGGCCGAGGAGCTGAGCGGCCTGGTGGACGACCTGCTGTTCACGTCGCGCCTGGAGGCGGGCCGCCTCCCCGCGCACCCGATGCGGCTCGACCTCGGGATCGCGGTGCAGGAGGCGGCCCGGCGTGCCGAGCCGCGGGTCCAGCTCCTGGGTGGCCAGATGGAGGTCGACATCACGCCGGAGCCGCTGGTCGTGAGCGCGGACCCCGAGCACGTGGCCAGGGTGCTGGACAACCTGGTGAACAACGCGCTGACCTACCGCCGGTCCGGCCAGCCCGCGTGGGTCAGGCTCTCGGCGGACTCCGAGGACGGCTTCGCGGTCGTCAGCGTGGAGGACCGCGGCCGGGGCGTGCCGCCGGACCTCCGGGAGCGGATCTTCGAGCGCTTCGTGCGGGGCGACAAGGGTTCGGGCGGGGCCCCGGGCACCGGGCTGGGTCTCTATATCAGCCGCCAGCTGGCGGCGCGGCACGGCGGCCGGCTGGAGCTCGACGTGAGCGTCCCCGGCCAGGGCAGCCGCTTCTCCCTCCGGCTGCCCAGGATGGCTGCGGCGGAATGAGCCTGGCGGCCGAGATCCTGGAGGCTCTGGGCGACCCCGTGATCGCAGTCGAGCGCGATCGCGGCGTCGTCGTCTGGACGCCCGCCGCGGAACGGCTGCTGGGGTTCGCCGCGGAGGAGGTGCTGGGCGGCGCGCTGCCGGAGATCGGCATCCGGCTCGACACCCTGCTGGCGGGTCGCGAGCGCCGGCTGACGCTCCGCCACCGTCAGGGTGCCACCTTCCCGGCCACGGTCACGGCCACGCCGCTGAAGGGCCCCGAGGGCGAGCTCGCCGGCGTCGTGCTGCTCGTGAAGGACCTGACCCCGTGGATCGGGCCGGGCGCCGACGACGCGGTCAGCCCGGAGAGCCTGATCGTGGACGAGCGGCTGGGCGCAGCGTTCCGGGGTATGGTCGAGGCGACGGGCGCAGACCTGGAGCGTGGAGGCCGGCTCGAGCCGCTGGCCCAGGGCCTGGCAGAGCAGGGCCGGCGCCTGCTGCCGGGCATCTCATGCCTGATCGCCGTCGTTCCCGCGACGAGGCAGGAGATCTTCTACTGCCTGGCCGGGGCGGGTCCCTTCGCCGAGAGCCTGGTCGGCCGCTCGTTCGTCCGAGACGGGACGGTGCTGGGCACCGCGCTGGCCGAGAACCGCGTGATCGAGCGCACGGACATGGACCGGGCGGCAGCCAGCTCCAACAACGACATCTTCGCGGCAGCCGGCGTGCACACGATGCGCGGGGCCCCCATGAGCACGCGCGACCCTCTGCCCGACGGCCGGCGATCCCTGGGCGCCATCACGTTCTTCCGCACGGAGGAGCGACCCTTCAGCCCCGCCGAGCGCCGGCTGCTCGACGACTTCGGCGCCCTGGTCAGCCTGTCGCTGCAGCGGGCCGAGCTGCGGGCCACGACCGAGCGCGCGATGGCTCGGCTGCAGCTCGCCGTGGACGTGGCCCTCGACCTGGCCCGGTCGCTCGACGTGAGCGAGGTCGTGCGCCGGCTTGTGCGGCGGGCGGCCGTGGCCACGGCAGCCGACCGGTGCACGCTGCTCCGGCTGGAGGGCGGCGAGGACGGCGAGGTGGTCACGGTCGACACCTACGACGTCAGCGGCTACGAGGGCGGCATCGGCCACCGGCACGCGACCGGCGCCCAGGAGCTCGTCCGCGAGGCGGTCGCCAGCCGGACGCCGGCGCTGGGCGGCCCGTACGACATGGGCCCGATGCCGACCCGCCTGAGGAGAGCGCTGGGCGACATCCTGCACACCGTCACCGTGCCGCTGCTGTATGGCGGCCAGGTGATCGCCCTCCTGGTGCTCGGCCGGCGGCGCGAACAGCCGTTCAGCGCCGACGAGGTGGAGACGCTCATGCTGCTGGGCGGCCCGGCGGCCCTGGCGCTGCGCAACTCGTTCCTGTACGCCAGCACCGAAGAGGCCAGCCGCGTCAAGACCGACTTCCTGGACATGGCCGCGCACGAGCTGCGGACGCCCCTGACCGTCATCAGCGGCTACCTGTCGATCCTGCGGGAGGGCGCGTTCGGCGCGGCACCCGAGCCGTGGCAGCGCCCGCTCGCAATCCTCGAGGCGAAGGCCTCCGAGCTCCGGCGGCTCGTCGACGACCTGCTGCTGGCGGCCAGGCTGGAGACCGACCGCCTGGAGTCGACCATGCTGCCGGTCGACTTACGGGACGTCGCCGAGCAGGTCGGCAGGACCTTCGAGACGCCCCCCGAGCTGGCCCTCCCCCCGACCCCGGTGCTGGTCGACGGCGACCGCGAGCACCTGGCCCGGATTCTCGAGCACCTGGTCGGCAACGCTCTCGTCTACGGCCGGGAGGGCCTGCCGGCGTGGGCGCGGATCGCGCTGGAGGCCCGGCCGGACGCCCGCGAGGCCAGGATGACGATCGAGGACCAGGGCCGCGGCGTGATCCCCGGCTTCGAGGAGAGGATCTTCGAGCGCTTCACGCGGCTGGAGGACCCGGACCACCCTATGGTGCCGGGGACCGGCCTGGGCCTGTACATCGCCCGCGAGCTGGTCCTGCGCCACGGGGGCCGCCTGGAGCTGGAGTGGAGCCAGCCCGGTCTGGGCAGCCGTTTCGTGGTCCTCCTGCCGCTCCTCCGCGGCACCAACCCGGCGGAGGCGGCCGTGAGGGCCGGCTCCCTGCCCGCGGCCGGCGGTCAGCGCCGGGGCGCGCCCTCCGCGTAGCGGTCGGGGCCGCGTGCGCGCCGGGCGGCGAGCACGCCGGCCGCCCCGGCCACGAGCAAGAGCCCGCCGCCGACGTGGATGCAGAGCGGGCCCTCCAGCCGGAAGAAGACCAGGCCGCCGGCCACGAGGCCGAGCTGCAGCGGGTGCCCGGTGACGGCCGCTACGGCGGCCCGCCGGCCGCCCGGCGCCTGGATTTGCTGCCGTTTCGCGCGGAGACCCGGCGCAAGAAGGCAGCTAGCCGGGACGGCTCACGAAGGTGGAGCTGTCCACGACCTCGGTCCCGGCAGCCTCGTCGTGCATCGCCCGGCCCGTGCGGGCGGCCAGCGGCAGCGCGACCAGCCGTACCAGCGCCTGGCCCAGGGTCACCCGGCTGCCGTCGACGGAGACCAGCCGCTGGCCGACGACCAGCCCGCCCGCCGTGCGGCCGGCCATCGACCAGCACGCCACGTGGTACGCGGCGGCCAGCACCCCGAACGCGAGTAGGCGGCGGCGCGGCCGGAGCGCCGCCGTGGCGGCGGCGCAGAGCACGACGTCTACCGCCGCGGCGACCAGGCGTGGCGCCGGCCCAGCCGGCACGCCGGGGGCCGGCGTCCGGCCCCGCAGCAGGAGCAGGAACCGGCGGGTGACGAGTCGGTGCACGTGCGCCTGGGTCAGCCGGTACAGCGGACGGGGCAGGCTGGGCCGGTAGCCGTCGACCGCCCCCACCAGCAGGCCGTCCCGCCAGCCGAACCTCAGCACGCCGCCAGGGCCCCTGGCCAGCAGCCCGCCCGCGATCGGCCACGCCCAGCCCGCGCCGTCGAACGCCGGCTCGTCGAACGCGAGGAGGGTCAGGGGGCCGAGGCGAAGACGCCATCGCTCGGCCCTGACGGCGCCGAGCGTCAGGCCGCTGACGCGGTCGAAGAACGCGTCCCGGAGCCGGTCCGGGGGTGGCGGGACAGGTGCTCGCACGCGGTCCTCCAGGCGGACCGGCGGCGTGCGCCACATGGGACCCATCATGGACGACCATGGCCGAGCGCCGCTTCTCCGCCCGAGTCGTGATCGCACGCGAGCCTGCCCGGGTCTTCGCCTGGGTCGCCGACCATCGCAACGTGCCTGCAGTCCTGGAGGGGGTCAGCCGATGGCTGCCGCTCGGACGCTCCACCGGGCTGGGGGCCCGGTTCGACGTGGCCATGCACGCGCTCGGGCTGCCCCTGGAGAGCGTGCTCGTGCTCGACACCTGGGAGGAGCCGGCCGCCATCGGCTGGCGCTCCGAGTCTGGCGCGATCGCGCAGACGGGAAACTGGCGCTTCCGGCCGGTCGCGGACGGCACCGAGGTGACGCTCACCATCCGCTACATGGCCCCCGGCGGCGTCATCGGCGGCCTGGTCGCCGGCCGGGTCGACGGCATGGTGCGCGCCCGGCTCGCCCGAGCGCTGGAGCGCATGAAGGCGATCCTCGAGGCCGAGCCGGAGGCCGGCTGAGCGAGGGGTGCGGCAGCACCCCTGGCCGGCGGTCTCTGCGGACGCGGCGGCCGCTCGGGTAAGCTCCCACGGCGAAGAACGCGATGACGCGACCGTGCTGAAAGGGGGCATTCTGGCGATCCTGGCGGGCGCCCTTTTTCTGTTCGCCGGGATCTGGGTCGGGGCCGTGGTGGCAGGTCACGTACGGCCCGCGATCCCGACGAGCCCGACCGGGCCGCATCCCAGCTTCGACCCGTTGCAGGCCGACGTGGAACAGCTCGTCCAGGCCAGCGGCGCGGCCGTGGGCGTCACGCTGATCGAGCTCGGCGGGCCCTCGCCAGGTACGTGGTCGTACGACGGCGACCGGTCGTTCGTCGCCGCCAGCACGTACAAGCTGCCCCTGCTGATGATGGAGGCCCAGAACGTGGCCGCGAGCAGGTGGCGGTCTCGGGACTCCCTCTGCTACCAGGACTCGGACGAGGAGGACGGCTGGTTCGACGACTACCAGGACGGCACCTGCCTGACCCGCGGCGAGCTCGAGATGCGGGTCGGCCTCTACTCGGACAACACGGCGGCGCACATCCTGGTCCGGTATGCGGGGGGCGGGGCCGCGCTCGACAGCTATGCCCACGCGCACGGCGCCCGAGAGTCGGCCTTCTTCGTGCCCAACACCACGACAGCGAACGACCTGGCCCGGCTCTGGGCCGACGAGTATGCGGGAAGAGCCGGCGGCAGGGCCGCCCAGCAGCTGCTGTACCCGCAGCTCACCCATACGGCCTTCGAGGAAGGGATCCCGGCCGGCGTCCCCGCGACCGCCGCGGTCGTGCACAAGGTCGGCGTCGTCGACGCTCAGGTCAACGACGCGGCGCTGGTGCGGAACGGCCCACACGGCGACTACGTGCTGGCCATCTGCACCGAGGCCGGGGGCGGCGAGGCAGGGTGGACGCTTCTCGCCGACATCTCGCACGCCGCCTGGGAGTACGAGAGCAGCCGCTGAGCTCGGCGTGGCCGCGCCCGCGCCCGTACCCTGTGTGCGTGCGCCTGGACCCGGAGCAGCGGGAGGTGATCGCCGCGGCCCGCATCGGCATGCTGGCGGTCGCCGGCCGCCTGCCCCTGGTCAACCCGGCGGCGTTCCATTTCGGCGGCGGCGCCCTCTGGATGACCACGTCCCGCCACGCCGCCAAGCTGGCGCTCGCCCGCCGCGACCCGCGGGCGGCCTTCCTGGCCCAGCCAGCCGGGAGGTCGTCTCACGGTGTGCTCCTGCAGGGCATGCTCGAGGCGTACGACCCGCGCTCCCCGTCGAGCCAGCTCCGGGCGCTCGCCCTGGGCCCGCGGCTGGCCCTCAGCCTCGCCGGATACACGCTGAAGAACGCGGCGTTCATCGGCGGGTACGTGCTGGACCTGGCCAGGATCCCGGCCGAGTGGTGGCCGCACAACCGCGTGCTGCTGCGTATGGTGCCCGACCGCGTGAGCCTCGTCCCCCCGCTGGATGCGCCCCCGGCCGCGACGGCGAGGGTGCCGGGCCTTCCCGCGCAGGTGGCCCTCAGGGTGGCGCGACAGCGGGCCGGCCAGCTCTGCTGGCCGGTGGCCGGCCGTCCGGTGCTGACCAGCGCTGCCTGGACGATCGAAGGACGCGACGCGCTGGCCTGGCTTCCGGCGGATGGGCCGAGGCCGGCCGGAAGGGGGCTGCCCGGCGCCCTGCTCATCGAGAACCACCACCAGTTCCGTGCGACGAGGATGGTGGGTTGCTGCCTCCGGGGTCGTCTCGCGCCCGATCCAGGCGCGCGGGAGGCGCTGGCCGCCCGCTACGGGCGCGAGCTTCCCGAGGGCGGCACAGCGGTGCGCCTGGCCGCGGCGCGCGTCACCTGGTGGCGCGGGTTCGAGGTGCGGAGCAGGGACCTGGAGCGGCCCGCAGAGGCGACGCAGGCGGAGGCCGTGGCCCGGTGATCCGCCATCGCCCCCAGGCGCCCGAGGTCGTGACCCGGCGCTGGTCGGCGGCGGGGTGGTCGCAGGCGGAGGACCGGCTGGCGGCGGAGGAGCCGCTCCAGGTCCTCCTCGACGGAGAGCCGCTCAGCGTGCTGATGCGTACGCCAGGCCACGACGTCGAGCTGGCGCTGGGCCTGCTCTGGGCCGAGCGGGTCGTCCCCGAGCGCCGGCTGGTGCGCGAGGTGCTGGTCAGCGCGGAGTCCGGCGAGCACGAGCCGGCGCTCCCCGTGCGGGCGGACCTCCTGGAGTCGAACCAGGTCGACGTTCGCGTGGGCCCTGGCGCCCGGCGGCCGGCCCGCCGCTCCTTTCTCAGCACCTCGGCCTGCGGCGTCTGCGGCGCGGCCACGGTCGAGGCGCTGGCGCTGGACTTCGCCCCGCTTCCCCCCGGCCCCAGGCTGGACCCCGACCTGGTGTCCCGCCTGCCGGCGCGGCTGCGGTCGGAGCAGCGGCTCTTCGACCAGACCGGCGGACTCCATGCGGCCGGCCTCTTCGATGCAGCTGGCACCCTGGTGACCCTCCGCGAGGACATCGGCCGCCACAACGCGGTCGATAAGGTGGTCGGGAGAGCGCTGCTCGACGGGCGGCTGCCGCTCCCCGGCCACGTGCTGGTGGTCAGCGGGCGCGGCGGGTACGAGATCGTGCAAAAGGCGGTGGCCGCCGGCATCCCGATCGTGGCCGCCGTCGGGGCGCCTAGCAGCCTGGCGGTCGCCACCGCCCGGCGCTTCCGCCTGACGCTGGCCGGCTTCGTCAGGGACGGCCGCCTCAACGTCTACGCGGACGCGGGCCGGTTGAGCGAATAGCGGGCGCGAGCCGGATCAGCGACTAGCGCGAGACCCCTCCGGGCCTGGCGGGCCAGCTCCCCCGCCAGGGGGACGGCCTGTAGCCCGCCGTGCGGCGGAGCATCGTCGAACAGCACCTGAAGGGTTCCATGGGGATGTACTCTAGGCAGGCCCATGTGATAGATTTAGGGCACCCTAAAGATGACGCCGCAGGTCCGCACCCACCGGAAGCTCACTCCTTCGCAGGAGGACTACCTCAAGTCGCTCTACCAGCTGGGCGGCGAGGCCGGCAGCGTCGGGACGTCGCAGCTCGCCGACCGGCTCGGCGTCTCGGCCGCCTCGGCGACCGAGATGCTCGGCAAGCTCGCCAGCCAGGGCCTGGTCGCCCACGATCGCTACCGCGGCGCAAGCCTGACGGCGGAGGGCGTTCGGCTGGCGCTCGAGATAGTCCGCCACCACCGGCTCCTGGAGATGTACCTGACCCGCAAGCTGGGCTACGGGTGGGACGAGGTGCACGAGGAGGCCGAGGAGCTCGAGCACGTCATCTCGGAGCGCATGGAGGAGCGCATCTTCGAGGCGCTGGGCCGGCCAGAGGTCGACTGTCACGGCGACCCGATCCCGACGCTGGGCGGCGAGGTGGCGGAGACGGACTACCGAAGCCTCGAGGAGGTGACGGCCGGCGAGCGGGTGCGCGTGCGCCGCGTCTCGGACCGCGACCCCGGCAAGCTGCGGGTCCTGGAGCGCCTCGGGCTGCGCCTGGGGAGCGAGGTCGACGTGGTCGACCAGAGCGAGTACGAGGGGCCGATCGGGGTGCGCGTGGCGGGCCGGTACCGCCACGTCCCGCTGGGTGTGGCCAGGGTGGTCTTCGTCGAATGAGCGTGCGCGGCGTCGTCCGGGAGGCGGCCGGTCGGGCGCTGCCGGGCGAGCGCCGCGTGCTGGAGGCGGCTCAGCAGGCGCTCAGGGGCGAGGCTCGAGGGCTGCGCGCCCTGCTCCCGTTCCTGGGCCCGGCGTTCGTCGCGGCCGTGGCCTACGTGGACCCCGGCAACTTCGCGACCAACATCACGAGCGGATCGGCGTACGGGTACACGCTGCTCTGGGTGGTGCTGCTGGCCAACCTGACAGCGATGCTCGTGCAGGCGATGAGCGCGAAGCTCGGCATCGCCACCGGCATGAACCTGGCGGAGGTGTGCCGAGCGCGTATGCCCCGAGGCCTGAACGTGGTGTTGTGGCTGCAGGCGGAGGTCGTGGCGATGGCCACCGACCTGGCCGAGTTCGTGGGTGCGGCCCTCGGGCTCAACCTGCTCTTCGGGACCCCGCTGTTCCTGGCCGCCCTGATCGTGGGCGTGACGACGTTCGGCATCCTGGCCCTGCAGTCGCGCGGGTTCCGAAGCCTGGAGGCGGTGATCGCGGGCCTGGTGGGCGCCATCGTCGTGGCCTTCGCGTTCGAGGTGGTGCTGGCGCGGCCCTCGCCATCGGGGCTGGCCGCCGGGCTCGTCCCCCACTTCGCGGGCGGACCGAGCCTGGTGGCGGCCACCGGGATCCTGGGCGCCACGGTGATGCCCCACGTGGTCTACCTGCACTCCGCGCTGACGCAGCACCGCATCGTGCCGGCCGGCACTCGCGACCGACGCCGCATCTACCGTTTCGAGCTCTGGGACGTCCTGATCGCCATGGGCATCGCCGGCCTCATCAACCTGGCCATGCTGGCGACGGCTGCGGCGGTCTTCTCCGGCGACGGCTCGGCGCCCGTGCAGGACCTGACCGTCGCGGCGCGGGGCCTGGGGGAGCGGCTGGGCCACCACGCGGGCCTGTTCTTCGGGATGGGCCTGCTGGCGTCCGGGCTCTCCTCGTCGTCCGTGGGGACGATGGCGGGCCAGGTCGTCATGCAGGGCTTCGTGCGACGCCGGATCCCCGTGCTGGTCCGCCGGGTCGTGACCATGCTCCCGGCCCTCGCCGTGGTGGGCATCGGGGTGAACGCCACCCAGGCGCTGGTCTTCAGCCAGGTCGTGCTGTCGTTCGGCATCCCGTTCGCGCTCCTGCCTCTCCTCCTGTTCTGCCGGGACCGCGGGCTCATGGGCGACCTGGCGAACAGGGGCCTGACCACCGCCGTGGCCACGGTCGCCGTGGCGGCGATCGTGCTGCTCAACGCGCTCCTTGTCGGACAGCTGGCTGGGCTATCGTTCGTCGGGTGAGATTCGCGCTCGCCTTTCCCGGCCCGGCGCTGCGCGTGGCCGGCGTGGCCACCGTCGCCATCGGGCTGGAATGGGCCCGCGTGCTGGCGCTGCGCAGCCCCCTGCTGCCGGCGCTCACGCTCCTGGCGGGCGGCCTGGCGCTGTGCCTCCTGGGCATCGGCCGCCGCCCCGCCGACCTGGGGCTGGGCACGGCCCGGCTGGCGGAGAGGCTGGTCGGCGGCCTCGCGCTCGCGGGCGTCCTGCTGCTGCCGGCGGCGGTCCGCTGGGGAGTGGGGCCCGTGATCGGGCCGGAGCTGGGCGTCGCCGCCGTCGCGGTCAGCGTGGGCGAGGAGGTCGCCTACCGCGGCGTGCTCTTCTCCGAGCTCCAGCAGGGCTTCGGATCGGCTGCCGCCGTCGCCGGCAGCACCGCTGCGTGGACGCTCGCCCACGCGCTCTCGCACGCCCGCGTTCCTGCCTGCGGTCGCCGCGGCCGGGCTCCTGCTGGCGGCCTGGCGCTGGGCGGCGAACGACCTCGTGGGGCCCCTCGTGGGCCACGTGCTGGCGGACCTGGCACTGTGACCCGCCACCTGTCCCGGCGCCGCGCCGCGGTGCTCACGCTCGCCGCTCTGGCCTACGCGCTGGCCGCGTGGGCGGTCGCCCCCGGCTTCTACGACGGCTTCGCCCCGCCCTCGCCGTACCGGTGGACGTCGCCGCCGCCGCAGTTCCGCTCGAACAACCAGCCGCCCCTAAGCGGCAAGAGCACCGTGCGGGTTGGCGCCGACGGCAAAGTGGACCCGGGCAGCATCTTCACGCAGGACGGCCAGGCCGCGATCTCGTTCGTCGCCGGCGCGTTCACCGTGCCTCCGGACCGCTCTCCCGTGACGATCTCGATCGGTCTCCCGGCGCAGTTCCCGGACCCTGGGAACCTCCATCTGGCCACCAACGTCTACTGCATCACCAGCACCTCACCGCTGGCTGCGGGCCAGGAGGTGCTGGTCACGCTCCAGTTCTCGGCCCAGGTGCCGGCGCCCGGCGACGTGTATGAGTACCAGGGCGACGGGCCGTGGCAGAAGATCGGCAACACGGGCTCGGCGCAGCCCTTCTACATCGCGGCCCGTTCGACGTCACTGGGCTGCTTCGCCGGCGCCTATCCAGCCAACGCGGCTCAGACGGCGCAGGGCGCCAGGCTGGGCGGCGGCCAGCTCCTGCCGATCATCGTGGCGCTGGCCATCCTGGTCGTGGTGCTGGCAGGCGTACCGCTTGCGATCCTCCGCCGCCGGGGCGCGGAGGAGGACGAAGGGGACTGACCGGCCCGGCTTCCAGCGCCGCGCCGGGGGGCATTCGCACTCTGCGCGGGACCGAATCCGGGGACGTGGCAGAATGCTGGCGGCATGCTGGGGCTTGACAGGCGGGGGCGTCGGGGGCTCGGCATCTTCGCGGGCACGCTCGCCAAGCCCCTGGTCCAGTTCGCGCTGGCAGGGGTGGCGGCCCTGGTGGTGCTCTCGACGATCCTGACCGTGATCCTTTCTCAGACCGGCACGTCGGAGGCGATCAGCAACGCCCGCCAGTTCACCAAGCTGGTCGCTCGGGACATCATCCAGCCCAACCTCTCGGACGCCCTGCTGGGCGGCAGCGCGCCGGCGAGGGCCCAGTTCGACCAGATCGTCCGCCAGAGCGTGATCCAGGGCTCGGTGGTCCGGGTCAAGCTCTGGACGACCGGCGGCCAGATCGTGTACTCGGACGAGCCGCGCCTGATCGGCCGCTCGTTCGCGCTGGAGAGCGATCAGTACACGGCCCTCAAGACGGGACAGGTGGTCGCGAACCTCACTGACCTGAGCCGGCCCGAGAACCAGTACGAGGCCAACCATCGCGACCGCGAGCTCCTCGAGGTGTACATCCCGCTCCGCTCCCCGGCCGGCGCGACCGTGCTGTACGAGAACTATCTGCGCTTCGACGTCGTCCAGGCGACCGGCCGGCAGATCATGCTCAGGTTCGTGCCCGCCGTGCTCGGCACCCTCGTCCTGATGGAGCTCGTGCAGCTCAGCCTGGCCTGGTCTCTCGCCAGGAGGGTCCGGGAGGGGCAGCACGACCGGGAACGGCTCCTCGAGCGGGCGGTGGACGCGGCGGAGGTGGAGCGGCGCCGGATCGCGCGGGACCTGCACGACGGCACGGTCCAGGACCTCACAGCCGTCTCCCTGTCGCTGGAGGTGGCGTCCAGGCAGCTCGGCCGGGAGGGCCAGACCGCCGCCGCCCGAACGCTGGACGAGGCGGCGGCCGAGACACGGAAGAGCGTGCGCCAGCTCCGGACGCTCTTCGTGGACATCTACCCCAACAGCCTGCACGACCAGGGCCTGGGAGTGGCGCTGCAGGACCTCCTCGACCCCTTCGCCGTGCGTGGGATCTCCACGTCGCTGAGCGTCGAGCCCGACCTGCGGCTGGCTGCGGAGACCGAGCGGCTGATCTTCCGGGTGGCCAGGGAGACGCTGCGCAACGTCGCAGCGCACGCGCACGCACGCTCGGTGGAGGTGCGCGTGGGCACCGACGGCGGGCGGGTGTCGCTCCACGTCCGCGACGACGGGCGCGGCTTCGATGCCTCCGGGCTCAACCAGCCCGCGGCCGGCCACCTCGGCCTGCGGCTCCTTCGCGACCTGGCCCGCGACGCGGGCGGGACGTTCGATGTCTCGTCAAAGGCCGGCTGCGGCACGGAGGTGCACCTGGAGCTGCCGGCCAGTTGATCACGGTGGTCGTGGTTGACGATCACCGGCTGGTGAGAGCCGGGCTGGAGCAGCTGCTCTCGCTCACCGACGACATCAGGGTCGTCGGCAGCGCGGCGGACGGGTCCAGCGCCCTCCCGCTGGTGGCCCAGCGGCGCCCGGACGTCGTCCTCATGGACATCTCGATGCCGGGTGTGGACGGCATCCAGGCCACCAGGGCGCTCCTGGCCCAGAACCCCGCGACCCGCGTGCTGGTCCTCACCTCGGTCGCCGACCAGGACCGGATCCTCGAGTCGCTCGATGCCGGCGCGATAGGCTACCTGATGAAGGACGCCGAGCCCGACGAGCTGTTCGACCGCATCCGTTCGGCGGTCGCCGACTGCCCTTCGCCCAGTGGCGCCTGACGGCTCGGGGTTCGGCCGCGCTCCTAGACCAGGCCCTCGGATCTCATTCGCCGCAGGGTGGCCTCGAATGCGTCCGCGGTGCGGTCGACGTCCGCGTCAGTGTGGGCGGTGCTGACGAATCCGCGGCCCTGGAACATGTGCACGCCACGGAGCAGCATCCCGGCCTGAAGGGCGCTGAGCAGATCGCCCTCCGTGCCGTGCCTGAGCGCGGCCGTCCCCAGGCGGCCGACCCACTCGGACGGGTCGCCGGCCGGACGCTCGCTCCCGAGGACGACGTGGAAGGAGGAGCTCCCGCCGTGGACGTAGCCGGTGACGCCGACACGTGCGAGCACCGCGTTGAGCTCGCGGCGGAGCCAGTCGGCGGTCTCTTCGGCGCGCGACTGCGCGGAGCCGTCGGCCACCAGGTCCAGCGTGGCGACTCCGGCCGCTGCCGACAGTGGGTGGGCGTTGTGCGTGCCCGGGTGCTTGACCTTGACGCCGCCGCCGGGCCGGAAGGCCAGCACCTCCATGACGGCCGCCGCCCCGGCCACGGCGCCCGCGGGCATGCCTCCGCCCAGGATCTTGGCCAGGGTGGTCAGGTCTGGGGTCACCCCGGCGGCCTGCTGGACGCCGCCGGGCGACCAGCGGAAGCCGCTGACCACCTCGTCGAAGACGAGGACGGTGCCGGTCGCGCGGGTGAGGTCCCGGACGTCGCGCAGGAAGCCCGCGGGGAGGGGGACGGCGCCGAAGCTGGCCCCGGTGGGCTCCAGGATCAGGGCGGCCGCGTCGCGAGCGGAGAGCGCGGCCTCGACGGCTGCCGCATCCGGCGGGACGACAGTGACCACCTGTCCCAGCACCTGGGCCACGCCGGGCACATGGACGTCCCGGAAGGGGGCCTCGGCGCCGACAGATGCCACGTCGTGCCAGCCGTGGAAGTGCCCCTCGATCCTGACCACGCGGTCGCGACCGGTGAACCCCCCGGCCACCTGGAGGGCGAGCATCGTGGCCTCGGTGCCGCTGCTGGTGAAGTGCACGAGCTCCGCCGAGGGCACCAGGCGGCAGACCCGCTCGGCCCACTCCACCTCCGCCTCGTGGGAGGACCCGGCGTGGAGGAACCCTCCGGCGCGGCGCTCGATGGCCTCCGCGACGGGGGCGGGAGCGTGGCCCAGCAGCAGCGCGCCGTGGCCCATCACGTAGCAGACCAGGTCGTGGCCGTCCGCGTCGGTCTTGTGGCTGCCGCTCGCCGCGACGATCGCGACCGGGAAGGGGTCGGACCTCCGAACGTCGTGCGTGATGCCGCCCGGGATGACCCGGCGGGCACGCTCGTGCAGCGCGCGGGAGCGGGGGTTGGCCTCGGCCCACTCGACCGGGAGGGTGGATGTCACCGCTCGTCCTCCTCGTACTTCACGGCCTCGAAGACCTCGCCGCAGCGCCTGCAGCGGTACTGCAGGGTCATCGCCTGCGTCCCGAACAGGGAGATCACCAGCGCGTCCCGCGCGCCGCAGCGCGGACAGGTGGGCGCGGATCGCGGCTGATCGTCAGGCTCCTGCCGGATAGAACCGTCGCTCCTCGAGGCCGCGCAGCATCGCGAACGTGCGCGGATCCATCAGGCCCGCCGCTCCCCGCCGGCGGGCCGGGTCCCAGCCCGACCAGTCGATCGTCGCGGGCGGCGCGGTGGTCTCCAGCCGCTCCTCCAGCCGTGCCAGCAGGCCGCCCGGCCCCATCGAGAGCGCACCCTGCCGGTGCAGCTCCGCCACGTCGCCGTCGGGCGGCCCGAACCACTCGACCGCCTGGCGCCACGCGTCTCGCAGTGGGTCCTCGTCGATGCCCGCGCGGAGCCAGCTGCGCCCGTGCAGGAAGTGGTATCGCTCCTCGCTCAGCATCTTGCGGAGACGGGTGCGGAGGACCTCGACGCCGCCGTCCACGCAGGCCTGGATCATGACGGAGAACGCGGTGTCCAGCACGGCGTTGGCGGCGACGAACTGCGCCCACTCGGACCACGGCCGATCGAAGTACGGAAGGGCGAGGTAGGAGGCAGGGTCGCTCTCACGGTCCGAGCCGCGCGGGTCGTTGCCGAGGGCGTCGAGGCAGCCGTACAGGACTCGCGAGTGGCCCAGGTCGTCGAGACCCATCGCGGCGGCCGCGATGTCTGCCTCGAGCGAGGGGGCGCGCGTCGCCCACTCGGCATAGCGGAGCCCGAGCAGCTGCTTGTTGTCGGCGAGGCTGAGCACGAGCGTGGACAGCGACATTCAGTCCGCCTCCTCGCCCGGCGCCCACAGGGTGGTGATCGAGTCCCTGGGCACGATCGCCATCTCGACCCAGCGCTCCTCGTCGTACGTCGCCCGCGCGTACGCCGCGGCCAGGTCGTCGTCGGGGGCGACGACGCTGCCGATCATGCGCAGCGGCTCCAGCCGCACCTTCCGCGCGAGCACCTCGTACTCCCGGACGCGGGCGTGGACGCGGTGGAACCGGTCCTCGCTCATACGGCGAGGCCCCACATCTCGAGCGCGTCGCGGCCGGCCCTCGTCAGCCGGGCGGCCGACCAGGGTGGGTCCCAGACGATGTTGATCGAGACCTCCTCCACGCCGGGCTCGCGCTGGAGCCGATCACGCACGTCCTCGAGGATGAAGTCGGCGGCCGGGCAGCCCATGGCGGTGAACGTCAGGTCCACCGTCACGCGCGGCCCCTCGCGGCGAACGCCGTAGACGATGCCCAGGTCGACGATGTTGACCGGCATCTCGGGGTCCTGCACGTCGCGGAGGGCGTCCAGCAGCTGGTCAGACACCGGCGTGCGCCCTTCGGAACCTGTGGAACTCCTCCTGGAGCGCGGACACCATCTCCGCGTTGCGCGGGCCGCGGCCGCGCCAGCGCGCGAGCACGTCGTCCCAGCTGCAGGGGTCGCCGAAGTCCCAGCGCCTCACCTCCGGGTCGAACGTGCAGGGGAAGGGGTAGTCGAGCTCCCAGGTCTCGGCCTGGTCGCCGCCCTCCCGGTGGGCGGGGACCCTGACCCCGATCTCCTGGCAGTAGGGCACGACCAGCGAGAGCCACCACTGCCGGAGCTGGTCGTTCGTCTTGCCCTTGAGCCGGTACTCGAGCTGCGTGGAGTGCGTCTTGATGCTGTCCGGCAGGCCGAACCACTCGACCGTCAGCGGGAACATCCAGTCGACTGCCTGCTGGAGCTCGGCCCTGGTGGCGCCGCCGGCCTGCGCCATGCGCTTGGCCCAGGTGCGGCCGTTGCGGAGGTGGAAGTTCTCCTCCAGCATGACCTTGTTGAGGCCGCGCTTCCACGGGCCGTACGAGCACTCCTCGTGGATGTCGCCGAGCAGGCAGAAGCCGGCCTGGTCGTAGAACAGGTTGGCGACGATCAGCTCGGTCCACGTCTTCAGCGGCACGTCGAACGCGTAGGGGTACCGGAAGGACCGCGGCTCACGGGAGAAGATGAGCTTCTCCTGGTCCTCGCCGAGCTCCTCCAGGATGTGGTAGGCGATGTGGGCGTGCGCCAGCTCGTCCTGGATGATCGCGATGCCGGTCATGAACGCGTTGATGCTGGGCGCGCGCTGGGCGGCGAGGTAGTACGCGGGAGCCGAGATCAGCTCGGTGTCGCCGGAGACCAGGAGGGTGTGCTTGAGCTCACGCAGGTACTCCGGGGTCATCTCAGACGTGGTCTCGATGAGATCGCCCTTCTTCAGCAGCCTTTCGAACGCGGGGTTGGATGTCGCCATCGCTCACCTCTCCGGGGTTCTGTCACCATTGTCCACGATCGTGACCGGCTGTGCAATAGAGCAGTAGAACCGCGCGGCCCGCCGTCGGAGCTTGCGGTTGTACTCGAAGAACGCGTCGCGGGCGGCGATCCCGAGCCAGCCGGCCGGGAGGAGGGGGTCGGGCAGGTCGGGGTCGCTGAAGGGGAAGCGCCGGAATTCGTGCGTGAGCAGGAAGCGGCGCCTGAACGCCTCCCGGTCGTCCAGGCTGGCCGCCTCCCGCAGGTCGCGACGGGTGCGCTCGAGGAACTCGGCGTAGCGGGCCTCGAGGCGCCGGAGGTCCCAGGCTCGAGCTACAACCTGGGCGGGGTCCGTCGGCCACTCCAGGGTCCCGTGGTGCATCGTCACCTCGCGCTCGACGCCCGACCGGCGGATGAGCTCGCGGACGGGCAGCCGGAGGTCGTGCGGGGAGACGAAGAGGCCGTTGCCGAGCGAGCCGAGGCCGAGGAAGCTGAGGCCCTGGCGGAGGCGGTCCCGCTGCCCGCGGCGGGGCTCGGGCAGCGAGTAGGAGACGACGAGCCAGCGGCCGTCCCAGGCGGCGCGATGACGTCCATAGATGCGACGGATGCCCTCCTCGATGAGGGCGCAGCCCCGCTCGCTGAGACGGTAGCGGGGGCTGCCCCCGTTCCGGCGCACGGCAAGCCAGCCCTCGCGGGTCATGCGGGACAGGGCCGAGCGCAGCGCGTTGCCGGTGACGCCGAGCTCGGCGGCCAGCCTGACGAGGGCGCCGACCCGGACCTCCTGCTGCCCCAGCGGATGGACGTAGTCGCCGTACAGGGTGAACAGGAGGGAACGGGGGTTGAGGGGCGGGGCGGCCATCCCGAGGTCCACTCTAGCCGGCTGGTAGAATCTTGGCCGCTCCGCGACTCCGCGAGGGCTTCGTGGTGGCTATAGCTCAGCCTGGTTAGAGCACCAGATTGTGGATCTGGGTGTCACGGGTTCGAATCCCGTTAGCCACCCCATACGGTTAGTTTCGAACTCCTGGACCCCCCTCTCCGGACGTTCGGGGGCGGGGTCGGCTCGGCGGCCATCTGGGCCAGGATCCGGAAGGCGGGCCGGTACTCGGCGCTCAAGATCCCGTCCTTCAGGGTGGCGTTCCGGAGGATCGACGCCAGGAAGCCCCGGCGCTCCAGCAGACCGTACTTCTCGTACAGCTCCGCGGCCTGGCCGGCCACGTCGACGAGCCGGACGCC
>Ga0126378_10000559_pt1 | contig 27159 bp, 31 predicted proteins | sample PanSoiMetPlot_23_FD_92587 | JGI IMG/M metagenome (GOLD analysis project Ga0126378, IMG submission 92587) | Tropical forest soil microbial communities from Panama - MetaG Plot_23 | ecosystem: Environmental > Terrestrial > Soil > Tropical forest > Bulk soil | place: Panama | collected 2016-02-17
TCTTTGCGGGAACCAATAGCCCAAGTACAGAACGATGCCGGGAAAGTATCCTAACTCCGCGAGGCCGAGCGCAAAACGCGCGACATACAGTTGATGGGCTGACTGCACAAACCCAGTCAGAGCGGCAATCGTGCCCCATGTGATCAGGATGCGGGCGATCCAAACACGCGCGCCGATCTTGTGAAGGATGAGGTTGCTGGGAATCTCAAAAAGGAAGTAGCCCCAGAAGAAAATTCCCGCGGCGAGTCCGAACTGCTGACTCGTGATGGCCAGCTCGCGATTCATGGTCAGCGCCGCGAAGCCCAGGTTTATTCTGTCGATGAAGGCAAGGACGAAAAGTACAAACAGGAATGGCAGCAGCCTGATCCTGAGCTTGCGGATTGCTGCTGTTTCGATCAAGGCAGAGGCTGAGCTGGAGCTACTCATCATGGTTTCCTTCCTCAGAATGGCCTTGCAATGGCACAGTCAAATCCTCGACATGAGATTTCAGTATTGCGTCCTCAATTCGTACTTCAGCCTGGATTTCTGGAACTTTGTGAACAGGAACCGTGCGCCAAAGGGGCTGAGGGATGCCCGCCCCGAGTGCAAAAGCCTCCAGCAGAGAACTTAAGTTCAGGTTCGCCACGACGCTTACCTCCAGTTACAAGAGCTCCTCAACGTCGCATATTCGCGTTTTTTGTTTGTCCGTCGCGACTTGAGCTTAACCGGACGCACAGACACAACAATGGTTTAGGTCTGACCAAAATGTTGACAGCGAAGTGGCTGGAAATAAGAATGTTGCAACGGTATGAACACGCGCTTCGGAGCATTTGAGGTCGATCTTGAGGGCCGGCGGCTGTTGAAAAAGGGTACGCAAATTCCCCTTCGCGAGCAGTCGTTTCAAGTTCTTGCGGCTCTCATGGAACGCCCCGGAGAAATCGTTACTCGGGAAGAGCTGCGGCGGCGCCTCTGGTCGGCTGACACCTTTGTCGATTTTGAAGTCGCGCTGAACTCCGCGGTCAGTCGATTGCGTGACGCGCTGGGCGATTCAGCCGACTCGCCCAGCTTCATTGAAACGATTCCCAAGCGCGGCTATCGCTTTGTTGTCCCCGTACCCAAGCGGCCCGCCGTGGCTGTAATGCCATTCGTGAACCAAACGGCGGATGCCAAGGACGAGTACTTCAGCGAAGGATTGACCGACGAACTGATCCGCGTGTTGTCGCGGATCGACGGCCTAAGAGTCACGGCGAGCAGTGTGGTATTTCGGTTCAAGGGTCAGCGGTGCGATGCCAGACAGGTCGGCCGGGAACTTGGCGTGGAAGCTGTTCTGGAGGGTTCGATCTGGCGCTCGGCAGACCGCATTCGCATAACGGTCAACCTGGTCGGCGTGAAGGATGGATTTAACCTCTGGGCGCAGCGCTTCGACGGCAATTTGGGAGACTTGTTCAGCATCCAGGATGAAGTTTGTGCGGCGGTTGCTGCGGCGCTTCATGTTCGGCTCGCGGCTGGGGTTCCTCAAAGTCGTCCACGCAATATAACAGCGTATGTGCAGTACCTAAAAGGTGCGTACCTCCTCAAAAAGCGGCGCCCCGACGATGTCCGGCGCGCCTTCGAATATTTACAAGAGGCCATCCGGTTGGAGCCCGGTTACGCGGAGCCTTATTACGGCGCCGCGATGTTTTACAACGTGAGCGGAGCCTTTGGAGCGTTGCCTCCGCAAACCGCGCTTCCTCAAGCGGAAGACTTGCTGGGGAAGGGCCTGGCGCTGGACGAGAATTCAGTTTTTCTCCACAGCACCTTCGGACTGCTCCGCATGTATCAGTGGCGTTGGGCCGAGTCGGAACAGGCGCACCGGCGAGCAATAACACTGCAACCTGGGAATGCTTTTCCGCACATGCTGTATGCCGTTCTTTGTAGCTTCCTCGGCCGACATGACGAAGCTCTGTCGCATGCCGGCAAAGCCGTGGAGCTCGATCCCCTGGACTTGATGACGAACTTCCGCATCGTGCAGGCTAACTACTATGCCCGCCGCTACGAAGAGTCCGTCCGCTGCGGCCGCATTGCCGTCGAGCTGACGCCAGACTCGCCTTACACTTTTTTCTATTTGGCCTTGTCTTTGGCGGCGATGAGCCTGAAGGAGGAAGCTTGGAGTGCAGCGAGCACCGCCAGAAAGCTAAACGATAGACTTCCGCTGGGCGAAGGCTACTTCGGTTACATTGCCGGAGCGCTGGGACACACCGCCGAAGCCCGCAGCGTGGTCCGGGAACTGGAGGCCCCTCGCGAAGGAGGTTACGGCCCAGCGTTGCCCATTGCATGGACCTATCTTGGGTTGGGCGAATCAGCCGCCAGTTTCCAATGGCTCGAGACTGCGTTGGCGGAACGTGACCCGTTCTTGGGATCGCTAATGGTATTCCCCGCTTATGACGCGATCCGCGATCGTCCGCAATTCCAGCATCTCGCTGAGCAGCTCAAACTCCCAACATAGCGGCGCCTCCAATCAACGCTATGCCCAGGATTCCATGTCTACTCCCGGCCGGCTGGTCGAGAAACCGGAAGTTGACCCACAACGCTTTGTGGTTAGCGAGTTCCCCTCAGATACAAACGAGCCCGGTGGCATCCCATGAAGGACACGACCGGGCTCTGTTTGAGCGGGAATCCGTTGTCAGGATTCGATTGTGTCGCAGTCGTTAGCCTTGACCTTTAGCTGGCTCACGCAGCATTCGGCGATTTCGATGTCATCGCGAACCTTGCCGAAATACTTCGCCTGAATGAGCTTACCGTCGGCTCCGGGATGGCAGTACAGATATTGAACCTCAACAATCTCTCCTTCCTTCGCGAGCCGATAGCGGTCGGCACCCCCACCGTTCCCATAAATCGCTGCCGAGCGAGATCCAAGAGATACACGCCGATGGAGAGGTGTCCGTCATTCGCCTTCCTCTCGGGCTTGGGGCCAACGATGAAGGATGCCGTGACGACGAACTTGCACTTGAAATGCTGTCCTGCTCGTCCGCCCGCGTATCATGCCCGCTCTGCTGCGCGAGAGGTCGCCAAAGTCCTTGGATTCGAGCGGCATGACCACGAACGGCTTCAGTCCCGCAACACACGAAGAGATCATCACGCGAATTACCCCCTTTGCTCGCTATGGGTTTCCAGAGTCGCACGCGGCGAGTTTCGCTCTGATTGCCTAAGGTGAATCTTTAGCCGAAGGTCGCCGCGATTCGTCTGATGCGGACTTTGGCGTCCTGGCAGGCGCAATTCCTAGCGACTTGATGTAACTCACCAGCTGCCAGCGCTGCGGCTCCGGCAGTTTCGACCAAACCGGCATGCCCTTTCGAACGACGCCGTTCGTCAAAATCCAAAAAATTGCGCCGGGCTCCGCGTTTTGAATTTCCGCCGCGCGCAAGCTTGGGCCCTTCTTGCTGCCCTCCGCTGCATCGCCGTGGCATTCCGCGCAGCGCTGCTCAAATAAGATCCGGCCGGCAGCAGCGGCCTCGGGATCATTTTGCAGCGGATTGCGCTTGGCGCGAGCTTTCTCCGGCGCCTTCCCGATTTCCCCATAGACGGATTCTGGCTTGCCATCTTGTTCCGGCGCGAAATTGTTGCTTTGCGACTCCTTCGCGGGGCAGAAAAGGGAACCTCCAAGAAGCAGAGCGGATAAAGAGAGAAACACTAAGCAAAGTCTCATGGTCGCCCTCGAAACATCCGCGCCACCATCGAGCCGAATCCGCTGATTTCGCGCGACACTCCCCATCGCAACAGAAATTGGTGGCTCGTGTCATTCAACCCGAAGCCGGGCGAGATTCGCAGCGTCCAACCCGAAGGCAAATTCCAGCCGAGCACCGGCGCCGCGTAATGCGCCGTGTCGTGCAGTCCGAAGTGATACCGGTCCCCGAGCCCGCCGTACATCTCCACACCGCCGACAAAATTTTGCCGGCAGAACGTGCAACGCTTCGCAGAAGCCTTCAGCGCCAGTGGCCGGCTCGCCCCCAACGCATAGCCAAACTCCCATGGCGAATTGGAAAGATTCTTCGCCGCCAGCGTATTCTCCGTAAAGTTCCATCCTTTCACCGTGCTCGAAAGAATGAGCTTCAGTTCAATCTCATTGTTAATTTGCTGCCGCGCCAGAGCGTTGGGAACCAGAAAATCCGCCTCTACATCGTGGCCTTCGCCCTCCTTCAAAATTTTGTCCGCGTCGCTTTTGTGTTCATATTCGACATAGAGAATCGGATTCACGAAGTGCTCGCGTTTCAGCGGCCGAAAACGATTCTCCCAGCGCACGCCGGTGAAAATCGTGCTGTCCCCGAACGTGGTCTGTCCATCCAGATAAAACTCCGTCGTCCACCAAGCTTTGACCCCATATTCGAATTCCATCCAGTAAGAGTGGAAGTCGTTGCCGCCGCGCTGCGTCCCAAAGGTCGAGAAATATTCGACCTCCAGATTTCCGGGTTCTTCGAGGTAGTGGTCGTAAGCCACGAAGTAGGGATTCTCTTGTGCGCGAGACAATGCCGGGAAAGAAAGCAAACCGATAACGAAGAAGAAGGTAGAGAGGAGAAGAAAAGCCTTGCGAATGAACACGATCCAGGTTCTCCTTGCAAGTTATTTGCAACTAGATATAAGACTAATCTAGTCCGCTTTCCTTCGCAACGCCTATTTGGGGTGGTGTCCTGATCTCCGACAGCCCTATTTGGGGACTCTTTGCATTCGAAACACTAGTCTGATCTGACTAACGTTCGAATGGAATTTCTGAGGATTTTTGCGTTCGAAACGTAGTCTAAATAAGACGTCTGATTAAGACTAGCGTTCGAACGGATCGACGATTCGCATGACCACCGTCATTCGCGCAGAGACGCAGAGCGCGCGGAGAAGAGAGATTCATCGCGCGAAAACTGCGCGATGCCGAAGAGTACCTCGACTGCGCAGGCCGACCGACCGCGGGAGCGGACTCGAGGAAAAAACGTCGGCCTGCTTCGCTCGGAATGACAGGCGCGGGTCCATGAGTCGCCGCGGCTTCAACTTGATCGCGCAGGTTACTCCGACGTAGCGGAAGCTCTCTTGACCCTTGCTCTTCCCAATTGGCTTGCTAAACTCGGCTTCTGAGCTGGATTTAGGAAAGGCTCGACGAACAGAACTTTGCCTGTAGGCCCTACCCTCTCGCCGGCGGGAAGCACACCCTCTCTAGGAACACTATCCCCTTCGGAAAGACAGTTTGTTTTGCCGGACGCACGATTTTCGCGCGACCATTTGCTCACAGCCCTCCTCGACTTCGTCGAGGACGCCATTCTCTGTGTCTCTCTTGATGGCCGCATCGAGACCTGGAGCGCCGGGGCGGAGCGACTGTACGGTTATGCGCCCAGCGAGGCCATTGGCCGTTCTCTCAGCCTCCTTCTCCCGCTCTACGAATTGCCGCAGTTGGGGCTGCAACTGCAAAAGAACGGGTCGTCCCGGCCAAGCCGAGACGCACAAAACGCGAAAGACCCGCCACTACGGCAGTTCGCGAGAACGGGCGAAGCCGAAGCACACCCGATTGAACTAAGCGAGCGCCTGCACAAGAACGGCTCGCGCCTTCTCGTGGCCCTACAACGCCGCCACGTTCGCGCAGACAGCGGTGAAGCCGTGGGCATTCTGGAAATGGCGCGGCGGCTCGACTTCCATGAGGCCACTTGGTTTCCGCAGGAAGCTCCTTTGCGTTTGCTGATGGAACAGGCGCCGGGCTTTCTCTGGACCACGGATCGCAATCTGAAAATCTGTACGCACTGGGGCAATGGACTGCCGGCGGCAACAATTCGCACCAACTCTCTCGTGGGACAAAGCGTGTGCCATTTTTTCGGTTCCGCGGACCGCCATTCGACGCCGCTCGCCGAGCATTGTGACGCGCTGCGCGGCATGACTTCCCACTTCGAGCACGCCTGGAAGAGCAGCGTTCTGGAAATTCGCGTGGGTCCGTTGCGTTCGGGATTCGGAGAAATCATCGGCTGCCTCGGCGCCGCAGTGGACATCACGCACCGCAAGCATTCCGAAGAACAGGCTCTCTACCAAGCGCGCCACGACGCTCTGACCGGCCTCGCCAATTACCGCGAATTCATTGAGCGCCTCGAGCTGGAAGTCCACCGCGCCGAACGCAGTCACCGCTCGTTCACGCTTCTGCTTCTGGATCTCGACGGGCTCAAGCGCATCAACGATCTGCAAGGCCACCTGGCCGGCAATCGCGCACTACGCCGACTCGCTGCGGTCATGAACGAACACTGCCGTTCCACCGATTTGGCCGCGCGCTACGGCGGAGACGAATTCGCCGTCGTGCTGATCGACTCCGACCGCGGCATGGCGGAAAACGTCGCGCAGCGCATCGAGCGCCGTCTCCGAGCCGATTCTCAGCCGCCGCTCGGCGTCAGCATCGGCATCGGCGTCTACCCCGACGACGGCCGCACCGCGGCCGAACTCATCGAAGCCGCCGACCAGCGTTTGTATCACCGCAAGAAAACGCAGGAACCTCGCATCGTCGCCGCGACCTAAGTTCGCCTTCCCTGACCACGTGGGCCTATGACACCATTAGAACGTCGCAACGTCTGAACGTCGGAACGTCTAAACGTCTTCGGAGAAGAGCCGGAAGAATCGTCAGACGTCGGAACGTCGCATCGTCGAAACGCCCCATGTCCACGATCGAGAGATTCGAACAAATCGAGGCTTGGCAGACTGCGCGTGAACTCACGCAGGAGGTATACTCGGTTTCTAACATGGGCGGTTTTGCTAAGGATTTTGGGCTGCGCGACCAGATGCGCCGTGCTGCGGTCTCCATCATGTCCAACATCGCGGAAGGCTTCGAAAGCAGAACGGAAGTTCTCTTCATCGAATTTCTCGGGCGGGCCAAAGGCTCGGCTGGAGAACTCCGCGCTCAATTCTATGTAGCTCACGACGCCGGCTACATCTCGGCCGATCAGCTCCGTGCGTTGCAGGATTTATGCGAGAAAAGCAGTTCGCAAATCAGCCGCTTCATGGACTATCTGAAGCGCTCCAATCCAAGCCAACGTCGTAACGTCTCTTCTCCGAAAACGTTCAGACGCATGTTCGTGCCAAGCTTCGTAGGCCCCGCTCACTACAAATTGCTGAGTCGCATTGCCAAGTTCTTTTTTGTGAAAACGATAGACAGAAAGAAATTCTGTATAAACTGGCGGGACATTACGCGTTCTATCGTACGAAATCGAAAATCCAATGCTACTCAAAATCAATGAACTTAGAAGGGCGATGGTTACAAAAACTTGCGTTCTCGTAGTCCACGTAGAGGGCGTCATAGCGGCCCCCTTGAGCAACCGATACCATCGCCGGAATTCAGGCAAACACGGGATAAACCCAAACAATGCGCTAAGGGCAGCCAGCAACAAAAACAATGATTCTTTGGACATGTAAGTAGACCTCTCCCCTCTGGAATCAAGGGGAGAGTACGCTTAGCGGACGGCTGTTTCAAATGACACCACCACCCGTTCTTGCCGCCGCGTGACTCCGGCGGGATTCCGCGCTAACATATCTGGCCTGCTTCCAGTCCGAGGGTACAGATATGAAGTTCCTCAGGTTTGTCCTATCCCGGTCGTCCCGTTGTCCACACTGCGGCAGCTCGAACATGCGAAGGTCGCACACAAAGGGCCTGGAGTATGTTCTAGGCTGGATTTTCCAGTTGCACCCGTACCGCTGCCTGGATTGCTCGGAGCGGCATTTCCGTTTTCGCTCTTCGCACTCTCACGCCGTTCCCCACCACTCATCGTAGGGCCAGGCAAAACCTGCAACATCTAACCTCTGTATTTCGCCCTTCTTCCCGCGTAGAATCCGCGAAGTTGGAAACTGCTGCTCTGTGGAGGCATTCATGGTGGATCGCCGTGGATTTCTGTCTTCGTTCGCAGGTCTGGCAGGAGCGGCAGGGGCAGCGAGCGCCTTGGGCTTGCCTGCCGCAGCAGGGCTGCCGCCGAAATGGCTCGCCGCTCTTGAGCAGGAACCGCCCAAGCTTCCCGATCGCGCGCTCTACGATGCGAACGAAGAAGCCTACTGGACCGAAATGCGCAAGCAGTTCGTGATTCCCGCCGACGAGGTCTATCTCAACAACGGCACGGTGGGTTCCTGCCCGCTGCCGGTGCTTCGCGCGGTTTTCGGCGGCTACAACGACACCGAGAAGATGGCGCAGGCCGATCCGGAGGATTACCCCATCTGGGGATACGGCCCTTGGAACGAGTTTCGCGATCTGCTGGCCGAATTCGTGGGATGCACGCGGGACGAAATCGCGCTGGTGCGCAACGCCACCGAAGCGAACAGCTACGTCGCCAACGGGCTGGACCTGAACGCGGGCGACGAAGTGCTAATGACGGATCAGGAACACCCTGGAGGGGAGCAGCCGTGGAATTTGCGCGCCAAACGCTACGGCATTGTGGTGAAAAAAATCACCTTGCCGAAGCCGGTGCCGAACGCAGCGGCAGTGATGAATTTATTCAACGACGCTGTGACGCCGCGCACGCGCGTGATTTTCTTCAGCCACATCACCACCGCCACAGGAGTGGTGCTGCCGGCGAAGGAGCTTTGCGCGTGGGCGCGCGCGAAAGGCATTCTTTCGGCGGTTGACGGCGCGCACGTCATTGGAATGATGAAACTGAACCTCCACGACATTGGCTGCGACATGTATTCGTCGAGCCCGCATAAATGGCTGCAAGCGCCGAAGGGAACCGGTTTTCTCTATGTGCGCGACGAAGTCATCGACCGTTTGTGGAACACCATTGTTACGGCAGGGTGGGACGAGCCCAAGCTGCGGGCCGAGCGTTTCCAACGCATTGGCAGCGCGAACGTGCCGGCGCTTTGGGGATTGCGCGCGTCGTTGCAATTTGCGAATCAGATTGGCATGGAGCGCATCGAAAAGCGGCACCGGCAATCTACGGATTTCATAATAAAAGAAATGATGCAGCGCAAGCAGGAATCGTGGACTTCGCCCGATCCGGCGCTGCGCTGCGGAATCGCGTCGGTCAATTTGGCGCCGATTCAAATTTACGAGCTGGAAAACTGGATGTGGAAGGAGAAGAAGATTCGCATTCGCGGCGGCGGGCCTTCGAAGATCCGGCTTTCGACGCCATACTACCTGCTGCGCAAAGATATGGACCGGTATCTCGCGGCGTTCGACGAATACCGGAAAACAAAAATGGCGGCTTGACGGGCCGTCACACGTATTCCGCGGTCAAGGCGATATTTTCGGCCAGCCGGACACGTCATACAAGTGAACCACTAGCTCCGACTAAACTCTTGAATTTACGAGGTATCCCATGAACCACAGGCTTAGTTCTTTCGCGATCGCTTGCCTTTTCGTTTTCGTTTGCGCCGCTCCGGCCTTTTCCCAAACGGCTCCTGCGTCAAAAGATGCAGCCGTAAAGGAAGAGAAGCTGCCCACCGCGGACCAACTGTCCGAGAAATGTGCCAAGGGCAGCGGAGGGAGAGAAGCCTGGGCGAAGCTCCAGACGATGGTCATGACGGGAACCATTGAAATTCCCACGTTTAACCTGACCGGAACGATAGAAATCTACGCCAAGCGGCCAAACAAGACCCTGCAGATCACCAATGTGATGGATGGCCAGTTCGTTCAGAAGAAGGCCTTCGACGGACGGGCGGGATGGAAATCCGACCCGCGAAGCGGCTTGAGTGTTCTGGCGGGACCCGAACTGGAGCAGACCAAGTTAGAAGCTGTTTTTGACACGGATGTGCGTTTGAAAGAAGTGTATCCGGACATGAAAGTCACCGGACGGGCCAAAGTGGGTGATCGCGACGCCTATACGGTGCTGGCACACGAACCCGGAGAAAAGACCGTTACCATTTACTTTGACGCACAAACCGGCTTGCGCATCGGCGAAGATTCGGTAGGTCCGGACGAAACAGGAACCGTCGTAAAGACGAATGTATTCATTGAAGATTATCGCTCTGCAGGCGGCATTCAGGTCCCCTATCGAATTCGCGTCGTTACGCCGAACGTAAGCGTGGTCATTAAGATTGATGACGTGCAGTTTAATGCCACCGTTGACGACGCGAAGTTTGCGATGCCCTCGGCCAATCCCGCCGCAGCGCCGCAATGAGGTAAAGATTGCAAAGACTCTGACGAAGCAGCCAGGAGGCCGAGTGTGATTAACGGCGCGCACGTGCTGATGTACAGCGAAGAGCCAGAAGCGGATCGCGCGTTCTTTCGCGACGTTTTGAAATTTCCCAACGTAGATGCCGGAGGAGGTTGGCTAATCTTTGCGCTGCCAGCTTCTGAGGCTGCGTTTCATCCTACGGACGGAGAGACGCAACAAACTCACGGCGGACGCCGCTTGCTCGGAGCCGTGCTCTATTTGTTGTGCAAGGATTTGCGCGCGGAAATCAAGCGGCTTGAAAAGAAAAAGGTTAAGTGCACAGAGATCAGCGAAGAGCGGTGGGGAATCAAGACCACCATCCTGCTGCCCAGCGGCGGCGAAATCGGCTTGTACCAGCCGAAACACAAAACCGCCCTGCGGCTTCGTTCGAAGTGACCGTTTGACCTAACCCTGCTGCGCTTCTTGCCGGTGAAGGCCTGCTGCTTTCTGCTCGTCTTGGGCTCCGCGTGGAAACGTGCTCTCAATGCGCTCTCGGATGTCCACGGGCAGGGGTCTCGCCCTTCTTGTCTTCATATCAATGCAAACAGCCGTCAAAACGGTTCGAGAGGCAAGCTCTTGCGTTTCCTGATTCGTCATTTCGTGAACAAAGCGGAGTGATTTCTCGCGAGCTTCCTGAACGTATGAGCGGATGGATATCAAGTCACCGGCAAGCAACTCGCGCTTGTACTCAATGTGCTGCTCAACCGCAGCCATGCCAATTCCTTCTTGGCGGAGGCGCTTTGAGGACAGCCCCACGGAAGCCAGAAGGTGCCAAGTTGCCTCATCGAATTTCCCCACGTACCACATCACGTTCATGTGGCCCATGTGATCGCAGTGCCAAGGATAAATAGTGCCACGATACGTAACAACGGAGTCAGACATGATTTTATTCACCCGTCAAGCCAATCAAAAGATCCTCTCGTTTGCCTTGAGTCAGCCGTTTCATTCTGGCATAAATTCGGGACGGCGCATCCAATTCGGTCAGTCCGGCAATGAATCGACAGGAGTGCGGCGGGCATCCAAAGACTGATGAAATTCAAGAAAATCGAACCGCAAGAATTGGAGTGTTCCCGGACGGCCATGCGGCCGTTTGGGTGCATGGAACTATGGGCAGGGAATGAGCGCGCACACCGGTCGCTGGAACTGGCAGGCCTCGAAAGCGACGTCATTGCGGTACCCGCGGGCGGTGACAAGGGCGGCGACCTCTCCGCAGTTTTTTCTTGCAGCGACAATCTTGCGCGCGTAGTTTTGGCGGATTGCGTCGGCCATGGCTACACAGCCAGCGGGGTAGCGCGGCACATTCATCACCTCCTGCACAGGTTCCAGGACATCCGGGACACCGCGGGATTGCTCGCAGCGCTCAACGACGCGTTCACACTGTCCAACGATCAATCGGACGGCCCTCTTCGATTAACCACGGTTGTGACGGGTACCTTTGACGGAACCACCGGGGAGTTCAACTTTGCTTATGCGGCCCATCCGCGCATGCTGCTGTGGCGCACGAAGCAGAGCCAGTTTTTCGAACTTGGTGAAGGCCTGGAAGGACTTCCCCTGGGATTTATCACGGGCGAAGCGTACAACCAACAGAGTGTGCGCCTAAATCATGGGGACATGATTCTCGCGTTTTCGGACGGCGCCACGGAAGTTCACTCCCGGGCAGGAGAACAACTAACAGCGAAAGGTTTCCTGGAGCTTGCGGGAAAAACTTTGAGCAAGTTGCCTCAACCGGCGTCTCTCCACGATTTCTCGCAAGCATTAGTCGAGGGAGTGCACGATTTTCGCGGGGCGGCAGGAGAGTTGGAGGACGACCTCACGCTATTAACTTTGCGCCGTGTCCCCGGAGCCTCTTTGGCTTGAGCTGACCTGGAGGCGCGGAATAGACAGCTCACTTGAAAGGATGCTCGGCAAAATACTTGTCGAGGCTCGCCAGCACTTCCGTCAAGCCATTTTGAACATTCTTATTCAGAGCCGCGACGACGGCGGGCACATCTTTCCCCGCCACGGGTTCGTCATGCGAATAGTAGTGCGTCCAGACTGTCCCACCTAATTTCAAGTCTCGCATTTCCAGCTCAAAGGTCACCTTCGCAAGGATCGTGCCTCCCGACACTTCCTTGAAGTCGTCGAGTCTGCCGCGGATGAGGAAGTCACCGTTGGAAGCACTGCGCTGGGCATAGACAGCCTTGTAACGGCCTGACGCCCGAAGTTCGCGCAGCAGGACCATTTGAATCATTTCCGTTGGCGGCTCGGCCCAGCGCTGGTATTCGTAGGTCCCCATCTGCTCCCCGCTGCTGCTGTAAACGATACGGTCTTCACGATAGAGATGCGAAGCGAGCAACGGGCCAACCAGAAGGGCGCAAGGCAGCGGATCCCCCGACTGAGCTGCGCTTTGAATTCCTGGAACAGTCAACTGGTAATACTTGCTAGGACGCGCGGCGCCACAGCCCGAGAGGGCGAGTGTGAGCAAAAGTCCCACAATTGCCCCTAGCCGCGGGATCGTCACTAAGAACTTGGAATTGCTTGGCCGCATTCCTCTCCAGTCTGTCCACACTTTCAACGAATCTTCTCCGCTGGTCACTTGTACTCTCCGGGTTTGTGCTCGGGAGGATTACTCGAGCGGATCAGGGTGTAAGGCCGCCGCTTAATGGTGTCGGTAAATTCCTTCAAGTTTTCCGAGACGTGGCGGAAATTTTCCAGCAGTTCGTCGATATTCTCTGCATTCACATCCAGTGTCTGGTCGAGCTTTCCCGTCAAATCGTTCACCGTCGCAAGCGAATGGCGTAACTCGACGACGGCTTTGCGCAAATCCTCGCGGTTTTCTCCGATCAAAGAGTCCACATGGTTCAGCGCTTCGTTGGCCTGGGCCGAAGTCTTTTTCAGGTCATCGAGCAATGGCGTGAATTTCTGGCTGGCGGCGTTCAGGTTTTGAACCGTAGATTTCACGTTGGCACGGTTCTCCGCGATCATTCCGCGGGCTTCCGAAAGCGTGACGGCGAGATTGGCGCGGTTGCGGTCGCTCATCAGGTCGTTTATGCGCTCCACCGTCACTTTTAGGTCGATTGCGCGGTCGTTAAGAGTCTTCATGAGCTCTTGCGCTTGCGGCGCGATGTCATTGATCTTCGTGGCAAGCGTGTTGAAGTCCAAATAGGGTTCGGAGGACAGAATCGCGCCAGAAGATGCCAGCTTCGCTTTGTCACTTCCCGGAACGAGTTCCAGGTGATTATCGCCAAGGGGACTGAGGCTCATGATTTTCACATGCGTGTCGCTCTTGATGGGAAGGCCGGCGCGCACGCTGAAAGTAATCTCAATGCGCGCCGGATTCGAGGGATCAAGCTGCAGCTTCTGCACCTGTCCTACTTTTGGACCCCCTGCATAGCGGACGGTCGAGCCCGGCTCGAGGCCTCCCGCAAAAGGAAAATACGCGCGAAACGTGGAGGCGGAGCCTCCGAACGCGCCGCTCAATGCGAAAGTGGTCGCGATTAAAATGGCAGCCGCGATTAAAACAAACACTCCTACGATCGCTTGCTCTCTCTTCGATTGCATCAGACACCTCTCTTTTCCGTCAGCAAATTGCCGGTACGGCGATTATCTTCGGTCAGCATTTGCAGATAATCCGCTTCCTGCGAGACTTCCGGTTCGGGGACACGGTCGAAGAATTGCCTCACGCGCGGATGCGTGCTCGTACGCATTTCTTCCTTCGACCCTATGGCGACAATGTATCCTTTGTCGATCAGTACCATGCGGTCAGCGATCAGGAACGCGCTGGCTAGCTCGTGGGTGACTACTACGATGGTCATGTGGAAGGCTTTCTTGAGCTCAAGAATCAATTCATCCACGCCCGCGGCAATGATGGGGTCGAGTCCCGCGGAAGGCTCATCAAAGAAAAGAATCTCCGGGTCCATGGACATCGCTCGCGCTACCGCCGCGCGCTTCTTCATACCCCCGCTGAGTTGCGACGGCATATAATTTTCGAAACCGGCCAGCCCCACCTGATCCAGCTTCAGCCGCACCATAATCTCGATGGTCGAGCTTTCCAGCTTTGTGTGCTCGCGAAGCGGCAGGGACACGTTCTCTCCCACGGTCATGGATCCAAACAACGCGCCTCCTTGGAACGACATTCCGATGCGTTTGCGGATTTCATTCTTTTGTGCCTCGGAAATTGCCGCCAGGTTCTGGCCCTTAATCCAGATTTCGCCTGAGGCTGGTTGCTCCAATCCCACGAGGGTGCGCAGAAGCGTGCTCTTTCCAGAACCCGAGCCACCCAAAATCACCAGCGTTTCCCCGCGCATCACTTCAAAGCTGAGTCCATGCAAAATTTCCCGCTCGCCATAATTCACGCGGAGGCCCCGCAGCGATATCATCGCTTCGTCCTGCAGGATTGTGTCTTCCATCGGTTCCATCGCAGTTTTTCTCTAGCGCTCGCTTATGAAAAAGAACAATGTGGTGAACACCAAGTCTACAAGGATGACAAGAAATATGGAGACGACCACGGCGCGCGTCGTCGAGCGGCCGACTTGCTCCGCGCCTGCACCTGTCGTCAGTCCTTCATGACATCCCACGGCCGTAATGGTCATCCCGAATACCACGCTCTTAATCAGCCCTGTCACGATGTCTCGCAGATACAGGGCGTCGAGCGATGCCCGGATGTACCGGCCAAAGAAAAAATCTGCCTGAGTTACACCAAAGAGCGCTCCTCCCAGGATACCCATCGTGTTCGCCCAGATGGTCAAGCAGGGCAACATCATGATCATGGCCAGGAATTTCGGCGTGACCAGAAAATCGACGGGATGAATCGCCATCGTTTCGAGGGCGTCAATTTCCTCAGTTACCTTCATCGTGGCAATCTCCGCGGCGAACGCTGAGCCGGAACGGCCGATCACGATAATCGCCGTGATCAACGGACCCAGTTCGCGCGTCATCGAAATGGCTACGGCGTTTGCCACAAAACTGATGGCCCCGAGTCTTCGCAGCTCATACGCGCTTTGCAGCGCCATAATCAACCCGATGAAAAACGTGATTAATGAGAGGATGGGCAGGGCGCGCACACCCACTTGCATGGCTTGCGAGACGGTTTGGTGCACCCGAAGATGCTTTCCCCGGAACGGGCCGACAAACGTGAAATAAGCGGCACGCGCGCCTAACGAGACGAGCGCTCCAAGATAGGCGAGCCCATCGGTTACCGATCCGCCGATTTGTTCTGCGAGTTCCATTTTTTGTTCAGGGAGCTTTTCGCCCGAGGTCCCTGCTTCAGGGCGATATGGCCTGCTCCTCGTTTTCGCAAACCTCAAATATCCGCAGCAGTCTGGAGAGCTGAAGAACTTCGCGAACCGACGTACTCAAGCCAAACAGGATTAGGCGAGCTCCCAGGTCCCTGGATACCTTCAGACCCTCCACGAGCGATGCTACCCCCGAACTGTCAATGTAGCGAACCGCTTTCAAATTGAGGATCACGCGCGGCATGCGCGCTTCGCGCAATTCCCGCAGCAGTGCTTTTCGCAATTCCGGAGAGGTCGCAAGATCGACGTCCCCGCTGATATCAAAAATAGTCGCTTTATCCAGATGGCGCGCAGAAATCTGCACTTCCGTCCCTCCTCAAGATTCCTTCTCCGGCCCTGACGCGCCAAGAAGCTTTATCAAGCGAAGTTGATTCTTTCCGAACGCGCGGCGGAATTCTACGGTGTCCATGCACTCCTTCATGAAATGCAGCCCGAGGCCGCCCGGCTGGACTTCTTCGAGGGAGCGCCCGCACAGCCTTGCGCGGTCGACCTTCGCGCCGCGATCCTCGAGAACGATTTCAAGCGCTTTTTCTTCTCTGCCGTTGCGCCGAACGTCGATCCTCCGAAACGATACTTGAATCGGGCGCCCTTTTTCTCCGCGGTAAGCATGGCGGATGATATTGGTCAGCGCTTCGTCAACGGCCAATACCACCGCTCGACATCCCGTGCTCGGCAACCCCAGGGTTTCGGCGAGTTGCCCCAAGGCATGACGCACAACGGAGAGCATTTCGGGATTGCTCTCGAACTCGAGTTTCAGCAAAAGGCTGTTTCGGTTCATCGGAAGATTCTCGTCCCGCCGCTCAGGTCTGACTATAGGGAAACGGGTGAAGCGCTAACCTGGCACCCTCACGGATTTGATGATGTTACACGCAATCCGGGTGTGGTTCTCGCCCAGAAAAAACGAGTCCCAGCCTTAGACGCTCTTGCGGTTGAAGCCGGCCGAGGTTGGGTGAAAGGGATTTGCGGCGTTTTCTTGACCGTGTGAGCGAGGGTCGCATACACTAAGAAATTCGAAACCAGCCGCGAAAAGGACCAGTAGGCGGCGCCGCAGCGCGGATGAAATGGATAAAGCCGCGATTGCGTATTACGAAGGGGGAAGGCTTTGCCAAAGCGCACATTTCAACCGCGGCGCCGGCGCCGCGCCAAGACGCACGGTTTCCGCGCGCGCATGAAGACGAAGGGCGGCCGCAAGGTGCTTGCGGCGCGCCGCAAGAAGGGACGCCATCGGCTTACCCCCGACTAGCGCGCTGACTCCTTTCCCCGAAGCCGATTCGGGGCACGGCGAGCAATCGTTTCCGCGCGAGGCGCGGCTGGTGAGACGCGGAGAGTTTGATGCTGTGTACCGCGCCGGAAAGCGCCGCTCGAGTTCCCACTTCACAGTTTTTTTCCGCGTCAACGAGCTGCCGCAGAGCCGCTTTGGATTCAGCATCAAAAAAGCGCTCGGCAGCGCCGTAGTGCGCAACCGGATTCGCCGGCGCGTGCGAGAGATCGTGCGGTGCCACCGGATGGAGATACCTGCGGGATGGGACATCGTCATTCACCCGAAGAGCGCCGTAGCCAAAGCGCCGTTTGCGGCGCTAACGACGGGTTTGTTGCGGCTGCTGAAGAGTGTGGGGCAAGCAGGGAAATGAGCGAGAGAGTTTTTGCGGAAGAGCAGAGAGAAGAGGACAGACTGAGGCCTGCCCTACACACCGTGCCCCTGCGGGTTCGTGCTGCATTGTTTGCCCTGCGCTTCTATCAAGCGTATTTGTCCTTTCTTTTTGCGGGGAACTGCCGTTTCGAACCGAGTTGTTCGCAGTATGCGTATCAGGCGATTGAACGGTTTGGGGTTGCTCGCGGCGTGTGGTTGGGAACGAAGCGGCTGCTGCGTTGCCACCCGTTTTCGGGCAAGTTTGGCCACGATCCCGTGCCGGAGAACTGCAAGGAAACTGATTCAACGGAATCGAACGAGGGAAGGGCACGACACATCGTGCCCCTACAAACCAACCACCCGCCTTGTAGCCGCTCAAAGAGCGATGAGCGCCGCCTGCCGGCAGTCGCACATGAGGTGCATTCTTGAACGGTCCAGGACAGAATGACAAGTTCAGCCCGCAGCTGCGGATCATCGTGGCGTCGTTGCTTTCGATGATCGTGATTTTGGTGTGGGCAAAATACTTCGCACCGAAACCGCCCGCTCAATCGCCGCAAGCGAACCGACCGGCGCAAAGTGCACCGGCGACACCTGGTACCGCAGCGCCTTCGCCCCCTAGTTCTTCGCAGGCTTCTGCAGCTTCCGCATCTACACTCGCGGGCCCTGCGTCCACCCTCATGGGTGGGCCGCCGCGCAGCGATTCACAAGAACGCACCATCACGATCGACAACAATCTCTACGAAGTGGAGATTTCAAACCGCGGCGCCGTGGTGAAAAGCTGGCGGCTAAAGAATTACAAAGATGACGCGAAGCCGCAGCGCTTGCTGGATGTGGTGCATCCGGAAGCTTCGCAACAAACAGGCGGCTGGCCGTTCGGCGTGGTTCTGGATGATGAGCAGCAGCAAGCAGCAGCGAATACCGGGCTCTACCAAGTTGTCTCCGACGGAACCACGCTTCACGCGCCTGCTGACCTCGAATTTCAATGGAGCGACGGCCACCTGGAAGTGACGAAGCACTTCCACTTCGATCACAGCTATGTCGTCAAGGTGGACACGTCGGTCAAGCTGAATGGCAAACCGGTCTCCGCAGGGCTCGGCTGGTTCGGCGGCTTCGGCGATTTGACGGTGACGAACCCCGCTCCCGTCGAGACGATCACCACGTATTACAGCGAGGGCGGGAAAATCACGAACTACCCGCACAAAAAGCTGGATGGCATCGACAAGTGGAACCCTGGATTCTGGCAGGGTGGAAAAGATTTTGTCGGGATTGAGGACCGCTACTTCACGGCGGCGTTTCTTCCTCCCGTCGGCTCCACGCCGGGCACGCTGGGGACGCGTTACTGGAAGGCTTGGCGCAATGTGCATACCGTCGACGCCAATGGCCAGCCTCAAGATACGCCCGAGCCGGTGCCGCAAGTTGCTGTGGATTCCTCCGCGCAGCCGCTCGCTTTGCGCGTCTACGTGGGGCCAAAAGATTACGACGATCTAAAAAAGATGAATCCGCCGCTCCACGGGCTTGTGAATTTCGGCTGGCTCGAGTTCATCGCGGACCCGCTCTTCCACGGACTAAAGTGGCTGCACAAATACGTCCCGAATTGGGGATGGGCCATCGTCATCTTGACGTTGGTCATCAATATTCTGTTCTTTCCCATGCGTATTTCCAGTTACAAGACCACCATGAAAATGCAGAAGGTGGCGCCCGAAATAAAAGCTCTTCAAGAGAAATACAAAAAGTACAAATTCAACGACCCGCGCAAGCAGGAAATGCAAAAGGAACAGATGGCCATTTATGCCCGCGAAGGGATCAACCCCGTGGGCGGATGTTTGCCCATGTTGCTGCAAATGCCCATCTGGTTTGGCCTGAATCGAGCGCTGAGTTATTCCATCGAAATGCGGCACGCCACGTGGCTATGGATCAGGGACCTTTCGGCCAAAGATCCCGTTTACGCGTTGCCAGTGCTCATGGGGCTGTCGATGTACTTGTCGTCCAAAATGACTCCGATGACCGCCACCGATCCGCAACAGCAAGCCATGATGAAGGTCATGCCCATCACTATGGCCGTCATGTTCATGTTTATGCCGATTTCCAGCGGCTTGGCGGTGTATATTCTTACCAGCGGCGTGATGCAAATGGGACAGCAGTGGTATTTGAACCGCACGCATCCTGTGACTGCAGCTCCGGCGAAGCCGGCGCGCAACAAGAAATCGTAGCCGGCGACCGAGATTTTTGCACTGGTATGTCGGCCTGTAGCTCAGGCCCTGCTTGCCGCAGGCAGGCTTTAGGCCTGAGGATTTCTTTCAAGTCGTTCAAGACCGCTCGAGCACTCAATGCCCCTAGAGCTTATCCACGACGGCAAGCTGGATCGCGAAGCGACGGCCGAAGCTCTGCGGCATTTTTTGGAGAGCATGGTGCGCGCTTCGGGCCTGGAACTGAGAGTCAACGTGCGTGAAATTCCTGTAGATGGTCAGGGCGCGGAAGGCGAAGCGGAAGTGCTGGCCGATCTCGACGGCCGCGACAAAGAAATTCTGCTGGAGCGCGGCGCCGAAGTTTTGAAGGCGTTCGAACACCTGGCGTTCAAGGCGCTGCGGCTCGAGCCCGCTTACCATGAAAAGATTCACATCGACAGCGGCGGCTACCGCGCGCTCCGTTTCGAAGAATTGAAAATGACGGCGAAGGTGGCCGCGGAACGTGTGCAGACGACGAAGCAGCCGTTCCGCTTGAATCCCATGTCATCGCGAGAACGCCGCATAGTGCATCTGGCTCTGAAGGAAATGCCAGGCGTGCGCACGGAAAGCGTCGGCGTGGGCGAAGACCGCCAAGTCGTCATCCATCCCGCCGACTTACGACCCAAGAAGTAGGACTGGCATTCCTGCCTGTCCTTGATGGATCTCCTGCAGTGTCTTTGTAGGGCCCGCCTTCTGAGGCGGGCCGGGGGCGGCCTCCGTTTGGCTGGCTCTTCCCCGTGTGGCCTTCATCGCGCGTCGAGGACAGGCTAAAGCCTGACCTACTACCGCGTGGCCCAGCCTTGCGAGAGAACGTTTCCGTCCGCCCCGAAGCGAACACGATACGTGAAGGCTCCAGGAGCGCCCGGGCGTGCACGCGCAAACCGCAAGTCGCTGATTTCCACTACTGCTTGCTCGCCTTCCTTGTGAAAACGCGTGACCGGAAAGCGCGCGAACCATAGAACTTTCTGCACTTCGGGCAAATGCCTGGCCGCTTCAATGAAAGAATTTGGCGGCGCGTCCGGAAAATAGCGATGCTCCTGCGCTAGCACTTCCGAATTACCGGCGAACTTTTCGCTCAAGTCCATGCGCAGTTCGTAGACGCCTCGCGGCCCGCGGACTAGTCCGTCCCAGCGCCACACCGATGGCGGCAGCGGGAGGGCGCCAATCGATTCCACCTGGAGATGATCGAGCTCAGAGAATTTGTGGATGCGCGCAAGCGCGGCGCGATGCGCAAAGAACGCCACCGCAATATAAACGAGAGAAGAGGCGAATCCCGTGCGGTTCCACGTGGCGTAGCGAATCTTCAGCCCCCAGCCGCGCGCTGCGGGTAACAGAAAGATGATGGCGAGCAGAATCATCGTGATCAAGACGGCGCGATCAGAAATCGGTGCGCCGGCCGTTTCTGCAATGCGAGCGATGAGAATGGGGGCGGGCATGAACACGAGACACATGGCAATTGCCCGGCGCCTCATTTTTTCGGGTTGCGAGTAAACCCATGCAAGCAACTGCGGCACGAGAAGAATGGCGCTCAGCGTCAAATCCACGATGAAGATGAGATCCCACGCTGGGCGCGACCATTCGAGCGGAGACCAAATCATCGTGCCAAACGTGGTCACCAAATCAAGCAGGATGTGACTCAAAATGCCAACGGCGTAAATTCCGATAAGCTCGACAAACGACGGCGACTCCCACTTCCTGCTCTTCACAAACCAATGCGTGAGAGCAGCGAGCAGCAACGCCCAAGCGGGAAGCAGAATCAGCGAGTGCGTGATGCTGCGATGCCACGTAACAATGAGCAGCTTGTCGTGCGAGAAGAGGTCACGCAGCACATCCGAGTCCGGAAAAATCGCGCCTAGCATCAGCGACCACGTAAGGATGCGCCTTTTTATCTGTCGTAGCGGCGGGTTTTTAGACCCGTTCTTTTCTCCATCCGTGGCGCCAGCTCGCGAGGCGAATAGATCTTTGCCACCAAACAGCGCTTTGCCGATTAGCGCGCCTGCGATCCCGTGTGTGATGGTGTCCATAGTGAGAGTTTACCGGAAACGCTGCGCGCGTCCCCTTATGTTGCGAACCATCCTTATAGAAGCTTTCGTTTCGGAGAACGAATTTCAGTGAACGAACAGCATTGGCTTGGTCTTGGGAATGACCACGCCGATTCGCCGCGCGTGCACACCGTGGCGTTCGAATGCTGCGAGCGCCTGGTTGCCAAACTCGGGAGCGACGGCGACCAGCAAACCGCCCGAAGTCTGCGGGTCGTAGAGCAAATCGTGGAACTCCTGTGGCACGGTTTCCGCGAAGCCCACGCAATCGCCAAGAAAATCGCGGTTATTCTTCAGGCCACCGGGCAGCGAACCCTCGCGCGCTGCTTCCACGGCGCCTGGCAAATAATGGGGCGAAGCATGGTCAATTTCCAATGATACCGGCTCAATGTGCCGTTGAGGATCGCCGAGCGCCATTTCCCGCGCGTGGCCCAGCAAACCAAATCCCGTAATGTCCGTGACCGCGTGGACTGCGTGCGCGCTCCCCGTTTTTTCCTGGAATTCCAGAAGCGCCTCTGAAGCCGCGCGATTCAATTCCGACATGGAAGCGACGGCTGCCTGAAGGTCCGCCGGCGCTAGGCGATCTTTTTTCAACGCCGTCGAAAGCACGCCAGTGCCAAGAGCCTTCGTTAGCAGCAATACGTCGCCCGTGCGCGCGCCCACGTTGCGCCAAACGCGCTGCGGATGAATCAGGCCGGTAACCGCGTAGCCGAATTGAATGTCGTCGTTGCGAATCGAATGCCCGCCGATGACGCTGCACTTCGCTTCAGCCATTTTCCAATGGCCGCCGGTAAGAATTTGCTTGAGGATCTCGGGCTCGCCCTTATCGGGAAAGCCGACGATGGACAGCGCGGAAATCGGCTTGCCCCCCATGGCGTAAATGTCGCTCAAAGAATTGGCCGCGGCAATTTGTCCGAAGGTGTGCGGATCATCGACGATGGGCGTGAAAAAATCGACGGTTTGCACCAGCGCCATGTCCGCGCTGAGTTTGTACACCCCGGCGTCGTCGTTGGTTTCGAAACCAACGAGCACATTCGGATCATTGGCACGCGGCAAGCCGCGCAAAACGGAGTCCAGCAAACTGGGACTCAGCTTCGCCGCTCAACCCGCTGCCTTGACCATCGCCGTCAGCTTCACGGGATGACTCAAGCCGCACCTCGCTGTAGTAAGTGGGACAGGCTTCAGCCTGTCTGTAGCGCCCTCCGATTGTAGCGCGAGGTTCCCTTGTAGCGAAGTCGTCGCGTATGCGACAAATGAGGGGCGGCGTAGGTAGGAAGCTATAGCCAGTCGCCACTAAGAGCCATGCCCGCAACAAAAAAGGCTCCCATGAGAATCATCTGGAGCACCGCAACTAAACTGAATCCGAACCACCGAAAACCTTTCATTCGATAAACCCAGAATCCTCCTGTTACCAGCGAAAGCCACCCTAGGAATCCACACACGTGACTTGCATTCGACTCGCTATGGTAAAAGCTTGGACCCGATGAGGGGTACACAACGCCCAGCGAAATGACCACCGGGAAATACACTAACTGCGAAAGGACTAACCAGTGCCAAGATTTCCAGAGACCCTTTTGATATGGTCTCTGCTTCCAGGCGGCGAGAGCAAGACTAAGCCAAGCAAGAATAAAGATCGCCAGCAACGTAGGTATGTGAATCAGAAACTCAAAGCTCCAGACGGAAAGAGTTCTGAATTGGCCCGCAAATTGAGTGAAGCTCATACGCTCAGTATAGTTCCGGGCTCTCTCCAAAACCCCTCGACCCCACAGTGCGTTACAGAAAAGACAAATGGCCCCTTGGCTGAGCTCAGCTTACTTGCGCGAACCTGCCAGAAAGTGTTCTCATCTGCGGATGCCGTGGGACTTCTGGCTAATCTTCTTTGTACTTGGCGTGCTGCTTCCGTGGCGCGGACGCGCGCGCATGAAGAAATTGCTGGCCATGGCGCAGGTTACCTCGATGGAGCGGCTGGTGCTTTACGCTTCCACCGTTGCGTTTCAGTGGATAGCCGTCGCAGTGGTTGGGTGGCGCGTTTGGGCACACAGTTACACCGCCGCGCAATTAGGGTTGGCACTGCACGACCGCACGCTGATTGTGACCGCCGCGATATGCGGTGCTGCGGCGATCGCCACTTTGCAGTGGCTGAACTTGCGGCGCGTCGGCCGCGTTCCCATCAATTCGCGAGGGAGGCTTCAGGCCGTCGCTGAACGCATTCTGCCTCAATCCTCGATCGAACTGCTTCCTTACCTGGCGCTGGCCATCACCGCTGGCCTTTGCGAAGAATTTCTGTATCGGGGTTTTGCCATGGCTGCCCTTACCCAAGCGGGGCTGCGCCCTTGGCTCGTGGTCCTGGCCTCCTCCGTTCTGTTTGGTCTGGCGCATAGCTACCAAGGCCGGGGAGGAATGGTCATGACCTTCCTGGTGGGTTTACTTCTTGGGTGGAGCCGCCTGGCGTATGGAAGCCTGGTCCCCGCCATCTTGTGGCATACTGCTGTAGATGTTGTGGCAGGTACGGCGGGACCGCATTATCTATTGCGGAAAGAAGCCACTGCGGAAGAGGCGATTCCAACGTAAGTAGTTGTAGGGGCGCACTTTAGTGCGCCTCTCTGTAGTATAGTACTAGTTAATAGTAATCACAATGAAAACAGCCAGCCCAACCCTTCCCTCGATGGCCGTCATCCGTCGCGCCCTTGAAGAATTCAAACTTCCCGTCTACGACGATCAAGCCCTTCAAATTCAGCAGTACATGAAGATTCTGTTGGCATGGAACGACAAAGTCAGCTTGACAGCGATTCGCGATCCGCTGGAAATCCTCTACCGGCACTTCTGCGAGAGCATGTTTGCCGGCGTTTCTGTGCCTGTGGAAAACGGTCGGCTCGCCGACGTTGGTTCCGGAGGCGGTTTTCCCGGTCTCCCGCTGAAGATTCTGCGCCCTGGTTTGCAGGTCTTTCTGATCGAATCCAACCTAAAGAAAGCTACTTTTCTTGCAGAAGTCATCCGCGAATTAGGGCTTAGGGACGCGCAAGTGCTCGTGCGCCGATACGAAGAGCTGGGTGAAGAGATCGCCCCGCTGGATTTTGTCTGTGCCCGCGCTTTGGGCGAATTTCCTCAATTCCTCAGCTGGGCGCATTCTGAACAACTTGGCGCCAAGCAGGTCATTCTATGGATTGGAGCCAACGACCTTCCGGAAATTCAGAAGGCGGCTGATTGGGAATGGCGGGAACCCATTCCTGTGCCTAATTCCCTCCGTCGCGTCCTCTTCATAGGATCGAAGAAGGCTTAAAACGATTCGGACTCTCCCGCGCACTTGAGCGCGAGCCTCCAGATCTTCTATCAAGGAAGTTTCGAAATCTCCTGCCGAATTGTTCCACGTGGAACACACGCCCCCTTATGAGAGATGCCCCTTAGCTTCGGTGCTATTGCCCCGTGCCTTACCGCCTTTTCCTGCTGAGCATTGCGGCGGGCGGAAGGTGCCTGTTTTTTAACTCTGTGAGTGTTCCACGTGGAACATTCGCCGCCTCTTTTAGTCCTCGCCCTCAACCGTTAACTTGCTGTCCTTTGCTCTCTTCGTTCATTTCGTTTCACGTGGAACATTCGACCTCACTTTCGACTCCTCACTCTCAGCTCAAGTGTTCCACGGGGCCTTTGCTGGTCACGACCCGCTCTATGGTCCCGCCAGCGGTCGCTCGTTCCATAGACGCGTTCCGCGTGGAATAGACGGCGCTCAACTGCTCTCTTATTCTCTAAATCCTCAAAATGTTCCACGTGGAACACTTGCCCCTGTCCTTCCGATTCTCTGATCTTCGATCGTTGAACCTCCTTCTCAGGAGAGCGTTCCACGTAAAACAAACAGCTTCTCGCTTGTCGCCCATATCAATCATCGACTTTCCCTGCCACAAATGTTCCACGTGGAACATTTCTCGCTTGCAATCTAAACTACCCTTTGCTACGTTTTCGCTGGCGAGGGCCCTTGGCGCGAATTATCGCGGTTGCCAATCAAAAAGGCGGAGTGGGAAAGACAACCACAGCTGTCAACCTGTCCGCATGCCTCGCCGCTGCCAATCGCCCCACCCTGCTTGTGGATTGCGACTCCCAGGCAAATAGCACAGCGGCCATCGGATTTGCCAAGGACCCTTCGCGCAGGACCCTCTATCACTCCCTCATCCTGAACGAACCATTCGACCGCATTATTCAAAAGTCTCAAGTCGAGGGGCTTAACGTTATTCCCGCGGACAAGAATCTTGCGGGTGCGGCGGTCGAACTCGTTTCATCCGACGCGCGGGAATACAAGCTGCAAGCCGCGCTCAAAGCCTTAGATGACAAATACGAATTCATTTTCCTTGACTGTCCGCCAGCGCTGGATCTGCTGACGCTGAACGCCCTCGTGGCGGCTCGGTCAGTCCTCGTCCCAATACAGTGCGAATACTTGGCGCTCGAAGGTGTCTCCGAGCTTCTGGATACCCTTATGCGCATTCGCCGCACTTTAAATCCCAATCTTGAGATCGAAGGTATCCTGCTAACCATGTACGATGAGCGAACCACGCTCTCCCGGCAGGTAGCCACCGACCTGCGCACTTTCTTTGGAACCCAAGTTTTCAAGAGCGTAATTCCACGCAATGTACGCTTGGCCGAAGCGCCAAGCTTTGGGAAACCCATCATTTTGTACGATGCCCACAGCAAAGGGGCAGAAGGCTACACGCATCTAGCCAAGGAGGTCATCGCCAATGGCGAGAAACGCACTGGGACGGGGGCTCGGAGCGCTCATTCGGGAGCTTGAAGGCAAGAAGCCTGAGCCCGCGCCGGAGCCGGCCACAGTTAGCCACCAGACCATAGTCTCCAGCGGAGCCGCTGCGGCTCCCGCTCCTGCGCGGCTGCCTGCCACTGTTGGCCCACAGGAAATTGACATTGACTTGATCGATCCGAGCCCTTACCAGCCTCGCACGAAATTTCGCGAAGAATCGCTGGATGAACTGGCCCGCTCCATAAAGACAAGCGGCATCATTCAGCCGTTGGTGGTTCGGCCTATCGGTTCCAGGTTTCAGTTAATTGCAGGTGAACGCAGATGGCGAGCGGCTCAGCGCGCCGGCTTGAACAGAGTCTCGTCAATCGTAAAGCAAGTCCCCGACGAGCTTGCCCTGGAAATGACGCTCGTCGAAAACATTCAGCGTGAAGATCTGAATCCCATGGAAGCAGCTCGCGCCTTTGAACGCTTAATGGATGAGTTTCAGTTGACGCAAGAGTCGGTCGCGGAGAGAACAGGCAAAGACCGAGCCACGGTTGCAAACGCTATTCGCCTGCTGAAGTTGGAACCCAAGATTCAAGAGTGGATTGAAGAAGGTAAGCTCAGTGCCGGCCACGGCCGAGCGTTGCTTGCAGTACCCGAGGCATCATTGCGTCAGCGCTATGCCCAGCGGGCAGCTCGAGGCGGACTAACGGTTCGCCAGATTGAAAAGTTGGCGGCGCGGCGCGCGCACGGAAAGCCTCAGGCTGCTCCAGTCCCCGTTCGCTTGGATCCCAATATTCGAACCGCGCTAGAAGAACTTCAGCGCCACCTCGGGACTAAAATCATTCTCCGCATGAAAACGAAGATGCGTCCTGGCCAACTCGTGCTGGAGTATTACGACGATGCCCAATTAATGGGCCTCTACGACCGCTTGATGAAGTAATCTCACGATCCAGATGCGACTTTGGACCTCCGCTGCGGCCATGAGCGCTGCACTGTCCATCCGTGCAGCGTAATCCTTCGACAACAAAGCTCCGCGGTTGCGTTTGACTTGTCCGCTCACAGGATTAGAGTAGAAGTGTTCAAGAGATTTGGGGGAAGTCAAATGGCTTGGAAGTGGCCCGCCGCCGCAAAGAATGGCGCTAGCAGCGAAGAGTGGACAGGATTCA